>Ga0182024_10018610_pt1 | contig 12913 bp, 8 predicted proteins | sample P32metaG_FD_120480 | JGI IMG/M metagenome (GOLD analysis project Ga0182024, IMG submission 120480) | Permafrost microbial communities from Stordalen Mire, Sweden - P3-2 metaG (Illumina Assembly) | ecosystem: Environmental > Terrestrial > Soil > Wetlands > Permafrost | place: Sweden: Stordalen...
CAATCGGCTTCAACATGGGTTTTGTCGCCTTGGCGAAAAATGCCGAGCTCCTGCATCAGGTGGATCAGGCACTCGCCGACATGCTGGCCAAGGACGAGCTCGCCCCGCTGGCGAAAGCGGCGGACATGACCTATCTGCCGCCGCGCGCGCCGGAGGTCCGCGGACCCGTTTCGCTCGGCGATCTTCTCGGCAACGAGTAGGGCTTGCCTCAGTCGCCGAGGACGAGACCGTTTTGCAGCGCGATCCGGATCAATCCGGCGGTGCGCGTGACCCCGAGCTTCGCCTTCATTTGCGTGCAATTGTTGGCCACTGTCTTATAGCCGAGGCCCAGCGCGCCGGCGATTTCCTTCAGTCCCTGACCTTCGCCGAGCCGGCGCAGGATTTCGAGATCGCGCCCCGACAAATCCTTTAGCGGATGAGTCGGGGCCTGGAGGTGGAGAAACGCCATCTCCTGCGCGAGTTCCGGCCCGATATAGCGCTGGCCCTTACGGATGCGGCCGATGGCGTCGAGAATCTGCGTCGGCGGGGCGTTCTTGCTGATATAGCCGCTGGCGCCGGCTTCGAGCGCCCGCAAGGCGAAGATCGGGTCGTCATGCATGGACAGCACCAATACGCGCGGTGGCGGCTCCTCGCGAAGCAGCCGTCCGATCAATTCGAACCCGCTCGAATCCGGGAGATTGAGATCGAGAATGACGAGATCGGGTCGATAGGAGCGACAAAGAACGAGCGCTTCCTTGCCTGCGGCCGCTTCGGCGAGTTGAAACTCGTCATGCTCGGCGAACAACCGCTTCAAGCCCGCGCGAACCACCGGATGATCGTCGACAATCAGAATTTTCATGGCAGGCTCGCTACCGCCACCGGCCGGAGCGTCCGCGCCGGGAGCGGCAAGGTCGCGGTGACGGTGAGGCCCTGTCCCGGATGACTGACGACCGCGAGCGTGCCCCCGGCAAGCCTGACGCGCTCATCCATGCCGCGAAGCCCAAAGCCGGCCGTTTCGGCCGGCTCGATGCCCCGTCCGTCATCGGCGACCGCGAGGACGATCCTGCCGGCGCCGTCGGTTCGATCGATCGCGAGCGTCACGGCGACCGTCGCCGGCTGTCCGTGACGCGTGGCATTGCTCAAACATTCCTGCGCGACACGATAGAAGATCGTGTCTATCGCCTCGCCAAAGCCCTGGATCTCCGGCGCGATCGCGATCCGATAGGCGATGGTTGGATTTCGCCTTTGCCAAAACTCGACCAAATGGGCGATGGCGCCGTTCAAGCCAAATTCATCGAGCCCCACCGGGCGCAGCCGCGCAAGCATGTCCCTGACATGGCTTTGCATGTGACCGGCCGCGTCAGCGATCGACCGCACATGGTCCGCGATCCCGCCGAAACGGCGCGATTCCAGCGCGCGGGAAATGTTCGTCGTGTCGATATTGATCGCGAACAGGAACGGCCCGAACTCGTCATGGAGGTCGCGGGCGATCCGGCCGCGTTCCTGTTCCTGCAGCGTCAGTAATTCTCCGGTAAGCCGGCGATTGTCCTCCGCCATTTCGGCCAATTGCCCCGCCATGCGATTGAAACTGTCGCGCAGGCGCGCAAGCTCGGGGGGCAAACGCTCTTCGAGTCTGATCCCATATTCGCCCCGGCCGATCGCATGCAGCGCCAAGGCAAGCCGTTGCAGCGGCCGCAGCGCATGTCCGACAAAAAGATAAATCAAGGCGATGATGGCGCCGGAAAACAGCGCCAGCACCAGAAGGGACCCGCCGAACGCGTTCCAGGCTTCGAGAATCTCGTTGTGCGGGACGGTTTCGATCGTCACCGCGCCAAACGAGCGTCCTCCGACCATAGCGGAAACGCGAACGATCTTGGGAGACACGCCGACGAGCCTGACGAACCATGCCGGGATCTGTCCAGCGGCGGGCATTTCGGTTTCGGGCGCCGCAACGGCGGCGGCATCGCCGCTCCAGGAGACGCGCAGATGGCGGTTGCCGTCGAAGGACGCGATCAGATGTTCCAGGTCGCGCCTGGGATCGGGAGAGCCGGCGAAGCTTGCGAGACTGGTTTCGACGGTTTGGCGCGCCACGGCCAACGCCGTACGCATCTCCGTGCGCACCGAGCGCGACGCCCCGACACCAGCGACGGTAATGCCAAAAGCCAAGCTCACGGCCAACGCCAGCGCAACCAAAACGATCAAGCGAAGACGAAGGGACATGCACCGATCTTACTATGTCGAAATAGTTTTTGCCTCGATTGAAAGCGTCCACAGCCTTCGTGCTCCAAATCGGGAAATTTTCCCTGAGAAATCGGGAAACCGCACCATAGCCGCGTCGGCGCCCATTTGATCTTATGGGAAGCCCAAAAAAATAAACCAAGGGGATAGTCGTGTTGCGGAAGACGGTTTGGGGCACGTACCTTACCCTGCTTGCCGCGAGCGCCCTGCCAGCCTTGGCTCCGGCACAAACCGAAACGAGCGGAATGGCCGCGCCGGCGCCGGCTTACACCTTACAACCGGTCGAAGTGATCGGCGTCACGCCGCTTCCTGGGAGCGGCGTCGATATCGACAAGATTCCGGCCAACGTCCAGACCCTCGGCGCGAGCGATCTGCGCCGTGACGGCGAGGACAATCTGGTGCCGACGGCGGCCGCGACGCGTCTTTCCAGCGTCAATCTCAATAACGAGCAAGGCAGCCAATTCCAACCCGATTTCGTCTATCGCGGCTTCGAGGCATCGCCGGTCTCGGGCGTGCCGCAAGGAATCGCCGTCTATCAGAACGGCGTGCGCATCAACGAAGCCTTTGGCGACACCGTCAATTGGGACCTGATTCCGCAATTCGCCGTCGACCGGATGACGGTGCAGAGCAACAATCCGGTCTTCGGGCTCAATGCGCTGGGCGGCGCGGTCACGCTGGACATGAAGAACGGCTTCAATTTCCACGGCACCGACCTGCAGCTTTCAGGCGGGTCCTTCGGCAATGTCACGGGCTACGCCGAACACGGCGCGCAATACGGCAATTTCGGATTCTACGGCGGCATCGGCGGACTGCACGACGACGGCTTCCGCTACGATTCGCCCGCGAACCTCTTGCAGGGATACATGGATTTGGGATGGGAGCATGAGGATGTCACGCTTCATCTCTCGATCTCGGGCGCCGACAATGCCATCGGTGCCACCGGGCCGACACCGGTCCAGATGCTGCAGCAGAATCCGCAGAGCATCTTCACCTTCCCGCAATCCATGCAAAACGAAGCGGAGATGGTGACGCTGAGCGGTTCCTATCGCGCATCGGATTTCGTGTTGTTGAGCGGCGACATTTACTATCGCCATTTCCACCAGACTCTGCTCGACGGCAATACCACGGACGTCCAGGCCTGCGTCAACAATTCGGCTTTCCTCTGCCTTGAAGGCAACGACAAATATCCCGGCGACGTCTTGTACGATTCCCATGGCAATCCGGTCTCGGCCAGTGCGCTGCCGCCGGGGGCGACCCCCGGCGAGATCGACCATACCTCGACCAATACCAACAGCATTGGCGCCGCCGGGCAGGCGAGCTTCACCAATCCGCTTTTCGGCCATGACAACAATCTCGCCATCGGAGCGGCGATCGATCATGGCGATACGCGCTACAGCGCCTACGGCGAACTCGGCTACATCCTCCCGAACCTGGACGTGATCGGGACCGGCATCGTCATCGATCAGGCGCTCAACCCCACGGCGCAACCTCCCATCGAAGCGCCGGTGAGCATCGCGGCTACCAACAATTATTACGGTCTCTACGCGACGGACACGTTCGATGTCACGCCGCGGCTGGCTGCGACCCTTAGCGGCCGCTTCAACCTGGCGGAGATCGCGCTGAGCGACCTCTTGGGCGGCGGCGTGAACGGCAGCCACTCTTTCAGCCACTTCAACCCCGGGTTCGGGCTGACGTACAAGCTCGCCGACAATGTCACCGCCTATGGCGGCTATTCGGAATCGAACCGCGCCCCGACGCCAGCCGAACTGTCGTGCGCCAATCCGAAGGCCCCCTGCATCCTCGATGCCTTCCTCGTTGCCGACCCGGCGCTGAAGCAAGTTGTTTCCCACACTTACGAGGCGGGCCTGCGGGGCCATTTCACGACGCCGGAGGTCCCGGGCAATTTCCTGTGGAATCTCGGCGTTTACCGCACCGACAACGGCGACGACATTCTCCTGCTGGCAACTCAGATCAACGGTTTCGGCTATTTCGCCAATGCAGGCACGACACGGCGCCAAGGCATCGAAGCGGGGCTTGCCTATCGCTGGGAGAAGTGGCTGGTCCAGGCGAACTACACCTATCTCGATGCCGTTTTTCTCGACAATCTGATGCTGTCCTCGAACAGCCCGGCCGCGAACGCCAATGGCGATATCTTCGTCCATTCCGGCGACCGCATCCCGCTGATGCCGGCGCACCGTTTCACCTTGGGTGTCGAATATGCCGCCACCGAACAATGGCGTGTCGGCGGCGATCTGCGCGTGGTCAGCAGCCAGTATCTCGCCGGCGACGCTTCCAACCAGGAGCCGCAGCTGCCGGCATACGCGACCGTCAATCTGCACACGTCCTATAAGCTCAATTCTTGGGCGACCTTGTTCGGCGAGATCGACAATCTCTTCAATGCGACCTACTACACCTACGGCACCTTCACGCAGCTGGATGGGCTGCCGCCGAATTTCCATCTCACCGACCCGCGAACCCTAAGCCCGTCCCCCGGCACGACCTTTTTCGCCGGCTTCCGCATCGGCTTTTGAGGATAAATCGGGGTCGCGGCGCCTCGACATGACAGGCCCGTTCCGGCAGCATGCGTCGGCCTTTAGCTTAGGGAGGACTCCATGTCGGATCTGACGCTTTACCACGCCGCGCCCTCGCGGTCCTCGGTCGTCCGGTGGATGCTCGAGGAACTCGGGCGGCCCTATGAGATTCATCTGCTGAATTTGACTCGGGGCGACAGCCGGACACCGGAATATCTGGCGGTCAATCCGATGGGGAAGGTGCCGGCGCTCCGACACGGCGACATGATCGTGACCGAGGCGGCGGCGATCTGCTGCTATCTCGCCGACCGCTTTCCCGATGCCGGCTTGGGGGTGCCGATCGACGATCCACGCCGGGGCGCTTATCTCAAGTGGTTGTTCTTCGCGCCGAGTTGTCTGGAGCCGGCCCTTCTCGACCGAATGCTGAAGCGCGACGGCGCGCCAGCCCGCATGCTGGGCTGGGGCGACCTCGATCGCGTGATGGGCGTGCTCCGCGACGCGCTTGCTCGCGGCCCTTACTTGCTGGGCGATCGCTTCACGGCGGCCGATATCGTCATCGGCGGCGGGTTGCGCTGGGCGGTGATGGCGAAGGCGATTCCCGACGATGCTCCGGAGTTCGCCGCCTATGTGCGGCGGCTCTCCGAACGCCCGGCTGCGCGGAGAGCCGAAGCCAAGGACGCGGAATTGGCCAAGCAGAGCGCCGCCTGACGGTCAGTCTACGGTACCGTGTAGTAGGTGAAGATGGTGTGATCCGGATCGGTGTGTCGCTCGCCGCGGCCGACGATGATCGTACGCGCGAGCCAGTCATGCGGCCCTTTCGCCACGTCGAAAGTTGGCGTGAGAGCGAAATAGGTCTGCGTCGCGGCGTCGCCGGGGCCTTGGATCGGCGCGTTGTCGCCGGCATGACGATAGAGGTAGCCGCGATTCTGGATATAGATCGGCGTGCCGTCGTCGGCTTCGAGCATGTAATGCGCGTTGAGCTCCAAGACGCCGTCGGGTCGAACCCAGGCCCAGTCCGCGCCGCTATAGCCGATCACCTTGCCCTTGAGACGAGGGCCATCGACCCAGCCGCCCGTCGGGGGCACATAACCGCGGCCGCCGCGCGGCGTCTCGCCGAACATCACGCGCTCGCGAAAATCGACCCGAATCCGGAAAGCGAATTCGGTCCTGAGTTCCGGCACCATGTGGCTTCCTCCAGATTCAGAGATCGAGCACCAGAATGTCGGAAAGCGCGCGCGAGACGCAGGGCGTGAAGAGCTTGTTGCTGGCCTGCTCCTGCTTGGTCAGGATCAGATCGCGATGGTCGGGAATGCCTTCGAGAATATTGGTCAGGCACGTGGCGCACACGCCTTGCTCGCAAGACACCGGCACTTCGATCCCCACGGCGCGCAACGCCTCGACGACCGTCTTGTCCTTCGGTATCGCCACGATTTTCCCGCTGCTCTTGATCTCGACATAGAATTCGCGCGCATCGCCGGGCTTGGGCTCGACTCCCGTGAAGCGTTCGAGGTGGACGACATTGTCGGGCCAGCCCTGGCGCTTCGCGACTTCGACCGCGGCATCCATCATCACCGATGGGCCGCATATATACAGATGCCGATCAGGGGCCGGGCCGCCAAGTATCGCTTCAAGGTCCGGCCGATGCGCTTCGGTCTCCTCGTCGAAATGAAATTTCACCGCCTTCGCGTAGGGTGCGCCGGCGACGCGGTTGAGAAACGCGGTCCGCGCGCGCGAGCGGGTGCAATAATGGAACTCGAACGGCGCCCCATGGGCATGAAGATGCTCGGCCATCGCGAGAATGGGGGTGACGCCGATGCCGCCAGCCAAAAGCAGCGTGCCGCCGGCATCGGCCGTGAGGGGAAACAAATTGTGCGGGCCGCGCAGCCAGACGGTGTCGCCTTCGTTGATCGTGTCGCAGAAAAGCGCGGAACCGCCGCGCCCAGCGACCTCGCGCTGGACACCCAGCAGATACCGATTCCGCTCCGTCGGCGCATTGCACAGGGAGTATTGCCGGATTTTGTCGGCGAGCCGGACTTCGAGATGCGCGCCCGCTTGAAACGCCGGTAGCTCCTTGCCGTCGGGGTCAACGAGCTCAAAGGAATAGATGCCGTCCGCTTCTTCCTTCTTGCGTGCGACCCGGGCGGGAAACCAATCCAAATTCATCGACTCCAATTCTCCGGCGGCAAGGCATTCGATCCGGCCCCATCGCCGAATCTTATCGGGGCGGCCGCCGGGCTTGGGACGTTCGGCTTCCGGGAAGCAAGACGCTGGATCACGTAAGCGCAGATATTATGACTGTCAACGGGCTAACCAGCCGAACCCCGCGCCGCGCATGGCGTCGCGATTGCTAAGGACTGGGCAATTGCGCGGCGCTCCAGCCGCCGCCGACCGCCGCCACCAGCGCGACCGAGGCGACCAGGCGATTCTCAAGGATGGTGACGGCACTCTCCTCATTGCTGAGCGCGGTAGCCTGCGCGACCACCACATTCGTATAGGGGACATTCCCGGCGAGATAGCGATTGAGCATCAACTTCTCCGCCAGCTGCGCGTCCTTGACCGCCGCGTTTTCGATCCGCTCCTGGTCGGCGAGAACGCGCAGCGCCACCAGTTCATCCTCGACCTGTTGGAACGCCGTCAGCACGGTCTGTCGGTAATTGGCCACGTTCTGATCGTAGATGGCGTTAGCCTGGGCGACCTGGGCGTCGCGCAGGCCGAAATCGAGCAGGGTCTCGCTGGCCTGCGCGCCGGCCGACCATAAGGTGCTCGCCGCCGTGAAAAGGGTGTTGAGGGCGGTGCTAGTCGGGCCCAGCGTCGCCGACAGGGTAATGGTGGGGTAGTAGGCGGCGACAGCGACGCCGATCTGGGCGTTGGCGGATTGCATTTCGCGCTCGGCGGCGGCGATGTCCGGCCGGCGCTCGAGCAGCGCCGACGGTATGCCGGGCGGCACCACCGGAACTTGGTTTGCAAGCGGCGCGGCAAGCGCGATCGCGAGTTCGGCCGGCGGCTTGCCGACCAGGACGGCGATCGCATGCTCGTACTGTCCACGGGCGACGCCGAGATTGACCGCTTGGGCCTGGGTTTGTTCGACTTGCGTCTGCGCGGTGATGACGTCGGATTGCGCCGCGACGCCGACGGCGAACTGGTTCTTGGTGATGCGCAGCGACTCGGTATAGGCGACCACGGCCTTATCCAGGAGGCGCTTCTGCTCGTCGGTCGCGCGCAGTTCGAAATAATCGGTGGCGAGCTGGGCCTGCGCCGATAGCCGCGCCGCCGCCAGCTCAGCGGCGCTGGCCTGCGCCGCCGCCACGTCGCTCTCGATGGTGCGCCGGATCTGGCCCCAGATGTCCGGCTCCCAGCTCGCCGTCAACCCAATATTGAATTGGTTCTGGGTGCCGCGACCGGAGGTGAGGACCGTGGTCGGCGACCCGGTCCCGCCGGAGACCAGGATTGAGCTATGGCTCGGCGCGAGCGGGCCGGAGCGCGTGGCGCCGGCGCCCAATGCCAGGGTCGGATAAAGAGCCGAGCGCGCCTCGGCGACGATAGCGACCGCCTGCCGATAGGCCGCTTCCGAGGCCTTGAGATTCTGATTCGAAATATCGATTTGGCGCTCGAGCCCGTCGAGGACGGTATCCTTATAGATCGACCACCACGCCTGATCCGATCCGGCCGCCCGCGGCGTCGCCGGTTTCCAGCCCTTTATTTCCTTGTATTCGGTCGGGACCGGCGCGGCAGGGCGGAAATAATCCGGGCCGACCTCGCAAGCGCCGACCGCCAAGAGGGCGAGCATCGCGCCCCACCTCTGGGCTGCCGAGAAGCACATTCGGGTCATTCGGCCGGCTCCGGGAGCGGCGTCGGCTGGCGCCAGCGCCGTGTGCTCCAGAGCCGGAACCGGTCGAGATAGAGATAGACGACCGGCGTGGTGTAGAGCGTCAGAGCCTGGCTGAGGATAAGTCCGCCGACAATGGAAATGCCCAGCGGCTGGCGCAGCTCCGCGCCATTTCCTCCGCCAAGCGCCAGCGGCAGCGCGCCCAGCATCGCCGCCATCGTGGTCATCATGATGGGGCGAAAGCGCAGCAGTCCGGCATGATAGATGGCATCGCGTGAACTCATGCCCTGGCTGCGCTCCGCATCGAGCGCGAAATCGATCATCATGATGGCGTTCTTCTTGACGATGCCGATGAGCAGAATCACGCCAACCAGTGCGATGATGCTGAATTCGGCCCCGAACAGCATCAGCGCCAGCACCGCGCCTACCCCGGCCGAAGGCAGGGTGGACAGAATCGTGATGGGATGGACATAGCTTTCATACAGCACGCCGAGCACGATGTAGATCGCCACCAGCGCCGTCAGAATCAGGATGGGCTCGTTGGCCACCGATTTCTGGAAGGCACTCGCGGTGCCTTGGAAACTGCCATGGACCGCGGCGGGAACGTGGAGTTCGGCCATCGCCTGGTCGATCGCATCGACGGCGTCGCTGAGCGACTTGCCTTGCGGCAGATTGAACGAGATGGTGGCGGCTACCGACAGGCCCTGATGATTGACCGCCAAGGGCGTGCTGCCGGGGCCGAAACGGGTGAAGGCGGCGAGCGGAACCATGGTCTCGGCGCCGGTACTGACGGCGGCGCCGGTCGAAGCGGAACCGTGGCCGGTATTCGCGAGCTGGTTGGTCGCCTGATTCTTTACCGCCGTACTGGCGATCTGCGTGGAAGAACTGGGCGCGTTGGCGGTGCTCCCGGCGGTCGGCGAGGCCGGCGATGCCGTCGGCGACGCCGAGGAGGAGCCCGATACCGTGCCGGTGAGAGCCTGGGTCGCGGCGGCGCCGTTAATCGAACCCCCCGCCGTGCTCACATAAAGGTCGTTCAAGATTTCGGGGTTCTGCCAATATTGCGGGGCCGCCTCCATGACCACATGATACTGGTTGAGCGGATTATAAATCGTGGACACCTCGCGCTGGCCGAAGGCGTCGTAGAGCGTATTGTCGATGGCCGCCGTCGTTAGTCCGAACCGCGCGGCCGTATTGCGGTCGATGAGCAGATTGGTCTCCAAGCCTTTGTCCTGTTGATCGATATTGACGTCGCGGAGGAGCGGGAGGTTCTGCAAGGCTTGGAGGATCTTGGGCGCCCAGGTCCGCAGCTGCGGCTCGTCGTCGGCCTGGATGGTGTATTGATATTGTGCGTTGCTCTGCCGGCCCCCGACGCGAATGTCCTGCACCGATTGAAAGAACAGCCGGGCACCGGCCACGGAAGCGGTCTCGCGACGCAACCGCGCAATCACCTTGTCCGCGGTGTCGGTGCGCTCCGACAGGGATTTGAGCGATACGAAAACGAATCCGGAATTGACCTGATAGCCCCCCGTGAAGCCGGCTACCGAAGCGACCGCTGGGTCGTGCTGCACGATGTTCACGAGCTGGATGAATTTCTGCCGCATGAGTTGAAAGGAGATGCTCTGATCCGCCTGGATGCCGCCGGTCAGCCGGCCGGTATCCTGCTGCGGGAAGAAGCCTTTCGGGATTTCGATGTAGAGCACCACGTTTAAGACGATCGTGGCGAACAGCACCAGCACCGTCAGGAAGGAGTGGCGGAGAGCCACCGCCAGCGTGCGGGCGTAGAAGTTCAACATCCCCTGGAAGAACCGCTCGGTTTGACGCGACAGCCATCCCGGCGCGCGGATCGAATGTTCTTGGAGCACATAGGCGCACATCATCGGCGTGGTCACGAGCGACACCACGAGCGACATCAATACCGCGATCGACAAGGTAATGGCGAATTCGCGAAACAGCCGGCCCACGATGCCGGCCATCAGCAGGATCGGGATGAATACCGCGACCAGCGAAATGCTCATCGACATCACGGTGAAGCCGACCTCGCGCGCGCCGAGCAGCGCCGCCGCGCGGCGCCCCATGCCCGTCTCGATATGGCGCGAGACGTTCTCCAGGACGACCACGGCATCGTCCACCACGAAACCCGTGGCGACCGTCAGCGCCATCAGCGACAGATTGTCGAGGCTGAATCCCAGAAGGTACATCGCGCCGAAAGTACCGATGAGCGAGACCGGCACCGCGACCGCCGGGATCAGCGTCGCGCGCGGGTTGCGCAGGAACACGAACACGACGCCGCTGACCAAAAACACCGCGAGGATCAGCGTGCGCTCGACATCGCTCAGCGACGCTCGGATGGTGACGGTGCGGTCCGACACCACCCTGACATCGATGTCGCTGGGCATCGAGGCTTGGAGTTGGGGGAGCACCTCGATTACGTGATCGACGGTGTCGATGATGTTGGCGCCGGGCTGACGGTAGAGAATCACCAGCACGGACGGTTTGCCGTTCGCCAGTCCCTGGTTCCGCAAATCCTCGACCGAATCGTTGACCTGCGCGATGTCGCTGAGACGCACGGCCGCGCCGTTGCGATAGGCGATGATCAGGGGCCGGAATTGAACCGCCTTGGTGGCCTGGTCGTTGGTGTAGATCTGCCAACGCCGCTCGTCGTTCTCGATCGCGCCTTTCGGGCTGTTCGCATTGGCCGCCGCCAACGCCGCGCGGACATCCTCAAGGCCGATGCCGTATTTGAATAATGAAGGCGGGTTGAGCTCCGCACGCACCGCGGGGAGCGAGCTTCCGCCGATCGTGACCTGGCCGATACCATCGAGCTGCGACAATTTTTGTTGCAACACCGTCGCCGCCGAATCGTAGAGCTGGCCCTGCGTCATCGTGTCCGAGGTCAGGGCCAGAATCAAAATCGGCGCATCGGCCGGATTGATCTTGCGATAGAAGGGGTTCGACTTCAGCGCCGTCGGCAAATCGGCGCGCGCGGCGTTGATCGCCGCCTGCACGTCCCGCGCCGCGCCATCGATGTCGCGGTCGAGATCGAATTGCAGCGTGATGCGGCTCGTCCCGACGGAACTCGTCGAGGTCATTTCGGTAATGTCGGCGATGACGCCGAGATGCTTTTCGAGGGGCGTCGCGACGGTCGCCGCCATGGTGTCGGGGCTGGCGCCGGGAAGCTGGGCGGTGACCTGGATCGTGGGATAGTCGACTTGCGGAAGCGGCGACACGGGCAATAGGAAGAACGCCACGGCGCCCGCGAGCGTGACGCCGACGGTCATGAGCGTCGTCCCGATCGGGCGCGCGATGAAGGGCGCGGAAAGATTCATTCGGCAGGACTTTCGCGCGGAATGTCGTCCGGCCGTCCGGCGGCGCCGTGCCCCGTGAGACGCCGCGCGGCGCGATCGAACACGAGATAGATCACTGGCGTCGTAAACAATGTCAGTAATTGGCTCAGGAGCAGGCCGCCAACGATGGCGACGCCGAGGGGATGGCGGAGCTCCGAGCCCGAACCGCTGCCGATCATCAGCGGAACGGCGGCGAGGAGGGCCGCCAGTGTCGTCATCAGGATCGGCCGAAACCGCAGCAGCGATGCCTGGTGGATGGCATCGCGCGGCGTCTTGCCCTCGCGCCGTTCCGCATCGAGCGCGAAGTCGATCATCAGGATCGCGTTCTTCTTGACGATGCCGATCAGGAGAATGATCACGACGATCGCGATGATATCGAGGTCGCTGCCGTCGATCAGGAGGGCGAGGAGAGCGCCGACGCCGGCCGAGGGCAGCGTCGACAGGATCGTGAGGGGATGGACGAAACTCTCGTACAGCACGCCCAGGATGATGTACATCGTCACGATCGCCGCCAGGATCAGGAACAGCTCGTTGCGGAGCGAACCCTGAAAGGCGAGCGCGGCGCCCTGGAAGTTGGTCGAGATGCTCGCCGGCAGGCCCATCGTCTTCTCGGCCCGCGTGATGGCATCGACGGCGGCGCCCAGCGAGGATCCGGCCGCGACGTTGAAGGAGACGGTCGCCGAGGGAAACTGGCCGAGATGGTCGATCTCGAGCGGGGCCGTCTGCTCGGTGGTGTGCACGATCGCGGACAGCGGCACCTGCCCCGCGCCGGAACCGGTCGCCGTGCCGTTTGCGGTCGCCGACGGCAGATAGATCGTGTTGAGCGACGCGAGCGAGCGCTGCAGGTCGGGCGCGGCCTCCAAGATGACGCGATACTGGTTCGATTGCGTGAAGATGGTCGAGACGATGCGCTGACCGAAGGCATCGTAGAGCGCGTTATCGACCGTGGCGATGGTGATGCCGAACCGGGCAGCGGTATCGCGATCGACCGTGAG
>Ga0182024_10018611_pt1 | contig 12913 bp, 11 predicted proteins | sample P32metaG_FD_120480 | JGI IMG/M metagenome (GOLD analysis project Ga0182024, IMG submission 120480) | Permafrost microbial communities from Stordalen Mire, Sweden - P3-2 metaG (Illumina Assembly) | ecosystem: Environmental > Terrestrial > Soil > Wetlands > Permafrost | place: Sweden: Stordalen...
AGCTGGCAGCCGGCGGCGGTGGCGATGCCGTGCACCTCGGCGATGACCGGCTTGGGCAGACGCACGATCGCCTGCATCAGCTCGCTCGATTGGGTGAAGGCGCGCGCATAGGTCTCGCGCCGCGGGTCGGCGCGCAATTCGCGCAGATCGTGCCCGGCGCAAAACGCCGGCCCGGCGCCGGCGATCACCACGACGCGGCTCTCCTTGTCGCCGCCGGCGCGCTCCAACGCCTCGATCAGCGCCGCCAGCAGCCCCAGCGACAGCGCGTTGCGCGCGCTCGGCCGGTTCAAGGTCAGCCGCAGCACGCCGTGCGCGTCGCGCTCCTCGAGCAACGGCGCGTCGTCGATCTTTTCCGCAAGGCTCATTGCCGCCTCCTTGCTGTCGCGCAGCAGGTGATGAGAAACATCTTACCGCAAAGGACGCAAAGGACGACGCAAAGGACGCGAGGGTTACTTTCGGCGCGAAGCGCCTTTAAATTCACCACTGAGACAGTGAGGCAGTGAGATTGCCGTCGCTCGGGTTCTCACCGCCTCACTGTCTCTGTGGTGATAATCCCTTGGGCGCTTCGCGCCCGGAGAAAACGTCGATCGCCGGTGCTCGAAACCCCGACGCCCTCTCCGACGGCTCGCGCCCTTCGCGCACCCTTTGCGTCCTTTGCGGTAAGATGTTTCTTCCCTGCTTCGCCACCGTGGCGGTAATATAATACCTCAATCAAAACCCTATTGTTTTATAATGTGAATTGGCCTAAACGAACGCCTCCGCGGCGTTGGCCGTGTGTCCCCATGGGCCGACCCTCGATGAAGACCTTTTCCGCCAAGCCCTCCGATATCGACAAGAAATGGGTGCTGATCGATGCCGACGGGCTGGTGCTCGGCCGGCTCGCGACGATCATCGCGATGCGCTTGCGCGGCAAGCACAAGCCGTCCTATACCCCGCACATGGATTGCGGCGACAACATCGTCGTGGTCAACGCCGAGAAGGTGCAGCTCACCGGCAACAAGCGCGCCGCCAGCATCTTCTACTGGCACACCGGGTTTCCGGGCGGCATCAAGGGGCGCAGCAAGGGCGCGATCCTCGACGGCAAGCATCCCGAGCGGGTGCTCGAGAAGGCGGTCGAGCGCATGGTGCCGCGCGGCCCGCTCGGCCGCCGGGTGATGGGCAATCTGCGGGTCTATGCCGGACCCGAGCACCCGCATATCGCGCAGCAGCCCGAAACGCTCGATATCGCCGCCATGAACCGCAAGAATGTGAGGGCCTGAGCATGGCCGATGATGACACCGACGACAAATCCGCCGAGCAGGACCGGCCGGCGCCGCGCGCCTCGCAGACCTTTCAGGGGCTCGGCAGCCTGCGCCAGGCGATGGGCGTCGCCCAGCGCCCGCCCGCCGCCACCCCCACGGCGGCGGCGCCGATCCCGGTGGTCGTCGCCGACGTCCAGCCGCAGATCGACGAGCAGGGCCGCGCCTATGCCACCGGCAAGCGCAAGAACGCGATCGCCCGCGTGTGGATCCGCCCCGGCCAGGGCAAGATCGAGGTCAACGGCCGCGACAGCCCGGTCTATTTCGCGCGGCCGGTGCTGCGCATGCTGATCAGCCAGCCCTTTGTCGTCGCCAACCGGCTCAACCAGTTCGACGTGTGGTGCACGGTCAAGGGCGGCGGCCTCTCCGGCCAGGCCGGCGCGGTGCGCCACGGCATCTCGAAGGCGCTGATGTATTACGAACCGGGATTGCGCCCGGTGCTGAAGTCGGGCGGCTTCCTCACCCGCGACAGCCGCGTCGTCGAACGCAAGAAATACGGCAAGGCCAAGGCCCGCCGAAGCTTCCAGTTCTCGAAGCGGTAAAATTCCTCACCGCCTCACCGTCTCTGTGGTGAAATCTCCCTGACGCAATTCGCCAGGGAGCACACCATGCGTTTCGCGATCGCCATTCCGACCGACGCGGAGTCCTGGCGGGTGGTGCGCCGGGCCGAGGAGCTGGGGTTCAGCCGCGCCTGGTTCTACGACACGCAGATGCTGAGCGCCGACCCGTTTGTCGCGATGGCCGCGGCAGCGCTGAAGACGACGGCGATCCGCCTCGCGACCGGCGTGCTGATCCCGTCGAACCGGATCGCCGCGGTCGCCGCCAACGCGTTCGCCTCATTGAACAAGCTGGCGCCGGGGCGGATCGATTTTGGCGTCGGCACCGGGTTCACTGGGCGGCGGGCGATGGGCCTCGGCTCGGTCAGGCTCAGCGACATGGCGGAATACATCCGCGTGGTCCAGGCGCTGCTGCGCGAGGAGACGGTCGAGGCCGAGATCGAGGGCAAGAAGCGGCTGATCCGCCTGCTCAACCCGGAGCTGGGGCTCATCAACACGCGCGATCCCGTCCCGCTCTACATTGCCGCGACCGGCCCCCGGGCACGGGCGCTGACCGCGTTGCTCGGCGCCGGGTGGATCAACACCGCGGGCGACGTCGCCGGCGCGGCCGCCGGGATGCGCGAGATGGAGGCGTTGTGGCGCGATGCCGGCCACAAGCGCGAGGCGCTCGACGCTGTCGTGCTGACCGGCGGTGCGGTGCTCGAGCCGGGCGAGGCGCTCGATTCCGACCGCGTCGTCGCGCAGGCCGGTCCGCGCGCGGCGATGCTGCTGCACCGCGCCGCCGACCAGGCGCTCGGCGGGTTCGCGCCGATGGCGACGCTGCCGCCAGCGCTCGGGGCTACCATCGCCGCCTATGTCGAGACCGCCCGCCAGTTCCGCCCGCAAGGCGCGCACTACCTCGAAAACCACCGCGGCCATCTGATGTTCGTCAAGCCCGAGGAGCGCCGCTTCGTAACCCCCGACCTGATCCGCGCGACGACGATCACCGGCAGCGAGGCGGAGATCAAAGCATCGATCGCCGGCTTCGCCGAGGCGGGCTACAGCGAGGTGGCGATCCAGATCGTCCCCGGCCAGGAGCACGCGATCGAGGATTGGGGGAAGATCAGACGGTCGTTCGCCTGACAGCGGCGGCGGACATGCGGCCCGGCCCGCCGCTTGCTGTGCGCGCTTTCTTTGTATTAAACACCTGAGGTTGAGCCGACGGATTACCTTCCGTCGGCCGCGGAAACAGGTGATGGCGCGAATAACGATTTCGTATCGCCGTGACGATTCCGGGGTGATTACCGGCCGAATATTTGACCGGCTGGCCGCGCATTATGGCCGCGACTCGGTTTTCCGCGATATCGACAGCATCCCGCCGGGCGCGGATTTCCGCGATCACATCAATCATGTGCTCGACGAAAGCGACATCCTGCTCGCCATTGTCGGGCCACGCTGGTTGGGCGCGCGCGGCGGCCAGAACCGGCTCGACGACGAGGCTGACCCGGTGCGGGTCGAGATCGAGGCCGGGCTGCGCAAGAAGATGCCGGTCATCCCGGTCCTGGTGTTGCGCGCAGGGATGCCGCGGGTGGCGCAACTCCCGGCCTCGGTAAAGGATTTCGCCTACCGGCACGCCGTGCAGGTCGATGCCGACCAGGATTTTGATGTTCATTCGGCCCGGCTGATCCGCGCGATGGACCGCATCCTGCGTCAGAAAGCCGGCGAGGCCCCAGTGCGTCTGCGCGACGAGACGGCGGAGGCGGCGGCGATCGACGCCGAGCTGATGGACATTGCGCCGCTGCCGGCCGGCGAAGCCGGCGAATTGCCGTCCCCGGCGCCGGTCGAGATCGCGCGGCCGGTCGAGCGCCCACTGCCGGCGCCGCTGCGGGCCGCGGCGGCCGATGCCCCGCGCCGCTCCGGCGGTCTCGGCGTGGGTCTCGCAGCCGGGGTGATCCTCGGCGCCATCGCGGCAGTGGCGGTGTCGGTTCTGCTCCGCCCGTCGCTGCCCTCGGATACCGCGGCGCTGGCGACGGCCAAGGAGGCGGCGGAGGCGCGAGCGCTGTCGCTGCAGGCCGAGCTCGCCGGCACTCAGAAGAAACTGGCGGGCGCGCAGGACGCTCTCGACGCGGCGCAAAAGAAGCTGGCCGACGAGGAGAAGCGCCTCGCCGACCTGCAAGCGAACGCCGACCAAGCCGGCAAGGACCTCGCCGCGCAAAAGGACATCGCCGCCAAGGCGCAAGCCCAAATCAATCAGCTCGCCGCGCAGGTCAAATCGTCGGGCGATCAGCAGGCCCGGGCCGACAAGGCGGAGAACGACGAAAAACAGCTCGCCGCTCAGCTCGGCGACGCGCAGGCGCGCGCCGACAAGGCCGAGAAGGACGTTGCCGCGCAACAGGACAGTGCCGCGAAATCGCAATCGCAGATCGACCAGCTCAACGCGCAGGTCAAGTCGCTGCGCGATCAGCTCGCCGCGGTCCCGGCGGCCTCGCCCGTGGCGGCGGTCCCTGCATCCGCGCCCACCACGCCGGCGCCCGAGCCCGGTGTCTTGACGACCGACCAGAAGCGCGAGGTGCAGCGGGCGTTGCGTCTGCTCGGCCACTACCAGGGCGAGGCAGATGGCGGCTTCGGCTCTGGGACGCTGGCGGCGATCAAGCAGTTTCAGTCGTTCGAAGGGGTGCCTGACACAGGCACACTGTCGGATGACGAGCGCAAGCGGCTCATTGACATGGCACAGCGCCTGTCTCTCCTACTCGACCAGCCCCCGAGCTCGCCGCAGGGCGTCGCCGCCGCCTCGATCAAGGGCGCCGACGCGCGCTATGCCCGGGCTTACAATTTCGAGACCGGCAAGGGGATCAAGGCCGATCCGGCGGAGGCCGCCTATTGGTATGCGCTCGCCGCCGGCGACGGCAATGGCCAGGCCTTCACCAATCTCGGCACGCTCGTCGCGCGCGGCTATGGGACGCTGAAGCCAGATCCGGCGAATGCCGCGGCGTTGTGGCAGGCTGCCGCCGCGCGCGGTGAGCCGATCGCGATGTACGATCTCGGTGTTCTCTACGAGCGCGGCATCGGCGTCGCTGCCGATCTCGACACGGCGAAGGCCTGGTACCAGCGCGCCGCCGCGCTCAACAACGCCGAAGCGCGTGCGGCATTGAAGCGGCTCGGAGCCTAGCCGCTCGGTGATGGTCCTCGGTCCAGCCCGCCGCGCGCTGCCGATCGGCCTCGTGCTGCTCGCCGCAGTGCCGGCCGCCGCGCAGAATTCCGATCCGTTCCTGTCAGCGCCTGCGCCCGTGACCGCGCCGGCTCCGCGTCCGGCGCCTCGCCCGCCCCCTCCCCGGCAGGCTGAGCCCGAGCCGACCGTCGTCGCGCCGCAACCCGCGCCGGCACCGGCGACCTCCCCGGCCAGTTACGACGGCAACTACGTCGGCGAAGTGAAATTCGTGCCGGGGAACAGTGAAACCGGCAACCCCGCAAACGGCTTTGCTCTGAAATGCAGCCCGGGTTCCGTTGGTCAAAGTATTGAAATCAGAAACGGGCAATTCTCCTTTGTATTTGATCGAACGGGCAACACAACGGTGACAGGCAAGGTCGGTGGCGATGGAACATTGGACGGGCTCGGAAATTCATACTATGGCGGCGCACGGGTGACCGGACACATCCAGAATAATGAGCTCGTCGGGTCTGCCTGGAGCTCATTTTGTAAGTTCGAACTTCGATTGCAGAAGCGGTAATGATTGCCTGGCGCGGTTTGCGGCGTGCCGCGTTCTTGTTTGTAATCACCATCGGCGTCTTCCGGTTCGCCGCGATCCCGACTTTAGCCCAATCGACCGACCCGTTCCTCTCGGCGCCCGCACCCGCGCCGGCGCCAGTCCCGCGTCCGGCGAGGCGGCCGCTTGCGCCTCGCGAAGCCGAGCCGGAGCCGGTCATTGCCGCGCCACCGGCCGCCCCGAAGCCCGCGCCCGTTCTCACGAATTATGATGGCGTCTATACGGGCGAGGCGCTACGGCGGACGGATTCCAACGGATGTCCCGGCGCCTCATTTACCAAGAGTCTAACCATTCGAAACAGTCTGATTTCCTATGTATTCAACCAGTCGTTCGCGCGGGTGGTAACGGGCACGGTAGGCAACGACGGCACGGTAAGCGCTGCGTCCATGACTGAAGGTATAATGATAAAGCTTACTGGCAGTATTCGGGGCGGGGATTATGTTGGCGTCGTAACGGACGGCAATTGCAGGATTGATCTTCGATTTCATAAACAGCCATGACGCCGGCCAGCGGCCGGCCTTACTCCTTGCGACCAACGCAGGCTAAAGGCCGTCTACAAGGTCGGAGCGATGTTTCAGAACGGCCGAGTGCGCCTGGGGACGAGGCCGAAGCTAATTGTTGGTTCCGAAAGGGCGCATAACAGAGGCACGTTTTCAGATCACGAATTGCGCATCCGCCCCTAAGACCGGGCGTACCAGACGGATTTGGCGTATTCGCCGATCGCCCGGTCGGCGGAGAACCAGCCCATCCCGGCGATGTTGCGGATGCAGGCGGCCGCCCAGTCGTCGGGGTTGCGCCACATCTCGTCGGCTCGGCGCTGCGCCCGCCAATAGGAGTCGAAATCGGCGACGGTCATGTAATGGTCGCCGTGCCGCAGGGAGCGCGTCAGCAGCGCGAAGCGGTCCGGCTCGCCCGGCGAGAACACGCCGGTCTCGATCATCTCGAGCACCTCGGCCAGCATCGGCGAGGGCGCGATCGCGCGGGCGCCGTCTTGCGCGGCGCGGCGCAAATCGGCGACCTCGTCGGCCAGCAGGCCGAAGATGAAGATGTTGTCGGTGCCGACGGCGTCGCGGATCTCGATATTGGCGCCGTCGAGGGTGCCGACCGTCAGCGCGCCGTTGAGCGCCAGCTTCATGTTGCCGGTGCCGGAAGCTTCCATCCCGGCGGTAGAGATTTGCTCCGACAGATCGGCGGCCGGGATGATCATCTCGGCGAGGCTGACATTGTAGTTGGGCAGGAACGCGACCTTGAGGAGATCGCGCACCGCGGGATCGCGGTTGATCACCTCGGCGATGTCATGGGCCAGCTTGATGATCAGCTTGGCCACGACGTAGCTCGCCGCGGCCTTGCCGCCGAAGATTTTTACCCGCGGCACCCAGTCGCGGGTCGGGTCGGCGCGCATCGCGTTGTAGAGCGCGATCGTCTCCAAGAGGTTGAGCAGCTGACGCTTATATTCGTGGATACGCTTGATCTGCACGTCGAACATCGCGTTGGGATCGACCGACAGGCCGAGCCGGTCGCGGATCACCCGGCCGAGCGCCAGCCGGTTGGAGCGCTTGACGGCGCGCAGCCGCTCGTGCAGCGGCAGGTCCCCGGCCATCCGCGCGAAGCGCCCGATCGCGTCGGTGTTGTCGCGGATATCGGTGCCGCACGCCTCGCTCAAGAGCCGCGTCAACCCCGGATTGGCCTGGTAGAGCCAGCGGCGAAAGGTGATGCCGTTGGTCACGTTGACGATGCGGTCGGGATAATACGCGTTGAGGTCGCGGAACACGGTCTTGCGCACCAGCCCGGTGTGCATCGCCGAGACGCCGTTGATGCGGCCGCTGCCGAGAAAGGCGAGGTGCCCCATCCTGACGTGGCGGCCTTCGCGCTCGTCGATCAGCGAGATCGAGGCCAGCACCTCGGCGTTCGCGGGGCGCATCTTGGCTGCGGCTTCGAGATGGCGCGCGTTGAGCAGATAGATGATCTGCAAATGGCGCGGCAGCACCCGCTCGAACAGCGTCACTGGCCAGCTTTCGAGCGCTTCCGGCAGCAGCGTGTGGTTGGTGTAGCGGCAGGTCGCGACCGTGGTTTTCCAGGCGTCGTCCCACTGCATGTTGTGGAGATCGACGAGGATGCGCATCAGCTCGGCGATCGTGATGCTCGGATGGGTGTCGTTGAGCTGGATCGCGGCGCGGTCGGGCAGCGTGTGCAGCGAGCCGTAGGCGCGGCGGTGGCGCTGCACGAGGTCCTGGAGCGAGGCGGAGACAAAGAAATATTCCTGGCGCAAGCGCAATTCGCGCCCGGCCGGGGATTCGTCGCTGGGGTAGAGGATTTTCGACAGCGCCTCGGCGCGCGCCTGCTCGTGCAGCGCGCCGACATGGTCGCCGCGGTTGAACACGTCGAGACGCAACGGGTCGACCGCGCGCGCCGACCACAGCCGCAGCGGGTTGACGTGATTGCCCTTCCAGCCGACGACTGGCGTGTCGTAGGCGACCGCCTCGATCGTCTCCTCGGGATGCCACACAAAGCGCGTATGGGCGCCGCGTCCGGCGACGGTCTCGACCCACCCGCCATATCCGATGTCGTATTTGACTTCCGGCCGCTCGAATTCCCAGGGGTTGGTGAAGGACAGCCAATCCTCGGGATATTCCTGCTGCCACCCGTCCTTGACGATCTGGCGGAAGAGACCGTTGTCGTAGCGGATGCCGTAGCCGTAGGCGGGGATGCCGAGGCTCGCCATGCTCTCCATGAAACATGCGGCGAGCCGGCCGAGCCCGCCATTGCCGAGCGCCGCGTCCGGCTCGGCATAGCGCACCCGGTCGAAATTGACGCCGAGATCGCCGAGCGCGCGATTGACGATGTCGTCCATCTGCAGATTGCCGGCGACGTCGTTGAGCAGCCGGCCGATCAGGAATTCGAGCGACAGGTAATAGATGTGCTTGCGGCCGCGAGCGAGGGAATCGCGCTCCGCCTCGAGCCAGCGATGGACCACCCGGTCGCGCAGCGTCAGGGTCGTCGCGACGAACCAGTCGCGATCGGAAGCGCTCGCCGCGTCCTTGCCGACCGCCAGGGTCAATTTGGCGAGCACCGCGTGCTTGAACTGGTCGATGGCGTCGTCGGTCTTTTCGGGATCCGGCGCGGAGCGCGACCGCGCCTGTTGCAGATTGCTCGCGCGGCCGCCGACCGTCTTCACCGTAAATCCCCTCCCCCGCTCATCGGCAACGGGTCACGCCCTCCCGCTAGCCGGATTGCGCCACGACGAGGCGCGGGCTTTCGCGCCGCTCGTCGAAGCGCGCATGAGCTTCGTTGATTTGCGCCAGGCTCGGCAAGCTCGCCTCGTTGCCGAGATACTGAATCGCATGGGCCGAGGCCGCGCGGCCAAGCCGGAAATGGTCTTCCCACAGCCCGAACGGGTTGGCGAGAAACGAATAAACATAGGCACCGTGAAAGATGTCGCCGGCCCCGTTGGTGTCGATGATCTTGTCGTCGGGCACCGCGAGCGCCGGCAGCAGCCGATCCTCGCCGCCGCCCTGGTACCACAGCATGCCGCGGCCGCCCATTGTCACCCCGCCGATTCGGCAGCCGCGCGAACGCAGATAGGCCAGCATTTCGGGCGGGCTCAAACGCATCTGCTCGCACAGCCGCTCGGCGACCACCGCGATATCGATGAATTCCAACAGCTCATGCGTGTTGGAGCGCAACCCGCCGCCATCGAGCGAGGTCAGGATCCCGGCCTCGCGGCAGGCGCGCGCGTAATCGATCGCCGCGTCCGTCTGATGCCCGTCGACATGCAGCGCGCGGCAGCCGGTCAGGTGCAGCGGTGGGTAGGGATGCTTGTAGTCGTCGTCGCGGCAGCGGACGATCGCGCGCTGGGTGCCGCGCGGCATCACGAAGGACAGCGACGATTCGGCGACCTTCCGGTGATGCACCGAGATGCCGTATTTGGCGGCCATGTCGATGAACATCCGCCCGAGCCAGTCATCGGCGACCGAGGCGAGGAGGTCGGGGGCGATGCCGAGCTTGGCGCAGCAGAACGCGGCGGTCACGGCGTTGCCGCCGAATGACACGGCATAGTCGCGCGCCACCGTCTTGTCGTCGCCGGTCGGCATTACCTCGGTGACGAAGGTGATGTCGATATAGGCCTGGCCGATGAACAGCGCTTGCATGGCGATTGGATCGTCGTTGGGTGCGCGGCGCCAACACGCGGATGCGCCGCTAACATACGGGCCGAACGCATGCATGCTCCATGCCGATCGGCAGCCTTCGCGGCCGAATAGCTGGCGCCCAGCGCGGCGCGGCTTTAGGCTGACAAGCCTTCCCGTTCTCGTGATCGCATCGATGCGCAAGCTCTTGCCGCTGGTTCTCCTGTCGTTGGGTGCGTTCTTGCTGATCGGCGCCGCCGCGCCCGACGCCTCTCCCGAAGGCTATTGGCTGACCGGGAAGAACGCCGCGATCATCGAGATCGTGCGCTGCCCCGGCGGCGATATGCTGTGCGGCCGGCTGGCTTGGTTCAGCATCGATCCCGACGACCCGAACCCGCAGGCGCTCGATCTCAGGAACCCCGATCCCGCTCGTCGGGACCAGAAACTGTGCGGCCTGACGTTCCTGTACGGGTTCAAATCCGTCGCGGTAAACCGCTGGGAAGGCGGCATGGTCTACGATGCGGAGAGCGGCAATACTTATCACGCCAACATTACGTTGCGACCGGATGGCACGCTCGACCTGCACGGCTATATTGGCATCTCATTGCTCGGCAGGAGCGAGATCTGGACCCGCTATACCCAGACGTTGCCGCCGTGCCCGACGATAGAAGACCGGAGGAAATGATCATGGCCAGGCTCCCCCACGTCACCAGCAAGGATCAGGTCGCGGCGAAGGACCATGCGGTCTTCGACTCGATCGTCGCCAGCCGCGGCGCGGTGCAGGGTCCATTCCTGATGTTCATGCACTCGCCCGAAGTCGCGGGGCGCGTCGCGCATCTCGGCGCCTACGTGCGGTTCGAGGGCGATCTCGATATGAAGATCCGGGTGCTGGCGGCGATGACCGTCGCCCGCGAGTTCGAGGCGATGTACGTCTGGGGCGCGCAGACCGGCGGCGCGCGGCGGCAGGGCGTGCCGGAGACGACGATCACCGCGATCCGCGAGAACCATTCGCGCGGCGTCCCGGCGGACGATGCCGACATTATCGAGTTCACCCGGCAATTGCTGCGCCAGCATCGCGCCGACGAGGCGCTGTTCAAGAAGCTGCAGGCGCGGCTGGGCAGCGACCAGTTGATCCAGCTGACCACAGCGATCGGCTACTACACGATGCTCGGGATGACGGTGAACGCCTGCGAGCTCGAGCCCGCCCAAGGCGCCGAGGTGCTCAAGGTCTGATTGAACGGCCGTTCATCATTTTTGCGCCACCCCGGCGAAAGCCGGGGCCCATTCTTCAGCCGCTCATGCCTCGGACAAATGGGTCCCGGCTTTCGCCGGGATGGAGCGGAAAGATCGGGTCGACCTTCGATGAAAGGTCCGCTCAGCTGAACCGGGGAGGCGCGTACCAGTCGATCTCGGCGCCGGCATCGGCGAGCAATTCGGGGAGCGCGGTCCGCGCGACCTGCGAATGCTGCACGCCCGAGGCCTCGACGCGGTAGCGGCGGGCAAGGGCAGGGCGCGATGCCGGATCGGCGGCATCGATCCGCGCCGCGATCAGCCTCGCGACCGCGCGCGAAAAGGGCCCGGTCTGGCTCTCGATAAACGGCACGCGCAGCGCGCCCGGCCGCGCTGGCTCCGCGGCGAAGCGCGCGCTGAGCCAGCGATCGACGATCTCGATCCCGGCGAGTGGGTCGCCCTCGGCCGGGTCGCGGCCATAGAGCCCGTCGAACACGTAAAGCTCGTCGGGCTGCGCCTGGGCGCCGGCGATAATGTCGATCGCCGGCATGCCGCCGCCCGAATGCGCGGCGAGGACGAACCGGTCGAGCGCCAGCGGCGCGCCGTGCCGCTCGCCGAGCCAATGCAGCCCATAGGCGATCAGGAGGTCGATCCCGCCCGCGAGCAGCGCCGGGAAATCGTAGTAATAATGCCGGATCCAGTTCCCGCGCGGCAGCATCGCGAGGGTCGGCCGAACGCGACCGGCGAGGACCATCCCGCTGCGCTCGATCTTCTCGGAGAGCGGCATCGCGCCGCCCGACTGCGAAAACCCGTGCAGGAACACGATGATATCGATCGCTCTCGCGTCGTGCGGAATGCGGTTCCAGCGCAGGAACAGATCAGGCTGCGTCCCGGCATGTGCCGCCAAGGTGGGGGTGTCGGAGAGGAAGGTTTCGCCTGGTGACAAGTCGGACATTAGCCCTCACCCGTCTCCGGGCTGTGCCCGGAGCCACCCTCTTCCGCGGTGCGGGAGAGGGAATTTTCCGCCAGCGCCTGACCCCTCTCCCGCATCGCGGGAGAGGGAGGGGCCCACGCGCAGCGTGGGAGGGTGAGGGTGGTTCACGCCAGCTTCACGTACTCGAAATCGCCGGGCTTGCTGTCGATACCGGTGCGCGGCGGGGCGATCCATGAGGCGAACTTGCCCGGCTCGCGGGCCGGCCGCATCAGCGAGGCGACAAAGGCGTCATCATCGCCGGAGGGCAGGAACTGGTCGCGCCGCCGCGCCCATTCCGCCGCGCCGAGGATCGTGCCGTCGGTATCCGCTTCGATCGCCGCGAACTCGCCGATGCGCCGGTTGAACGCGACATGCGGCAGCGTGATCCGGAAGTCGATCCCGGCGCGGGCGATGATGCGGTTCCACCAGCGATCGACGCCGGAGGCCGCGTCGGCGACGTAATCGTCGCGCAGCCGCATATTGAGCGCCGACAGCGCCGGCACCGCCTCGCGCGCGATTGCCCCGTCCTTGAGGCGCAAGACCGGATAGGTCGCGCCGGCCAGCAGGTGATCGTCCTCGATCTGGTCCTCGAGATAGCGGCCCTTGAGCCCGGCGTTGAACGCGTTGGCCGCATTGGTGCTGAGCTCGCTGCCGAACAAATCGAGGGTCAGCGAGAAATGTAGATTGGCGCGCTTCTGCAGCGTCGGCAGGTCGACCACGCCGAGCGCGCGCACACGCTCGGCGTCATGCGGGTCGGCGATCCCGGCCTTGTTCATCGCCGCGCAGGTCGCCTCGATGATCCGGCCGACCCCCGACTGGCCGATGAACATATGGTGCGCTTCCTCGGTCAGCATGAAGCGGCAGGTGCGCGACAAGGGATCGAACCCCGATTGCGCCAGCGCGTGCAGCTGCATCTTGCCGTCGCGGTCGGTGAAGAAGGTGAACATGAAGAACGCGAGCCAGTCCGGCGTCTGCTCGTTGAACGCGC
>Ga0182024_10018612_pt1 | contig 12913 bp, 14 predicted proteins | sample P32metaG_FD_120480 | JGI IMG/M metagenome (GOLD analysis project Ga0182024, IMG submission 120480) | Permafrost microbial communities from Stordalen Mire, Sweden - P3-2 metaG (Illumina Assembly) | ecosystem: Environmental > Terrestrial > Soil > Wetlands > Permafrost | place: Sweden: Stordalen...
CGGCCTCTGCATCCCCTGCTGCCTGGCCTGCGTCGTCGCGCCGACGGCCTTCACGTTCGCCCTGGCCATCGGCCTGGCGGGTTTTTTCAACGACCTGGCGATGGGGCCGGCCTGGGCGGCCTGTCAGGACGTGGGCAAGAAACACGCGGCCATCGTGGCCGGCTGCATGAACATGGTCGGCAACCTCGGCGGGGCGGCCTCGGCCTATCTGACCGGGGCCTTGCTCGAGCGGACGCACATCCCGTATGCCGTCCTGCACGGCCTCGACCCGGCGGCGCTGGGGACAGCCGATCTCAAGGCGGCGGAGTTGCTGGGGTACCAGATCAATTTCATCATCTGCGCCGGGTTGTACGTGGTGGCCCTGCTGCTCTGGCTGGGCATTGACGCGACGAAGCCGGTGCTGCCGGAAGACGCGGGCGCGCCGCCGGCCGCGGGCACTGGCGTGCCGGCGGCCGAATAATTATCATGGTATGAGCCAATCGAACCGATGGATTCGGCGAGCGGGGGGCGTCAGCCCCCTGATTCCCCACCCGGTCGGTGATCGCATGAAGAATCAGGGGGCTGACGCCCCCCGCTCGCCTGTAAATAAGGACTCGACTCATGGCCAAAGGCGCCGGCAAGGCTCGCAAGAAGCTCCCCAAGGAACTGGCCGTCGTCCGGGCGGACAACTGCACCGGCTGCGAGGCCTGCATCGAGGTCTGTCCGGTCGATTGCATCTACAAGGTGCCCGGCGAGGACCAGCCGTCGTTGCAGTCGTTCGTGGACATCGACCTGGAGCGCTGCATCGGCTGCTCGCTGTGCGAGCGCTGGTGTCCGTGGGACGCCATCGACATGGTCGATTCGCCGGACATCGCCGAGCACGTCGCCGTCAAGGGCGGCCCGGCGGATTACGTCGCCAAGAACCAGGAACGTCTCACGGCCGTCGCCCAGATGCTGGCCGACCTGTCCAAGGAACAGCGGGCGGCCGCCGTCAAGAAGTAAATGGTGGCGCGAGAGCAGTTTAGCCGCGACCCGGCAGGGGAGCGCGGAGCCAAGAACGGTCATCCGCATGAAAACGCCGTCCGCCATGCGCCACGTCGTCTGGCTTCTTCTGCTGACGATTGGTTGTCAGCCGGCCACGCACTACGAGAAGTTGCCGAAAGAAGCGGCCGTCTCGACCAAACCCACCCCGCGGGAAACCGAGCCGACGCCGCCGGACCCCACGCTCGCCTGGATCGACCGCCGGCCGCAGACGGCCCAGCCGGCCGTGCCCATTGTGTTCGTCCACGAAACGGCCGGCGCCGAGTGGGTCGGGCTGCCGAAGTTCTGGAACCCGCCGCCGACCGACGCCGAAAAGGCGGCCGCCGCCCTGGCGCTGGGTCCGCTGACGGCCGTCGCCCCGCTGGCCGAGACGAAGGCCGTTGTCAAAATCAAAGTGCCCGCCGGCCTCGACGACCCGCGGCCGTACCTTCCCGCCTCCGACCCGCCGACGCTGGACAAGTGGGAACTCGGCCGCCGCCTCTTCTACGACCAAGCCCTGCTCGGCGAAGGCGTCGAGTCGTGCGCCACCTGCCACGACCCGCGCACCGGCTTCGCCGACAACGGCCTCGGCCACTTCGGCGTCAACACGCCGACGCTCATCAACTGCGTCTTCAACCGCCGACAGTTCTGGGACGGCCGCGTCGCCGCCCTCGAAGAAGTGGTGCAGCGCACGCCGGAGGACGAAACCGCGCCGCCGGCCAAGGATTCGCGGACGTTCCGCCACGTCTGGGGCGGCGTCGTGCGGCGGCTGCGCTCCAGCGCCGGCTACACGCAGCTGTTCCTCAACGCCTTCGGTACGCCGCCGACCCAAGACGCCGTCGGCAAGGCGCTGGCGACGTACCTGCGCACGCTGCTGGCCGACGATTCCGTCTACGACCGCGCCCTCCGCGTCCAGTCCGCCGAACGCGCTCCGCAGCTCGCCGCGGCCTACTACGAAAAGGTGCTCGACGAGGCCGCGCTGAAGAAGCTAGGCCTGGAAGGCAAACCGAAGGCCGACGCGGCGAAGCGGATCAACGAGGGTTATCGGCTCTTCCATGACCTCGAAGAGCACAAGGCCGGTTGCGTGCGTTGTCACAGCGGCCGGGAGTTTACCGACGGCGGTTTCCACAACCTCGGCGTCGGCTTTCGGGAGTTCCTGCCGGGCCGGGAGCCGGGCCGCTTCGCCTCGCTGCCGCTGGGCGAGAAGGACCGCACGCTGATCGGCGCCTACAAGACGCCGACGCTCCGCGGCCTGCTTCGCACGGCCCCGTACTTCCACGACGGCTCGGCGGCGACGCTGGAGGAGGCCGTCCAATTCCACCTCAAGGGAGGCGAAAAGAACGAATATCTCGACGCCGAACTGCGCGACCCCAAGGACGCGGATCGGCAGCGCGTATCGGACCTGACGCCGCAAGAGGTTTCGGACCTGGTCCTGTTCCTGCGCGCCCTCGACGGCGAGGACGTGGACGCGGCCGTGGGACCGCCGGCGGCGAAGTGAAGGGAGGGGCTCGTCGGCCTGCTGGAACGAATAGCCGTCGGACGCAAGGCATTACTAACCCGAAGCGCGAGCGAGGGGGAAGGTTCCTGGGCAGAAATGCTGCCCAGGAACCTTCCCCCTCGCTCGCGCTTCGGGTTAGTGTCCCCTCGACCCCTCGTGGTTTTGTCCGCAAGCTCTTATTGTCTTCTCTGTGTCTCTGCGGTTCCATTCTTCGTTCAATGCGCCTTGACCACCTCCGACGCGGCCTCGCCCTCGGCCAGCTTGCGGCCCGGATCGTCCTTGGGAATCCGCATCGCGTAGAACGACCGCCACACGAACACCAGCGCGATCGCCAGCAACACCACGCCGATCAGTGGGGCGTAGTTCGTCGCGTTGGCCGCGAGGGCCGTCAGCTTCATCTTGACCCCGATCTCCACGGCCAACAGGCCGAACAGCGTCGAGAACTTGATGATCGGGTTCAGCGACACCGAAGTCGTGTCCTTGAACGGGTCGCCGACCGTGTCGCCGATGACCGTCGCTTCGTGCAGCTTCGTGCCCTTCTCCTTCAGATCGACCTCGACCAGCTTCTTGGCGTTGTCCCAGGCGCCGCCGGCGTTGGCCATGTAGATGGCCTGGAACAGGCCGAACACCGCGATCGAAATCAGGTAGGCCACGAAGAAGTTCTCGTTGAAGAACGCGAAGGCCAGCGTGATCGTCATCAGCGCCAGGAAGATGTTCCACATGCCGAGCTGGGCGTACTTCGTGCAGATGCGGACCACGGCGATCGAGTCGTTGATGTCCGCCTCTTTCTTGGTGAGGTCCATGTTCTGTTTGATGTACTCGACGGCCCGGTAGGCGCCGGTCGTCACGGCCTGCATCGACGCGCCCGAGAACCAGAAGACCACGGCGCCGCCGCACATGAAACCCAGTAACACCGGGGCGTCGGTCAGGGTCAGGGCCAGCAGACCCTCCTTGCCCAGCAGCAGGATGATCGAGAAAATCATCGTCGTGGCGCCGACCACGGCCGTGCCGATCAGCACCGGCTTGGCCGTCGCCTTAAAAGTGTTGCCGGCCGAGTCGTTGGACTCCAGGTAGTGCTTGCCGACCTCGAAATCGGGAACGAAGCCGAAATCCCGCTGGATTTCCTCTTTAATGCCCGGAATCTGCTCGGTCTGGGCCAACTCGAAGACCGACTGCGCGTTGTCGGTCACGGGGCCGTAACTGTCCACGGCGATGTTGACCGGCCCCATGCACAAAAAGCCGAACGCCACCAGGCCGAACGCGAAAATGGAGCCGACGCCGACGAGCGGCTGGCCCCTCACCAGTTCCACCATCATCAGGTCGTTGAGGCCCAACAGGCTGATGAAGTAGGCCGCCGCCATGAGGCCCGTGATGAGCAGGCCCATCCAAAAGGCGCTGAAATTGCCCGCGACCAGGCCGCTCAGGATCGTCAGCGAGGCGCCGCCTTCGCGGGACGCGGTGACGATCTCATGCACGTGCTTGGAATGAGAGCTGGTGAAGATCTTGGTGAACTCCGGGATGAGCAAGGCCCCGAGGGTGCCGCAGCTGATGATCGCCGCCAGCTGCCACCAGAGATTGGGGAGGGCCTGCCCGTTCACCGTCAGGTCGCTCAGCAGCAACCAGCTCATGAGGAACGAAGTCGAGATGCAGAGGGTGGCCGCGATCCAGATTAGGCGCGTTAACGGCTGCTCGAAGTCGAAATGGCTCTTGCCCTCGTACAGCTTCTCGGAGATCGCCTGGTTGATGAAGTACGACATGCCGGACATGAAGTCCATCAGGAAGCGCATGGCGAAGATCCAGACGATGAGCATGGCCTGGAGGTTCTGATAGCCCGTCCCCGCGTTGCCCGGATTGACGGCCAGGGTGATGAAGACGATGAGGGCGACGCCGGTGACGCCGTAGGTCTCGAAGCCGTCGGCGGTCGGTCCGACCGAGTCGCCGGCGTTGTCGCCGGTGCAGTCGGCGATGACGCCGGGGTTGCGCGGGTCGTCCTCTTTGACGTTAAAGACGATCTTCATTAGATCGGAGCCGATGTCGGCGATCTTGGTGAAGATGCCGCCGGCGATGCGCAGGGCGGAGGCGCCGAGCGACTCGCCGATGGCGAAGCCGATGAAGCAGTAGCCGACGATGTCGCGCGGCACGAACAGGAGGATGATGACCATCATCACCAGTTCGAGCGAGATCAGGAACAGGCCGACCGACATGCCGGCCCGCAGGGGGATGTTGACCACGTCCCACGGCTGGCCGCGCAGCGAGGCGAAGGCGGTGCGGGCGTTGGCGTAGGTGTTGACGCGGATGCCGTACCAGGCCACGGCGTAGGAGCCGCCCATGCCGATGATCGAGAAGAGCAGCACGACGAGGGTGGTTTGCCACGTTTGCTGCTGAAGGCCCATGAAGTAGTAGGCCATCAGGGCGCCGATCAGGACGAACAGCATTAGCAGGAATTTGCCCTGCTGGATGAGGTACGTCTTGCAGGTCTGGAAGATGACGTCGGCGACGGCCAGCATCGACTTGTGGGCGGGGTACTTGCGGATCTGGTAGAGCTGGTAGAGGCTGATGCCGAGCGTGCCGGCGATGACCAGGGCGCCGTAGAAGAGGACTTGCCAGGGGCTGGCGCCGCCGAGCTTGTCGAAAGACCCGTTATGCAGGTCGGGGATGGCCAGGTCCGCTTCACTGGCGCGGACGCCGGAGGCGGCCAGCAGTAGCAGGACCGCGGAACAGAGAATCGGTTTCAGGCTCTTCATACCCGCTTGCTCCCTCGGGGAATGCCGAACGAAACGTCCCAAGCGAAAGGTAAGGATAGGGGCGGCGCGCGCGGAAGTCTACGGATTGGATAAAATCTGCCGTTCGATATCGACGCCCACCCTCCGGCCCCAGGCGTCCAGCAGTCGGCGGCGGATCGGCCCCGGCGAGCGGCCGGCGTGAGCCGGCTGGTGTAGCATTGTGCCGCCGACAGGTGACGCACCAGCCGGCTCACGCCGGCCGCTCGCCGGCAAGTCCACGCCGGCGACCCGGCGGACGCCGGCGAGGCAATACGACGTGCCGGCCAGCATCGCCTCGTCGGCGCCGCCACAGTCTTCAACGGTCAGCCGCGCTTCCGCGAACGGGATGCCGAGTTCGCCGCACAATTCTTCCACGACCTGGAGACTGACGCCGTTGAGGATGGCGTCGCGCGGCGGCGAGACGACGGCGCCGCCGCGGACGATCAGGAAGTTGGCGGCCGCCGTCTCGGTGACGTAGCCGTCGGCGTCGAGGAGCAGGGCGGAGGCGCCGGGTTCGATGCGGCGGGCTTCCTGTTCGGCGATCCACCAGGGCAGCCGGCTGCGCTGCTTGATGCGCGGATCGACGCACGCGGCGGGGACGTGGCGGACGGCCGGCACGGCGAGGACGGCCCCGTCGCGGACGAGGCGATGGTAGCGGGCGAAGGGGAGCGGGAAGGTGTGGGCGCCGAGGGTGGGGTGAGCGTCGCCGGGTCCACCGGGTTCGCCGAGGTAGTAGCCGACGGGGCCGGGCGTGGCGAAGAAGACCACGGCGAGATCGCCGTCGGGCGGCAGCGGGGCGGCATTGTGGGCGACGAGACGTTCGGCCACGGCGGTCAGCTCGTCGTCGGAGGCCGTCAGCGGGACGCGGGCCAGTTCACAACTTTGGCGGAAGCGGCGCAGGTGGTCGGTGAGGCGGAACGGGCGGTAACGGAAAGTGCGGCAAAGGTCGGTGATGGTGGCGCCCCAGACGAAACCGGCGTCGTGCAGGGGAAGATGGGCGTCGGCCCGCGGGAGGAAATGCGGATGAAGATAGGCGAGAAGTCCCTGTTGTGGCATAATTCCTTCCCTCCGCGCCGGACGGCGATGCTTTTGCAAGGGAAACGAGGTAGTGGGCGATTAGTGTGTTGACGCCGCTTGAAGCAGTTCAAGCAGCGACCACGGATAATCGGTCAGACCCGCCTGCATCGCTGGCGTCGTCTTCCTACCATCGGCGTTCTTCGTCAGTGTACCGTGCGGCCGGACGAAGTTGTATGCCGCGAAGTACAGACCCAGCGCCGCCTGATGGTTCTCCCACTTCTTGCTGAACGCATTCGTCAGCCGCGTCATCCGGCGATTCTGCATACGCATGGTCAGGTTGTGACGCTCGACGTGTGACGTGCAAATCGCGTTCGGGTCCGGGTTGCCGCAGCACGGCGTCTTGATCGTGCCGACCACTTCGCCCGGCGAATAGCGGTGGTCATCCGCCTTCGTAGCATACTCCTTGACCAGCGTTCCGTGGTCAACCGGGCGGTCGCCGAACGCAAATTGGACTGCCGGCGGATAAGGCCGGAATCCATCCGTGCTGAGTTGTATGCGGCCGCGCGTCGCCCGCTCGACTTCGCTCAGGAAGATTCGCGTGTCGCACTGGTCGCGTTTGCCGAGATGCCACGCCAAGATGAGCTTGCTGGCGCGCTCGATGGCGACGAAGCAGTAGGCATCGCCAATGTCGTCGCACACGAGCCGCTTCCGCGTCTTCGTCTTCTCCTTCATGCCGACGAAGCCCCAGATTTCGTCGGCTTGCACGTCCTTCGCCTCAACACTCCGCAACTGGTCGCGCTGGAAGATTTCACACTTTTCGCCTACACAAACGAGCAAGGCGATTACGGTGTCCTTCGCCACGCCGCTGATCCGTACCGTGGCCCGGATGCTGTTGCCTTCGGTCAGGAGTTGCAGGCAGAACAGCGCCTTGTCGAGCGGCAGGCGCATTTCGTCCAGTGGCCGGGCCGGTCGGTCGGAGAACGTCTTGCGGCACACTTGGCACTGGTAGCGCTGGTTGCCGGCCCGGTCACGGCCGAACTTGCGGGCTTCGCTCTGGCAGGTCGGACATTGCATGACAAGGACTCCTGACTACGATCAACACGGTATGTATATTATACATGAGCGGTCGTGCAAAAGCAAGCTAGGAGCAGCAGGCGATTGCCTTATTTCAGTATATACCGATAACGCGGCAGGCCAAGCTCTGTTTCTGGTATTTACCGGAAATGGGGACGGCCCTATCATTCACAATGGATACGTCTACAATGAAGGGAGGCCGAGATGGCGACGCGCGGGCGACCAAAGGGGACAGGCAAGCCCCCCGGCGAAAAGTATGTACTTAAGGCGTTCAAGATTCCGCCGGCCCTGTGGCAGGACTTTGCCAAAGCAGTCCCGAAGAGTGAGCGATCAGCGACAATTCGGGGGTATATTATGAAGGAAGTGGCACGGCGACGAAAAGAGCTAAGCTAAAACAGGCAAGGCCAGTAGAGTCTTAAGACTCTACTGGCCTTGCCTGTTTTAGCTCTGCCCTGAGAAGCCGTTCCCTCAGCAGGTCTGGAGGTTCTTCCAGCCGCGCTGACTGTGTCTCGGCTTTCGCATGGGCAACAGCTGCATCGGGGTCGTGCGACGGCACGGGGTCAGAATGGACCCCGGCTTCACTTTCACGACGGGAAGCATCGTCGGCCGTGCGTACTCAGGGATTCGATTCTTTCTCTTCACGGCTCTTGTTCCTCTTTGAAAAACTTCAGGAACTCCACGGTTTTTGTACGCAGGAAGTCGTTGACTTTTGCCACTCTTGCCGTGACCAATCGGGCCACGTCATGCCATTTCACAGGCATCCAGCGTCCATCGACTTCCACTGAGACGCTTGACGGGTCATCTTCCAGGGAGTGGATGGTTAAGGTCGCTTGCCACTCCGATCCCTGTAGTTGTCCCGATTCGACCTGTTCCATGACCTCTGGCGACATCACGCCTGTCGCCTCTCCCCGCGCATCCGGATCGTCCTCTGCCGCGTCTTCCGGCGCTTCCTCGCTGGCTTCATCGTTGCCGTCATCATCCTCGTCAGCGTCGGCCTGCGGCGTGCCTAAAAAGGCAGGAAATGTCAACCGCAGCCCGATGGCGTGGCACGGCCTACTGAAAACTCCGAGTTTGCCGCCTTCCTCTTCACCTTCCCCTTCCCCACTTAATTGTAGGCCATCCAGTATCGCCCGGCGAGCGTCCTGGCCGATCTTCGTGACGTACTCTAGAGTGATGATCGTGGTCAAGAGGAGGTTCGGCCGGGCGATGCGTGCGGTCGCCGCTACGACATCGTCAACTAGCCTCTCGAATGTCTCCAGACCACCCGTAGGGTACTGATGTTCGACCTTGATCTCTTGCTCCTCCACCGAGAACCGGATCAGTCCTCGCGGCTCGTTTTGGCTGGTAAGCGGCCTCTTGAATTCCCAGGTTTCGTCAGACATATGAATGTCTGTTAATTCGTGCCTTGCGGCCAAGCTGGTCGCAAAGGCCAGGCCACTTTCCCTTGCCATCGGGATGCTGGGATAGACGATTAGCGTGACTGCGTATCCACGCGGTAGGAACTCTGGTTGGACCGGCTGCCGGCGCGCCATCGCTTGCTCCGAGCAAAAGGGGCGAGAGGCATTGTGAGCATGGATGGTAAGCTCCACGCTTCACTGCGTCAACGATTATTCGGTAAATACCAGAAGAACTGGCTGCCGAGAAGTTAGCGGCTGCTATCGGCAAGAGAATGCGACGCAGAATCCACCTACTTCTTCTTCCACCGCGCCGCCGCCATCTTCTTGCCGAGTTCGCTGAGCTTCTTCTTGCCGAGCTTCTTCGCCCGCGCCGGGCCGCCCTTCAACCCGCCCTTGCGGCCCAGCGCGACGGCGGCCGGGTCTTTGTCGGCGTCAGGCGGCGCGGCCGGCGGCTCAGCCGGCGTATCCTCCGTCGCGCCGATGACGTGCTGCATCACGCCGAAGGCGAAAGACGCCGGATCAGGAGTTTTCGGTTTGCGTCGTCGTTTGGCCATGCTCGCATTATGCGCCCGGCCGCGTAGGATAGCAAGAGCGGTCATGCATCCGATCGCCCCTGTAAGGAGAAGCCATGAACGAAGCAGACCAGATTCACCATATCCTTTCGGACGTGGCATGGTGGGAAGACGACCAGTGCCGAAACTGGTCAATGCAAGGGGGCGTGTCCGTGGATATCGGCACGAAGGGGCCGAACTGGACATGGGCAATAATCAGGTCGGACGGCAAGAAGCAGTTCGGCCCGCAGGCGTTCCCGACTGTACGACAGGCCAAAGCTAGCCTGCGGGTGGAACTGGAGCGCATGCAGAGCGAAATCAGGGACAAGGAAACCGGGCCGGCTCAGGTGTCATGGTGATATCAACACACTAATCGCCCACTACCGGAAACGAGGTACGGAAACGGCGGCCGGCTTTGCTATAATGCCAGAGAATGGGTGCGCCGCCAACCGGAAGCCGAGAGAGGTATCGACCATGACGGACGTCACGAGCAATAAACCGCTGCGCGTCTCGGGCAAGGCGGGAGCGTGGCCGTATATCAATCTGCCGTTCAGCCAGTTGGAAGAGGTCCGCCGCCTCCTCGACGGTCATGGCGTTCGCTACTCGGTTACGGAGAACGCCATTTCGTTGAACGACGGGCCGTTTTTCATCGTCATTGACCTGGGCCGCGATGGCAATCCGGAGGCCGTTCAGAGGGTCCTGGACAGCGTCCCCTGACCGCCGAGGCGCCCATGGCATTGGCCGACGACATCCAGACGTTGCGGGACCGCGTTCTGGCGGAACTCAACGCCGCCCACGACTATTATGAGGAAACGAAGGCCGCATGGGGTCTCGTTCTCCAATTCATCCAGGCGGGGAACAATTTCACCCTCCGAAACCCGGCCACCGGGACCGTGACCACACAGGCCGACCTCGCCGGAAAAGTTCGGGGTTACGTCGCCCAGCAACTCGCGGAAGCCACCTTTCAGCAGTTCATCGCCCTCTTCGAGAACTTCTTCTTCGACCTGCTGCGCCTCTGGCTCACGGCCTACCCGCGAAGCCTGATCGGCAAGAAGGTGGACTTCAAGGTCGTCCTCGACGCGCCGGACAAGGACGCGATCACCCTGCTCGTGGTCAATCGGGAACTAAACGAGGTCCTGTACGAGCGGCCCGCCGCGTGGTTTTCGTACCTGCACGACAAGATAAAACTGGACTGTCCGACCGCGGACGAGATCGATCGGATCGCGGAAGCCAAGGCGTCGCGCGACGTACTGGCCCACAACCGGGGCGTCGCCGGCAAGACCTACGAATCGAAGGCGGGGAGACTCGCCCGGTACAAGGACGGCGAAAGAATCGAGGTTCCCGATAATTACCACCGGGAAACGTGGGAATTGGTCCGCAAGGTGGTCGCCGACGTCTCGAACGCGGCCCTCACCAAGGCGCCTTGACCGGGAGGGGGGCATCGACATGCACGACTTGGCTCAGCTGCTGGCGAACAACCGAACCTGGGCCGCCGAGACGACGCGGCGCGACCCCGATTTCTTCCGCCGGCTTTCGCAACAGCAGGCGCCGCGGCACCTCTGGATCGGCTGCTCCGACAGCCGCGTGCCGGCGAACCAGATCGTCGGCCTGACGCCCGGCGAGATGTTCGTCCACCGCAACGTCGCCAACGTCGTCGTCCACGCCGACCTCAACTGCCTCTCGGTCATCCAGTTCGCCGTGGACGTGCTGAAGGTCCGCCACGTCATCGTCTGCGGCCATTACGGCTGCGGCGGCGTCCGGGCCGCCCTGCGCAACGACCGCCTCGGCCTCATCGACAACTGGCTGCGCCACGTCCAGGACGTGCGCGGCAAGCACCGCGCCCAGATCGACGCCCTGCCGGACGAGGCGCGGCAACACGACCGCCTGTGCGAGTTGAACGTGATCGAGCAGGTGGTGAACGTCAGCCAGACGACCGTCGTTCAGGAGGCGTGGGGGCGCGGCCAAGCCCTATCGGTTCACGGGTGGATTTACGGCCTGGGCGACGGGCTGGTGCGCGACCTCGGGATCGGCGTGGCCGGCATGGCGGACCTGCCCGCGCACTATGAGGCGGCGGTGCAAGCGGGACCGGCGGCCGCCCGCTGACCGGGGCCGTCCCGACCCGACCTTGTGAGGCGGGGGGAACGGAGATATACTCCGCCCCCGTGTCGGGCGGCGACCTCGGCCGGAAGGCGGTGAACCATGCTCTGGGCCTTCAAGAAGTTGGCGCGCAAACTGTTCCGGCGGTCGCGGCCCGAAGCGCCGCCGGCCCCGGTCCTGCTGTCGCAAATCGACGAGTCCTTCCGCCGTCGGAAGGCCGAGAAACTCCGGCGCATTCGTCCGCTCTTGCGCACGGACATGCCCTGCCAACAAACGGAACTGTTCTACGACTACCTGACGGACGAGTTGCGCGAGGCGTTTCACATCGTCGATACCGCCAACGTCAGCCGGCATGGCTACGACGAGATTTCTCAGTCCCTCATCGCCCAACACCGGAATGGCCTGATCCTCGACTGCGGCGCCGGATCGCGGTCGGTCTATCACGACAATGTCGTCAATTTTGAGATTTGCGCCTACGAATCGACGGACGTTCGCGGCGTCGGCGAACGGCTGCCGTTCCGGGACGGCGCGTTCGACGCGGCCGTCTCGTTGAACGTCCTGGAACACGTCAGGGACCCGTTCGCCTGCGCCCGGGAGATCGCGCGGACCATGAAGCCGGGGGCGGTGCTCTATTGCGTCGTCCCCTTCCTCCAGTCGCTCCACGGCTACCCGCATCACTACTACAACATGACGCATCAGGGGCTGCGTTCGCTGTTTGAACGCGACCTCCTCATCGAGAAACAGGACGTGATTCACAGCGGCCTGCCGATCTGGACCTTAACCTCCCTGTTACAACGCTGGGCCGGCGCCCTGCCCCTGGCCGCCCGAATCCGCTTCCAGAACATGCGGGTGGGCGACCTCATGGATAATCCGCTCACCTATCTGCACCGTTCTTTCGTGACCCGGCTGCCCGTTGAGATGAATTTCGAGCTGGCTTCCACCACGGCCCTCATCGCCCGCAAGGCCGCCTGACCGGTCGGGGCGCGACCGGCGGCGCGGTCCTTCCTCCCACCGTCGCGTAGCACGCTCCACAACATCGTCTTGCTCCATTTTGATTCGTAAAGTATAATTCGTTGATTCAGGCTCCGGCGCCCCCGCAATGCGACCCACCCGCGGACGCCGGCGGCCTTTCCCGATCGGTCCTGCCTCCGTGATTTTCACCGCGATCCCGTCGGGACGGCCCCGTAGGCCTGTTTTCGTGCAACGCTGCACCCGTTCCGGAGACATCGCATGTTTCGCGGCCTTTCTTCCCTGCTCGGTCTGTTCTTCGTCACCGTCGGCGTCGTCGCGGTCGCATCCCTGACGAAAGCCCCCGCCGCCCTTCCGCCGCCCCCCCGCGACCCCGGTTCGTCCGACGGCCCCCGCGCCCGCTTCCTGGCGGTGGAGGCCCCCGTTTTCCACGCCCGCTTCTCGGTCAACTAGGCCGGCGCGTCGTTCCCGTTGGGGGCGCCTCCGACCCGCGCCCCCGACGCGCCGCGTTTCGCCCCCTAAACCTCTCCCATAACGCGCACCGCCCCC
>Ga0182024_10018613_pt1 | contig 12912 bp, 13 predicted proteins | sample P32metaG_FD_120480 | JGI IMG/M metagenome (GOLD analysis project Ga0182024, IMG submission 120480) | Permafrost microbial communities from Stordalen Mire, Sweden - P3-2 metaG (Illumina Assembly) | ecosystem: Environmental > Terrestrial > Soil > Wetlands > Permafrost | place: Sweden: Stordalen...
AACCCGCACCAGAAAGCGGCGTTGTACGTCGACCGCAGGCCAGCGGAGGCGTCGGTGGCGTATGCCACGCAGCACCATGGGAAGGACTTGTCCTACATCAACCTGCTCGACGCCGACGCGGCGCTGACCGCGGTCAAGGAGCTGAGCGGGCCCGGCGCGTGCATCGTGAAGCATGCCACGCCGTGCGGCTTCGCCACCGCCGACGACCTGCCGACGGCTTTTCGCCGCGCTTTTGAAGGCGACCCACTGGCCGCCTTCGGAGGCATCGTGGCGCTCAATCGGCCGGTGGACCTGGCGACGGCGCAGGCCATCACCGCAATCGACAAGCTGCTGGAGGTGATTGTCGCACCGTCTTATGAACCGGCCGCCCTGGACCTGCTCAAAACGCGCTGGAAGAACGTGCGGCTGATGGAAGTCGGCCCGGTCGCCTCATACGAACGGTCCGGCGGGGCCGACCGCAACGAACTGCACCTGCACAAGATCGTCGGCGGCTATCTCGTGCAGGAGCGCGACCTGGCCGGGTTCGACCGCTCGACGGCCAAAGTCGTTTCCAAGCGCCAGCCAACGGATGCCGAATGGGCCGACCTGAAGGTTGCCTGGCTGGCCTGCAAGCACGTGAAGAGCAATGCCATCGTGATCGCCCGGGAGGGCATGATGCTGGGATCGGGAGCGGGGCAGCAGGACCGGGTCAACGCCTGCCGGATCGCCGTGGCCAAGGCGTCCATCGGCGGGGCCGAGCGGGTGAAAGGAGCGGTAGCCGCCTCCGACGCCTTTTTCCCCTTCCCGGACGGCCCCAAACTCCTGCTGGAAGCCGGCATCGCCGCCCTGATCCACCCCGGCGGGTCAGTCAAGGACCAGGAGACGGTGGAGGTGGTGGACCAGTTCGGTGCGGCGATGGTGCTGACGGGGCAACGGCATTTTAAGCATTGAGTGCGATCATTCCGCCAAGTCGATCCGTCGGCGGACCGCGTCGGAAAAGAGTTGGGACCGGCTGACGCCAGCCTTCTTCGCATAGGCGTCGGCCAGTCGTAGCAGTTGAGGTTCGACGGTGATGAGCGTCGGCACGGCCTTAGTACCGGGCGCCTTTCTGGGCCGGCCGCGCTTGGCCGCTTCCCACCGTGCCCGCTGTTCGGCTGTCAGAGGGCGCAACTTCTCCGGCGTGATACCACGGGCCAGCCGATCCAACGCCTCGAAATCGTTCTCGTCTGTCTTCTTTTTTTTCACCTGCATTTATTGCCTCCGGCGTTTGCGAAGACTGCGCTTCATCCGCGGTGTCAAGTCCATCGCATGGATCACGCGAACCACCTCGGCGACCTCGCCGGCCTCAATGGCCATCCATTCTTCCACGCTCAAGCTCTCGTAGGAGACCTCGTCCGGCGTCTTGAGAACGTAGATTACTTGAAGGTGCCGGCCGGATTCCGTCGTTCCCCAGACAACGAACTTGTCGTCTTCGATGGTCTGGGGGAACGGGTCGACGGCATTGCGCACCACGTGCTCGGCCTCCTCGGGATTGACGGCATGCTTTGCAACATGCTCGCGATTTGCATCATCCCAGGAGAAGACCATTGATTGCACTATATAGCGAAAATCTAAGGTTGTCGAGCGGCCTCGCTGGCCACCGACAACCGATGCACTTCGGCCGCGCCTGCCTCGCAACGCCTCGGGAGCTGAAGCGGCAAAGCTAGCCCTATTGCTTTCGGCGACGTGGAACACTTCCGACCGGCGGGCCGGGGAGTGAAGACAGAAGGCGATGTGCTCACCAACCCCGGCCGTTACGGGCTCGCTTATTGGAGCACGGAATGGCTCAACTACGGGACGTCCCTGGCGTGCGGTACAAGCAACGGAACCTCGACATCCTTTGCCTTCGATGCTGTTTCCTCAACCGGCGGCTCCGGGACCGCCCGTCCACAAATCCGTCGGCCCGCGATCAGCCAGCCGTAAGCTGCACCGTTCAAAACCACGATCACCACTGCCAGGGCCACCTGCATGCCGTGGGTCAATCCGCGCGGGTACAGGACCGGCATGACGTAGTGATCGACGAACCCGCCATGATAGGTCGCAGCACCGCCCCAGAGGCGCAATCGGTTCTCCAACGGGGTAAGGGGGCAGATGCGGTGGGACAACTCGACGAAAATGCCCCAGGCAACGGCCGGCAGGTGCAGCCAGATCGCCTTGCGCCAGCGCAGCACGATCACTGCGCCGAAAAGGACGAAGCCGACGAACGTCATGTGGAACACCACAAGGGCGTCGGCGAGAAACTTGAAAAACCCCGGGCTCATGACGTGTCCTCCGCCGCTGCCGCTTCGGCCTGTTCACCTTGATTCCCTGCCGTATAGTATTGCAACACCCGGCGGGGTTCACCAAATTGCCGGCTTTTCCTCTCCCTGGCAAAAAACGAATCGGCCCGTCGGGAGTATTGGAAGTGAATCGACCTCTGCTTTTGCAGACGGGATATCACTGACGGCCGAGTTTTTCAACTTTTACGGAGATCTCATGAATCGTACTGCTTCTTTAATGGTTGGCCTGATCACGACACTCGCTGCCACGTCCTGGGTTGCAGCCGAGACAAAAGTCACCCTGGAGAACACGCACTTGTGCTGCCCCTCCTGCGTAAAGGGCGCCACCAAGGCGGTGACCTCGGTGGACGGCGCCACGGCTGTCTGCGACAAAGATGCCAAGACGGTCACCATCACGGCCCCGGATGCGGCCACCGCCCAGAAGGCCCTGAATGCGTTGGAGGCAGCCGGGTTCTACGGCAAGGCCACCGGCGCGGACCTTAAGGATGACAGCGGCGCCCCCAAAGGTGAGGTCAAGTCGCTGACCCTGACCGGCATCCACAACTGCTGCAAGAAGTGCACGACCGCCATCAACGCCACGATCAAGAAGGTCCCCGGAGCGACAGGCGAGATCGAAGCCAAGGCCGAGACCGTCACTGTCACCGGCGACTTTGACGCCGGCAAGCTGGTGCAGGCGTTTGAGGACGCGGGGTTCCACGTCAAGGCCGAGGCGAAGTAACCACCGGATGTTGATGGGATCGAATCAGGGAACGGACACGCCATCGAGGCGGGTCCGTCCCCTGAGTCATCTCGTGGGGCGGGGCGATGCACGGGATGCCGCTGGCGGCGTCGCAGATCGGTGAACGTGCGAAGAATCTGGATTCAGCGACCCTTACCTGTGCGCCGGGCCTCCGCCACCGCGGGCGCCTCCCGAACCACCGGTGGCGCGTGAACCGCCGGACGCTCCCCCACCAGTGCGGGTGCCGCTGGATCGCGCTGGCGTTGCTTGCTGAGCCGGCGGGTTCGACGGGCTCACCGCAGGCGGGTTCGACGGGCTCACCGCAGGCGGGTTCGACGGGCTCACCGCAGGCGGGTTCGACGGGCTCGCCGCAGGCGGGCGTGACGGCTCGGAAAACACCGGCTGCGGCTGGTATGGCTCGACCGGGACATTCGGCGGACTTACAGTTTGTCCCCCTGGGGCCAGTGAGGCATTATCGATTATCACCGGCGGTGCCGCCGTGACCGAGTTGGCTGGCGTGTTAGGCTGCGAGTGAAGCTGAGAGCGATAGGGCCGCCAGTTCCAGTTCTGCCAGTGATGACCCTCGCCGTTGTGATGCAGAGGGCGGTGGAGCACGATGAGGATTGGATTGTACCACCCCGCGCCGTACAGGCCCCAGTCGCCGTAGTAATAAGGCGGGTAGGGCTCGACGGCGACCAGCGCGTTGTAACCCGGTCCGTAAGTGGCAGACGCCTCCTCGGCGGCCACCTGTGCCTGCTGTTGCTGAATGACATCCTGGCGAACGACCTGGTCGAGCCATCCATGAATGGCGGCTTCCTGGATGGCCTGCTCACCGTCGGCGACGACATTCGGCGGCGTCTTACCAGCCTGTTGGAACGCGGCCGCCAACTCCTGCTTGAACGTCTCGTGCGGGATGGCGCCGGCGCAGAGCCCGTCGGCCGACAGGAAGAAGCAGAGGTAACAGGATGCTGGAGCGTCGAGCACGAGCCCTTTGGGGGAGGCACTGTCGACGGCATCGGGCGGCCTGGGCATGTCGGCCAGCACGCGGCCATAGAAGGTGGCGTCGAGCCGGCCGCCGAACCCTTCAAACGCCAGGGCAACCGCCGCCTGCTTGCCGGCTTCGCCTGCCTGGCGATAGACGGCCACCGTCGCGTAAGCCGTATCTCCCCGATAATCGAGCAGCCCCCTGGCGATTTGCGGGGTCAGGTTGCTTAGCCCTTCGCTGAGTTGCTGCCGCAACTGTGGGTCATCGATTTTATCCATCAGGCCCTGGACGGCTTTCTGCCAGGCCTGGGGATGCTCCATGATGTTTTTGACGGCCGACAGCGCCGTCGGCGCAATCCCCGAGTTGTCAGCCGGCGGCAGAGGGGGACTTGCCGCAGGCTGCGACGCTGCTGGGGCAGACGTTGCCGATGCGCTTGGGTTGGGCGGTGGCGCAGCCGGCTGAACCTCTCCCAGCAAGATCGCCGTGCTGTTGAACGCCGCCAGGGAAATCAAGCAAATGACGGTGCGCTTTCGCATGGAGTCACCCTCGCATTACCACCTCACGATTATAGGCGCGGGCTGGCAAGGAGGATGCAGGAGAGATGAGCAAGCGGATTACGATTACGATTACGATTACGATTACAATCGTAATCGTAATCGTAATCCACTTCCAACCTTGCCCAGTCAGGTCACTGTGGCGGCGGCGGGATCGGGGATCCGCTGGGATAGGGGCTGGAATAGGGTGCCGGCGGCGGCGGGAAGCCTGCCGGCGACATCGGGAACCCCTGTGGCCCGGAAAACCCGGCCGGCGTCTTCGGCGCGTTGGCCTTGACGGCCAGGAAGAGCATCAACAGATCGATGATGAACCCTATAATCCACCAACCGCAGCCGGTAATGGGATACCACATCGTCCACGTCACGGTATCGATCAAGACGACAGGCGTCATCGCGATGGCGGACAGCCGCATCAAGCCGGCGAAGGTCAGCGGCGCCTTGGTCCCGCTGGCGAACGCCAACCCGATCAACGCCAGGACGACCATCAGCACAAGCCGCCAGAGCCAGGTGAATGCGATGGTGGCGGGGTAACCGACAGACCACCATGCCTGAACGGACTTGTCCAACCAACCCTGCACGTCACTGGCGCTGTACTGGTGGAGGCCCTTCACTTGCGAAAGGTCTTCAGTCTGGATTTCGGTTGGGCTCTTCCGTATGGAAAAGCCGTGCTTGGTGACCAGAACTGAGGGAAAGTTGGAAGGAGGCTCGGCGGTGTCGCCGCTGGTATCGAACACGACCAGCGGCTGGCCGCTTTCCGGATCGGTGATGGTGTACGGTTCCGGGCGGTCGATGGAGATGTCCCCATTATTCAGGGTGATGGTGGGGATCTGGCTCGTCAGTTTCGGAGCGTCCTCGGCGATGGACTTGGTGAGGAAGCCATGCCCCCTGAAAAACGGCGGCACCCAGGTGATCAGCATAAGCAGGAACATGTAGATCAGCCCGATGCCCCACCAGCGCTGTCCGACGTCGCGCCAGAGGCCCGGCAAAAAGAACACGAACAGCGCGGTAAGGGAATTGTACTTTTTGCGGCCTTTGTCCGAAGGGGCACCGGGGCCGCCCGCCCCCGGGGGCACATACCCCGGCGGCGGATAACCTGGCCCCCTCGGATAGCCGGGTGGGGGCACAGAGCCGGGCTGGGGAGGCTGCGGATAGCCTTGCGGGTATTGTGGGGGCGGGTAGCTCATATGGGCTCCTCGTTGACGTAGCGGTGCCGAGTCAGCACTCGGTGCGCCGGTCCTTAATGTCGCCTTTCGGCCTCCAAATATCCAGCAAAATGCCTGTTAGTTCCCGCCGACTTGTGCGTCTTTTGGGGTGTTAGAACGAGATGTGACGCCTGGCAGTTGATGCTGTTCCATTCCGTCAACCGTTCATCTTAACCCATAAAACCAGCGGAGCGGCGGCGAGGAGGTCTTTCGCCTGCGCCCGCGCTGCCTGCGGGGAAGGTTGCGAGCGTCGGTTCGCTCGGAATTGCCTGCGGCGGCTGGACCTTTTGCTCTGCAAGGAGAAGCTCATGAATCGCGCACGTAAGTCTATCGCGGCAGTTGTCATATCCGGTGCTGTCGGGGCTTGTTTCGGAGGCTCGGCATTGCTGCTAGGCGCAGCCGAACATCCCAAGCCCAGCCCGCAGCAAATCGCCACCGCCAACGACCTGTCGTCGGCATTCCGCGACGTCGGCAAGGCGGTCGAGCCTTCCGTGGTTCAGATCCGCGTCCACAAGGTAACCAAGGGCGCCGCCGAGGCGTCACCGTTTGATAACGATCAGCTCCGCCGGTTCTTCAAGGAAAACCCCGGCTTCGAGCACATGTTCCCGCAAATTCCCGGAAACGCCTTTCCCCAACAGCCCGGCAACGGGAACGGCCAGGACGATGAGGGCAACTACGATCAGGTCGGCACCGGCAGTGGCGTGATCATGGAAGTGGACGGCAAGACCGGCTACATCCTGACCAACAACCACGTCGCCGGCGGCGCCACCGAAATGCAAGTGACTCTCAATGATGGCCGCACCATCGACAACGCCACTCTCGTCGGCGCCGATCCCAAGGCCGACCTGGCCGTGGTGAAGATCACCGCCGACAACCTCGTCGCCGCCAAGTGGGGCGATGACGCCCCGCTCCACCAGGGCGACTGGGTCATGGCCTTCGGAAGCCCCTTCGGGTACGTGGGGTCGATGACCCACGGCATCGTCAGCGCCCTGGACCGCAGCAACGTCGGCATCCTCGGCGCCAACGGCTACGAAGACTTCATCCAGGTCGATGCCCCCATCAACCCCGGCAACAGCGGCGGCCCGCTGGTCAACCTCCAGGGCGAAGTCGTCGGCATCAACACCGCCATCGCCTCCCGCACTGGCGCGTTCTCCGGCATCGGCTTTGCCATCCCGGCCCGCGAAGCCAAGTTCGTCTACACCGCCCTGAAGGAACATGGCAAAGTCGTCCGCGGCTGGCTCGGCGTGAGCATCGGCGACATCTCCCATGAGCCCAAGCTGGCACAAAGCTTCGGCTACAAGAACAAGACCGGCGTGCTCGTCGAATCCACCCTGCCCGGCACCCCCGCCACCGGCAAGCTCCAGTCCGGCGACATCATCGAGGCGGTCAACGGCAAACCCGTCGAGAACGTGCTGCAACTCCGCAACGAGATCGCCAGCATGGCCCCGGACACCGAGGTCAACATGACGGTCTTCCGCGACGGCAAGGACGTGCCGGTGAGCCTCAAGCTCGGCAGCCAGCCGCAGGACATGAGCGTTCTGGCCAGCGACCATGGGCCGGCGCATCATGAAGCCTCGGTGGATGCACTGGGCCTGACCCTGTCCAACGTCAACGATGACTTGGCCAAACAGTTCAACGTGGGCGAGAACCACCAGGGCGCCCTGGTCACTCACGTGAAGCCCGGATCGGCCGCCGAGCAGGCGGGCCTTCGGCCCGGCGACATGATCACCCAGGTCGGCAATGCGAAGGTCAAGAATGCCGATGAGGCCAACGACCTGCTGTCCAAGCAGGACCTGAAAGCCGGCGTGCGGCTCTACGTGGTCACCCCGGAGGGCGCGCGGTTCGCCTTTGTCCAAGTCCAATGAGCCTCCTTCCCCGTGTCAGGCCGACCCAGCCTGACAGCTCCCCGGCATGATCGCATGCCGGGGAGTTTTTTTTGCGCGCGACGAGCTCTGAGCTGAGCGCAGCCCAAGGCTACCGAGCTCTCGCAGGCTTCGCCTTTGCAACGGGGGTCTTGCTCGCTCCATTGCGGCCCGCATACCGGGCAGGCATTTGGCGGTGGAGCTGGGTTTGGACCATCTGGCTGTAATCGATCCCGGCTTGGCGCACTGCGGCCAGGTAACTGCCGAAGTAATGACATGCCGCCTGGAACAGCGGCAAGCGCGTCTCCTTCACGACCCGAAACCGCAGGTCGGCCTCCCCGCGGTTCAACTGCCGCAATGTCTTGAGCACGAGATCTGCCGTCCAATGACGGATCGGCGGGGTCGGTGGATAACTCAGCTTGGCGGCGACCATGGCGGCCTGATAAGAGCCAAAACGCGACCGCGCGGCGTTCAGCAAGCGCGGCTGGGCCCGCGACATCGTCGAGTACCGCATGTCCTTGCCACGCTCGAATTGTTTTTGCAGCCGTTGAATGACCTCGTCGCCGGGCATCGCCGGCGCGGTGACACGGACGACCTCGGCATAGGGGATGGCCGCCGCCTGCAGTGCGGCGCGATAGGTCCCGAAGCGCCGCCGGCATGCGTGCAGCAGGCGCGGATGGTCAACGATGAGGTTGGCTGGCTTCAGCGAATCGCGGCCATTACGCAGCAGGGCTTGCAGGTCTCCAATGATGCGCTGCGGGCTCCAGAAACGATACGGGGGAGCTTTCAAGGACGTCTGCTCGATGCCCGCGGCCTTGGCGGCGCGCTGGTAGGATCCGAAGCAACGCCGGGCGGCTCGATCGAGATACGGGCTCGCACGCCGCACCGCGCGGTTCCAAAGCCCTTCGCCTTCTTTCTTCAGCTCGCGCAACTGGCGGATGATCCGCGGCTTGTCCCAGCATGGCATAGGGCGGACCCGGATCCGGTCGTAGCCAAGCCCGGCGGCTTCCACCGCGCCGCGGTAGGTGCCGAAATACCGGTAGGCCGCCAGCACCAGGTCTGGCCGCTGCCGCTCGATCGAGGCGTGATGGAGGGGGACCTTTTGGCGATGCAGCTTACGCAACTCGCGCATGACCGATTCACGGTCCCAGCGACCCGGAGTGGACTGGCGGATCCCCGCGTAATCAAGCCCCGCGGCATCGATCGCCTTGCGGTAGGATCCAAACCAGTAGATCGCCGCCGAGTGCAGCGGGCGGTTGGTTTCGCGCAGCTTGCGCGACCAGATCGGTCTGCCGCAACGATGCAGGTCGCGCAACGCCTGACAGATGGTGGGTTCAGACCACTGACTGGGCCTGGCGGGTTGATGCGCCGCGCCGTTCCTGGCCGACTTTGCCGGCGCGGATTCGGCGCTGCGGCCTGCCGAGTTGCCGTTCGACTTGGCATTGGCGCGACTCATGCGGCCAACGTCGTCGAGGCGTCGTTGAGGCATGGGTGTTCCTTGCGTTGTCGCGCGGGTGTTTTAGCTTTCCCAAGAGTAGTCCCCAAGTGGACTCCCGCCGACCGCATGAACGGCCGGACATGAATTGACACATTACATCCCTGCAACGATGCCCTTGCCCAAGGGTATAAAGCTTCTAACGCAGGGTGACAACCAATTCCAGTATAAAGTTGCTTTGTCCGGTTGGATTCTTCCAATAAATGAGGGAATTGTTTAGAGGGAACCTATCCCGTCCCACTGGCCCGGCGGGCCTCGTGGCGGGCGTTGCGCTTGACGGCCAGGTCGATCGCCAGCTCGATGGCGGCACGCATGCTGCCGGGGTTGGCGCGGTTCCGGCCCACGATGTCGAAGGCCGTCCCGTGGTCCGGGCTGGTGCGGATGATCGGCAGGCCGATCGTTACGTTCACCGCCTGGTCGAACGCCAGCAGCTTGACGGGAATCAGCCCCTGATCGTGGTACATGGCGACGACGGCGTCGAACTTCCCGTCGCGCGCGGCCAGGAAGACCGTGTCCGGCGGGTAGGGGCCGGTGGCGTCGATCCCCTGCTCGCGGGCCATCTGGATGGCCGGCGAGATGATGCGCTCTTCTTCGTCGCCGAACTGACCGTTTTCGCTGGCGTGCGGGTTGACGCCGCAAACGGCGATCCGCGGCTTGGGCGTGTCGAACCACTCCACCATCGTCTCGTGCAAAAGCTCGATCGGGTGGAACACCGCCCCGATGTTGAGCCGGCCCCACAAGCTGTTGAGGGGGATGTGGACGGTGGCCAGCACCACCTTGAGCGGCCCGCCGGTGAACATCATGGCATACCGTCGGGCGCCGGTGTGGTGGGCGAACAGTTCGGTGTGCCCGGGCCAGTTGTGGCCGGCCAGCTTCCAGCTTTCCTTGGCGATCGGGGCGGTGACCACCGCATCCACCAGCCGGCGGTTGGCGGCTTCGATGGCATCGAGGCAGAACCGCATCGAGGCTTCCCCGCCCATTTTGCTCGGCGAGCGGATGGCGCTGCCGAGCATCGTGTACTGGTCGTAATCCACGACCACCACGTCCTGCGGGTAATTGCGGAGCCGGCCATTGTACTGGTCGCGCCACCAGAAGACGTCGAACTCGGCCAGGTCGGCCGCATAATGCAGCAGCTCGTTCATCCCATAGATGATGTAGCGGGCGCGGTGCCGCAGGACCGGGTCGGCCAGGGCCTTGACGATCACCTCCGGCCCAATGCCGGCCGGATCACCCATGGTGATGGCCAGGGTGGGGCGGAAGTCGGTCATGCGTTGCAGCGAATCCATGTTCTCCGATGTGTGCGAGTACGCACACATGTAAAAGCACGCTCACATAGTATTTTCGGCCCGCGGGGCCAGCCGTTCAAGGTGGGCGACCACCGTTTTGCTGAGAATGTCCGCCTCCAGGTTGTACGGCCATCCGGCCGGCCGCCGGCCCAGCTCGGTCAGGCGGAGCGTCGTGGGGATCAGGGCGACCTCGAAGACCGTGCCCACTACGCTGGCGATGGTGAGGCTCACGCCGTCCAGGGCCACCGAGCCCTTGGGGATAATGTACCGGGCCAGTTCCGCGGGGGTCTCCAGAACGAGGCGGCATTCCTTGTCATCCGCCACCTGCCGAACGAGCCGGGCGGGGCCGTCGACATGGCCCTGGACGAAGTGCCCGTCGATGCGGTCGCCGACGCGGAGCGAGCGCTCGACATGGACGGCATCGCCCTGCTCCAGCAGCCCCAGGTTGGTGCGCGCCAACGTCTCGGCGATCACGTCAAACCCCAGTTCGCCGGGCGAACGGTCCGCCACGGTGAGGCAAACGCCGTTGACCGCGATGCTCTCTCCGTCGCGGACGTCGCCCCAGGAGTCAGGGAGGGTCAAACGCCGGAAGCGCGGCCCCTCGGCCACGCCGATCACGCGAACGGTCTTCTCGATGATGCCAGTGAACATTGCCGAAAGTGTAGGCGCGGGAGGGGGGAAGGGAAGCGCCGGGCGGTTGGGATGCGATTCCCGAACCTCTCCGGGCGTCGTTGGTGGGAAGGGCAACCGAGTAAGCCTGTCCTTCGCACCCGCTTAGCAAGCTCCGGTGGTCATCTGGTGCTGAAGCGATTCTGAGTGCCGCTCATTCGGTTTCGAGCAGTTTCTTAACGTCGTCCTGGGTGTGGAACCGACCGGAGCGCATGTTCTCGCGAATGCGCCGGCAAGATTCAATGAATTTGGGGCTGCGCTCAACGAGATAGTCGAGCAAATCGTCGTCGAGAGGGATGACGGCGTAGTTCCCCTGGCTTTCGGTTTGGAGTACGAGGCCTTCCGAACCGGCGTCGTGTAAGACCTCGCCGATCGGTGAATTCAAATTAGTTACGGGCCGAAGGGTCATGGCGCTGCTCCAAGAAAATCGATGGAATCCTGCTTGGTCAGAATCTGGATGATAAGCACGACATCGCCATCAACATCATAGAAGACCCGCACATCGCCGACGCGGAGCCGGTATTGGGTCGGCGCGGGTTGGCGGAGCCGTTTGATGCTCACCCTGCTCACCAGCGTCGGGTTGACGGCCAGCACTTTCTCGATCTGATCGATCACGGCAACCCGTTCGAAAGCCCGTAGGCCCTTCAATTGCTTGACTGCCTCGTCCGAGTAACGCGTTTCGTAGGGCATCACTCGTCCTCTGACGGTAAGCTGATCGCGTCGTACCGCTCCATGCAATGTTAGGCTACTGGTTCAGGCGCCGCTACTCAGCCTTCACTCAACCTTCACCTCCCGCCCCTGCTCCCCTGACCGGTAAATGGCATCCAGGATCGACTGCACGGTCCGCCCCTGCTCGGCCGAGGGCGTCGGCTTCTTGCCCTGCTCGATGCACTCGGCGAAATGCTTCATCTCCTCCACGAACGGCTCGTTGGGCGAATACATCGGAGTAATGTCCACCACGTGCCCGGCCTCTTCGCCGACCACCAGCGGCGAATCCAGCCCGCGCAGGGCGATGCCGCCTTTTTTGCCCATGAGGCGCAGGCCGCTCTCGGGTTCGAGTTGCTCGATGTGCAGGGCCCAGGAGATGTTGAGCTGGAGCGTCTGGCCGCCATCGAAGCGGATGACGGCCAGGGCGTAGTCGTCCACGTCCTTGAGCCCGCCGGGCGTGGGGTTGCCCCACATGCTGGTGTACTTGTACTCCTCCAGCTTGTCGAACAGGTTGTAAGTCGCACCGCTGACGGCAACCGGCTTGGGGAAGCCCATGAGGTAGACCGCCAAATCCAGCATGTGGACGCCGATGTCGATCAGCGCCCCGCCGCCGGAGATGCTTTTGGTGGTGAACCATCCGCCGAAGCCGGGGATGCCGCGGCGGCGGTACCACCAGGTCTGGGCCGAGTAGATGTCGCCGCAACGGCCGGCATCGACGAAATGCTTGAGCGCCTGCACAGAGCTCTTGAAGCGGTTGACCATACCCAGTTGCACGATCTTGCCGCCGCTGGCGTCGCGTGCCGCGATGATGGCGTCCGCCTCGCCGGCATTCAGCGCCATCGGCTTTTCCAGGAACACGTGCTTGCCGGCCCGCAAGGCCGCGATCGCGTGCTCGGCATGGAACTTGTTGGGCGTGCCCACCACGACCGCCGTGATGTCCGGGTCCGCCACCAGATCGCGGTGGTCGTCGTATGTTTTGGCGATGTTGAATTGCCTGGTCGCCTCGTCCAGGGCGACGGGCTTGATGTCCGCCGCGGCGACGAGGTCGAAACCGAGCTGCTGCGCGCTTTTGGCGTGGACGCGGTTGATGTTACCGAAGCCGATGAAACCGATGGATAGGGGCATAGTCTTCCTGT
>Ga0182024_10018614_pt1 | contig 12912 bp, 12 predicted proteins | sample P32metaG_FD_120480 | JGI IMG/M metagenome (GOLD analysis project Ga0182024, IMG submission 120480) | Permafrost microbial communities from Stordalen Mire, Sweden - P3-2 metaG (Illumina Assembly) | ecosystem: Environmental > Terrestrial > Soil > Wetlands > Permafrost | place: Sweden: Stordalen...
GAGCTCACCGACGACTACTTCGCCCAGCCCGCACCGGATCCCGCCCAGTTCGGGATGCCGACGGCGGACGGCGGCTCCCGCGACGACCCGCTGCTCTCTGACCGGTCCTGGGCGATCACGAGCCGTCCCGACCTCGACGCGCCCGCCGCCGCGCCGACCCGCGTCCTCATCGCCGTGGGCGAGGAGTCCCTTGGCACCTTCACCGGACGCACGTCGATGGCCACCGCCGAGCTGCTCGGCCAGCAGCCGGCCGTGTTCCCGAGCCACCACGGCGGCTTCCTCGCCGGCGAGTTCGGATACCCAGGCCAACCCGAGGCATTCGCGCGCAGACTGCGCGGCGTCCTCGACGACCACAACTGACGCCGCCCGCTCCCCCACCCACGCCAACACCTGGCCTGGTAGAGCCTGCGTCCCGGCCGAGGATCGCGCTTGTGCGACGGCCCGGCTCCCCTTCGGATGCGCGATCGACTGGCGTACTTATGACAGTCCCTCAATCACCCTCACGAGCTCGTCACGGCCACAGCCGAGCCTGTCTGCGAGGTGAACGAGCACTCGGGTTCCCACCAACAAGAGTCTCCGCTCGCGGGCGCGGGCAGCGGCCGGAAGGGCGCGCCAGCGGTCGCTGCCCTTCTCGTCTCCGGGTTCGAGGAGGCGACGGCGCCCCACGTCCCGAAGCAGTTCCTCCTCCCTCGCCTTCACCAGCATCCAGGCCAGATCATGGTTCATCATGGGTCCGTCTCCTTTCACGTCTTCGGTTCGCCCGGAGCGCCGCGGCTCGGGGACCACGCGTTCGGCCGGCTGCGGAGCACCAGCGGCTCGTCATATGGAAGCGTCATCTCGCTCACCTCTTCCTTGCCGGTGACTGAGAGCCCTCGTTCCCGGGCTCTCGCGCCGTGGCTGGCGTGCGCTCGCATGTGGGCTTTAGGGCGACGAAACGAAGGTCGCCGTCCACGACGATGGTGATCCTCCCGAAGCCCAGGGCACGCAGGCGGCCGAGCAGGTGTGCCGGGTCTATCGGGTTGTAGGTGTCGCCATCGTGGAAGGAGCGCAGGTCGTCGCTCGCCACACTGTCGGAGCCGACGAGGACGCCTCCGGGCCGCAGCACTCGAAAGGCCTCGGCGAGGATCCGGTCCTGGCTCGCACGCGTGGGGACGTGGTGGAGCATCGTGAACGAGCCCACCGAGTCGAAAGAATCGTCCGGGTAGCCGAGGCTCGCCGCGTCGGCGACGATGACTTCCACGTTGGTACCGGCGTATCTCTCTGCCAGCCTCGAGGCGGCCTCTTCGTCTACCTCGGCGGCTGTCACCCGCCCCACCCGGTGTCGCAGCCACTCGGTGGCGGCTCCGGGCCCTGGACCGAGCTCGAGCATCTCGTCGCCGAGGTCGACCTGCCGAGTCAGGGACGGCAGTACCTCGTCCCGTATGTGCGCCGCCCACTCGGGGCTTGAGCACAACTTTGCGTGGTCTTCGTTCACATCCTCAACGGTAAGGAAGATCCTGCCAGAGGCCAAGGTCGTAGGCTGACATCGCGTGTCGCAGGCCGGACAACCTTCGCCGGGCCAGAGCGAGCCGGCTCAGGCAGCCGACGTCGTCACCTTCCCGATGCCGGCCGGCCGGGTCTTTGCCTGGCACACCCATGAGGGCCACCAGCTCGCCTGGGCCGCGAGCGGCGTGCTCACCGTCCGCACCGACTTCGCCGCCTTCGTGCTGCCGCCGACCCGGGCGTTATGGATACCGGCCGGGGTCCGCCACGAGACATTGTCAGCCGGCCACGCCGTGATGCGGACCGTCTACCTGCGACCAGACCGATGCCCGGTCCGCTGGCCTGACTGCACGCCCGTCGCCGCCAGCGCGTTATTGGCCGAGGTCATCAGCTACCTTGAGGACCCCGGTCTCGACCCCGCAAGGCGTGCACACGGCGAGACCATGCTCGCCGACCTGCTCGAGCCCGTGACGATGACCACGATCGAGGTTCCGATGCCTGTCGAGGCGCGGGCAAGGGAAGTGGCACAGGCGCTGTCCAACGACCCAGCGGACGGCCGCACGCTCGCAGAGTGGGGTCGCGAGGTCGGTGCCAGCGGGCGCACTCTGGCACGCGCCTTTGTCGCCGACACCGGACTTCCCTTCGGCCGTTGGCGCGGGCTCTTGCGGCTACGGGACGCCATGGTTGCGCTCGCGACCGGCGAGAGCGTGGCCAGCGCCGCCCGACGAGTTGGATACGAGTCGACGAGCGCCTTCGTTGCCGCGTTCCGCCGGGAGACCGGAGTAACGCCGGCGACTTACTTCCATCGTCAGACGAGCCAGCGCACGTAGCGCCGCTCTCAATGCTCCACACCCGGGTCGGGCGCCGTAGTCACACCGCGGCCACCCCACCAAGTCTCATCAGGGGTGTCGGCCTCGAACGCGTCTCCGAGTAACTGTCGAAGCGTCGATTCGACGGATGCGGGTCCGGGCGGCGTCTCCCGCATTCCTGGGGCTACAGCTGTGCGCAGACGGACTTGACCTCGGTGTAGGCCTCGAGCACCTGGTGGCCCATCTCGCGGCCCCATCCGGACTGCTTGTAACCCCCGAAGGGGAGGGCGGCGTCGAAGATGTTGTAGCAGTTGATCCAGACCGTGCCGGCCCTGATCTTCTTCGCCAGTGCGTGTGCCTTCGAGATGTCCGTGGTCCATATCCCGGCCGCGAGCCCGTACGGGGTGGCGTTGGCGACTTGGGCGATCTCGTCGAGGTTCTGGAACGGGGCCGCCACGACAACGGGCCCGAAGATCTCCTCCCGCACAACTCTCATTTCCGGGCGCGTGTTGGTGAGCACGGTGGGCTCGACGAAGTATCCCCGGTCACCTCGCTGGCTTCCACCCGTCAAGGCGGTCGCCCCGTCGCTCTTGCCGGAGTCGAGGAGGCCGGTGACGCGTTGCAGTTGCTCATCGGAGACAAGCGGTCCCATCTGGGTCCCCGGATCCATCCCGTCGCCCAGCTTGATGGACTTGGCGATCTCGGTGACGCCGCCTACGACCTCATCGAAACGATCCTCCTGCACGAATAGCCGCGAGCCAGCCGAGCAACATTGTCCGTGGTTGAAGAAGATGGCGTTGGCAGCACCGGCGATTGCCGCGTCGCGGTCGGCGTCGGAGAAAACGATGTTGGGGCTCTTGCCGCCGAGCTCGAGGGTGAGCTTCTTCAGGTTGCCGGCGGCGGCCTGGACGATCAGCTTGCCGACCTCCGTGGAACCCGTGAAGGCCACCTTGTCGACGCCGTCGTGGGCAGCGAGCGCCGCCCCGGCGGTCTCACCGAAACCGGTCACGACGTTCACGACTCCGTCGGGAACCCCGGCCTCGGCGATCAGCTCGGCCAACCGCAGTGCCGTCAGTGGCGTCTGCTCCGCCGGCTTGAGAACGACGCAGTTGCCGGCGGCAAGCGCTGGACCGAGCTTCCAGGCGGCCATGAGGAGCGGGAAGTTCCACGGGATGATCTGGCCAACGACGCCGACCGGCTCCCGCAGGGTGTAGGCGTGGAAGTTGGCTCCGGGCGCGAACGGGACGGAGATGTTGATGGAGTTGCCCTCGATCTTCGTAGCCCAACCCGCCATGTAGTGGAACAGGTCAGCGGCCAAGGGAACGTCGGCCACCTGGGCGACTCCGAACGGCTTGCCGTTGTCGAGCGTCTCGAGCTGCGCCAGCTCGTCGGTGTGCTCGAGGATCAGGTCGCCGATCTTCCAGATGACCCGTCCCCGCTCCGAGGTAGTCATCCGGCTCCACGGACCCTTCTCGAACGCCCGCCGAGCCGCGCGAACTGCCCGGTCGATGTCTTCCGCGTCACCCTCCGCGACGGTGGCAAGGTCGTCCCCGGTGGCGGGATTGGGCGTGACGAAGGTACGGCCTGAGGCGGATGGGACCCACTTCCCGTCGATGAACAACTGGCGGTCGGTGGCAATGAAGTCGTCGACCCGCTTGTCAAGAGTGATTGTCATCTTGTCTCCTTCCTCGGCCGAGCTGCGAGTGGACACGACGCGTTTGATCATCCCGCCCACCGCTTCCAAGTGGTGGTCAAATCAGACTACCTGCGTGGACGCAGGTGCGACAGAGGGATTCTTCGCCTCTCGGCGTCCAGCAACGCCCGGCCTTCGGAGCGAGCCTGCCTGAACCGCTCACCGCCGCCTTGCCCGTCCGCGTGGGGCGCATGGGGGTGCGCACGGGACCACCCTCGCTGGGCTGGTTCTCGAGCTTGACCTCAAGTGCAGTTGAGGTTGTAGTTCTAGAGTCATGCCAGAAAGCGACGTTTTGGATGAGACGTACGAGCGGCTGTACTGCACCGGCCCAGAGTTTGACGGCTGGTTGGCCAACCACGGGCCGATGGCTGCCGATGCTCTGATTCGGATAGGTCGAGCCGAACAAGTGGCTGGCTGGGTCACTGAATACGAGCGGCGGCTCGAAGAGGTGCCGAGCGACCGCTGGGTGATCAGCGAGGAGGACTGGCGTGAGCCGCTCGGTGATCCAACACGGCTTGGCGACTGGTGCGCTCTTTTCGCCCGGCTGGTGCATGAAGAGCAATGGGAAGGTCTGATCGGTCGATGGTGGCCCCGACTGCTGCCCGGGGCCGTCGCCTCGGCCACACACGGGCTCATCCGCACCGGCCACGTCGTCCGGGCACTGCGCGAGCATCAGTCTCCCCAACGGCTCAACGAGCTCGGCCGAGCGCTCGGGTACTGGGCTGCTCGCTGGCAACCCCTGTCAGACGAGGTGCCACATGGTGCGGCCGACATCGGCGCCGCCCTCGACGGCGTGCCGGCGATCGGCGCCTCCGGCGATGCACGAACCCGACTCGCTCAACTCGGTGAGACGCTGGCGTGGATACCGGCGCTGGGCCGCTTGCGGCCCGTAGAGCGACCCGCAGCCGTACCCGCAGCCCTCGATGCGCTCGTTGACGCCGTGGTCACCCGCTACGAGCAGTGGGCGCACGGCAATCCGGTCATGCTTGTGCACGCCGCCACCGCACCACGCGCCGCCGCCCTCGTGCTCCCAGCCCTGCCGACTGAAATGTGGATCGCCACGTACAACACCGCCTGGGCCCTCTCGGCCGCCATCAGCGCCGCCTACCGCCCCGCCACGCCACCTCCCTCGGGCCTCGAACGAGCTGCCGTGTCGGCCGAGGACGTCATAGACATTGCTGTGGCCACGCGGGACGAACATGCCATCAAGTTCGTCGAGGTGGCGCACGAGTCGTACCGGCGAGGCAATCCTCGCGCCCTCGCAGCCGGGGCACTCGCCGGCGCCCTCCTCGGCGCCGAGTGAGGCGCCAGCCGGCGTTCGCAGCACGTTCTTCCCCTCGGACCGGCCGCGCTGAAGGACGCCGGCCGCCCGCACGACAGTCGACGCTCGTGGGCAATGATTGCGCGAAGGCCGTGCGCGCGTTCCCCCGATCTTGTATGTGCCTGACCCTTACGCCGAGCGTGACTTCTTCGGTCGCTTCGGGTTCGAGACGGTGTACGAGGGCGATGAGCTCCCCGGGTTTCTTGCCGTGAGTGCGGCTCGGTCCGCTTCGGGCTGTCCAGCAATAGTGACCTGCCGCCTACCGGTGCCCATGACGGAGTGCGTTGGCAGCTCCTCGTTGACGTCTACCTCTGTTGGCGCGGCACCACGAGTCCGGATTCGTAGGCGGTCACGACCGCTTGGGTGCGGTCGCGCAGCCCGAGTTTGCTGAGCATTCGGCTGACATGGGTCTTCACCGTCTCCTCCGTGACCACGAGGCGGTGGGCGATCTCCGAGTTCGAAAGACCTTCCGCCACCAGTCGCAGGACTTCGGTCTCCCGCGGCGTCAACCGGCGGAGGGTCGTGACTGGCCCTTCCGGCGGGCGATTTTGCATGGCGAACTCGTCGATGAGGCGACGCGTGACCGCCGGCGCCAGTAGCGCCTCGCCGGCCGCGATCACGCGCACGGCGTCAAAGAGCCGTTCTGCGGTGCCGTCCTTGAGCAGGAAGCCGCTGGCCCCGGCGCGCAAGGCGTCATAGACGTACTCGTCGAGGTCGAAGGTCGTCAGTATGAGAATCCTCGGCCCGCCCGTCCCGAGTCGAGCAAGCTGGCGTGTCGCTTCGATGCCGTCCATCCCGGGCATGCGGACGTCCATGAGCACGACGTCTGGGCGCAGCTCCTCGCAGAACCGGACAGCCTCTGCGCCGTCGGACGCCGTCGCGACGACGGCGAAGTCGGACTGGGTATTGAGTAGCTCGGCAAAGCCGTCGCGCACGACCTGATGATCGTCGGCCACGACGATGCGCACCGGCGTGGCTCGTGTCACGCCCGGGCCGCGATCCTGGCGGGGAGGATGGCTTCGACGACGTAGCCGCCTCCGAGCGCTGCACCGGTGCGCACCATGCCGCCGACAGCAGACGCGCGCTCCTGCATACCCGTCAGCCCGTGACCGGCTGCCGGCACCGGTCCGTCCGGCCCCGGCCCGTTGTCGCGGATGCGTAGCAGCAGGGAAGCGTCGGCATAGGTGAGCTCGACGTCGACGGCGGCACCAGGGGCGTGCCGCCTGGCATTGGTGAGGGCTTCTTGGACGATGCGGTAGGCGACCAGCTCGACGCCGGGTTCGAGGGTGATCGGCCGCCCACGGAGTATCAGCCTGGTGGCCGACCCGGCAGCCTCGCGTGCTTCGTCCATCAACTCGTTCAACTGGTCGAGGCCCGGTTGCGGGTGGCGCTCGGCGGCCCCGATCTCGGCGTCCTCGCGCAGCACGCCGAGCAGTCGTCGCATCTCGACGAGCGCAGCTCGGGCAGTATCACCGATGGCGGAGAACCGCTCGGCACCGGCTGCGGGGAGTCCCGGAACACCCAGCCGGGCCGATTCCGCCTGCACGGCAACCATGGAGACGTAATGCGCCACTACATCGTGCATCTCACGGGCGATGCGCGCCCGTTCCCCGCGCGCCGTGTGCTCGATCAAGGTGTTGGCGATCATCTGGCGGGCCGCGCTGTTCTCCCGGGCCTCGCGGCGTGCCCGCTCGGCTATGCCTCCGATCACGGCCCCCGGTGCCAGGGCTGCCAGCAGCACCGTGAGAGCTGCCGCCTCGGATGAGGTGGGGTGCGGCCCGGTGAATGTCAGCACGAGAAACGGCACGGCCAGACCGATGCCCGACAGCCGCAGCAGTCCGTGGAGCTGCGGGGTGGCGCGGCCCAGCTGGTAAAGGGCGATCAGCACGGCCACAAAGCCGGCCGCGGTCAGGGTGTGGAAGCCCGCCAGCGACAGGACGCTCGTGGCGCAAGTAATGAATGCTGCCGCGGCGGCGGCGAAGACGGCCAGCGGCACGGTCGTCCCACAGGCGAGAAGGCCGAGCGCCAGGACCGACACGGCGTCTGCCCCACTGGTGGCGGCCCGCACGATCGCCTCGGTCAACCCGAGGAGAGCGAGCGACAACCCGACCACCACCGGCGCGTGCCGGGAGCCCAGCGCCTCCCTGGCCTTGGCGGCCAATACGCCGGGCCGGTTCCCCATCTGGCTCACAGCAACCATTGTCGCCCCTGGCCGGACGGTCGGCGTCCCTCTCACTAGCGATTCTGCCCCGTGAGGGTCCCCCCTGGGAGCTACGGCAAAGATCGCTCTGCGGCGTGACGACACCGGGGACCGGGTGTCTTACCGTTCACAGCATGGAGGCGACGATCGAACTCACCGATGCCCATAAGCGGTTCGGATCGACCGTCGCCCTCGACGGGCTTTCGTTCACAGTGGCACCAGGGCAGGTGACCGGCTTCATCGGGCCCAATGGGGCCGGCAAGTCCACCGCGATGCGGGCCATCCTCGGCCTGGACTCCCTCGACGAGGGGCGTGCCGTGGTAGACGGGCAGCCCTACCAGAAGTTGCGCCACCCGCTCAACCACGTCGGGTCTCTACTCGACGCCGGCGCGTTGCACCCCGGTCGGAGGGCCCGCAACCACCTCCTATGGCTGGCACGCTCCCAGGGCCTATCGGCGCGCCGCGTCGACGAGGTGCTCGAGGAAGCCGGTATGCAGGCAGTGGCCAGGCGCAAGGCAGGCGGTTACTCGCTCGGTATGCGCCAACGGCTCGGTGTGGCCGCCGCGCTGCTCGGTGATCCGCCGGTGCTCATCCTCGACGAGCCGTTCAACGGCATGGACCCTGAGGGCATCGTGTGGATGCGCGGCTTCCTGCGCTCGCTCGCCGCAGAGGGCCGTGCCCTCCTCGTCTCCAGCCACCTGATGAGCGAGCTGCAAGACTGTGCAACCCACCTTGTGGTGATCGGCCGCGGCCGTCTCGTGGCCGACACCAGCGTGGCCGAGATCATCGCAGCCGCCTCCGATGGTCGCGTCAGCCTGCGAACGACGGCCCGCTCCGAAGCAGCCACCGTGCTCGCCAGTGCCGGGGCCACCGTGGCGGTCACGGGACCCGACACGCTCACCATCTCGGGACTGCCCTCGGGACGGGTCGTTGCGCTGCTCTCCGACAGCGCGGTGGCCTTCTCAGAGGTCTCGACTCATCAGGCGACACTGGAAGAGGGCTACATGGAATTGACGCGAGACCAGGTTGAGTACCGCCCTGCCGCACCGGGTCAGGTGGAGCGATGACCACAGGCACCCCGTACCGTTCCGAGCGCCCGGTCGGACGCGATGGTTTCGTCCAGTTGTTGTACGCCGAATGGACGAAGTTCAGGACGGTCCGGTCGTGGATGATCTCGTTGAGCGTCGTCGCCGTGCTGATCGTCGCCTTGTCGTTCACGGCGGCGGCGGGCAACCACGCCTCCTTCTGCCCGGGGCCAAACGCCTCGACGTGCACGGCCGGCCATCCCGCGGTACCGACAGGCCCAGGTGGCGAACCGGTCGCCGACAGCTTCACGTTCGTGCACCAACCGCTTGTAGGCAACGGCAATCTCACCGTGCGGGTTACTTCCCTCACCGGCGCCTATGTCCCGGGCAACACCGTGGGGGTGTCAGCGAGCGGCCAGCTGTTGACTCCGACGCGGCCGGGGCTGGCGCAGTGGGCCAAGGCAGGCATCAGCATCCAGAAGGACACGAGCCCAGGGTCGGCATACGCGGCGGTCATGGTCACCGGCAGCCATGGTGTCCGCATGCAGTACAACTACACCCACGACGCCGCCGGCGCTCCGGGTTCGGTCACGGCGTCCTCCCCTCGGTGGCTGCGGCTCAGGCGTGCGGGCGACGTCATCACGGGCTACGACTCAACCGACGGCACCCACTGGAACAAGATCGGCACTGCAGACCTGCCGGGCCTGCCAGCCGCGGTCCAGCTCGGGATGTTCGTCACCTCCCCCGTGCTCTACCCCTCCGGGAGCAACAACGGGTACCCGAGCAGGGCGACGGCAAGCTTCGACCAGATCGCTGCCCGGGGTGACCTGCCTCACGATCTTTGGACGGGTGAGTCCATAGACGCCAACGGCTTCTACCCGACCCTTCCATCAGCGGCGACTTGGCACCAGGAGGCGAACCAAGCCTTCACGGTCGGCGGTTCGGGCGACATCGGCCCCCAGGTCGGTGGGGGCATCTTCGGCGCTGACGTCGGCGCGAGCCTCCTCATCGGCGGGCTCGGCGGCCTCATCGTCCTGATAATCCTCGGCGCCTTGTTCATCACCTCCGAGTACCGCCGTGGCCTCATTCGCACCACCTTCGCCGCCAGTCCCCGCCGGGGCCGCGTTCTCCTGGCCAAAGCCGTCGTGATCGGATCGGTCACCTTCGTCGTCGCACTCGTCGGCACGGCTATCGCCGAAGTGGTCTCACGACACGTCCTGGCGGCCAACGGCAGCTACCTCTTCCCGCTCAGCGCGGCCGCAGAAATACGCGTGGTCGTCGGAACGGCGCTCCTGCTGGCGGTCGCCGCAATCTTGGCCCTCGCCCTCGGCGCTGCCCTGCGTCGCAGCGCCGGCGCCGTCGTCGGCGGCATCGTGCTCCTCGTGCTGCCCTTCATCCTCGGCAGCACGCTGCCGGTCGGCCCCTCAAATTGGTTGATGCGGCTCACGCCAACCGCTGCCTTCGCCGTCCAGGGAACCCAGCCGGTATTCGCACAGGTAAGTAACGCGTACACGGTGGTGAACGGCTATTACCCGCTTTCTCCTTGGGCCGGCCTCGCCGTGCTTTGTGGCTACACAGCGGTTGCCCTCGGGGGAGCGATCTGGCTTCTCCGCCGGCGGGACGCCTGAGCCAGGCACGCGACGGACGCGGGACAGGGCATGCGAGACGCTCTCTACGCCGAGTGGACCAAGCTGCGCACCCTGACCAGCACCGGCTGGCTTTTGTCCGCCGCAGCCGTCCTCACCGTCGGGCTCAGCGCAGCTGTGGTCGGGGCGACCGGTTACACCTCGGGTGGCCCTTACCAGGACCTCCCGAAGCTGGCGCTCACTGGGATCGACCTCGGTCAATCGGTGATCGCCGTCCTTGCCGTCCTTGCCGTCAGCAATGAATACAGCACCGGAATGATGCGGACCACTCTCGCTGCTGTCCCCCGGCGCCTCGTGGTCCTGGCCGCAAAGGCGGTCAACCTCGTCGGACTGACGGTTGTGGCGGGGATCGTCGCTGTTGGCGCATGCCTCTTTGCCGCGAGGCTCATCCTGCCGGGCCGCGGCTTCACCGCCGCTCATGGCTACCCGGTCCTGGCGCTCGCTCACGGACCGATCGTGCGCGCCGCTGTCGGCTCTGTCCTCTACCTCGTCCTCATCGCCCTCTTCAGCCTCGGAGTTGCCACCGCCGTCCGCGACTCCGCCACGGCCATCGGACTGGTCCTCGGCCTGCTCTACCTCTTTCCACTCCTCGCCCAGCTTGTCACGGACCCCGCCTGGCATCGGCACCTCCAGCAGATCGGCCCCATGACCGCCGGGCTCGCCATCCAAGCCACCACCAACCTCCAGGGGCTACCCATCAGCCCGTGGGCCGGCCTTGCAGTGCTCGCCGCCTGGGCAGGAGCAGCACTGATCGGGGGCGGGGTCCTGCTCCGGCACCGGGACGCGTAGCCGGCGGCGTTTCATGCAAAGCTGAGACGGTGGCGAGTGAGCTGGACACTGACCCGGCGGCGGCGATCGAGCTGTGCCTGGCAGCCCACCGCCGGCTGCTCTCGGAGGTGGAGGGGATCACCGACGAGCAGGCTCGTTCTCCGAGCCGGCTGCCCGGGTGGACGATCGGACACGTGCTCACCCACATCGCTCGCAACGCCGACGGCCACGTGGGGCGCCTAGAGGGGGCGCTCCGCGGAGAGGACGTGCCGCGCTACCCCGGCGGCGCGGCGCAGCGTGAGGGCGACATCGAAGCGGGGGCACGGAGGCCCCCCGCCGAGCTCGTCGCTGATCTCGACGCCTCCCGGCGCCGGCTGGAGGAAGCGTGGGATCGCAACGCGGCGGCGCGCTGGCCGCATCCGGAGTTCCTGGGCGACGACAACTGGCCCACCGGCGCCAGCCCGGTGCGGCGACTGCGCGAGGTAGAGGTGCACCATGTCGATCTCGGCCTTGGCTACGAGCCGTCAGATTGGCCCGAGGCCTATGTGGCCTGGGAGCTGCCGACGCTCCTTGCCACGGTGCCGGGCCGTGTGCGCTCGCCCGGGGACGCCCGCCGTCTCCTGGCGTGGCTGGCCGGGCGGGCACAAGGGCCGACGGCAATCGAGCTCGAGCCGTGGTGAGGCCGATGAGGGCTGTCTTCGTCGCCCGCGGTTTCGGCGGGAGCGGCGCCGGCCGGATCAGTAGGACACCGCCGGCGGCACGCGGTCAGATCCTCTAGGTCTGCCCCAGCGTCAATCGGACGCCGGATCGTTGCCGAGGGCCCGCCGCAACGCCGCCCTCAGCTCCGCCGGGGTCAGCCCTCCCAGGGCCTCGGCGAGTTCCGGGTCGTCGATCGTGGTTGTCATCTGCCCGAGCTTGATGTCGACCGCGCGCGGGCGGGGAGGACCGTCGGTCGTGCCCTCGACCGGTATCCGAGCCAGCTCGGCCTCCACCGGCCCCGGCGTCACGCCGAGCGCCCGGAGTGCCTTGCTCGCTTGGCAGGCGTCGTCCGCCAGCATGGCGACGAGCAGTTGCCCGGTAGTGATCGGGCTCCTGCCGGCGAGCCGCCGGGCGCGCTGCATGGCCTCGACGAGCGCCGGCGAGCGCTCGGAGTCTGGTGCCGGGCCGTTCGGCACGAGTGCGAGCACTCGCGCCCGCACCTCGTCCCCACCGACGCCTAGCAGGTGAACGGCGTCGTCGCCGTCGGCGACCCGGAGGACCCCGAGCACCAGGTGTTCGGTGCCGATGTAGTTGTGGCCGAGCCGGAGCGCCTCGCGCAACGACATTTCCAGGGCCTTTTTTGCCTGCGGGCTGAACGGCACCTTGGAGGCCCCGATGTCGCCCTTGGCAGGCCCGATGGCCCCGGCCACATTGGCCCGCACCTCGTCCACGCTCACGCCGAGTTGACCAAGCGCTCTGGCGGCAATGCCCTCCCCCTGTGCGAGACCGATCAAGAGGTGCTCCGGGCCGATGAAGCTGTGGTTGAGGCTCCGGGCCTCGTTCTGGGCGACGACGAGGGCCTGCCGGGCCCTGTTCGTGAATCGTTCGAACATGTACCTAACATATAGACCATGTCAAGACACTGATAAATGATATGGTGAGCCACTGTGACACCCCGAGACCCTGGCGAACAACCCCCCTTCTCGCGTGACGACGATCCGGGGCGGACCGAGGACGGGGATCAGCCCGGTCAGACTGAGGTCGACTGGGACAGGCTCCTCTCCCAGCTGGCAGATCAACCGCAGGAGGAGGGTTGGGTGACGCTCGAGGAGGCGTCAGGTGCAGCCGGAGTGAGCCGCTCGACGTTGCGCTCGTGGTACCGCACAGGCCAGCTGCCGTCCCGGATGGTGCCCGGGGTGCACGGACCGCAACGGTTGGTGCCGCTCGACGCCGTGCTCGATAGAGCACTTCGCTCGTCCCGGGTTCGCC
>Ga0182024_10018615_pt1 | contig 12911 bp, 15 predicted proteins | sample P32metaG_FD_120480 | JGI IMG/M metagenome (GOLD analysis project Ga0182024, IMG submission 120480) | Permafrost microbial communities from Stordalen Mire, Sweden - P3-2 metaG (Illumina Assembly) | ecosystem: Environmental > Terrestrial > Soil > Wetlands > Permafrost | place: Sweden: Stordalen...
ACTACACTTCGCCCGATCGGCAGCAAGACGAGTACGTGATTTACGTGCTCCAGTTTGAGCGGCAAATCAAAGAGCTGTCCATCGTGGCCGGTTACGCCGGCGACGCCATCACGGCGCGGACTCCGACCTTGCAATTCTCCCCCGAACTTGGCTTTGCGCGCGCGATTCTGGCACACGCGCAGTACACCATCGATTCAAATCGCAGCGTGGCTGTGGATGCAGCAGTGCGGCAAAACGGACGCGGAAGCTGGCTACGCGCCGAGTATTCCCAGGCCTTCGGACAGCATTGGCGCGCCACCGCCGGGTACAGTTGGATTCGCGGCGACGACGGCGATTTTCTCGGCCAGTATCATCGCAATTCATTCGCGCTTCTGGCGCTGCGCTATAGCTTCTGATCGCTCACGCCGACTGCAGCGCTTCGTAAACCTGTTCCGCGTGTCCTTCGGGCTTCACCTTGTGAAAGATCTTCTTGATCTTGCCGTCCTTGCCGATCAGGAACGTGGTGCGCTCGATACCCATGTATTTGCGCCCATACATGCTCTTTTCCCCCCAGGTTCCGTAGGCTTCGGCCACCTTGTGATCCACGTCGGCCAGCAGTGTAAATGGCAAATCGAACTTGTCTTTGAATTTAGACTGCGCGGCCGATTTGTCGGGAGACACGCCGACGATCACGGTGTCGGCCTTGGTGAACTTCTTCGAGTGATCGCGAAACTCGCAGGATTCCTTGGTGCAGCCGGGCGTGTCCGCCTTGGGATAAAAGTACAGCACCACGTTCTTGCCTTTGAGACTGGCGAGCGAGAACGGCTGTCCTTTGTCATCCTCCACTTGAATCGCAGGCGCGGCGTCGCCTTCCTTCAGATCTTTGGGCATAGGAACATCTTATGTTACTGTTGTCTGCTGCGGCGTTACCATCTGCGATGAGACTCGCCAAAATCGCCTCCATTGTTGCCTTCGTGATGGCCGGACTGCTCGTCTGGGGAGCGCTAACAGGGCCAATTATCCTGCTGCCGGCAGCATTGGTCCCGCTATTGGCAGGCATCGGTATCTTGCGTAAGCGTGTCTGGAGCGCGTATGGATTAAGTCTGTACGCGGCCGCTCAACTGTTCGTCCTGCTGTTATTGTTTTTGCGTTATGGTGCTGGGGCAACGCTCGCCGTAATCGTCGCGCAAATCGCACTTATAGCGATTCTTGTTTCACTTTTCTTCTTTGCAGGACGGTCGCTTGCACGCACCGGAGCCGCGCGTGGCCGTGGGTCACGGTTGCTGTTCTCACCTCGCTTCCCTTGCTTTTCGTTCAGGCGTTTGTGATCCCGACAGGCGCGATGGAAGACACACTTCTAATCGGCGATCACATTCTGGTTCAACGCTTCCCAAGACCGAGCGTCGCACGTGGGGATTTGATCGTTTTTTTATACCCGATCGACCGCAATCAGACATTCGTCAAGCGCGTGATCGGCGTCCCTGGAGACCGTATCAAAATCGTCGAGAAGATCGTTTACGTCAATGGGGCCGAGCTTCGCGAGCCTTACGTAATTCATAAGAACCCTTACCCGGATTCCTACCGGGACAACCTGCCGAGCGAACCCAAGGGTCAAGCCGCAGACGCCGCCAGGGAAATGCTCAACAACAATGTCGTGAACGGCCAGGTTGTCGTGCCTCAAGGAAAATACTTCGTGTTAGGCGACAATCGGGACAATTCCCTCGATAGCCGGTATTGGGGTTTTGTGGGAAACGGCGATGTGATTGGTAAGCCTTTTCTGATCTATGATTCTGGAGAAGCGTTCCAAGATATCACGCCCCTAGACTAAGTTTGGCCTCGCCGGCGATGGGCCCGGCTCTTGAAAGTTCTTTGACTAGCAGTTGATGCGCTACAATGTAGTGCATGAAGACGGAGGTATACAGTTGGCGGGTCTCCACGGAGCTGAAGACGGGCCTGGAGCGCGAAGCGCGCCGCCGAAAGATCTCGCTCGCCAAGGCTCTGGATTTGGCCGCCGGGGAATGGCTCAAAAAGGGCGGTGCCGACCAGGACGACGATCGCGAGCAAAAGCGTATCCACGAAGCTGCCTCCAAGTGTTTTGGCGTTATCACGGGTGGCGACCCTCACCGATCGGAGAACGTGCGCCAAATTGTGCGAGAGCGCTTGCGGCGGCGTCATGGCCGCTGATGCACTCGGCGTTGATGCCCTCATAGATACGGGCGCGATGGTCGCAATGTTGAACGAACGGGATCCGTGGAGCCGGATCTGTCGGGAGACATTTCAAAGTCTGCGCGTACCTCTAATAACTTCCCAAGCGGTGCTGACGGAACTGTTCCACCTGGTTGGCGACAATCGCAGGGAAATGGAAGGGGCTTGGAGATTCGTCCGCTCGGGCGCTCTGAGATTGGCGGAGATTCAGGATTCGGAACTGCCGGAAATACACGCCTTGATGTCGCGCTATTGGGACCGCCCGATGGATTTCGCCGATGCTACCTTGGTGTACCTCGCGAAACGGGAGTCGCTGTCGACCATCTTTACCGTGGATCACGCGGATTTCGAAACCTATCGCATCGAAGGCCGCCGCAGGTTTCGGGTACTGCCTGTCGCACGACCGTAGGTCCCCGGCGACGAACCCGACCCGTGCGAAGATCGTAGACTGTCTGGTAATATGCGAACGAGTGGAGGATTTCGAATGCGGAATTGGATGGTAGGCTGCGCCGCGGGTGCGGTTTTGATGACCGGAATGCTGGCTCAATTGAATGCCCAGGGGAAGGCGAAGCCGGGCGACGCCGCGAAGGGCAAAGACGTTTTCGATCAATGCTCGGTCTGCCACAACGCCGACAGCACTGAGACGAAGGTCGGGCCGGGGCTCAAAGGGCTGTTCAAGATGGACAAGCTGGTGAATGGAAAGCCGGTGACCGAAGCCAATGTGCGCGAGATCATCGATATGGGCGGCAACGGAATGCCGGCGTACGCCGATCAGTTGTCCGAGCAGGACAAGAACGACATAATCGCATATCTGAAGACCTTATAAGCTGCAGCGCAAGAGCCGAATGCCGGCGGACGCCGTGTTACATTAGTTTCTGCAAGGCTCCTTCCCGGAAGTCCCCATCGTCTAGCCCGGCCTAGGACACCGCCCTTTCACGGCGATAACAGGGGTTCGAATCCCCTTGGGGACGCCAAAAATCAGCAGCCCGGCCGCGCTGGGTTCAAATAACTCTAATCCTTTCCGTCTCTGGCTGACGCGCGCGCCAGGCGTCTAAAGTCCTTTCAGATGCTTGCCGAACGATGGGATTAGATGGCTTCTACCTTCGCGGCATCGCCGGACATCTGCGCGCCTGAGACCGGCAAAACGAAGCTTCCTTATACTAATGCCGGCCACGCCATTTCAGGGCTCGCAGTCTTCCTTGGCGCGTTTCTTTTATTCCAGATTCAGCCCATGATCGCCAAGATGATTCTGCCTTGGTTCGGCGGATCGGCTGTGGTCTGGACAGCGTGCATGTTGTTTTTCCAGACCACGCTGCTGCTGGGGTATATGTATGCCCACTGGTTGTCGGGACAAACTAGTCCCCGCGCCCATTGGCTGCACATAGGGCTCTTAGCCGCGAGTCTCCTGCTGCTGCCGGTTATACCCTCTGCGTGGTGGAAGCCTGCGGGCGACGAAAATCCTTTGCCCAGGATCCTCGGGTTGCTGGCGGTGACGGTGGGCGGACCGTATTTTCTGCTTTCCAGCACCAGCCCGTTAGTGCAAACCTGGTACTCACGCCGATCCGGCGGCGCGACGCCCTATCGGCTGTTCTCTTTATCTAATCTTGCCTCGTTACTGGCGCTGCTCAGTTATCCGGTTCTGGTAGAGCCGTGGATCCCTACGCATATACAGGGCATTCTATGGTCCTGCGAGTACGCCGTATTCGCTCTGCTTCTCGCGTGGCTGGCTTACCGAAGCGCGGCTTACACCAGCCCGCGCCTGAACTCCACTTCATTAACTGCGTCGGTTGAGAACAAAAATTCGGCGAGCCCCTCCTGGCGGCAGCGGGCCATGTGGATCATCCTGCCCGCTTGCGCGAGTTTTCTGCTGTTGGCCACAACCAACCACCTTTGCCAGAACATCGCTGTGGCTCCATTCCTATGGATCGTTCCGCTGAGCCTGTACCTGCTGAGCTTCATTTTGTGTTTTGATCGCGCGCACTGGTACCGCCGCAAGCTGATGCTGCCTCTCTATGCCGCCGCGCTCGCTGGCGCCGGATACCTGCTTACTTACGAGGTGCCCGGCGCGCTGATTCTCCTGCATATTGTGGCCTACGTTCTGACATTGTTCATCGCCTGTATGTTCTGCCACGGAGAACTGGCGCTGCGCAAACCTGCTCCGGCTCATCTGACGGAGTTTTATCTGATGATTTCGGTCGGTGGCGCCGCAGGTTCCGCCTTGGTGGCCGTGGCCGCTCCACTCTTGTTCCGCAGCGTCTATGAGTTTTCCTTGGGATTGGCCGCGTGCGCAGCCTTGGCTCTGATTCTGGAATACCGCAAATCCCTGCTCACCGATGCCCTCTGGGCCGGCCTGGCGGTATGGCTGGTGGTGGTGGCCGGCGCGCAGATAACGGCAACCGCTGCCGGATCGCGCTTTATGGCGCGCAGTCTCTACGGCTCGGTTCGCGTCTCCGATTCTATAAATCCCACTACGGGCGAATCCGAAAGGACACTGGTCCACGGCGTGATTGCGCACGGTTTTCAGTTACTCAGCCCGGCGCTTCGCCGCGAACCCACCGGCTATTACGAAAGACTCAGTGGCGCGGGCAGGGCACTCGATCGACCCGGGGCCCAGCCCCTCAAAGTCGGCATCATTGGTTTGGGCGCCGGCACTATGGCCGCATACGGCCGCAGTGGTGACGAATACCGTTTCTATGAACTAGACCCTCTCATAATTCAAACTGCCCAAGATCAGTTCACTTTCCTGCGGGACTCGGCGGCAAAAGTAGAAATTGTTGCCGGAGATGGCCGCCTGGCGTTGGAGCGCGAACGCGAGCGGCGGTTCGACGTCCTCGCGGTGGACGCGTTTTCAGGCGATTCCATACCTGTCCACCTGCTATCCCGCGAGGCTTTTCAGTTATATTTCGATCGTCTGGCTCCGCATGGAGTGCTTGCCCTGCATCTCTCGAATTCGTTTCTGGATCTGCTTCCGGTAGCGGGCAGAGCGGCGCAGACGCTCGGTAAGTCTGCACGCGTGGTGGAAATTAACCAAGATTTCCGGCAGCATCGCGCACTCTCGCAATGGGTTTTGCTCGCCGATAGTCCGCAAACTCTGGATCGGTTGCTGCCACCCGGAAGCTGGAATCCGGCTCCCGCACCCGCATGGCTACGCCCGTGGACTGACGATTACAGCAATCTGTTCCAAATCCTAAAGTAGCCTTGCACCCGGACTACGGAATGGCAACCGCTCGGATCGCGTCCGTCGTCATGGCGCCGTTTTGTCCGGTCACATCAAAGGTAATTCTGACGTCGGCGGTGGTCGGCGTATACGCCACGTACCCATCTCGCAGCTGACGCTGGTCGAACGGGATGGCTTGCGTGACCCCGGCTTCGGTGATTTTCATAACGCCCCGATCGGAATCCGCAATGGCAGCAGACTCGCGATTCCAGCGAATCTCCAACTGATGCGGCCGGGAAACCACCGCGAGGCCCAAGGGGGTTTGTTTGCTCTGGGTGGCCGAAGGAGCGGCGGAAACCGAGTGATTGGAATTCGTTGCCAGTTGTAGCGCGCAGATTCCGAGGACTACCACCGCCGCAGTCGGTAACAGGTGCGACCAGCGGATTCCTTCTCGCGACATGCGCGAAACCGGCGGAGGAGGCATGGGAGGCACAGCTTTGGGCGCTGTAGGTTTCGGAGTTTCTGGCGCCTCCAGCCGGTACGGCGATACCGGGACTGGGGTGTTTTCGAGCGGGTCTGGATACCTCCAGCCGGGATGCCCGTCCGCCAATTGCGCGGTGTCGAACGGGAATCCGAAGCCAAAATCGCGGGGATAGGCCCCGCCGTGCTGCCAATAGAACAACGCGGCGTCGCTTTCATTGCCGCGCCTTGAGGTTTGAATCAGTAAGGCGACTTTTCCGGTTTCGCAAAACAGACGGCTGAAGGTCTCGAGATCGCGCTCGCGCATGTTCAGCCGGCCCTCCCGTTCCACTCCAAAGAAACCGACGGCGCGTTGATCGCTACCCGCATCCGTCATTCTGCAGGCGATTTCCATGGGCGCGTCGTCGAAATCTGAATACTCGGAGCTGTATGCGGCCGGAGTGATCAGCTGGAAATCCTCAATAACCGTTGTGCGTAACGCCGCATCGACGGTCCGGCCGATCAAGATTCCGCGCATGCCGGCGGCTTCACTTCCCGCCCGCAAAATCTGCGCAGTCAGTTGCTTGACCACGTTTAGACCGAGGTGGATAGCAAACCCGTCCGATGCACGCCAAACATAGAAATTCGCGGGATCATATGCAAGCTGACTGCTCATGGTAATATCACCTGACCCGATGATGCATCGGTGGACCCAACCAACCAAATCGCCGCTTGGTACTGGTATGTGCTAGTACCACGCTCGCCATAGTTTGGTTTCGGCCGAGGCGTTGGGGATACACTGGTTCCGATGGAACCGAAAGATTCTGCCTTTTCGCGCCGGGGCGTGCTGACTGGAGGTGTCGCGCTGGCGGCGCAAAGCGGGACGCTGCTGGCACAATCCAAAGCCGCTGCGCCGGGTCGAAAATTTCGCGGATGGGTCTCGCGCGGCGCTGGACCTGGCCGCACCACGCTTCAGGATTTGACGTTGCGCCCCATCGGCGGCAGGCAAATCGTGGTCCGGACCGAAGCAACCAACCTCTGCTACTCCAATTCGAGCGACGTACTTGGGCTGCCCCCGCCGGGCTTACCTCCGGTGCCAAAAGATGCGCCAACGCGTGCTGTCCCCCCTGCCTTCCTGGCGATGTCGCGCATGGCGCTGATTCAAGGACATGGCGGCGTGGGAACTGTTGAAGCAGTGGGGCCCGAGGTGCGCCGGGTCCAAGTGGGCGACCGCGTTTGTGTATCGGGCACGCCGCAGTGCGGCTCGTGTTATCAATGCCTGCGTGGCCGCGCCGATATGTGCCAGTTTCTCGGCCGTCAGGGTCCGAACGATCTTGTTCCCATCGCCGACATGCGCGACGGTACACCTGTCTATGCCAACTCGCACATTGGTGGGCTGGCCGAGCTGATGGTCACGTTCGAAGAATGGGTGGTGCCGGTGTTCACCAAAGCGTCGGCGGCCGACCTCGGCATGGTCTGTAGTTGCGTAAGTGTTGCGGGATTGGGTTGCACGGCATCGCAAGTCTTGGCCGATGTCGGAATAGGATCGATCGTTGCCGTGGTGGGATGCGGTCCCGTAGGATTGAGCGCCATTCAGGGCGCGCGCATTGCCGGCGCTTCGACGATCATCGGCATCGATCCGATCCGCGTTCGCAGAGAGGTCGCCCTCAAGGTGGGAGCAACACATGTGCTGGATCCCAACGTGGAAGGCGACAAGCTGGTGGAAAAGGTGCGTGAGCTTTCCAATGGCCCGAACAATCGGCTGTGGGCGGGCGGCCGCGATTCGGGCGGACTCTTGGGTGGCGCGGGCGCGGACTTTGTGGTGGAAGCCGTGGGTGCCGATCGAGCGAAACCGAAGCTCGAAGCCGGTCCCGATCCCACCGGCATTCTTCCCATCCAGCAGGCTTATATGATGTGCGCCCCCGGCGGCCACATCGTCACTACCAGTCTTCCCACCGGCAACGTCACCTTACCCGCTGTGGTATTCACCATCGGTGGACGCACTCATCACGCGGGCCAATATGGCGGCGCGAACCCGATGCGCGACATCCCGCGTTTCGTCGAACTTCTCGACAAGAAGCAATTCGATGCGAAGTCATTGGCCACAACCATTGTTCCAATCGAAGGAATGCTGGACGCTTATCAACAGGTGATCGACCGTACCACTGTTACGGCACTTATGACCGCCTGATGGCGCTTCGTATCCGCCGCGGCGCCTTGGATGATGCTGAATTCCTGGCATGGGTGATGTTTGCCGCATCGCGCGCGCACCTGAATTGCGGGCTATGGGATCTGATCATCGGCGCCGATGAAGCCGGATGTCTCGATTATTTGCGGCGTCTGGCTCTTGCTGACCCGCGGTCGCTCTATCATTGCGAGAGCTTCCTGATCGCGGAGATCGACGGCCAACGCGCTGCGGCGCTGTGCGGTTTTGAGACTCGCGGGGCTTGGGAAATCGTGGGCGATGCGATGTCCAACGTGCAGCGCGATCTGGGATGGACCGAGGCGGATGGCGCCGCATCCTATCAGCGGGTGGGTCCCGTTTGGGCAGCATGCTTGCCGCCCGATGCAGGAGCCGATTTCGCTATCGAGAGCGTTGCCACGTTGCCGCAGTTCCGGCGTCGCGGATTAATCGGCAGTCTGATCGATGAAGTACTCCTTAAAGCTCGCCACGTCGGCTGCGAACTAGCGCAAATCACGACGTACATAGGCAACGATGCGGCGCGGCTGGCCTATGAAAAGTCGGGATTCAAAGTGCTGGACGAGAAGCGCTGCACCGAGGTGGATAGAATCCTGGGCGTACCGGGCTTCGTACGGCTCACACGCCAGCTGAAAATTGACTGAAGGTTTTTCCGCCCGGCACGCCGTTGTAACCAAGTATTAAGCAAACCGAAATACCGCGGGTTTATAGTAGGCAGGCTGAAGGAGAACTATGGCCGCTGCCGCACCCGCGCTACAACAAAAAATGTCGAGAAACCCCGGAAAGATCGGCATTGCCGTCTTCGGAGTGGCTCTCATTGTTGGACTTATCTACACCGTCATCAGCCTCGCTCGGGATTTGCAGGTTGAGCGCGGCACGTCTATTTACCCATACCTATTGTTGGGCGTCGCACTGCTCGTCGCGCTTGGCTTTGAGTTTGTGAATGGCTTTCACGATACGGCGAACGCCGTAGCAACGGTCATCTATACACATTCCATGGAACCCCACTTGGCGGTGGCGTGGTCCGGAGCGTGGAACTTCATCGGTGTGTTGCTTTCCAGCGGCGCGGTGGCATTCACGATCATCACTTTATTGCCCGTGGAACTGATTCTTCAAGTGGGCAGCGGCTCGGGCTTTGCGATGGTCTTTGCCCTGCTGATCGCCGCGATCCTTTGGAATCTCGGCACCTGGTACTTCGGGTTGCCCGCATCCAGTTCGCATACGATGGTGGGCTCCATCATCGGCGTCGGCATCGCGAATCAATTGATGAATCCGCGGCAGGGCACCAGCGGAGTGGACTGGACTCAGGCGGCGGGCGTTGGCCGCTCTCTGCTGTTCTCGCCTTTAGTAGGGTTCGGCCTTGCGTGGTTGCTCCTATTGCTCTGCAAAGCAATTGTCAAAGATAAAAGGCTTTATGAGGCGCCCACCAACGGAGAGCCGCCACCCTTTTGGATTCGCGCGTTGCTCGTCTTTACCTGCACCGGCGTGAGTTTCGCACACGGTTCTAATGACGGACAAAAAGGCATGGGACTCATCATGCTGATCCTGATCGGCACTGTGCCCACCACCTACGCGTTGAATCGCGCCGTCACGCCGGCTCAAACCGCGGACTTTCTGGCGGTGTCGCAACAAAGCGTTCAGGTAGTCAGCCGCTACGTTGACCCGAACGCCACGGTGGCTGACCCGCGCGATGATTTAACAGCGTTCATTCGCACCAAGGATTTCAACGCCAACACCATGCTGGCGCTACGCTCACTGATCAGCGATATCGGCAACGAGATCGCCCTTTACAAGGAACTCAAGAACGTGCCGCCCGACATGACGCGCAACTTTCGCAACGACATGTATGTCGTCAGCGAGACCATCCGCCTGGTCCAGAAGTCCGGCAACGCGACGTTTAGCCCGGATGATTTGAAAACCCTGGGCAACTACAAGAAGCACATTGATCTTGCCACCAAGTTCATTCCGCTCTGGGTGAAGGTGGCTGTAGCGATGGCGCTAGGTCTAGGCACGATGATCGGCTGGAAGCGCATTGTGGTTACGGTGGGTGAAAAGATCGGTAAGGATCATCTGACGTATGGGCAAGGCGCGGCCGCTGAAATAACTGCTATGACAACCATCGGCTTGGCCGACTATATGGGTTTGCCTGTGAGTACCACTCACGTGCTTTCGTCCGGCATTGCCGGCACCATGGCCGCTAATCATACGGGGCTGCAGTTGTCCACCGTTCGCAATCTCGCGCTGGCTTGGGTGCTCACGCTTCCCGCCGCCATGCTCATGTCGGGCTTCCTGTTCTGGGCTCTGAAGAACGTGTTCTAACTATATGGAAAATACGGAACTGGATAAGCTTAGATCCGACTACAAGGCCGCCGTCGACCGATGGATCGCCGCGATTCGCGCCGAGGAAGACCTTGCCACGCCCGATCATTCCATGATTGCGGTCGAGAAATGGGACCTCGCGAACTTCACGGAAGAAGATGCAAGAAGCGTTGCCAAGGCTGCGCGGCAGGAGTATCAGGACGCACTTCGCCAAGTCCTCTATAATTTTTAGAGATGGCGTCGTTCGCCGACCGCTTGATCGCGGCAATTCGCATTAAGGACAGCCGCTGCGTAGTGGGGCTGGACCCGCGCATCGATCAGATGCCTGCGTTTGTTCAAAGCGGCGATCTTTGCGCGGCTATCACCGAGTTCCATGAATTGATTCTCGACGCTGTTGCCGATCTGGTTCCAGCCGTCAAACCGCAGTTGGCGTTCTTCGAGCAATACGGCATCGCGGGGATGCAGGCTTTTGAGAATACCGTGCGCGCGGCGAAACGGCGCGGCCTGCTGGTAATCGCCGATGGGAAGCGCAACGACATTTCTTCCACTGCCGAAGCCTACGCTAATGCTTACCTAGGCCCTGACGTATTTGATTGCGACGCTCTCACCGTGACGCCATACATGGGCCGCGATAGCCTGATGCCTTTTGTCGAAGCGTGCCACAAGCACGGCAAGGGGCTATTCGCGATTTTGAAAACGTCGAATCCAGGATCGAAAGACTTCGAAGACCAGCCACTGGCCGAGACCGGCCGGCCGTTGTATGAAAAAATTGCTGGCGTGTTGAACGAACTGGGGCGCGATTTGGTGGGAGAATCCGGCTACAGTTCCATCGGCGCGGTGATCGGCGCGACGTTCCCTGAAGAAGGCAGCCGATTACGGTCACTGATGCCGAAAGCGCTGATCCTGGTTCCGGGCTACGGAGCGCAGGGCGGAAGCGCGAAGGCCGCTGCCGAGTGCTTTAACGAAGACGGTTTAGGGGCAATCGTGAACTCGTCGCGAGGGATCACATACTCGTTTCGCGATCCCGATATCACGCCCGATGCTTTCACGCGGTTGGTTCGGGAAAATACGGGGCGCATGATCGACGATATCAATATCAGCCTCGCAGATCGGCGAACGCTGCTTCGATCTCCTGCTTTGCCGCGGGCGTAGGAACGGTGAGTGGCAGCCGCGGCGGTCCGCCGTAATAACCGGTCAGATCCATGGCGTATTTCAGCCCGCCGATGCCGTGCTTGGTTGTCACCAGCTTGGCGGCGTGGCCAATGCGATTCTGCCAGTCCAACGCAGCCTGAGGCTCGCGCGTGCGATGCGCCTCCCAAATGGAAATGGTCGCGTAGGGCGCTGCGTTCGCGAACGCTAGAATGCCGCCGGTGCAGCCGATGGCGAGCGATGGGGCAAGAGTGGTGGCGGAACCCGTCAGCACCTGAAAGCCCTTCTTGGACTCGCGGACCATCTGCAAGAGCTTCTCGACGTTGCCTGAGCTCTCCTTGATTCCGATGATGTTGGGATGATGCGACAGTTCGGCCACTGCCTCGGCCGCGAGATCGATACCGGTGTTCTGCGGAAAGTTGTAAAGCACCACGGGAATCTTAGCCTGATCGGCCACCGCGCGGAAGAACAACATCTGCGTTTCGGGCTTGCTGAACTGGCCTTTGAAGAACGACGGAGTTTTGACCAGCGCGGCTTTATAACCGATGTCGGCCGCGCGGTTGGTCAGTGCCACGGTTTGATGCACGCTGTCCATGCCGGTTCCGGCGATCAGCAATTTCTCGGGCGCAGCCCATTGCGCCACCCATTCCCACAGCTGGATCTTTTCATCGCTGCCCAGCATGACGCTTTCACCGGTGGATGCGACCACTACATAGCCGCTCAGCCCCGTGGCATTCCACTTTTCGATGTTGTGCTGGACTTTTACTTTCCACAGCTCGCCTTCGTGGTTGAAGGGGGTGGTGATGGGGCTGAAGATACCTTGGAGTTTCATCGAAGGGAAGGGGCAGCACTACGGCCGCCCCTTAGTCCAAGCTATTTTGCGACGTAGGTGATGACCAGCGTATACAACGCCAGTGATTCGATCAGCACCAGTCCAAGAATGAGTGCGCCGCGAATTGCAGCAGCAGCGCCAGGATTGCGAGCCATTCCTTCGGTGGCTGAAGCGACGGCTTTGCCCTGGCCTAATCCGCAGAGGCCTGATGCAATGCCCATGGCGAGATAGGCGAATGGCAGATGCCAGTCCGTTGTTCCGCTTCCGCCAGCGGGTGTCTGCGCGAAAATCGGGCTGCCCAGCAGCATCAACATGCCTGCCGAGTACATGAGTTTACGTTTCATTCGAGTGTTTCTCCTTATACAAAATTGTTCACCAGGGGGTGGTTCCCAATCCGCCCTGGGGGACGGCGGGCTCACGCTTGCGAACGGATAAAGCCGTTAGTGTTCGTGCGCCACTGCGCTACCAACATAGATAGTAGCCAGCAACATGAATATAAAAGCCTGTAAGAGTGCTACGAAAACGTGCAGCCCCATGAAGACTGCCGGTAGCAAGAAATAGGTAAGAGTGAGGAATGTCACCGTGACCCGCTCGCCCGCAAACATGTTCGC
>Ga0182024_10018616_pt1 | contig 12910 bp, 5 predicted proteins | sample P32metaG_FD_120480 | JGI IMG/M metagenome (GOLD analysis project Ga0182024, IMG submission 120480) | Permafrost microbial communities from Stordalen Mire, Sweden - P3-2 metaG (Illumina Assembly) | ecosystem: Environmental > Terrestrial > Soil > Wetlands > Permafrost | place: Sweden: Stordalen...
CTGCTTTGGAGCTGGGTGGGATGTTCCGGCAGTGTACTGGTTCTTCGGCGGAGATGATCCAGCGGTGTACGCCAAGGCAAAGAAAGAAGGAAAACTCAGCTCGCTTCCAACCAACCATAACCCGGCCTTTGCACCAGTCATTCATCCGACTCTGGAAACAGGTGTGAAGGCCCTGGTTGTTGCGGCGCATGCGTGGCTGGCCTCATGAACAGCATCCTGATGCACGGGCATCAACTAGCGGGTCCTTTTCTGGATGCGGTGGAGCTGCTTGGCACATTCGTTTTCGCACTCAGCGGTGCGGCAGCGGGTGTCAAAAGCCGGTTCGATCTGTTCGGTCTAATGGCACTCTCGTTCGCGGCCGGTAATGCCGGCGGGATCACACGAGATGTGCTCATTGGCGCGGTGCCACCCGCGGCCATCAGCGACTGGCGCTATCTCGGGGTCTCTCTTCTGGCTGGATTGGTGACGTTCTTCTGGTATCCCGACATCGACAAACGTCGCAGGCTGGTGTTGTTATTCGACGGCGCGGGACTCGGCCTGTTTGCCGTCGCCGGCACACAAAAGGCGCTCCTCGCGGGACTCAATCCGGTGATGGCGATTTTTATGGGAGTGCTAACCGGGATTGGTGGCGGCATATTGCGCGATGTGCTTGTCAACCAAACGCCGACGGTGCTCCAGGCGGATATTTATGCTGTTGCTGCGCTAGCCGCTGGCGTCGTAGTGGTGATCGGATATGATTTGCATTACCCGGCTTTTGTGATGTTGACCGCGGGCGCGTTACTTTGCTTCTGGCTGCGAGTTATGGCGATATACCGAGGATGGCATTTGCCCGTCGCACAGTCGCAGAAACGGCGGGATTGAATCGTCGTTTGTTACGTCGTTCCAGGATTTATGGTTCAAACTCGCAGTACAAGAACGGTACAAGTTGAGCTTGTTCCTTCGCCTTCTTAGCCGTTCGTTACGAGGCATTGCAGTGCGACCGCTGCCTTGTAATTACTACGTGATCCAATAGATCCGCGCCCTTTCACGGCGGTAACCCGAATCGCCGGTCGCGTGCAGAAAAGAAGGTGTGAAATGAAAACATCCACTGGCATCGCCACAGAGTCCGACCACGAAAGTGGACTCAATATACCGGGAGAACGTCGCCGATGATGCACGCGCGAAGTGATTTATGTACGGAGCTAACCGGAGGCTGGGCGTTCCGACTGTTGCTCGGAAGTTTGTGCATCAGCCTCGGGTTGTTATTTGCGGTTCTTGCCTGCGCCCAGGAAGTTCCATATGGAGTGGGCACCTGGGATGCAGACTCGTGGGGCAACCACCGCGCCGTTGTGCGAGTGCACGATTCTGGCGAAGCTGTCTGGGCCCATTTGCCGTGGCGCCGCCGCGATCAGAAGCCAGAGGCGAAAGAAGTGCTGGTTGTGGACGCAAAGACTGGCAATCGCGTCCGCAATGTAGTCCGCATCGAGGTAAACCGCGAGTATGGCGATTTTGTCTTTGAACCAGTGAGCGGATCGGGAGATTACTACTTCTACTATCTTCCTTACACCGGAACGATCCACTCCCCATATCCAAAAATTACTTATCTACCTCCGGAGCGGACTGCCAGCCCCGAATGGTTAACGCGCAATGATCTTCTTGACCTGGAACCAGTGCGAGCAAACCGTGGCAAGTTTTCGGCCAGCGAAGTGGTTGAGTTCCAGTCCGTGGACGAGTTCAACAGCTTCTACCCCATGGAGGTGATCGCCACCAGCTCGGAAACCGCCCATTTACTCGCTCAATATCCCCAATCGGCGTACTTTGTCTTCCCCGAGGACCGTCGCCGCGCCATCCGCATGAACACTGATCTGCCAGCTGTGTGGATTCAACGGGGTCCTGGTGGGCCGCTTCGCGGCGAAGCTCAGCGGGGTGAGTTCTACACATTTCAACTCGGTGTTTGGGCAGCGCGTGCACCACTTTCAAATCTGCAAGTACAGTTCGGTGATCTACGCAGCGAGGACAAGAGGGCACTCATCCCGGCGGGTGCCTTTCGCTGTTTCAACCTGGGAGGAGTCGACTGGCAGGGTACCCGGTTCACGCGCGCGTTCGGCGTCGAACAAGGCGCCGTGGCGCCACTCTGGTGCGGCGTACAAGTACCCGAGGAGGCGTCGGGAGGCCTTTACCGAGGCCAGTTGAATGTTTCGGCTGCCGGCCAGAGCAAAACCTCAGTCGCCATTGAACTGACCGTTGGTCCCGAGAAGATTCGCAACTCCGGAGATGACGATCCCTGGCGACTCTCCCGGCTACGCTGGCTGGACTCGCAGCTGGCGGTCGACGACGAAGTAATACCGCCTTACTCTCCCGTAGAAATTCACAACAACCAGGTCGACATTCTGGGACGTCGGATAACACTTGCCCCGAACGGAATCCCGTCCTCCATCCAGAGTTTCTTCGATATCGAAATGACTCATCTGGCGCAAACACCTCGAGAAGTTCTCGCGGCTCCGATTGCTTTGCTGGTCGAGGATGCCAATCACCGGGTTCTGCCCTGGGTGAGCCGTGGCCTCCGGTTCACGAAACGGGCTCCCGGCGCGGCGGCTTGGGAATCGCACAGCCATGCCGGCCGGGTGAGAATGGACTTGCATGCCCAGATGGAATTCGATGGCAACATCGAATTCGCCGTGTCCCTCGACTCCACCAAAACGGTCAAGCTAACCGACATTCGTCTGCAGATTCCCTTGGCCGCCGACGTAGCCCGCTATGCCATGGGATTGGGGCTCAAGGGCGGAGCCCGTCCTGCGAGCTTCGATTGGAAGTGGAACGTACAGCACAACCAGGACAGCGCGTGGATTGGCGACGTGAACGCAGGCCTTCAGTTCACGCTGAAGGACGAACACTACGCCCGTCCCTTGAATACCAACTTTTACCACTCTCAGCCTCTGGTCATGCCTGCATCCTGGGATAATCTCGGAAAGGGCGGGTGTCGCTTTGCCGAGCCGGACGCGAAGACCTATCTGGTGACCTGCTACAGCGGCTCACGCACTCTCATCCCTGGCCAGGCGCAGCACTACAATTTTCGTCTGCTGCTGACGCCGTTTCACACTATTAACACCCAGGCCCAGTGGAGCACGCGCTTCTTCCACGCTTTTAAGCCCCTCGATGAAGTTGCGGCCACCGGCGCCAACATTCTCAATATCCACCATGCTACCGACATCAACCCTTACATCAACTACCCGTTTCTCCGTCCTGCGGAAATGAAGGCTTACATTGATGATGCCCACCGGCGCGGAATGCGGGTCAAGATCTACTACACGGTTCGCGAGCTGACCGACCACGCACCCGAAATCTTTGCCTTGGAAAGTCTTGGTAATGAGGTCATCGCGCCTGGTCCGGGCGGCGGCTTTTCGTGGCTGCAAGAACACTTGGATGGAAACTACATCGCAGGCTGGCATGTGCCGGAACGGAAAGACGCAGCCGTCATCAACACCGGCATCTCCCGCTGGCACAACTTTTATGTGGAAGGCTTACGCTGGCTTGTCGAGAATGAAGGCATCGACGGTCTTTACCTCGACGATGTCGCTTTTGACCGCACAACGATGAAGAGAGTGCGCAAGGTATTAACTCGCGGACGGCCCAACCCCATCATCGATCTGCACTCGGCGAATCAGTTCAATCCACGCGATGGATTTGCCAACAGCGCCAATCTTTATCTGGAGCATTTCCCCTTTATTGACCGTCTCTGGTTTGGCGAATATTTCGACTACAACTCGGAACCGGACTATTGGCTCACCGAGATTTCCGGCATCCCTTTCGGCCTGATGGGAGAAATGCTTCAGGACAAGGGAAACCCCTGGCGTGGCATGATCTTCGGTATGACCAACCGCATGCCATGGTCCGGCGATCCGCGTCCGCTATGGCACTTGTGGGATGAGTTTGGAATGCAGCAAACCCGCATGATCGGCTTCTGGGTGCCGTCAAGTCCAGTGAAGACCGGAAACCCATCGGTGCTCGCCACCGTCTATCAGGCCGACGGCCGGGCACTGGTCGCAGTCGCCAGTTGGGCAAAAGACCCCACCGAGATCAAGCTCAGCATTGACTGGAAAGCCCTTGGGATCGATCCCGCCGACGCTGTCATTACCGCTCCTGCGGTCGCCGACTTTCAGGATGCGGCCACTTTTAAACCCGGGCAACCAATTTCAGTTCAGCCCGGACGAGGCTGGCTGTTATGGGTCGCCAGACAGAAACAGGCTGACGCAACTCATTCACAGTAGCGGCACTGCGCGACCAGTCTTAGTTGACCGTGAACATCACTTGAACCTGCCTACTTCGACCTGGCCAACTGCCTACCACAGGACCTTCACACCTAATTGGCCTTGCCGTGGGTTATCGGTTTGGCCGTTTGTCTTATACACCTGCCCGAAGAAGCCTGAGTAAACGCTTGTGTTGACGCTGTACGGCCCTCCAAATGTCGGGTGGTTGAGCACGTTGAACATTTCCAGCCGAAGCTGCATGCTGACGCGCTCAGTGAACTTGAAGCTCTTGTTCAAATCTGCGTCAATCTGCTGGAGAGCAGGAGCACGAATCGCAGAAATAAATGGCTGAGTATAGTTCGGAGCAAATGGAGCAATCTGCTGCCAGGCGACGCCTCCGCTGCAGTCTCCCTGTGGCGACGCGTACGAGCCCGGCGTGGGTGGTGCAGATGGAATCCACGTCTGGTAGCAACCGTTATATCCGGTATCAATCACTCCCACAGCACTTTGCTTGGGACGATGGATGCTTCCAACTAGGTTAAAACCACTCGGGGTGTAAAGCGGCTGCCCGCTCTCCCAGAAGTAATCACTACCCAGTTGCCAACCACCCACCACGGCGTCAAGAGGACGATTCATCCCCGAGAAGAAGGGCCTTCCCCGGCCAACCGGAATATCCAGCACACTCTGCAGCGTAAACCGGTTCTTGCGATCGGTCTGGGCAATTGAGTGGACGGGAATTTGATAATTCTGGTCGAGATAGTTCGAGCCGTTGTAGAAGTTCATCATGGTCTTCGACCAGGTCCATGAACCATTCACTTGCACCCACGAGACACGCTGAACGTAAGTGGTTTGCAGCGAGTTGTACCAGGTGTTCCCCTTGTTGACCTGCACTTCGGTGACGCTTGTAAACTCAGGGTTGGGACTCGCAAATTGCAATTGACTGATGGTTGCAGGACTTCCCAGATAACCCAGAACTCCCGGCAATCCGAGGAACGGATTCGCTACTTGGTTTGTGCACGCAGCCGACGGTTGCGGGTTCGCAGCCGTCCCAAGAGCCTCGTTGCATTGTTTGTAGAGCGACAGATTCGTATTCAGGACGCCGTTATTCACGTCCTGCCCATAGCTGCGACTGCCGACATAGCTCACCTCCAGCTTTCCATTCTTAGGCGTGGCCCTTTGAATGCCTAACGAACTGGAGTTCACATAGGGCAGACGGTAGTTGGGATTGGCGAAGGCCGCACCATTGCCTACGTTGGTCAAATACCCTGCGGACGCTCCCGGAATAGCCGGAACACCACCGCTCAACTGGAACGGGTTGTAAAGTACTCCTGCACCCGTTCCTGTTCCACCCGCGTTATACAAGTTAAACCCGCCGTCACCCGAATTCTGAAAAGTCGGATTGTTCGTAAAACCCTGCGCTTGCGGATTCTCCAGCGGGCTCATGATAATTCTGCCAAACCCGCCGCGAACGACGGTCTTGTCGTTGACTTGATACGCGAACCCGATGCGCGGCTGAATCTTGGTGCGATCCGGGTTCCATGGCCGGTTGTTGGAACCGCTCGGGAAAGTAATCCCACCCGTAAGCGTGGAGAGCGTCTCACCCAGGGTTGCGGCCGCAGCTTGGGCCGCCGTGTTGATGGGATTCACGACCGAAGTATTAAATCCCGTGTTGAGCCAGTTATAGCGCGCTGTGGGCGGGCCGTTTAAGTCGTAACGTACACCCAGATTCAGCGTGAGTTTGTGAGTGACCTTCCAGTCATCCTGAAACCAAGGCGCGTAGTAACGCCAAGTGTAAGCCGGGAAGTCCTGGTTGGTGACCTGTACACTGTCGGGCTGGCCCAACAGGAAATCGAGAACCGGGTTTCCTGCCTGCGACGACAGCGACGTTCCGTCGGGAGCCGTTGCCTGATCGTTGAAGTTGGCCTTGTTGTAGTACTCGTTTGTGGCAAATCCGTTCGAGTCGATCAACATCACGTTCGAATAATTCAAGACCTGATAAAGATGCATGTTACGGAAATCAAGTCCCGCGCGGAGCGTGTGCGTGTTGCGGATCCAGCTCAGCGTGGGAGCGATACTGATGGTATCGTCCGGCATGTAGTAGTTGTCGCGAGACGGATTAATCCAACTGCCGTAACCCGGGTTCAGCGATGCACTTGATGTGGGCGAGGCTGGTCCATTGCCACCGGGACCATCAAACGAAATTTGCGGAAAACCATTTTTCGTCGGTAGCGAAGCCAACAAGGAGGGATCGAAGCCCAATTGTGCCGGGTCGTACTTCAGGCCCGGATAACCGTCCGTTCTCCAGTACCTCTGATAGCTGACGTGGAAGTCCAGCAGAAGATTGCTGCGGAACGTGTGTACCCAGTCCACTCCGGTGACCAAGCTGTACTCGCCAAAATTTTCTCCGTTCGCCAAAGGTCCCGCAGGCGCGGTTAAATAATCATTCAAGCTCTGGTGATGGAAATAATTCACAGAGATTCGGTCTTTGGTACCGATGATCTGGTCGATCTTAAAGATGAAGTTATGGGCCCACTGATTTTGTGTCCCGTTGTCTACCCACATCGTCTCCCAAGGCGCTTCCCCCGGGAATCTCTGGGTCGTAGGCGTGGCGTTGGCCAGGATCAGCTTGATGACATTCACGGCCACGGGGTTGAAGCGCGCCGGATCGACGTGGTTGATTTGTCCGTTGAAGTCGAAAATCTGCTGCGCGGTCCCAGCCGCATTCCGGGTCGCCGGGTCGTAGATGGGGATCAGGCAGGGAGGTGCGCCGATGCAGTTCGAACTGAAGTCTCCGAGATTGGAGAAATCTCCGTTCAGCCATTGGGCGGAAGGCATATCAAAGCGCCAATTCGCCGGGAGGTCTTCTTTCAGTCGTTCCATATTGAACATGAAGAACGTCTTGTTCCGTCCGTCATAGAGATGAGGGATATAGACTGGCCCTCCGATCTCAAAGCCATATTGATCTTCTGTGTGCGTGGGACGTGGAGTGCCGTCTGCATTGTTCTGGTAAGAGTTCGCATCCATATAGCCGCGCTTGGCAAACTCCCAGGCGGAGCCGTGAATCGCATTCGTGCCTGATTTCAACTCCATGTTGACTTGGCCGCCCGAAGAGCGACCTTGTTGCGCGTCGTAAGGATTCGTAACCACCTTCACCTCCTGCAGTGCGTCAATCGAAGGAATCGCAGAAGGTCCGTTGGCTCCGTACCATGGAACCGAATTATTCGCCATGCCATCAATGGTGAACTCAATATTTGCGGCTTTGCCCCCATTGATGGTGAATTGGCCGGCATAGTACATATTGTTGGCGCCAACCGGCCCTGAGTAGATCGACCCGGCACCGTTTTCGTCCGTAATTCCCGACAGTGAATCCAGCAGCGACATCACATTGCGGCCGTTGAGAGGGAGCTCTGTGAGGGTCTTGTTATCGACCTGTAAGCCGCGATCGGCCTTGGCTGCATCCAGACCCACCTCATAGGCCTCGCTGGACACGGTCACCACTTCGTTGAGGCCGCCGACTTGCAGAGCAAAATTCGCAGTCTGGGTTTGCGAGATGCTGAGTACGACGGGCGGAAAAGTCGACTTCTTAAAACCAGGCGCTTCGGCGGAGACTTCCAACTTGTGCCCTGGATGCAGGAATGGAACCGTATAGACGCCAGAGGCATCCGTCTTCACTTTGATCACTTCGTTCGTGTCCAGATTTCGAACGCTTACCGTCGCGTCGGAAATGACTGCATTGGAAGAATCGGTGACGATCCCCGTAATGGTGGCCCGGTATTCCTGGCCAAAACAGGCGATGGCGGCCAACAGGATGAAAATGACTAGCATGGCCTGTCTCGCACAACTCCCGCGTCGCTCAATCGCTTCCACGTTACGCATATCCCCTCCTAAAATGGTGAAAATCTGCACAGCCCTGCACGCACAAAACCCTAACGACGTCGGCCAAGCCGATATCATTCCCGAAATGAAACCGGTTACATCTCGGAGCACAAAACCGTAATATTTCGCAACTTTTCGCAACGGGGTATGCTCTACCCTTCAGAAATCCGTTGTCAAGAAGATTTTTGGTTCTCTTAGTGTTTCGTTCGTTTCGAGAGGCCGGGTGGTTCCGCACCCCCAGAATTGACTTAGCCGGAAATAGAGAAACCCGGTTTCGACTGTATTGATCGGAACCTGAGATCGCATGGCAAGCCGCCAAGATCTAGCCGCACACCCGTACGCCGCGCATTCCAAGTGTGACAATTTAACGCAAGCGGCTCTTTTCATCGCGGCGTCTCTGCTACCATCTGCGATACCAGTGAATATCAAGTCGGTGGCAAAAGAAGCGAAGGTCTCCAAGGCAACGGTCTCACGTGTAATCAACAATGATCCTTGTGTGCGGCCAGAGACGGCTCGCAAAGTCTGGAAAGCGATCCAGCACCTGAACTACTACCCCAACATCTACGCGCGCACTCTAGGCTCCGGCCGCAGCCGCATTCTTGGCTTAATTATTTCCGACATCTCGAATCCCTTCTTCCCGGAGATCGTGAAGAGTTTTGAGGAACGCGCTCTCAAGAACGGCTATGAGGTTCTACTCACCGACACCAATCACGATCCCACACGGATGGCCGGATGCGCACAACGCATGCTCGAGCGCAGGGTGGAAGGCGTCGCAATTTTAACTTCGGAAATGGATGCGGGACTGATGGATCAAATGGCCCGACGCGGGATTCCCATCGTCTTCCTCGACCTGGGAACCGTTCAGGCCCGGATCAGCAATATTTCCGTCGATTACTACCAGGGAATACAAGAGGCAACGGAACATCTCTTCCACTTGGGACACAGGCGTATCGGCTTTATCAGCGGCCCTTTGGAGTTGCGCTCGGTGCGAACCCGCAAATCCGCATTCCTGAAATGCCTCGAAAAATGCGGCATTATTTACGATGAGCAACTGATGAGGGAAGGCAACTACAGGATCGATGGCGGTCAGACGGCTATGTCCAGCTTGCTGCACTTGCAGGATCCGCCTACGACCGTAATGACCTCCAACGATCTCACTGCCATCGGAGCCATGCGCGCCATCTACTGCGAAGGCTTGCGGGTGCCCGAAGATATTTCGGTCGTCGGATTTGACGATATCGATCTAAGTCAATATACGCAGCCGCCCCTTACAACGGTGCGGCTCTGCCGCTCTGAACTTGGGGAAACGGCGTTCAGCGCTCTCGCGCAGATTCTCTCGGGCCAATCCGATCATGGCAGAGAATATCGAGTCGAAACCCATCTCACTGTCCGGGAATCCACAGGTCCGGTGCCAGCGGCTGCGAGGCGTCCCCGTTCCGTGACTCTGCCGGGTAAGTAGTTCATCCACAAATCAAACTTCGTTGCAGGGCGCAGCCCCACTTCCTATTTCAGTTTGCAGTGTGCTTGACGAGAGATGGATGCGGTTGCCGTAAGTCGTCGAGCACCGGCTGTGACAGTCCTCTTGTTGCGGGTTTTGATTGGGGCTGGAGGTCGAACACGATGATTTCATTTCCGTTCTTCTTCAACCATGGTCCGGGGAGGTAGAGCGTTCCCTGCGGTCCAATATCCCAAAAACGTCCGAGATGGTGGCCATTGACCCACACGGTCCCCTTCGACCAGTTGCGCAGATCTAGAAACGTATCCCCTGTTTGGGACAGGTCAAACGTGCCGCGATAGAAGGCTGGCCCTGGAGTCTGCTGTGCATCGAATTTGAGATTGGAGAGATCGTTCATGGGCAGAGTAAAAACCTGCCAGCCTGTTAGCTCTTTGCCATTGAAATTTACCGATCTAGTAATTCCCTTTCGTTCTGTTCGTAGTGCTTTGGTGAAATTGATGCGTCCGGTGTTCTCCAACAGAATGTCCAATTGCGCCGCGCCTTGAGGGATTCGCAAAGGCAGGCGGTCCTGATTGAGCCGGCGGTCAAGCGTCCCAGCCAGCTTGCCATTCACATAAATTTGGGCGTAATCGCGGACATCGGCAATCGCCAACTCCCCAGCCGCCGGCCCCGTGATTTCAGTCCGGTAAAGAATGTATCCGTAGGACTGCCCGAAGGTCTCCATACTGGCCGACTTCTCGCTGACCACAGCGTTGGGCAAGTTCGTAAAGAGCGGCGCAACTTGCTGCAGGCTGAACTGGGGAATCTCAATTGGATCGGGGATCAGGGGAACGTCTGGTATTTTTTGGCCAGTTCGCTTGGCGATGACTTCGCGAAACCAAAAGTACTTTTTCGAAGGCCTTCCGGATTCATCCAGCGCCGCGGAATAATCATAGCTGCTCGTATCTGGCCAGTAGCCGTTGTCGTCATTATTGGCGCCGTTCATGAAGCCCCAGCTCGTACCGCCGTGGAACATGTAGACGTTGACGGAATAACCGTGCTCCAGGATCCAGTCTAGTTCTTGGGCCTCTTTCCTCCCATCGGTGATATGGTGAGGTCGACCCCAGTGATCGAACCAGCCAGCCCACCACTCTCCAAACATGATGGGAGCTCCGGGGCGAAACCTTTGCAGGACCGCTGCTCCTTCCCGGGCATCGCCTGGGCCAAGGTTCACGACTGCCGGAAGATCGGGCAGACTGCCATCCGGAAGCTCTTCCGGGCCATCCGCCGTATAGAGCAGCGCATCCGTGAAGCCGGCCGCGCGAACCGCGTCCAGCACTCGCCGGAGATACACCTTGTCATTGTCAAACGATCCGTATTCGTTCTCGACCTGCACGGCAATGATAGGTCCGCCGCGGCCAATCTGGAGGTTCGCCACTTCTTTTCCTAGGCGCATCAAGTATTTTGTTGCGGGTTCCATGAACCGTTCGTCGTCGCTGCGTAAGACGATGTCGTCCTTCGCGAGCAGCCACGCCGGGTAGCCACCCAGGTCCCACTCCGCGCAGGCGTACGGTCCTGGGCGGAGAATGACATAGAGACCCTCTTCCTGGGCCATACGAATGAAAGCTGCAAGATCGCGATCTCCGCCGAAGTCGTAAGTCCCCGGGTGCTCCTCGTGCATATTCCAGAAGACATAAGTCGAAATCGTATTAAGGCCGATCGCGCGCGCCATCTTTAAGCGTGCCCGCCAATACTCCCGCGGCACTCGCAGATAATGTATTTCGCCGGAGATAATTTGGAAGGGCTTTCCATCAAGCACAAAATGATCGCCCTCAATTCCAAAGTGATGCGCTTGTGATGTCGGGGGCATTGCCGGAGACGGCGGAAGCACGATATCGCTGGGCTGCTGACCGCTCGCGGGACGCGTGATGTCGTCTCCGTATTTGAGCGACCCCGGAATGAATCCGCCGTTCGAAAGATAAAAGCGCTTGCCAACAACTCCGGCGTCTCGATCGAGCCGGTCTGTGTAGCCATTCTTAGTGTGGGTGAAGCGGGCTTTCAGCAGCTCAGACCAATTCCCTCCGGCGGTTTTGATCCACTGATTGCCGAACTCCGCCAGGCGCAACTGCTGGCCGTTGGCACCGTCAAAGTCTTCGTTGAATGCGTAGAGGGAGCGGAGATATCCACCGTCTTTGGGAGCGCGAAAACTCGCAATTAGCTCCCAGCGGTGTCGTTCTGGGAAGTAAAAATATCCGCTGTAAATGGTGGACGAACCCTCAGGAGTGGCCGAGACAAGGAAACGATAGGTCTCGCCGGTCTTCCAAGGATAGACCAGATGACTGTGGCCTCCCGTGCCTTCGTTGCCGAAATCCGAGGCCTCAACACCGTCGCCTTTGGCCACGAGGTGTACGCGATCTTCCGCCGCTACTTTGTTGCGATCGGTTGGCTCATTGCCGCTGTCCCAGACAGAAAAAATGATGCGCCGTTCCGTGGCGCTGTTCACCTGGATCCCGAAATAACCGCGGGAGAAACCGCAGGCCTCATAGTAAGACCAGACAGGATCGGTCTTGACCGTGACCTCGTTGTAGAACCAAGCCACTTGGGAGTCCTTGGGAACTGCATAGGTCAAGTGGACAGATGGTGCTGCACGCTCGGCAATCAAGCTGAAATGAGCATCCTGGCGCGCAGGACCGCTCAACAATAGCGCGTCAATATTTCCGAAGGTCGGGCCATTCCTTGAGAGTCCAGTCAGGGTGAAGGTGTAGAGGCCTGGAGATGAAATCGTCACTGACCCGAACGAAACGGTGACCGGCTTTGCGCCTCCTCCATGAACCGTGGCCGCCAGTCGCTGCTTGTCCACCGTCAGCTGTAGATTGGAAACGCCGCCCTCCGGCAAACGGAGCGAAAGGGCAAGATCGAGCCGCCCGGTTGTTTTCACGTCGCCATACCAGACCACGCTGGTCTTGGCGTCGGTCCATCCAGTTATCCCGTTTTGCTCGGAGAATTCCAATGCCTCGGGATCGGGCTCGGCGAAAGCCGTAAAGGCCGGAACACGAAGCGTGTCCGGAGTTTCCACGCCATGTGCAGTTACGGGAAAAAGAGCGAGCGCAAAAAGAGCCACCGCCAATTGCTTCATACAGATTTCCTTTTTCTGCGCCCTTTGTTCGGAACTTAGTGGGTGACAGGAATTGCATCGAGCGTCAGTACTTCGAACGGCGCCAACGAGAACACATATGGTTTGCCTGCCGCTACACGAAGAGGTTCCGTGGCACGATCCTTTAACCAGGGGCTTTTCGCCCAGAATTGCTTGGGGAAACCTACAGGGATCTCAAAGGCGTGGCCCACGTCCAACGAAAACTGCTGTGGCTTGTCA
>Ga0182024_10018617_pt1 | contig 12910 bp, 18 predicted proteins | sample P32metaG_FD_120480 | JGI IMG/M metagenome (GOLD analysis project Ga0182024, IMG submission 120480) | Permafrost microbial communities from Stordalen Mire, Sweden - P3-2 metaG (Illumina Assembly) | ecosystem: Environmental > Terrestrial > Soil > Wetlands > Permafrost | place: Sweden: Stordalen...
GCGCACATCGTCACTCTCAAGGTGGAAGCCGAGCCGGTTGTCGCGGAAGCGGCTGCGCCGGTCGCCGGCGCCCCTGCCGTCGCCGAACCAGAAGTCATCAAGAAGGGCAAGAAGGAAGAGGAAGCCGCGCCTCCCGAGAAGGAAAAGGGCAAGAAGAAGTAGCCCTCCATGTTCCTGGTGGCCGGTTTGGGGAATCCGGGCGAGGAGTATGCGCTCACGCCGCATAACCTGGGTTTTCTGACGCTCGACCGGCTGGCCGAACGGCATGGCATCCGCATCACCCGCAGGGATTCCAAGGCGCTTATCGGATTAGGCGAAATCGATGGGCGCGAGGTGATGCTGGCCAAGCCGCAAACCTATATGAATTTGAGCGGAACGTCGCTGGCTCCGCTCATGGCGAAACATGCGATCGGGCTCGAAAGTCTGATCGTGGTTTATGACGAGCTGGATCTGCCCTGGGGGACTTTGAAGATCAAGCCCAAGGGGTCGGCAGCGGGTCACAACGGAATGAAGTCGTTGATCTCGAATCTGAATTCGAGCGAATTTGTCCGGGTAAGGTTGGGAGTTCATCCAGGCCATCCGATTCAGAGTGGCGTGGAATATTTGCTGGCTCCCATGAAGCGCTCGCAAAGTAGGGAATTGGAGGATTTCACCGGCGTTGCAGCCGATGCGGTTCGCTCCATAATTGCCGAAGGCGTCGAAAAGGCCATGACGACTTACAATCGTCGCGCCCAAGGCTTAAATAAAGAGGAAGAATGAGGATTTACGAAGAGCTGTTCATCATCAAGCCGGATACGCCGGAAGAAGAGGCGGATCAATACGTGGAGCAGTTGCAGACGCAGTTGACCACGGCCGGCGCAACCATAGACAAGGTGGAAAAGTGGGGCAAACGGCGCCTCGCCTACCGTATCGATAAATACCGCGAAGGCTCGTACGTGCTGTTGCAATTCACCGGCGACGCCAATCTGGTTAAGGAGCTGGAACGCCGCCTGCGCGTGGCGGACATGGTATTGAAATTCATCACTGTGCGCATCGATGAGACGCTCAAGCGTCTTGAGAAGCGCAAAAAGGTGCGCGATAAGCGCGCGGCCAAACGCGCCACCGCGGCGCCCCCGGCCGGCGCCCCCGCGCAGCCATCCATCGAAAAAATGATGACCGAATCGCCGGCGGTTATGCCCGGCCAGCCGAAGGAGGCATAAGCCATGGCGGAATCAAAAGGAAGACCAGGAAGCGCCGGGCAGCGGCCCACCGGCGGCGATAAGGCGGTAATCGGCGGACGGAAGCAATATTTCCGCCGCAAGAAGGTATGCCGTTTCTGCGTCGAGAAAATCGACGACATCAATTACAAGGATATGAAGCTGCTGCACGGGTTTGTAGCCGAGCGCGGCAAGATTGTTCCACGCCGCATTTCGGGCGTGTGCGCGCCGCACCAGCGGCGCGTGACGGATGCGATCAAGAAGGCGCGCAACATCGCGCTTTTGCCGTTCGCGTCGTCGTTCTAGGAGCGGAGGAAACTGCCATGGAAGTCATTCTCAGAGAAGACGTAGAAAAGTTGGGCAATCGCGGTCAGGTAGTCAAAGTGGCCGCGGGATACGCCCGCAATTTCCTGCTGCCCAAGAAGCTGGCCGTCGCCGCCACCGGCTCCAACAAGAAGATTGTGGAGCAAGAGCGCCAGGCGCATCTGCGCAAGGAAGCCAAGGTGAAGGGCGAGTCCGAAGATCTGGCAAAGTTGCTCAACGGCGTAAGCGTGACCATCTCGCAAAAGGCCGGAGAGAACGATCAGTTGTTCGGCTCGGTGACCTCGAAGGACGTGGCCGATGCTTTGGCTGCGAAAAATTTCACCATCGACCGCCGCAAGGTGCAATTGGAAGAGCCTATTAAGCAGTTAGGCGAGTTCAAAGTGCCGGTGCGCTTGCATAAAGACGTTACGGCGGAAGTTACTGTCCTCGTAGTTAAAGAGGAGTAGGGTATGCTTTAGCATGCCTTCGCCGTCGTGCCGCGAAGCGGCACGCGGCGAGCTTCGCTCGACCGCCGGGCAAGCTAAAGCATGCGCTACCTCTGAATCGTAGGTTCCAGCCATCGGCGAGCGCGCTTACCGGTGGTTGGGGACAGCGCGCATGGTGCGGCGCAAGAAATGAGCGCCCGCAGCGATCAGGCTCACTTTTCTTCGTGATAGTCCATTTCAGTATTAATCTCCCACAAGTTATCGCGGCTGCGTACGCCGTTGACGATATTATCCACCGCCATCATGGCCGCGAGCATGGAGTGATCCTGATTGTTATACCGGTGCATGCCGTTTCGGCCGATCAGGAATAGGTTCTTGAATCCATCGGTATACGCGCTGACTTCTCCGAACCGGTCATAACTGCCGAAGTAAGCGGGATAGGCTTTGGGCATTCGAATGACCGTCGAATCCAGCACGTCCTCAGGCTCCACGAACTGCAGCTTGCAAAGCTCGTCCTGCGCCAACTGGGCCAATTCGGCATCCGGTTTCTTCCAAAGCTCGCCGGTCTCGTAACAGAAATATTCCAGGCCGACCCAGACCGTATCCGGATCGGACACCATATAGGGACTCCAGTTGTTGAAGATTTGCAGCCGGCCCACTTGCACGTCCGGGTCCTGTATATAGATCCACGTGTCTCGAATGCCGCCCCCCTCCAGCCTTTCGCGCACGCTGAGACGCCGGCACAGCAAGCCGACCATGATGAAATCGCGATAGATCAATCCATCCGCGACCTCCTGCACGGCGGCGGGCGCCGCGGGATGGAACGCCGCAATAAGTTCCTTGACAGGCATGGTGGAGAAAAAGAAATCGCCCGCAAAGCTGCGCCGCTCTCCAGTTTGCGCGTGGGTTGCCCAAATCGCCGCAATCCGGTCGTCACACTCGCGCTCGAGCCGGTCCACACGCCAGCCTGTTACGATTTCACCGCCGCCGGCTCTGACGCGCCCGGCGACTTCCTCCCACATTTGCCCCGGCCCGAACTTAGGGTACAAAAAGCTTTCCATCAGCGAAGTTTCCTTGTCTGCGTGGGAAACATCGGAGCGCAGGCCCGGAAGCGCGCTGTTAAGAATGTTTATTAAGGCTTGATAGAGGGACAGGCCTTTGATGCGTTGGGCTCCCCACTCCGCACTGATCCGGGTACACGGCACGCCCCAGATTTTCTCCGTATAGGACTGGAAAAACATGTGGTACAACCGCCGTCCAAAGCGATTGATGAAAAAGTCCTCCAGACTCTTCTCCGGCCGTAGCGGAAACACCACGCTGCGCAGATAGCTGAGGCCGATCGCGAGCGTCTTGAAAATGCCCAGCGTGCGCACGGTCTCTAAGCTCAGCGTAATCGGGTACGCAAAAAAACGGCCCGCAAAGAGGACGCGGGAAAGCCGATTTCTCAGGAGCATCACACGGTCTTCCCGTTGGGGGTCTGGCGCCGCGGCGGACGATGCGACCCTTCGCTGCCGGCGGTGATACGTCACCAGTGCGCTCGAGCCCTCCAGCTTCTGCAGCGGAAGGATGTTAAGCCACCACTCCATCACGCGATCGGACCTGGAAAAAAATCGGTGGCCCCCGATATCGATGCGATTCCCTTTGTAGTTTACGGTCCGCGCGATCCCTCCCATGTATTCGCTCATTTCGAGCACAACGGGCCGAATATCGGTCCGTGCAAGCAATTCGTACGCCGCGGTCAGTCCTGCCGGGCCAGCACCGATAATGATTGCGGTTTGCTTCTCCATAGCGGGAGTTGAGTTCGCCGGCCGAATCTGCCGGGCTGTCAAAGAGAATTACTTGAAGCCGCGAATCGACATCGAACCGGCGAATCGGGGGCTGCAAGACCTTTGCTCCGCCACCATGGCGCCGGCCGGGGGCCATTTGCAAGATAACGTGGGGCTAATGGCAAAGTCAATGCTTGCGGGGGGCTTGGGGCGCTTGCCCGTTGAGATCGCTTCGCCGATACGTTTCGCAAAACATCACTTGGCTCACCCAGCGATTCCGGGTACTCTTGATTCATGGACGCCACTGTGAAAGTACCCGCAACCCTGATGGGAGGCCATCCAGTATTTCTCCCGATCCGCTCAGCTGCGTGAAGTTTTTCGCTGGGGCTGCGCTGGGAGAACGGAGAGGCGGTCTGTCCGCAGTGCCAATCCAAGCGGGTTTCGTTCCTGAGCATGCGGCTCATGTGGAGGTGCTTGGACTGCAAAGAGCAGTTCTCCATCAAGGTCGGAACGATCTTCGGTTCTTGCAATTCGCGATCTGAAACATAGCGCAGAGCCATTTATCCAAGCCGATGGGGAAATCTTCTGGCGTTAGCTCCTACGAGATCGCGCGAGACGTTAAGGTCACCCAGCGCACGGCGTGGTTTATGCTTCAACGAATTCGCCATGCGATGCATACCGGGACGTTCAACAAGTTGTCCGGCCAAGTAGAAGCGGATGAGACCTTCATCGGCGGGAAAGCGCGGAACATGCATAAGGACAATCGGGCCGAAAAGATCACGGTGCGCGGGCCGAAGGACAAGGCAATCGTGATGGGCGTCCTTGAGCGTGGCGGAGAGGTTTGGGCTGCTGTGGTCCCTACGCGGCGCAAGGGTGACGTTCAGGCGCACGTGCGCGAACATCTCCTTGCAGGTGTTCGGCAATCTTCACCGATGCGCTGAAGCCCTACGAGGGCTTGAGCGAGTTTCAGCATGAAGTCATTGACCAATGCCGTGGCCTATGTCGACCGAGAGATTCACACCAACGGCATGGAAAATTTCTAGAGTCTGTTGAAGCGCGGCTTGCATGGGACCTACGTTTTCGTGGAACCCTTCCATCTCTTCCGTCACATCGACGAGCAGGCGTTCCGGCTCAATAAGCGCCATACTACGGACGCGGATAGGTTTGTTCAGTTATGCTCGAATGTGGTAAACGGCTGACGTGGAATCAATAGAATCGCCAGGGGCGCGGCAAAAGGAAGCCCTAGCTTAGCTTGGTGCGGCATCAGCCATATCTATCTCGATATATTCGACAACACACTCGCGCATCTGGAATGTCTTAGTATTTGCCGCTTCTCGATCTTCGTGGCGATAGAATGGCATATTGGTAACATGAACTTGACCTTCCGAAGGCTCGTCGAATTGAAAACCGCGCGCCCGCATTAGCTCCGTGGATAGTTTCGCGACTCCAAAGTTCTCTTTTAAGTGTTTACATGCGTCATAAGGAGAAGTTCCAAATGACAAACCGTCGTCGTCCCATAACTCACGTTCTTCGCCGATATCGTTATAACGCCAGCGCCGCCTAAACGCAGGATCTTTAACCTCTTTATTCCTATTGATCCAACTTTTGGATGATATGGCGCGATAGACGTAGTCGCCAAGAGGCACTGTAAACCTCTTGGTTAAGCGTTGCTGCCATCGCCAATCGGCTCAGACAGCCAATCTAGCCGTATGGCAAGAAGTTCAGCGGTGGCCAGATTGTCAGAGCTGTATTCTCCTTGCGTGCCGGTGGACATGGTTCCATAGTCTAGACGGGGCGCCTCAGCAGGAAAGGATGTTAGGCGCAGAATTCGGTTACCGCTTCGCCATTCAACCCCTAACTCGTTATGGTAAAAGTCTACTTCGCCGGCTGGTGGAGATGAATGAATCAGTTGACCTGCCGCTTGGATTAAGGCCGTGGACTGTTTAATCGCGGCCATGCTAGGGACGTGCTCTCCGCTTTGTGTGTCTGTGATCGTCTCAATCTCGCGTAATAGCACGTCGATAGAGTTCTCCTTGGGTAAGGGAACGTAATAACGACCCGGAGGCTTGGTTGCGCTATATGAGCCAACGCGATCACAATAATCCTTTAAGCGCAGAGGCGAAACTGTAGCTCTAGCTGTCATAGCAATCGTTAACAACAGTTCAGGGCCGATCATTTTAGCGCCTGAGTTTTATCATGTTCCTTTTTTAGAGATTCTATCTTATCGAGTTCCTCAACTCGATCTTTTAACCAATTGATAAAGGTCACGGCTGTGCTCTTATCAAAACTCAAGCCGACTTCCACCTCTCGCACAACGTTGGTGGGCTCGGATGTATGCTCAGGGCGCTCCTGCCCGAGGATGCCATTCTCCGTCACAGACATCCGAACAATGTCTGGGACAGGAGGGCGTTCGCTCCATAGGGCCATGAAAATCTCTTGTTTTGGGGTCACACCGCCCCAAGCTCCTTCTGCGCGCACAGTCCGAAACCCGTTCCCCCTTACGTACCCAAACACTATCTCTGATGGCATTTCCTTCATGGCTTATTCCGCTTTGCAGTAAACTAGTTTCTGTTCGGCTCTGTCTGCTTCTTCTTTAGGCACTGCGATGATCTTTCGAGCAAACTGCTCAATCCTCTGAAAGGGCGTGAGATCAGGATTTATCTTCATAGCGGGAATCAGACGAGGCCTCATATTCCAGTCTCCATGACTCGTGGTAAAATCTTGGGCAGGATCGACAGGAACGAAGAGAAGAGATTAATAGGGAAGGCCTCTGTCCGGCGACGGCTACCGCCTCTAAAGCGGTTAGCGTGAGGATCGAAACCCCAGCCTTCTACCACGCGCCCATCAATCCTTTTTGATGACCAAATAGACATTGGGTTAAACCGGCTCCCGCAATAACCTGCGTCTGATCGTCATCAAGGCGCTAAAAGCGTCCGCAATATTGACCTTGACAGGACCTATTGTACTTGACATGTCAAGTAAACGCAAATGGATATCTTTAACGTTTTCATGGGTTTGCGGGAACTCCCACACAAAATGAACGATTTCAATAACATACGTTATCGCATTACGCTAGATTCATCTGTACCGGCGTTCTGTTTGACGGATACGTTTCGCCGGGCGATCCTTCCGCAACATCTCCCATCTCCAATCTCCGCTACGATGAGAATGTACGAACTCCAGCCCAAACTGTATTGCCAGAGTGACGCTGCCAATTGCGTGCGCGATCGATAACGATTACGCGCTGCCGCTTCTGGTTATGCTCACTTCTCTGAAGGAGCATCTGCGACCTTCTTACCGGCTGGTGCTTTATCTGGTGCATCGGGGCTTGAGTGAGAATGTCTTGGCAAGCATTTCGCGACTGGTCGAGACACACTCGATTGTTCCCAGCCCGGAAAGCGTGGCAGCCATACCCAAGCATTCCCATTTCCCGCCCGAAGCCGCGTACCCGCTGCTGCTGCCCGAACTTCTTCCGGAGACATTAGATCGGATTCTATTTCTGGATGCGGATTTGCTTGTGCTCGACGATTTAGCCCAACTGTGGGAGATCCCGATTGGCGAGCGCGTGCTGGGGGCGGCGCCGGATGCGGCAATTCCATTCTGTTGTTCCCCAAGGGGAGTCAAAAACCAAGGGGAGTTGGGGATTTCAGAGGACGCTCTCTACTTCAACTGCGGGGTTCTGCTAATTCGCCTGGCCGCATGGCGGCGGCGCGAAGTCACCCGGCGTGCGTTCGGCTACTTGCGGAAGGTGGGGCGCCACGTAGACTTTCTGCATCAGGAGGCGCTCAACGCCGTTCTTTGGGACGACTGGCTGCCTCTGGAGATCCGATGGAATCTGTTGGGCAGTCTGGCGGGACGGCCCTACGGGCCACTGGGATCGGCCAACTGCCGGAATCCTGGTATCATACACTTCGCCGGCCGTTTCAAGCCTTGGCGGGCTCCTATAGGCGGGCCTTTTAATCGGCAATATCGTACTGCTTTATCTCAGGTCACCCAATGGGCGCCCGCGGTCAAACCCGCCTTACTGGATAAGCTGCTGAGCCTGTATGACCGTCATTTGCGGAATTGTCTCTATAGTTGCGAACAAGCATTGTGGAAGCGAAGACTGCTATAAAACCGAAACTATCCGTGATCCTACCGGCAATGCTGGGCTATGATTCCGTGCTCGCCGCGCTGGACTCCTGGGAAGCGCAAAGTTGCCGTGACCAGTTGGAGATCGTCATTCTTTGCCCGACTCCGGTGGAAGTTGGACTTCTTCCGCCTGGGCAGGTTGTGATAGTCACGGGTTCCCTGCTCCTCCATCAGGCGCGCGCTCTCGGCATCCTGCAAGCCAGCGCCGATTATGTGACGTTGGCTGAGGATCACTGCCTTCCCGACAAGTGCTGGGCGCAGGCGGTGCTGGACCGCTTGGCGGAAGGCTGGGATGCCGTGGGCCCGGCGCTTCGGCCGGGAAATCTAACCACCAACTGGGCCCAGGCATCGTTTCTCCTCGGATATGGCCAGTGGATGAGCCCGGTGGTTGGGGGCCCTGCTTCTGTCATGCCGGGCCTTACCGCAGGGTTACGGAAGAAGCCACTTGTCGAATTGGGTCCCGCGCTGGAGCGCGACTTGCTGGTTGCCGCGTTTCTTATGCGCCGGTTGCAGGGCCAAGGGCAGCGTTTCTATCTGGAAGATAGGGCCACAATGCGGCATTTCGACCCGCCCGGCTGGAAGAAGGACATACGAATTTATTATTCCGCAGGGATGGGGTTTGGAGCCCTCCGGACCAGTGGATGGCCCCGGGCCGGCCGTGCCCTATACTGGCTCGCAATGCCGGCGATCGCCGCCCGGCATTGGGGGCGCGCCCTGACCCACTATCGCCGGGCTGGCGCTCAAGCTGGTCTGAGCCCATTCTGCTTGCTGGCGGCGGCCCTGTTGGCCTTGGCCTGGGCTTGCGGTGAATCCATCGGCGCCCCGATGGGAGTCGCTCGGTCGGCGCCCTTTATGGCGTTCGCCGAGATCAAGCCTGTAGCACGCAGCGAGGTCTGGTAGCGTATGCTTTAGCTTGCTCTCGCCGTCGTGCCGCGAAGCGGCACGCGGCGAGCCTCGCTCGACCGCCGGGCAAGCTAAAGCATGCGCTACCGCTGGCCGCGCGCCGCCAAACACGCCGGACCAGAAATCGTCGCGGCCTGCAAAGAGCGCCCTCATCCTAGTGTTGGCTGTTGGTCCCGCCGCGCCCTCCCGCTCGCCGCTTCCACTCAAATAGCACTACTCCCGCGGCCACCGAGACATTCAGCGAAGAGATCTTGCCCGCCATCGGAATCCGTATCAGAACGTCGCAGTGCTTGCGCACCTGCTCGTGCAGTCCTTTGCCTTCGCCGCCCAGCACGAAGGCCGTGGGCGCCGCATACTCGGCCTGGTCGTAGCTTTCCGTGCCGCGCTCATCCAGGCCGTAGATCCAATAACCCTTCTCCTTAAGTTCTTCCAGCGCCCGGTTGATATTGGTGACGCGCGTGATCGGCAGGTATTCCAGCGCTCCGGCCGCGGCCTTCGCCACCACGTCGGTCACGCCTGCCGCGCGCCGTTCCGGGATGATCACCGCGCCCGCGCCCGCCGCGTGCGCCGTGCGGATCACCGCGCCCAGATTGTGCGGATCTTCCACTCCGTCGAGCACCACCACGAGTTGCGACGAAGCGGCCTGCGGCGAAACCACGGCTCCGAAATCGGCATACTTGCTAGCCGCGCCCATGGCTACGACGCCTTGATGCGCGGAGCTGCCGGCTAGCCGGTCCAGCGCTCCCCGCGGCTCAAAGCGCACCGGCACCGACGCGCGGCGCGCCATATCGATGATTTCCTGCATGCGCGGTCCGCCCGCGCCCTGCGCCACCAGGATGCGCTCCAGCGGATGCTTGGCCCGCAGCGCTTCGGCCACGGGATGAATGCCGCTGAGAATCGCCATCAGTCTTCGGGCTCGATGCGGAGTCCGTTGTTGAAGCGGTTGGTGAAGTTGGAAATCGCCGCCACCAGCGTGATTTCCACTATCTGCTCGCTGCTGAAGTGTTCGGTCAGCGCGGCGCGCGTCTCCTCGGCGTCGGCGGTGCGGGTCAGCTCGCGCGCATAGCGGATGGCGGCGCGCTCGGGTTCGTTGAAATCCTGATCCTGCTCGGTCTGGATGGCGCGCATCTCGTCCTCGGTTATGCCGGCCTTCTTGGCGCCGGCGGTATTGGCGGAAATGCAGAAGGCGCATTCATTGGCATAGGAGCAAGCCATGTAGACCAGCGACTTAATACGGCGCTCCACCGAACCGGGGCCGACCACAGAGCTATAGAACGGCACGAAATTCTTCAGCGTCTCGGGCCGATTGGCCATGGCGCGAAAGAACGGGTTCGGGTGCTTGGCCCGGGCTTCCAGGCTGGCGAGAAATTCGTTATGGGCCGGGTCGATTAACTTAACGGCAGGGTGCATATCTCCAAGCGTAGCGCATGCCGTTCTTGCCAACCGCGAAGCGACCCGCGCCGACTGAGACTCAGCGCACAGCACGGAACCGCGCGCGTCAGCAAGCGGACGTTGTTCACGGGCGAAAGCAACGTCCGACTCGCTTATGCTCGCGGTTCCGTGGCGAGTTTCCGGCGCGGCGGGGCGGAAACATCCAGCAAGTGGAGGCCGCGGAGGAAGCGGATGTCGATGAGAACATACGACTCCGCAATTCAACCCTCCACTCCGCTCCGCAGTAAGGCCCTCGCTTTCCTTATCAACGGAACAGGGGGCCAAATGACAAACCGATTCGCCCGCCCTACTTCACATCCCCCGCCGGCTTAGCGAATCTTCCATCCTCCACCGCGGCGTTACTCTTCACTTCAGCGATCTGAATCGTGAAGCGCGCATTCGGGCGCGATAGCGTCCAGCGGAAGGGAATCTTGACGCCATCGGCATCGCGGTAATCGGCATAGTCGATTTGCGTCGGGTTGCGGCCCATTGGCGTATCCGCATAGCGCACCATGCGCAGCAGCAAGCCCGAATTCTTGTCGAAGTAAAGGCGGACGGCGGGGCGTCCCGGGGCTGTGCCGTTGAGTATCTCGCACTCGGCGCCGGCGACGGTTTCGGGCCGCCCGCGGCGCAGTTGCGGGAAAAGCTCCTTCACGCGCAGCCCAAGATAGAATTCCGCATCCAGGCCGGCGGCAGCCGATTCGGCCGCGGACATCTCTCGCGCCGCACGCCCGGTCGTGCCCAGCCATCCGGCAGTCCCATCGAAGGCGGTAAAGCTGTCGCCGTTGGCGTTATGCGTGATGGAAACGCGCATGTTGGGCGCCTTCGTAATCACGTCGATGGGCGTTTCATTTCCGCCCGCCAGAACTTTGCCCTTCATCGCGCGGCTGGTCACTTTCTTCATGGCATCGGCCCCGCCAATGGCCGCCACATACTTTTCCAGAATCTGATCCGCGGTGACTTGCGATTGAGGCGCGCCGGGCGCCGCGGCCGCCGGCGCGGGAGCCGCCGGAGCGTCGGATTCGAGAACCGGCGGCATATTCACCGGCCGCGCGGATCCGCGGTGGCACGAGTAGCAGGTCACTTGCCGTTGCCCGCGGAAGCTATTGGTGTTGATGGTGGCCGTCATAGCCATCATTTCGCGGGCGGTTTTCTTCGGCCCCTTATCGTCGGCCTCCATCTTGCCTTGAACGTGGCAGAAGTTGCAGTCCACGCCCAGAGAGGCCGCGATGAACTGCATGGCGGGCTGCACCTGGTCGGCCGGCGCTCCCTTGAGCTGAACGATGTTCTTGAAGACCTGTTCGGCGGTCTTGGCGTCGGCGGCCTGGGCGCGCGCGATTTGCGGCGTGAATCCTGCTACGGCAACCGCTGCGACGAGAATTGTGCTGAAAATGCGCATTCGAATGTCCCCTTTGATCTTCTGAATTGTATCTCATTTGCTGGCGGGCTGGGGGTGCCTTGAGCCGCCTTAGTCTCGGTCATTGGCATCCTGTCCGCCACAACTGTCTTGTGGCGCGGGCCCATGGCCTGCGCACCCCATAACCATAAGAATCAAAATTACTTACGCACCATCAGCTTCGTTTCGCACAAGTCAGCAACCGCCTCCTCCGCAGCCGCGTACTCGCCCGGCCCCGCCACGAAGCCTCCCGCATCCCGGCCAGCCCTCCCCCCCCAACTTTCCGCTGCCGGAACTACACGCCCTCCCCCTCTCGCGTTACAATAGGATGTAACTTCCCCCAACACAACATGAGATTTGGCGTCATTGTCTTTCCCGGAAGCAATTGCGACCACGATGCTGCTTACGCCGTCGCCCACAATCTCGGCCATCCGGCCGAATTCATCTGGCACAGCTCCGCCACTCTCGGCGCGGTGGATGCCGTCATCTTGCCCGGCGGCTTCGCCTACGGCGACTATCTCCGCTGCGGCGCCATCGCCAAGTTCTCCCCCGTCATGGGCGCCGTCAAGCGCTTCGCGGCGGATGGCGGACTGGTGCTCGGCGTCTGCAACGGTTTCCAGATTCTGGTGGAAGCCGGCCTCTTGCCGGGCGCGCTGATGCGTAACCGCGGATTGCAGTTCATCTGCCGCGAGCTGCGCCTCCGCGCCGCCACAACCGATTCGCCGTTCACCAGCGCAGCGCAGCTCGGCCAAACCCTGCGCATGCCCATCGCCCACGGAGAGGGCTGCTATTTCGCCGACGAGCGCACGCTGGACGAACTTGAAGCCGAGGACCGAATCGCTTTTCGCTACATCGATAATGCCAACGGCTCGCTGCGCAACATCGCCGGCGTGCTCAATTCGCAGCGCAACGTCATGGGTATGATGCCTCACCCCGAACGTGCTACCGAACCGCTGATGGGCTCGTCCGACGGTCTAGTGGTCTTCCATTCCATGCTTCACGCGCATGCCGCCCTGCAAGCCGTATGACCGCCACTGCCATCACTCCCGAAGTCGTCGCGCAGCACCAGCTCACGCCCGATGAATACCAAAAGATCGTCCGGATTCTCGACCGCGCTCCTAACCTCACGGAGCTCGGCATCTTCAGCGTGATGTGGAGCGAGCACTGCTCATACAAGAGTTCGCGCATTCACCTCAAGAAGCTTCCCACGCGCGGCAAACTGGTGGTGCAGGGCCCCGGCGAAAATGCCGGGATCGTCGATATCGGCCAGGGCTACGTAATCGCTTTCAAGATCGAATCGCACAACCATCCCAGTTTCATCGAACCATTCCAGGGCGC
>Ga0182024_10018618_pt1 | contig 12909 bp, 10 predicted proteins | sample P32metaG_FD_120480 | JGI IMG/M metagenome (GOLD analysis project Ga0182024, IMG submission 120480) | Permafrost microbial communities from Stordalen Mire, Sweden - P3-2 metaG (Illumina Assembly) | ecosystem: Environmental > Terrestrial > Soil > Wetlands > Permafrost | place: Sweden: Stordalen...
CTGTGCGGTGGCTGAAGGCGTCCTCGACGGCTACACGCTCGTTGGCGGGAGTTGGCTTCACGGGTGGGATTACCTGGGTGGCATGCTGGTCTGCCTCGAGGCGGGCGCCGTCGTCGGCGAGCGGAGCGGATCTGGCCCGTTCGTCCGCGACGCCTCCCCCCGATCCCCGGTCGTGGCGGCAACGCCCGAGTTGCTCGCAGCTCTCCTGGTGTCCACCTCCCGGTGAGCCGTTCGCGACGAGTTGAACCGACAGAATCGATGCGTGACCGTCGTGATGTGAGGGATCGAAGTGATCATCTTCGCCTCGTCGTGTACCCGGCTGCGACGAGTTGGCGGTGAGCGCGTCGAGGCTCGTCATCCATTGATCCATCCTCTCCCAGTTGCCCACGGATGTGTCGGCTCGGCTCCGCCCGATGCGGGCCTCAGCTCTCCGCTCTCTCGAGTTTGAGAGTGGTGATCTCGAATGGTGACATCTCCAGCGTGACCGCAGCGCCATCGGTCGGGGTCTCGGCGATTTCGCGCTCGAGCAGGTCGGTGAGAGTTGCACGTCGTATCTCCCAAGGAGCGCGCAGGGTAACCGGCCCGCGTCGCCCCCAGGCCTCGTACATCCGAACGATGAGCGCGTCGCCACCATCGTCGGACCGCTTGACCGCCTCGACGACGACATGAGGGGTGTCGACCGAGAGCAGCGAGCCGCTGGCGCTTAGCGAACCAGCATGGGGCGAGGTCGTTACGGCTCGGAGCGGTACGTTGAGGTCGTATCCCGCGTCAATCACCCCGGCGTTGCGCAAATCGCCCGAATGGGGGAGCAGGCGGTAGGTGAAGTGGTGGGTTCCACGGTCAGCCACCGGGTCGGGCCAGGTCGGGGCGCGCAGGAGTGAGAGACGAATGACGTTGTTGGAAATGTCATAGCCGTATTTGCAGTCGTTGAGTAACGCCACGCCGTATCCGGGCTCGGATAGATCAGCCCACTTGTGTGCGCAGACTTCGAATCGAGCGACGTCCCAACTCGTATTCGTGTGCGTCGGTCGCTCCACGTGTCCGTACTGGATCTCGTAGGTGGCCCGAAGACTGCGCACGGCGACCGGGAAGGCAACCTTGAGGAGTCGGTTCGTCTCGTGCCAAGCCACCTCGGTCTCAAATTCAACGAAACGCGAGCCGGCGGCCAGTCGAATAACTTGGGTTAGGCAGGAGTCGCCGAACTTGCGGATGATCCGGATGCCTGCTCGGAGCGGTCCCTGCTCCACCAGTTCCACCGACTTGACCTCATCGAGGTCGACCACCTGATCGAAGGCGAATCGGTCGATGTCCCAGGCGTCGAAGAAGTTCGGGTAGTCCGGGTGGAGCTGGAATCGGTTGCCCCGGGCCCCTGGAGCCAGGACCTGGCGCTGGGCCGACTTGTCGAAGATTGAGGACAAGAGGCCCTGATCGTCGAGCTCGACGCGTAGACGATCGTTTTCGAGGTACCCGAGGTCGGCCGTGACACCGCTGCCGGCGGGTGAATCGGCCGACACCAGGTCATAGGCCCGGTAGCCGCACGCGGGCACGGTCGCTTCGAACATTGCCCGGCCCCCCGGTTCGCGCTGGACGGGAACGATCGACCCTGATTCGTCGACGGCCGCGGTGACGCCTTCTGGCGCATCGAGGGTGATCAGCTCTCTTCGAACATGCGAGAGCGAGTTGAAGACCACAACTGGGTATGCGTTGTCCGCCGTGTCGACGGCGTTTGCGTGAAGGCCGAGCCCATCATCGGTGAGGCGTCCGGCCCCGCCCAGAATCTGGGCGTGGTCACGTGCAGTGTCGTCGTAGACCCAGTGGATCCCCGATCCGGGAATGATGTCGTGAAACTGATGGAGGAGGAGCAGTTTCCACATGTCCTCGAGCTCGCGTGCCGGGTATCCAGAGCCCGGCAAGAGCGAAGTCCACAGCTCAGCCTCGCGAAGCGCGAATTCAGCGCGTCGGTTTCCCAATTTGGTGGCGGCCTGGCTGGTGTAGGTGCCGCGGTGGAGTTCGAGATAAAGCTCACCCACCCACACGGCAGGTTCGCGGATCTCGTCCTCGGCCTCGGTGAAGAACTGGCGGGGCCCCTCCATTGTCAGCCGGGGCAGGCCGTCGATATCAGCGAGCCGACGAGCCGATTCGAGCATCTCGCTCGTGGGGCCTCCCCCTCCATCCCCCCAGCCGAAGAGATAGAGCGAGCGCGTCGCACGATCATGATCCTTGAAATTTTCGACACCGAAGCGGAGCTCGCGGACACTGACGTTGCCGTTATAGGTATCGGCTGGCGGGAAGTGGGTAAAGACCCGCGAGCCATCGATGCCTTCCCACAAGAAGCTGTGGTGGGGGAGCACGTTGTACTGGTTCCAGGAAAGCTTCTGGGTGAGGAACCACCGGATGCCGCTTTGCCGCATGATCTGAGGAAGAGCGGCCGAATAGCCGAATACGTCGGGCAACCACACGTCGTTGGTCTCGATCCCGAGCTCTTGGAGGTAGAAGCGCTTGCCGTAGGCGATCTGGCGGATGAGCGACTCGCCCGAAGGTATGTTGCAGTCGGCCTCGACCCACATGCTTCCAGTGGGTTCCAACCGTCCTTCGGCGATCCGGACCTTCATCCGCTCCCAGAGGTCCGGGTACTGGTCGCGCATCCATGCGAGGTGTTGGGCCTGGGAGACCACGAATCGGTACTCGGGGTAGCGATCCATGAGATCCAGGACCGTGCTGAACGTACGAGCACACTTGCGGACGGTCTCTCGGAGGGGCCAGAGCCACGCCGTGTCGAGATGCGCGTGCCCCACGATGCTCACGGCGTGGGTGCCCGGTGCGGGTCGCTCTGCGAGGAGTTCTTTGAGCACGGGCTGCGCTCTGCGCCAGCTGTCGGCGATATCGGGGAGTTCGAGGAGGTTGCAGGCTCGCTCGAGGCCCGCACAGAGGCGGACGGTGTGGGGCTGGTCGTCGGGAAGCTCCGTCAGCAGCTCGACAAGGACCCGAAAGTCGTGCCAGAACTCCTCGAACTTCGGGTCTCGGACGTGAAGGTCGGCTCGCTGGAGGGTGAACAGGGGGGCACCGTCGGGCTCGGGGAGCAGGAGGGGCCACGGGTTGGCACCGAACGGAGAGGGTGGGTTGGCTGCCGCTTCGATGTAGAGCTCGATCTGCTCATTGCCGGCCGCGCAGTCGGTGAGCAGGTGTTCGCGGTGATTGGGCGAGAGCCCCTGGACCGGGCGCCCGTCCCGCCAGGCGAGCGCTTCGGCACCAAACCCAGTGCTTCCGGCATTCCCGATGCTGAAGCCGAGGGCTACCTGGCGCCCGGTCCACTCGGCCGGAACACTGCCGCGGAGTCGGAACCAGGTGGTGTCCCACGGTGGCCCCCAGGACCCGCCCAGGGCGAACGGCTGGTAACTCGCTCGAAACGCCTCGTCAGGCGAGACCGGCTCGCCGTGCACGTGGTAGGCGGCCACGTCGACTGCAGTAGTTGGGCCCCGGCGCCGGGGTCGGACGAATTCGTTCAGTACCCGGACGATCCTGCCGACACGGATCGAGTCCTCTGGGCGCACGCCGACCGAGTGTAGTGAGCCCGACGCGGAAGGCGCCGTCCGGGTGGCCGCACATGGCCACGAGATACTCCGGCGCTGGACCGCCCGCATCCGCACAAACTCCGATCATCTGCGTCGTCCACGGCCGGCACGGGGCGGTGTGGATTCGTGCGTGGTCAACCGTTCAGCTGGGTGGCCTCGTCACGGAATCAGCAGAACGCGCCCGAAAGCCTGACGGCTCTCAATGTAGGCGTGCGCTTCGGCAGCATCGGACAACGGGTACTGACGGTCGATCACGACTTGCAGATTTCCGTGGGCAACGTCTTCGAGGTGTTCGGCAATCTTGGCGTGGGGGCGCGGACTCAAGAGGAGTTCGGCTCCAAGAAAGAACCCGATCAGGGATTGGTTGTTTCCTCGCAACGACGAAACGTCCAACTTTTCCGCACCGTGGCGACCGGCGTCTCCGAGCGAAACACATCGGCCTCGGTAGGCGAGGCACTGCAGGCTCTTCTGCAGGGTTGGTCCACCCACCGAGTCGACGATCACATCGGCCCCACGGCCATCGGTGATTTGGCGCACTGCGGCTACAAAATCGGTCGACACGTAATTGATTCCCTCGTCAAGGCCCAGCTCAGTGAGACGCCCGAGCCGTTCGTTGCTCGAGGCGGTGGCGAGGACCCTGGTATTCGCTCGTTTGGCGAGTTGGATTGCAGCGATTCCGACACCGCTCGCGCCGGCGTGGATGAGGGCCGTCTCGCCCTCTTGGATTCGGCCGAACTCGAAAAGGCAATCGACGGCGGAGCCGAATGGCACAGGGACACAGGCCGCTTGCTCAAAGGAGATCCCTTCAGGGAGTACCCAGCAGAACGAAGCGGGCACCGCTCGAAGCTCCGCGTGGGATCCGTCAAGCCCAACCGTTACCACCCGATCCCCTTCGGCGAAATCAAGTACCTCCCCTCCGACATCGACCACCGTTCCGGAACACTGATAGCCGACGATATGGGGGACCTGCCCCATGTCGCCTCCGGAGCGGTTGAGGGTATCGCCACCTTCGATGCCGATCGCCTCGACGCGTACGAGGACGTCTTGAGCGGTCATGACTGGATCGGGAACATCTTCGTACCGAAACACGTCTGGACTGCCGGTGTTGTAGTAAACGGCTGCCTTCACGATGCACTCCTTCGATTAGAGACGTCCCACCCTATGCAGAGTTTGCTGATAGCAGCCATGGAAATTCAAGGGTTTGGGCTGACGGTTGTGTGCTCGTCAAGGGGTTCTCCATTTCAGAGGCAAGCGAGAATCTAAAAATCTGGCGGAGCGCGTGCTTGGATTTAGGGCAATTCCAGCGCCACTTCGGGTGCTTCGCTCAGATGGAAGATCAACTCGCTCCAACGGAAGCGGGCGGAATGCCGTAGCTGGTAGGGAAGCGCAAGGCGGCACTGTCGTCGTGGGCCCCACTTCCTAGGAGTTCGGCTCAAGACGATGACTCATTGGTCGAGGCGAGCGCTGGAATGTGAGTCTCATTCTATGGATCGAGCATAAATGCGGCCTGCGTTGGACTCCTGACCGACAGGTGGGCCGGTGATGGGGGGTCATACGTGGCCAACGACGTGACCACTTTCGGCTGGTGCTGTCCAGTCGAAGCGAGAGCCGAGGGCACTGGGTCAACACCCAAGAGTGGAAGTGCAACGGCCGACAACGCGGAAAGATCACCCTCCAACCCGGGTGATCTTTCCTTTGCGGTTCCGGCCCGGAAATCGCCGGGGCGAATGGCTAGTGCCCTTCGCGTCGAGACCGCAATTCCTCGGTGGCCCGACTTAGCTTGCTCGGCGGCACCGTTGATTCGTTGGAACACTCAATCGACGCGTTGGGGTGGCGATCAACATTTCGGGCGAGCCCACCCGGTCCCGGTGTTCTTTTCGCCATTGTTCTAGCCACGCCTGAAGGGTCGTGCACCACAACATTTTCTCGAGTTCGTCTATCTCTTGCGCCATCGTATGTTCCTTTCCGACTTCAACAACCTTCGCGCCGTGAGGGGGCAAAAAGGGTTCTCTTCGGGTTGCCGTCCGGTGGCACTGCCGACAGCCGAGGCATCCTCGACCGCCCGGTGCGTTCGTCGAGCTGGGTTGCGCTGGCTTGCAACCAATCCGGGCTGAACGCAGTGCCTCACCAGGTCTTTCCTGCTCAGCTGCGAGCGCAATCGGTGAACCATCGGCCGTGAAAATATTCTCCTTAGGGGCCTAGCTGGCTTGCCAGAGGCGGAGCGGTCGCGGTGGCCGCTCGCTGGTCGGTTGTACGCGATGGCTCGATCGTCGAACCGTTTTGATCCTGGGTCTTGTCCTTGGATGGAATGAAATTGGATTTGCGAGCCCCTTGCTGGGCCCAAATCGATTTGGCCAGAGATGATGGAGAGTCCCCAAAAGATGACCAACGCACAGTGGAGAGGACGCTTTGGTCAAATGTCCAGATTCGTTGCCTACCGCGAGCGGGGAGCTCCACCGGGGTTTGTCCAGTGAAACTCAGTGCATCGGGCGAACCTCGATGCATGGAAGTGAATGGGCTCCACCGCGTAACCCCACTTCCCTGGGATTACCTCTCCCTTGCGGTTCTCTATCCCGGGCACGGCCAGGGGGAGGCGGTCGTCCTTCGAATCAGGACCGCTACCGGACCGCGGATTTGTTCAATCAAGTGGGCGCGTCGAGTTGTTGATCGGCACCTCGAGCGAGTCTTCCCGTTCCGGGAACTCCCTCTGCCACCACGCCTCAAGGGTTGCGCTCCACATGATTTGGTCGAGATCGTCTATCACTTGTGCCATCGTGCGCTCCTTTTGACTTCAGCCACTTTCGCGCAATGAGGGCGCAATTTGGGTTCTCCGTAGTTGCCATTCGGTGGCTTACGGCGCAGCGAGGTTTAATTGGCACCTGAGTGTCTCGTCGAGTCCGTTGAGTGATCTCGAGGCCGAGGGTTAGAGGTGAACGATGTGAACGATCTATGAATATGGCCTGGCTGGGACTTTAAATCGATGGGGACGCAATGGCGGGGTCCATCGGCCACCATCAGCCCCGTTTGGACAGTCGGGCAATCTCATCCGGATGCTACGTCGCAGAGTCGAGGTTCGAACCCCTGATTCGATTTCCGCGCCTACGCTTGACGTGGTGATGCTCGTGTCGCTTCCCAAGCGATTCGGTCAACTGGGTCTTTTCTAGCTCGCTGCCTCTAGCTCGCAACGTCACGAACTATGTGCTCTCCGAGTGCTGTGCCGGACCCCAAACCAAAGAAGTATCACAAAGTTCCAGGTAGATTTGATTTCTTCGGGCGTTTAGCTCAGTCGGTAGAGCAGCTGGCTTACAACCAGCAGGTCGTCGGTTCGAGCCCGGCAGCGCCCACCATGGCGGTCTGGGGCAGGTTCCAGCAGGACCGCCCTGTTCTCACAGATCCAACCTTCGGCTATCGGCATGTCCGGGAAGTTCAGTGTCCCGGCAAGTGCATCACGAGCCGAAATGAATTCGCTGAATGGCTCATTGAACACGGTGCTCACGAATTCGTTGTCGCGGACGTAGAGCTCCTGGAAGAGCGCTCGGTTGAGTAGCTGACGCTGGGTGTCGCTCATCTTGCCATAGAGATCCTCGGCCCGCTCCAACAACTTCAAGCCTTCTTCGATGACCTCGGCGCCGATCACGAGCCGTACCTCGATACCATCCAGCTCCTGGACCAACTTCGCCTGTTGGGCCGCAATCTCCTTCAGGCGAGCACGGACCTTGGCACTTGTCATCTCTCCGTCCGAGGCGAGATCGACCCGCCCCCGCCCCCGCCGGCATCCACCCCCGTTCTGGAGGTCCGCAGGGGTGAAGGGACCGTCACGGAGACGGCGATCCGCGCCAACCTCTAATGTCGGCGATGACCCGCTCGGGGAGATCGGCCCGAAGCCCGGACCGCGCGGGGTTGCAGATTCACCTCCGCCCGGCCAATGTATAGTGCGGACCTCGGAGACAGGCGTGGCGGGAACCGTGGCGGTGGTGTTGGTGACCCGAGGAGCGGCGGATGCGAGTCTTGATTACCGGCGGCGCGGGCTTCATCGGAAGCCATCTCTCTGATGCCATGATCCGGGACGGCCATCACGTGGCCGTGCTCGATGACCTGTCAACCGGATCGGTGCGGAACCTCTCTTCGGTCGCAGATCACGCGTCCTTCCAGTTCGTGGAGGGCAGCGTCCTCGATGCGCCGTTGGTTAGCCGCCTGATCGGGAGTGCCGATGCGGTGGTCCATCTGGCAGCTGCCGTTGGCGTACGCCTCATCGTCGACGAGCCGCTGCGGTCGATGCACACGAACCTCCGCGGCACCGAGAACGTCCTCGAGGCCGCCAGCGGGCACTTGCCGCGGGTCTTGATCGCATCGTCCTCGGAGGTCTACGGCAAGAGCAGAGAACTCCTCCACGAGGACTCCGACCGGCTTCTCGGTCCGACGACAGTCGACCGTTGGTCCTATTCGGTGGCCAAGTCGGTCTCCGAGATCTACGCCTTCGCCTACTGGCGTGAGTTCGGGGTCCCGACCGTCGTCACCAGATTCTTCAACACGGTGGGACCGCGTCAGACTGGGGCCTACGGTATGGTCGTCCCTCGTCTGGTCGCCCAGGCCCTTCTGGGAGAGGATTTGACCGTCTACGGCGACGGGACCCAGACCCGGAGCTTCTGCCATGTGGCCGACGTCGTGCGGGCCCAGATCGCACTGCTCGAGTTCCCTGCGGCAGTGGGCCAGGTGTACAACGTCGGCTCGAACGATCAACTCACCATCTTGGACCTCGCCCATCGGATCCTCAACATCACCGGTTCCTCTTCGTCGATCCGGTTGGTGCCGTTCACCGAAACCTTCGGGCCGCTTTTCGAGGATGTGCCGCGTCGCAGTGCAGACACCTCCAAGCTCGAGAACCTCCTCGGATGGGAACCGAAGTTCGGGATCGACGACATCATCGAAGACGTGATGGGAGCGGCTCTGGAAGGTGACCCGGGCATGCTGCTCGGGCGAACCCCCGTATCCCGGTGACCGAGAGCGCCGGCGCAACAGACAGCGAATCAAGCGTCCGCGGGCGGACGAGAAGGTCGAGTCGGAGGCCGGGCCGCCGGTCAGGCATCGGGGGCGAGACGCGACCACGGCACAAGGACGCGCTTTACGTGGTCGCCGTCCTGGGCATCTTTGTATTCGAAGCGGTGGCCCTTGGCGCGCTGATTTGGGCGTTTCTCTTCAAAGAGCCTTCGCTCACCCATGAGAAGTTGGGGAACCTCGGCCGGGCGTTGATCGGGTTTGTCGCGCTCATCGCCCTTGTTCTGGCCCTGGTCACGGCGTTCATCCTCATCGCCCAGGCGGTCGGGGTCCGGCGGGCCCGCCGCCACGCGACCGGCGCCTCGGCCTGGGGGGAAATCTGGCCCGAGGTACTCTTCGCCGACCGCCAATCTCCAAAGGACCCGCTTTCGCCCGAGGCGGTCGCAGCCCTGCTCGACTTGCGCGAGGAGGTGCGCGGCAGCGACTCATTGCTCGTGGGCGAGGCCATCATCGATCACGGCGTGGACGCGTTGCTCCTCAGCCGCGTCGGCCCCCACCGCCCACCCGGCGACTCCTTGGGCCGGTCACTAGGCCTGGGCTTCCGGCGCGCACGTCTCCGAGACCGGCTCGACGCGCTCGAGGGCCTGGCAAAGGCCCGCGTCCCAACGGCACTCGGCTCCCTCTTCCTCCTGTTCGACGACGAGGAGGCCGCCGTCCGGCGCATGGCTGCCCGGGCTGCGGGACGGACCATTGCCGAGATGCCATCCGGCCCCGAGTTGACCGATTCCCAGCAGGCACTTGCCACGGCACTTGAGCGTGGCCTCCTCGCTCCCGGCGTCGTCGAAGAGACCATCAACCTCCTCGAAGACAATGCCGCAGTGGTTATCGCCGCGCTGCTCGATACGTCGAGAAGTGAGACCCTCACCGTCGTCGCCCTCGATTGTGCCGGGAAGCTGGAGGCGACCGACCTTGCACCAAGGATTGGCGCGTACCTCGACCCCGCCCAACCAACGGAACTCCGGGCGGCCGCCCTCCGAGCGAGCACCGCAATGTCACTGCTCCCTCCAGGGGCCGAGGAGGAGCTCCGGGCATCATTGAGCGATCCGCAGGCATTCGTACGGGTGCAGGCCACGCATGCCGCCACCCTGTTGCCCCATAACGCGGCCCTCGAGGTCCTCAGGGGACAGCTCGAGGATCCGTCGTGGTGGGTCCGAAGGGCCGCGGCGCTCGGTCTCGCGCAACTGGGGACGCCGGGTCGAGAGGTGCTCGAAACGGTGGCGCGCTCGACCGGTGACCGCTTCTCGCGCGAGATGGCGGTGCTGGTACTCCAGGACCGGGGATGGCTCGACCCGTCCCGGGCCCGCTCGCTTCTGGCGGCATCGTGAGTATCGCCAAGACCGCCCTCACGTGGTTCGAGATCTTCATCCTCTCGTACTTCTCCATCCTCGTTCTCCTCTATACCCTCTCAGGGATCCTCGGGCTGCGAGCGATCATCGCTTATGCCCGTCGGCGGTCTCCGACCGCTTTGAAGGATCTCGCAGAGCACGACTTCTACAGGCCCATCTCGGTGCTCGTGCCGGCCTACAACGAGGAATTGACGATCGTACACAACGTGCGCGCGATGTTGGCACTCGAGTATCCGGAGTTCGAGGTGATCGTCGCGTGTGACGGCTCGACCGACGCAACCTTGGATCGGCTGGTCGAGGGGTTCTCACTGGTCGAGATCCCCCCCGCCTACCGGCGGGTGCTCGATTCACGGATGGTCCGCGCCACCTATCGTTCACTTACCCACCCGAACTTGAGCGTGGTGGATAAGGTCAACGGTGGGAAGGCCGACGCCAACAACGCCGCGCTGAACATCGCCAAGTACCCGATTGTCTGCGTGGTCGACGCGGACTGCCTGCTCGATCCCGATGCCCTGCTTCGTGCGGCACGGGTCTTCGGCGAAGACGAATCGGTCATCGCCGTCGGCGGGACCCTACGACCTCTGAACGGCGCCGTTGTCCGTGATGGCCGGGTGGTGGACGCCCGAGCACCGAAGACGTGGGTCGAACGGTTCCAGGTCCTCGAATACACGCGGGCCTTCTTCGCTTACCGGGCCGGTTGGAGCTACATCAACTGCCTCATGATCATCTCCGGCGGGTTCGGGCTGTTCCGCCGCGATGCCCTGATCGAAGTGGGCGGCTGGCGGAGAGGGTACGTGGCCGACGACATGGAGGTGGTGGTACATCTGCACCGCCACTTCCGCGAGCAAAGGCGTCGATACCGCATCGTCTTCTCTCCTGACCCGATCTGCTGGACCGAAGTGCCGTCCACCTTCAAGGCGCTGCGTAAGCAGCGCGACGGATGGCAGCGGGGGCTCCTCGAGGTCCTGTGGCGCCACCGGGTCATGCTGTGTAACCCCCGCTACGGCAGGGCCGGGCTCCTCGGCATCCCGTTTCTGTGGGTCTTCGAGGCCGCAGCGGCCGAGATCGAGGCGCTCGGTTACATCGTCATCGTAGTGACAGCGGTACTCGGCATCCTCAACGTGGCCTTCGCCATCTTGTTCCTGGCAATGGCACTCCTGTTCAGCGTGCTGCTCTCCCAGCTGGCGTTCGGGATCGAGACATTACTGCTCGAGAGATACCCACGAATGTCGGATCGGCTCGCCCTGTTCGCCTCGGCGTTCGTAGAGTTCCTCGGATATCACCAAGTGATCGCGTTCGTGAGGGCGACGTCGGTCTTTCGCGTTCGCAGCCGTCACGGCAAGTACTGGACGACCGACCGGGCCGGACTGGTGGCCGGCGACGGTGGGCATGCCGAAGATGACCAGCAGCGAGCGGTTGTGGACGGCGGCTCCTGAGGCAGGAGAAGTGGCCGACCCCCAAGGGCCGGCACCTCAGAAGAGAGGGGGGTGCCAATCGCCGATGGGGCAACCGTGAATGTCGATGCGGCTCACCTAAGCACGAGCGCAGCGACGAGAGGACACCTATAGAATCTTGGAGAAACGCTTGGCGAAGGTGTGCATGTCACCCGGCCATCGGGCCGAAATGTACTTTCCGTTTTCGACGACGAAGGCGGGTCGCTCATCATCGATGTTGTCTCGGACCCTCCCGCTTGACTTGAGCGCGGCGTCCGGCGCATCGGGAAGAACATCGAGGAAGTCCTCCGAACGGGCGAGAGCTCGAGTGACCTCTTGTTGTACCGACATGTAGCCCGCTGGCTGGCCGGGCTCTTCGTTGTACGTGCGGTAGTAGTTGGGATCCCAGAAGCGAGTGAAGCGAGCGACGCTCCATGCTCGGTGCTCGAGCGCCCAGGTGAGAGCCGTCGTCTGTCGGCCGTGGAGCACTGAACGATCGGTTGCGGGATCGATGCTGCGAGCCGCGAGCAAGACACCGTGACAGACGGCGGCGACGGGCTTGTCATCTCTAAAGGCCTTGACGACGACCTCTTGGAGTAGGTGGCTCTCGAGGTACTGCCGCATACCCCTCGCGCGGTGGCCACCTGGCAACATGAGGCCGTTGAAGTCATCGATGTCGATGTCATCCCAGCCCATCGGGCTCAAAAATGCCGGAGATCGGAGAAGCCCGTCATACGCGGCCCGTCCTCGCGCGTCGGCGCGAAGGACGCGACCGATCCCGACGAAGTGCGAGATCCCGGGCACGAATCCCCAAGGATCAAGCCCGCGGCCCGTCTCCATGAGGCTGTCGCCCTGAGCCGGCGCAGCGGTCGGGGTGGCGAACCGAACCTCGTGGCCCAGATCGGACAGGACCCTCCAACTCACTGCTACTTCCGTGGGGTCGAAGTCGAGCTCGGGAAGTGGGATCAGAACAACAGCCACAACGCCACGCTCCAGTTCTTGCCAGAAACGGCAGCCACCATGGACCGGTGTAGCCCACTCCCGGCGATAGACGTGCGATCTGGTGTTTGGGGGTCAGGACGACCAGAGAATCGCAATCGCGGTCATCGTGGCCCATCCCCGATCGGGCCAGCGTCTGGATCGTCGGACCGAGGAGGCCGGAAGGTAACCACCGAGCGTTCGGGAAAATTGGGATCGAGGGTCACGTTGAACGATTGGTCGTCGGTTCCCTCTGGCACCTCTGCCACCACGACGACGTCAGGTTCCTGGTTCTCGTAGAAGATCTCGGCTACGCCGGTCATCGCTGCACCGAGCACGGTGCCCCCGGCCGATCGGATCACGCGAGCACCGACGGTGGCCGGTCGCTCAGGATCAGGCTGATCGGTTGTATCGGAGTCGGTCGCCTCCAACCAGGCGATCCACTGTTCGTCGGTCCAGTCTTCAGGGTTCTCCGGAGGCTCTTCGATTGGTTCCACGATCAGTCAATTGTCGCATGCATCGCGC
>Ga0182024_10018619_pt1 | contig 12909 bp, 13 predicted proteins | sample P32metaG_FD_120480 | JGI IMG/M metagenome (GOLD analysis project Ga0182024, IMG submission 120480) | Permafrost microbial communities from Stordalen Mire, Sweden - P3-2 metaG (Illumina Assembly) | ecosystem: Environmental > Terrestrial > Soil > Wetlands > Permafrost | place: Sweden: Stordalen...
CCTCAAAGTTACAGACGAGGAGCTGGCCCTTGGTCAAGAGGCCCCCCTTGCTGCTGTTGGGGACGATGTAGATCGAGCGCGGTCCTTCGTCGCCATTCTTGGCGTCGACGGTCGATCCGATGACGACATCCTTCGTGAGCTTCTTCAGAATCGACGTCGTGTCGGCCGGCCGGCTGTTACCTACCGGGAGACTCGAGGTTTGCAGCGCCGAATAAGCTCCGCCGCTTGGCGGGACCGCGTGTGCCCCACAGCCCGACGTTACCAGCAGTATCACTGCTAACGGTACTATTGATCGATAAGAGCGAAGCACCATGCTACAACCTCCGTTGGAAGCGATTGACGATAAATCAACAACGCCGACGTACCGCAGGATTGTTGCGTTCGATCATCTTTACTAGCGTTGTACTGTTTCGGCTTCTCCGATTGAGTACCACAGACCTACCGGACGTTGACCCTCTCGTTGGAGAGGAGGGACCGGCCTAGGCAAGCGGGACCCCGGTACCTCGGCTGCTACCGTGCGGCGGCAAGGCTTCCAGCAAGGACTCATCACCTTATCCGAGAAGGGCGCCGCATAACACCTGCCACGAAGATTCGGGAGAGAACCGCCATGCAAAGACTTGGTTCGGCTTTGTGTATCACCATTCTGATCGGCTGCTCGCGCATGTCGGCTACTTCGTCACTTCCCGCGACGAGTGAGCCTACAACTAGTGCCTCGGGCTTCAAGACGCTCTATCAGTTCAAGAGTGAAAAAAATGGAGTAATTCCAGTTGGCGCTTTGATCGATGTAAACGGTACGCTCTATGGCGCGACGAACTTCGGTGGTAATCCCAGCAAAGAGTGCTTTCCGAATGCCGGATGCGGAACCGTCTACGACATAAGCACATCCGGCACGTTTAGCAACCTTTACCGTTTCAACGGCGGCACGAGCGGCGCACGGCCGTACGCAGGACTGATCGACGTCAGTGGCACGCTTTACGGGACCGCGCAGGAAGGCGGCAAGCACAAAAAAGGAACGGTTTTTTCCCTCTCGACGTCGGGAACGGAAACCGTGCTCCACGCATTCGCCGGAAAAGACGGGAACGACCCTCGCACGAGTTTGACGAGCGCTAACGGCTTGCTCTACGGCACCACTTACTATGGTGGTTCAGCGGGGGCGGGAACGGTCTTCTCGGTCAGCTCTGCCGGCGCCGAAAAAGTGCTCCACAGTTTTGCCGGCGGGTCGTACGACGGCTCGTTGCCGCTCGGCAGCCTGATCTACGCCAACAAAATGCTCTACGGCACGACTTCCTCGGGCGGCACGAATGGGGAGGGAACCGTCTTCGAGGTCAGTCCAAGCGGTTCGAATTACACCGTTCTCCATAGCTTCCAAGGTTCGGCCGACGGCGCCTACCCCTTTGCGGGGCTGACGGAGTCAAACGGTGTTCTCTATGGAACGACGCAGCAAGGCGGCTCCCACAACTTGGGAACGGTTTTCGCAATCACGACGGCGTCGGGGTCCGAGAGCGTGATCCACAGCTTCGGCAGCGGAAAGGACGGCTCCAAACCACTTGCGGGCTTGACGGTCCTCAACGGCCAACTCTATGGCACAACGTCTTTCGGCGGTTCGGAAAACTTGGGCTCGATTTACACCATATCGCCGTCGGGGTCAGAGAGCGTGGTCCATAGCTTCCCCGGCGGAGCCGGCGGTCAGTTCCCCGATGCAAGCCTTACCGCTGTCGGCAGCGTGCTCTACGGCACGACCATGTGGAGCGTTGGGAAAAAAGACGGTATCGCATTCGAGTTCACCCCTTAGCCCGTCGCCCTCTTCTGGGCTAAGGGAGAACCTGATAGTAGGCGCTCATGCCGGCGTCCATGTGGTCGGCGACGTGGCAATGGAACAGCCAAATGCCAGGGTCGTCCGGCACCATCTCGACGGTCGTCATCTGCGCCGGCATCAACGTGATGACGTCCGTGCGTTGTCCGCTCCACAGCACGGTGTTGCCATGCCAATGGGGCGTGTGGAAATCGAAGCCATTGCCGACGTCGATCACGTACCAGCGCACGCGTTGCCCCTTCTCCATAACGATTTTCGGGCCATTTGCATAAATGTAGCCGTTGATCGCAAATTTAAAGTTGCCGTCGGCAAACCCTAATCCGGTCAGCGTCGGCGCACCGTTCGAATCGATTCCGATGAACTCCGATCGTTTCGACCTCTTTAGCGACGGATCGTACGCAGCGACGTTCCAGTTATAATACCAACTTTGGTTCTCATTGAATACGCGGTAGAGCGTTACGACCTCGCGATCGACGTCTTTGGGCGTTCCGTCCGGCTTTGCCATGCCGCGAGCGGTAACGACGATCGCTCCAACCAAGCCCGAGTCGACGTCCTTCTGTTCGTCAACGTGTGAGTGGTAGAGCCATACCACGGAACTAAGGTCGTTGGGGCCGGGCCCCGCGCGCTCGGGAACTTGCCACGTATACGTGTACGTTTGCCCGGGCGGAACGGCACCGCTCATCTTGTCGGTCGCGGAGCTGCCGTCGTTGTATGCCATCCCCTCAGATTTTTTCGCGTAAAACACACCGTGCGGATGGATGCTATACGGACGCGACGCTTGATTTTTGAATACCACTTTGATGGTGTCGCCGACTTCAGCGTGAATGATCGGACCGAGAATCCCTAGGTATTCGTCGTTTGGCGATCTCGGCTTGAGCGTCTGAAACGTGCCGTCGGTGTATTCGCGGTAGACTGCCTTGCGATAAACGCTGCCGATGTGGTCTAAGTCGTGGACCGCGTACGGGCGCTCCATCGCGTCGAAGGGCTTGCCGGAAACCTGATCGATCCCGCTTGGAGCGTAGTTCCACGTGACCTCGTCGGCGGCGATGTAGTACGTTCGCACCACTCCGTCGGCTAAAGCCACGGCGGATTCCGCAAAACAGAACGCAATGATCGCAACGGCGATATTAAGATAGCGCATATTGAAGCACCCCCCTTGCTAAGATAATCCGCAAGCCGACTCTTACCTCCTTCCTTGGCGACCGGGCGTTGGAGAGCCCGGCGCCGATGAGGCTAGGTCAACAGCGCTGTGAACAGCGCGTCGGCGCGGGGGTCCTCGCAGCGGAGGTCTCTTCCGCAATAGCGTGGCTCTCGCCAGGCGCAGAACGCTTCGGCGAATGCTTCATAGGTGGTTGTCTTGGCGTATTCCGTGATTGGCTTGACCGGACCGAACCAGCCCAGGATTTCGTGCAGGGCGTGCCCGAGCTCGTGCCGGATCGTCCAGACGTTCGCTGCGCGCTCGGTCGGAAGGACGATCGTCGTTCGTCTGCGATCCGCCGGCAAGTGCTTTTGGGTGTAAAGATAGTCGCAGTAGGCTATATCGCGAAGGCTGCGCCCGTCATCGCTCGTCTCGATAGAGGTCAGGCCGGCCCACACCGGATCGATACCGCAAAAAAAGTCGACGTGCTCGACCAGTTCCCGAATCGGCTTGGGTAGCGCATCGAACGCACCCGCGATCGCGTTGTGAAATACCGGCGAACCATAACGCCTCACGCATAAATAACGAAATGTGCCGGCGCAACGTTCCTTACCGCGGACGGAGCACGAGCGTGCCGGATGCATTCTTCGCGACCGCGGCGGAACCAAACGGAAGCGCTTGCAGGCGGCCGGCGATCCAGGCACGCGTTAGATCCGTGTAGTGCGGGGAGCCTGGCTCCCCCGACTCGCCGCTAGGAATCGCAATACCGCCGCGATCCCAATCGCCGACGTCCCATACCGCGCGCAAGCTCTGCGCAAATCCCGGCTCCTGCAAGTGAATCGTGTACTCGTCGCCCTCACCGGGGAGCCATGCGCCATTGAGAAAGGCGAAGTTCATCGGCGCCAGCGGATGCTCGATGCGCATGCCTCCGGCCTCACGCCATGCGCGGCGCTGCTCGAACGCAAACGAAAGCCACCCGTCGAGGTCCGATTCGAGGTCGCGCTCCGCAGAGTCGTCGACGCCGCGCAGCTCACTGAGTCGCGCGCTAAACTCCGGAGCATCTCCGAGCACCGAACCCCGCAGCATATGCTCTAGCGCGGCCGCGTGCGAATCCGGTTCGAAGCGGCCGTCCCACCGCCCGAGTGCCGCGAGTAGGTCCGCTCGGGATTCCTGCTGGGGATGCGCGCGCGCGAATCGCACGACGTCGTGCGCGATCTCCAGATCGATCGGCGAAAGCGTGTCGAGCTGCATCCGCGCAAAATAGGCAGCATCGTACCTCGGACGCAGGTGGAGCAACTCCGCGATGCGATAGGCGCGGTACGGCGGTTCGAACTGGGCCGACAAGCGGTATGGATAGGCCGATGAATACCCCTTATTATTAGCCGAGACCACAATGGCGTCGCGCGACGGTGTCTCTCGCGGAAGCTGCGCGAACGCGATGGGCGGGAAGTCCGCGCTCAAATCGCGCGCGGGGTGGACATAACGCCCCCACGCCGGATCGTCTGGGACGAGGCCGGCGACGTGATAGGCAACTCTGCCGCTGCGATCGGCAAGAATGAAGTTCTGCGGTGACCCGCGATAGTTCGCGATGATCCGCAATGCGGCGTTGATATTGCGCGCCCGATCGAGCGCGAGTACCGTCGCAATCACAGACTGCTTTTCCGCGTAGATCGGCCAACGCACGAGGGCAATCGCCGAGTTCAAATTGTCGTTCGGCACGGAGAAGTCACGCGACGTTCTATAATATGACGCGCTTGCATCGCGCGCAAAGCGCACGTGAAACCGCTCCGTAACCCAGGATCTCCGGCTGAGATGCCCGGCCTCGAATACACTGGTCGTCGCCATCTCGGCATTCGTCAACGCCCACGCGAGGCGCTCGTTGTGCCCGAGGACGACGCCCGGGATCCCGGGAATCGTCGCGCCGGCGGCGTGCACCTGCGGCGATTCGATATCGACGACGTACCAGATGCCGGGAATCGTCAGGATGAGATGCGGATCGTTTGCAATCAGCGCATGCCCGTCGACGCTCCGCCGCGAACCCGCAGCCCAAGCATTGCTGCCGATCGCATCACGCCGCGACCGCGCGGCAACTTCCGGCGCAGTGCACTCGCTACGATGAGGGGACGCGGTTTGCGCGTTCCGCACGCCTTCGATCGTAACGTCGTAACGGGCATCGGACAGCGGGAAGAGCGCATCGAAGCAGCGAGGTCCGCGCTGACGCCAAACGGCATCGCGGGCGAAGACGTCGTGCCAGGAGTCGGCGAGCTCGAGCGAGACCACGATGGAGACTGCTAGCGAATCCTTCGGCGTCCAGGGCGCCGGCTGGTAAAGCAGCATGCGGAACTCGAGCGGCAGCGGCTGCGACGCGGCGGCCGCATTAACTCCTTCGCTAAATGCGACGATCGCATCGCGATCAGACGGCGGCAGAGCGCGCAGCTGGCGCTCGGCGATGCCGTCGATATCGACCGCTCGCTGCTCTTTGTCTAATGCGAGCGCTTTCGCTCCAAACACTTCGGCGAGCCGGCCGTACGCATAGCGGCGGCTCAAGTCTAGCTGGAAGAGCCGATCAGACCCCTGCGCGTAGCCTTGCGCAAAGTAGAGGTCGTGTTCGTTTGCGGCCCTGATGTGCGGGATGTCGCGTCCGTCGCGCACGATCGTGACGGGAGCGTTGAGGCCCGACGCGACAATGCTGCCGCGCGTTACCGCGGTCGAGTGCAGTCCCACTTCGACAGTTGCGGCATACGCGCCGGCGATCGCGAGCACGCAAACCACGAACGCCAACGCGTCGCGCTTCAAAGCCGCCGCGACCGCTGCCGCCGGAGTTGGGTCGGCGCTTAGGATTATTCGAGGGTCGGGTCGCTCGAAGAAACCCACGTACATTCAGCGCCCGCCGGCATCGGCCCGTGACGGGTTAGGAGTGTGTCGGACTTGGGCCTTTTTCGGATTCGGGCCGAACTTTGTTCGAAGACGAGGCGCGAAGAGGGAGCGAAGCCGTAGCTTCGTGACCGATGAGCAACGAAGTATTCGAGCAAAGGGCGGTCCGAAGACGGAAATGCGCCCAAGTCCGACACACTCCTACGACTTCGTGCAGGTCTCCTTGGCGTTGACGACGCGACCGCTGGTTTCGGTGAACGACGTGGTCATGGTCTTCTTCGTGTCGCTCACTTTGACGAAGACGAGCGGTCCGTACGAAGCGATGTCCGGCGACTTCTTCTGGATCACGTACGTGTAAGTGTTCGTCGTGCCGGCGGACATCGGAGCCGTGGCCACGCTGTAGCCACCCGTGTCGCCGGTCGTAATCCTAACCCAGTGCTTGGTTAACGCGTCGTAAGCGACTTTGGTCTGACTGTGAAAATCTCGCGGAATCCAGGATGCCTTGTGCGTGGTGTCGTCTCTTATCAGCCAGTAGCCGCTCGGGTCGATCGAGTAGACCTGAGTGACGCTAAAGGGCCCGGGACGGCGAGAGCTTAGATCGGAGCATTGCCAGGTGCCGATCAAAAACTTGAGCGAGGACATATCGGGCTTCGGAGCCATGGGCACCGGCGTTCCCTCAACCTTCGTCGTGGCGGCAAAGGCAGTTGCCCCCATCGCCATAAGCAGCACGGCCAGCGCGGTGTAGACTCTATGCGAGATTCTCATTTTAGGTACCCTCCATTCGCCTGGCCCGTTCGTAGCCAAGCGGCCGCCTCCTATCGGAGGGTTTGATCTCCTAGGAGCCCGTAGGGTTAAGGGCGTTGAACGCGTTTGACGCAGTATATGCGAGATACAAGGCGATCGCGAAGACTCCGAGGATGGCGAAAGCGATCGCACGGTTTGTCCGTCCGGAGTGGGCTTGCCGCCAACCGTTGAACGTTCCGAGCGCACCGCAGAGTACGATGAGCACGAACACCACGTTGAGCCGCCCGATGAAGGCGGCCGCTCCGGGGGCGGTCTGACCGGCCATCAGGCGATCGACCCAGATCCCGACCGCCGAGACGAAGACCACCAGAAAGACGCCGGCACCGAAGGCTGCCCAACCTCGGCGCTTCGCGCTTTCCAGGGTCTTGAGCCGAGTGCCGCACGTCGTGCACTTGCCGGTATCGCTGCTGGGTTTATTGCAGCGTGGACAAAACATCGCCGGAGCTACTGTCATTGGCGCCTCCGAGTGTGGGCGACGCTCGCTCGCGCCGCCCATTCGCGCAACTTTTTTCTAGTTAGAGAGCGCCGATGCCGTTGGGCGTGCCCCAGCCGCTGCCCCCGGAGTATTGTCCGAACTGCTTGGTTCCGGCATCGCACAAATACGTGCCTGCCAAGCTCGTGGGACAGTGATTGAGATCTCCGCTCGTGATATTGTGAAGATCCTTCTTGAGTTCGGTCTTCGTAAGCTTCCAGAGGTTTTCGCCACCATTCTGCTTTGTGGAGTTACCGGCTAACGCGTACATGCCGGCGACCAGCGGTGAGGAGACGCTCGTCCCGCCGACGGTGCCCCAGCCGCCGTTGCCATACGTGTCGTACACCGCGACATTCATTGCGACTGCAGAAACATCGTTACCCGTTCGGAAGCTACAACCTCGGTCTTTTTGCCACGAAGGCTTGGTTACAACGGAGCAGCCGCCGCCGCTGTCGGGCCATACGGTTTCGGTAAACTTCGAGCCGCTCGCGACCGAGAGAAGCGTTCCGCCGACGGAAACGACGGTTGCGTAATCGGCCGGATCTTGCATCCCGTAACCATCGTCGCCGGCGCTGGCGAGATACGTTATTCCCTTCGTGTCGAATGCGCCGCCGGAGGGAGATCCGCCGCCGCCGCCCCAGCTGTTGCTGACGATGCCGGCGCCTAACTTCACGGCTTCAATGTCGGCAGCATAAAGATTGTTTCCGCTGTTGTCGTCGGCCTCGATCAGATAGATCGTGCACTTCGGACAGCTTGCCGAGACCATTTCGATATCGAGGTCTTCCTCGACGCCCCAACTCGTGCTGCCCTGCGGGTAGTTCTTTTTCTGGCCTAGCTGGTTATATTTGGTGAACTTTGCCTTTCCCAGGCCGAAGTTCTTGCGGTAGGCGGCCAGGTCGGAGGCGGCGTCGGGGTTGTCGTAGGAGTCGACGAGCGCGACCACTTGACCAGCTCCGTCCTTGGAAGACGGCAGGTTGTAGCGGGCCTGAAAATTTGCAGGAGTCAATCCCGCGACGAGGCTGGGTTCGGCACCGGTGTTCTCAATCAGAACGTCGCAGTGCATGTATCCCGGCGGGGTGTCGGGGCAAGCCCGGCGCGCGAGGTGCTTCGCCTGCCATTGGGGCATTGAAAGGCTCGATTGGCTTGGCGACGACGGCACGTTGGAAGTGCCGCCGGCACTACATGCCGCGACGGCGAGTACCGCCAGCATCGGCAAAAAGAATCTGAGTTGGCTTTTCACGGGAGCTCCTTTTATTCGTTAGTGTCCGAGGTGTCGGCTCACTTCGACACGCGCAGGCTTCCCAACTCCAGAATCCGGGATCCCTCAGATCGCGCCGCAGGCGCAAGCGTCGATGCGTTTCTTAAGGAAGCGCTGCTCCACGGGGTTGCGAGCCAGTGCAAGCGCGGTCGCGAAGTGTTCGCGCGCAATCGCGTTGTTCTTGCGGCGCAACTCGAGCTCGCCGCGAGCGGCATAATAGAACGGATACCGCGCCAGCCGATCGCGGTCGTTTACAGCGTCGATCGCTTCCAGCCCGTTTAGCGGCCCACGCAGCTGCGCGACGGCAATGGCGCGGTTGAGCGCGACGACCGGCGAAGGCGCAATCTTCATCAACGTGTCGTAGAGCGAGACGATCGCCGTCCAATCCGTCTCTTCAAAGCGCGGCGCGGCGGCGTGGGCTGCGGCGATAGCCGCCTCGACGTGATAGCGGCTCAGTTCGGTGCCGGTCGCCGAACGCTCGAGCCAACCCCGGCCTTCGTCGATCATTCCACGATCCCAACGCGAGCGATCCTGATCGAACAACGTGCTTAAGTCGCCCCAAGCGTCGAGACGCGCCGGCAAACGAGCGGCGTCAAGGTACATCAGCGCGCAAAGCGCTAACGTAGAGGGCACCGCACCGAGCGGATGTTCGGCGAGTAGGCGCGTCAGCCGGATCGATTCGCAACACAAGTCGGTGCGAATGACGGCATGGGCTGACCCGCCGTGATAACCTTCGCTGAAGATTAGATACAACGCCCGCTGAACTACGGGGAGCCGAAGCGCAAAGTCGGCTGCGTCGGCGATATCGAAGAGCACTCCCGATTCCGCCAGCGTCTTCTTCGAGCGGCTCAAACGCTTCTCAACTGCGGCGGGGCTGCTAACGAACGCGCTTGCGACCTCGCGTGCGCCGAAGCCGCCAACGAGTTGCAATACGAGCATCACCTGGGCGGGCGCCGAAAGCCGCGGATGGCAGCAAGAAAACATCATGCGAAGCTGGTCGTCCTTGATGCCTGTCGGATCGAACATCTCTTCAACCGCATTGGTCAGCGTCCACTCGGTCTGGAGCAATCGCCCCAAATCCGGCGCAAAAGTCAAGGCTGTTCGTTCGCGCCGCAAGACATCGACGGCGCGATTCTTCGCGGTCTTCATGAGCCATGCGGATGGGTTTTCCGGGATGCCTCGGAGCTTCCAAACCTCCAACGCTCGGCAGAAGGCGTCTTGGACAACGTCTTCTGCCAGCGCAAGATTGTGAAGGCCGAATGCCCGCGTGAGGGTGGCGACCATACGTCCCGCCTCTCGGCGAAAAAGATGGTCGCTCAGCTCCATTTTTACATGTCCATTTTCATGACGGGCCGAACCTCGACGCAGCCATCCACTTCGAGAATCGGGCAGCCGCCGGCGAGCTTTGCCGCGTGCGCGAGATCGTCGGCTACGACGAGCGAGAAGCCGCCAACCAGATCCTTTGCTTCGGCGAAGGGCCCGTCGGTCACCGTGGCCGCTTTACCTTTGACGACCTTGCCCTCGAGTTCGAGCGGCTGCCCGGGATCCTTGAGATTGCCGCTGACCGTGAGCTCCTTCATCCAGGCAAGCCATTTCTGCATAATCTGCTGCGACTGCTCCGGACTTGGGTTTCGTTGACCGCCGCGATAAAGATAGAGAAAATCACCCATGATCGTGCCTCCTTAAAAGAGTGTTGTGCGGCTTAGACGTTTGAGAGGCTCCACAGCCGACATTTTCTCCCAAAAAAGCGCCTAAATTCCTCTTGGCGGAACAGGGCTCGGCCGGGATTTTCGGAGAAGTCACCGCGATGCAAACCATGACGTCGCCATTCCAAGAGGAAGTTCGCTCGATCATCCAGGAGCGCCATCTGCTCGGCCACCCTTTCTACGTTGCGTGGTCGAAGGGTGAACTCTCGTACGAGCAGCTCAGACAATACGCCGGTCAGTATATGCATCACGTGTTGGCAGAGCCCACCTATTTGAGTGCCGTTCATTCCAACACGCCGCACTTTGCCAGCGACGGAAAGAGCGACCTCAGCTCGCGGCAGATTATCCTGCAAAATCTTATCGACGAGGAGTTCGGCCCCGAGAACCACCCCGCGCTGTGGAAGCGCTTCGCTGCCGCGTTGGGACTCTCGGAGGACGACCTCGCCGCCACCGCGCCGCTGCCCGCGACGCAGTGCCTCGTGAAGACCTTCACCGATCTCTGCCGGAACCGTCCGTATTACGCCGGCTTGGCGGCACTGCATGCCTTTGAATCGCAAGTGCCGGCAATCGCAGCCGTGAAGATCGAGGGGCTCCGCCGCTTTTACGGCTTTAGCGATCCTCGCGAGTACGAGTTCTTCACCGTGCACGAGGAGGCGGACATCTTCCACTCCGCCGCCGAGTGGCGTTTGATCGAACGGGCCGCCGATGCTCCGGCAAAGCGAGCCGAGGTTCGCGGCGCAACGAGCGAGGCGTGCGAGGCACTCTGGAGTTTCCTCGGCGGCGTGTACGAGGTTAGCGGGGGCTGCTAAGAACCACGGCTTCGGGTATGTCGAGGCCGCTCAAAGTTTTGGTCGCATCGCCGCCGGCTGGGAACTTCCAGTAGCCGGCGGACCCCAGCGATGCGGATGGCGCAATGACGCGCTTGCGCGCCGGATCGATCCAGAACTGGTGAACGTTTTTTGAGCCGGCCAGCGAGGTCGAGGTGACTTCCGTTCCGGTGCTGCCGCTTATGCTGAACTGATAGACCGAGTCGGGGCCCTCGTTCTCTTCGGCGACCGCCACGTACTTGCCATCCCACTGCACGCCGCCGGCAACCGTGATGCTTTGGTCGATCGAGATGTTCGTGAACGTACCGCTGCCCGAGGGAAGCTCCGCTAATTGGAAACCGCTCGTGCCGTTTTTGTCGCCGTCGACGAAAAGGTTTCCGCTGTCGTCGTAGCTGCAGAACCATGCCCGCGAAATCGAGGAGTCCGTGTAAACGACCGGCTTGCCCTTGGCCTTCTTGAAAATCGATAAGCTGCCCTGACCGCCGCCCGGCCCTTCGTAGTTCGTGACGGCGAGATTCCCCGTACTCGTATCGACGGAACACCCGGCGGGATACTCTCCCGTGTCGCTTAAGGTCGCGATGGGGCTCGTGCCGCCGTGTGCGTACTCGCTGATCGTAGCCGTTTCATCGTCAACGATCCACACCGCCCCCGCCTTGCTGGTGCAATCGCCATACGGCTCTTCAAAACCGGTTAGCGTTCCTTCGAGCTGACCCTTGGGGTACGAGAAGACTGAAACCGTACCATTATTGGCGTCGGTGATATAAAGAAGTGACATTTTCTTTGCGCCGGCAGCTATCCACGAAGGGTGAGCGTCGTGGTGCCGCGCCGGCGCAACTCGTTGCGCGCTCACGAGCGGCGGACCGCTTTGCTGGGGCGGCTCCGACGGACTCAACTGCGACGCAACGCCGCAGCCGGCGAGTATCGCAGCGGCCGCGCAAAGGCTCGCGGCATAGCGTGGCGTACGGTCGATCCTCTTCATACGAACTCAGATTTCCGCCCGAGCGGCGGGACTCTTTCCTTGGTCGCGAAGCTCGACGGGCGAGATGGCTAGTGGAAACTTGACGCACCGGGAGTTCGAACGCGTCGTCGGCGAGGCGTTGGAATCGCTGCCAAAGCGCTTCGCCGACCTCGTTGAGAATGTCGTCATCGCCGTGGAAGAGGAGCCAACCGACGAAGACCTCGGCAGCGTCGAGGACGACGCCGGCGACGATACTGAACTTCTGGGCATCTACCGCGGCGTGGCCCTCACCGAGCGGTCGCACGATATGCCCTTGATACCCGACGAGATCGCCATCTTTCGCGGCCCCATCAACCGAGTCGCCTCCTCCAGGGAGGAGGCCGTGCGGGAAGTGCGCGAGACCGTTATTCACGAGCTCGGACACTACTTCGGCCTCCACGACGAGGAGATGCCGCACTGATCGCGGCGCTAGGGTTTAGGTTCTCATGCAGGTGACGTTGTATTGCTCTTTCCAAGCACCGCCGGATTTATATTCGCCGAGGTCGGTTGTCTTCGTCTGGCTATAGGTGACGGTATCCCGGATCTGCATGTTCGTGCCTGAGGCATCGGTGGCCGCGCCGAGCCATACCATCTTCTTTCCGCTCGTCGACGACGACTCCGTGCCGTAGCTTCCGTCCGAGACGATGAATGGGCTCCACCAAGTCTTCGTCTTGGGCGCGTAGACGTTGTACCAAGTGTTATCGAAGTTCGTGCCGGTGGAGTGATACATGATAGCGCCGGCGTTGGTTCGCGTAACGGTCATGGACTGGTGGCTAGGGCCGCCCATCGCCGAGGGCATCATGTTGGTACACGACCACGTTCCGATCGCCCAATCAAAGCCGTGCGGACCGGCGCCCGGCATGGAAGACGACATCATCTGGGACTGCGCCGCGCATGGAACCGCGACGACGAGCGCTGCAAGCAAGAACTGCGAAAGAACTTTCTTCATAGTTGTGCCTTTCCAAGAGTAGTAGCAACGACGTGGACCGGAATCGTCATGCGAAGCCGGCCATGGGAGGA
>Ga0182024_10018620_pt1 | contig 12909 bp, 12 predicted proteins | sample P32metaG_FD_120480 | JGI IMG/M metagenome (GOLD analysis project Ga0182024, IMG submission 120480) | Permafrost microbial communities from Stordalen Mire, Sweden - P3-2 metaG (Illumina Assembly) | ecosystem: Environmental > Terrestrial > Soil > Wetlands > Permafrost | place: Sweden: Stordalen...
AATTTTTGCGATTTCCTGGATCATTCGAGCATGTCACCCGCCGATGTTCGCGAAGTTCTGGACGAAATTGAGATCGTCAACAGCAAGGTCCACGGTTATGGAACCGCCAACTTCGCCCGCAATCTGACGGAGTGTTATCACAAACTGGTGGAGCGCGATGTCCGTGAGGAAGACCTGTTCCGGATTATGAGTTTCACCGAACAGATCTTGCATCACCCCATTGAATTGATCGCAGGCGTCGAAGAAACCTTGGAGTATCTTGCGGTGCGGCACGATCTGACGCTCTTCACCAAGGGCAACGCCGAAGAGCAGAAGCTCAAGCTGGACCGTTCCAGCCTAGCGATCTACTTCGGCCACACGGCCATCGTCAAGGAGAAGGACGCCGCCTCCTACACGAAATTAATCGGCGAGCGGCAGTTGGATCGGGAGCGAACCTGGATGATCGGGAATTCGCCCAAATCCGATATCAATCCCGCGCTCGAAGCCGGCATCAAAGCAGTGTTCGTTCCACATGAACACACCTGGCGACTGGAGCACGAAGAGGTTCGGACAGGAGTTGGACGATTACTAACGCTGACGCGCTTTTCAGAGCTGCGGGAGCATTTCTAAAACGCCGCCGCTATCTGATTCCGGGCAAGCTGAACTGCGGAGCAATTAATGCGATGGGTATGGTGGAAAGAGGCCGCACGTAGTAGTTTTCCTCGGCCAGATTTTTGTACACCGCTCCGGCCACTCCCGACGCGAACGGGCCGCTCACTACGTGTCCGCCGGTGAGCAACACAACCACGACCAGTTTATGCTCGGCAAATTCGTTGTAAGAGCCGAACCATCCCAAGTGCGTGGGCGATCGGGTATCGGTGCAGGTGCCGGTCTTGCCAAAGATCGGTTCGGAAGGATCGAAGTTCGCGCGGCGAGCGGTGCCGTATTCCACCGCTCCCATTAATCCGGGCTTGATCTCAGGCACCCACTGAGAGATATCGAGCTGCCGTTTGACGCGTGGAGCAAACTCATTAATTTCCTGCTGCGAGCGCGGGTGCTGAAGATAGTAAAGCGTACCGCCATTGGCGACCGCGGACACGATCGCCGTCAGTTCCAGCGGAGTCATATAAATGCCTTCGCCGAAACTGGTCATCATTCCGATGCCGTCGTCAGGAGGGGCCGACGCCACGCTGCCGGGTTGCTCGGCATCCAAATTCAATCCCGCTTTTTCGCCTAACCCAAAACGGTGCGCGTATTCGGCGATCTTATCGAAACCGAGCTTCGCTCCGACCGCGGCAAAAAACTGATTGCTGGAATGCGCCAGGGCCTGTGTCAAGCTAATCGTCTGGCGGCGGGTCACGTGGAATAACGTGTTCTGGTTCTGTAGGATTCCTTCTTGTAAGCCAGCCAGCGCAGCGACAATCTTAATGGTAGAGCAGGGCTCAAAACCGTTCTGGTAGGCCAACTTTTGATTCACGATCGTAAGAATCCGGCCGTTGGTGGGATCGGCAACTACTACCGTGCCGTTGTATGGTCCCAATGCCTGGACGGCGGCGCGGCGAGCCATGAGATCTTCCCCGTCGATGGAATCACCTACGGTGGAATCGGCAAAGGTCGGGGTCTTCCAGGGGCCGCCGGGGATGTTCTTGGCCACAGCGTGAGCAACTGGCACGACGGGCAACTCGCTCGAGACAACCGGAGCTGAAGCTCTGCGACGCTTCTTGCGATGGGTAGTTCCAAAAGCGGAACCAGAAATGAGTGCTAAGAGGATAAAAAGAGAAACAAGACGGTTTGTGCTTCGCTGCATACCTATCCTAAACTGAACTTGGACAGCCAGGAACGCATTCACATGCTCCACTTCAATAAACTCACGGGAAGCCGTTCTCACATTATGAGTTATCGGCAGATTTCCGTCAAGCCACAAGGGCCAAAAAACTAGTCAGTTCTCGCTGGCGAACGTCTCAGCAATACTATTCTTTGGACGCTCGTCCTTGGAAAATTCTACCTGGCACAATTCCAAGGAGCGCTGGCCATTTAGCTTAAAATACCATTGTAACCCATCCTACGGGGTTTGAGGAAGTGAAAAAGCTTGATGGCTGGGCGAGGATCAGATGCCTCTAAAAGGGGCGGATTGAGAAAGTCCGAAGGAACCAGCTGCTATGGAGTCCTTCCGAATCCGCCCCGAGTAGTCATTCCCACCAGCCGTTCCACCGTGTGATTCGCATTTCAATCGTTCAGATGGCGTAGTCTGAACGGCATAGTCCACCTGGACAATGTACCCCCTCTTGGATATTAGTTCAATTCTCCAGATGGCCTAGTCCAAAAGGACTAGCGGCGGGAGCTCGAACTGGGCTAGGGCGCTCAATCCGCAGGCCGGACCATTCCTCGCACAGGATGATCGAGTTGGCGGGGTTTTGGGGCGAGTACTTGAGCGAAGCAATGCCGCCGGCCAGGCGCTCGGGGTCGCAGGGGATGTAATCGCGCAATTGCGAAATGTCCTGCGAGGCAGCGTACACCACGCCACCCACCGAATACGAGTAGAAGATATTGTTGTTGCCGACCTCGGTGATGGTGGCATCGCCCAGGCGGCCGCGCTGGTTGACGGTGAAGCGGCGGTGCTTCTCCTTATCTTTCGGTCTACGGCGGATGCGATACCAGGCGACTGCGCCGGTGGCCAGCAGCGGCACAGAAACCGCGGCGACAATTATGGCTGTTGTGGTGGGAAGTGCCCGTGCGTCGTCGAACACGTTTTCCTTATCGGCTGAAAACCGCTCTTTACTGAATAAACATCGCGAACTTAGAAGGAAACTTCATGAGGCCGCCTCGGCAACCACGGTATTTTCCAATACGCCGATGCCAGGAATGTCGACTTGGATCTTCGATCCCGCTTGTACCGGACCGACACCGGGCGGAGTACCAGTGGCGATCAGGTCACCAGGCTCCAGCGTCATGAAGGAAGTAATGAAAGCGATTATATCATTCACGCTAAACAGCATGTCCTTGACCGAGCCGTCCTGCTTGATCTGGCCGTCGACCAGAGTGCGAACGCGAAAGCTCTCAAAATCGGCCTCATCGCGGGGCAGGATCGAGGGACCGACCGGACAGAAAGTGTCGAAGCCTTTGCCGCGGGTCCATTGACCGTCCTTTTTCTGAAGGTCGCGCGCGGTGACTTCATTGACGCAGGTATAGCCGAGGATGTAGTTGGAGGCGTCGGCGGCTTTGACGTTGCGGCAGCGCTTGCCGATGACCACGCCGAGTTCGCCCTCGTAATCGAGGCGTTGGCTGGCTTGGGGATAAACGATGGCGTCTCCGGAGGCGATCAACGACGACGGCGGCTTCAGGAAAATGATCGGCTCGGACGGGGCGGCGTTGCCGAGCTCCTTGGCGTGTTCGGCGTAATTCCGGCCGACGCAGACAATCTTGGTAGGCGAGCAAGGCGGGAGCAGCCGGGCGCCGGGGGGAAGCTGGGCCAGGTCGCCGTGGCGGACGTCGGGATCGGCGTCGGTGGCAGTGGGCAAAGTATTTTTGTTCAAGCTATAGCGAATGGTTTTCATGGCGAATTTTTCAAGTGCGTGATTATGGCGCGACCGCTTCTACTGGCTCCGAAGGCTCGCTGACGTTTCCGGCTTGATCCAGGGCAGTCAGGCGGTATCGATAGTGCTTGCCGGATTCAATATTATGGTCGGAATACGAGGGCGCTTCCAGGCCCGCGGCGATCTGGACGAACGGTCCGCCGGCTTCGGATCGATAGAGGCGATACTCCTTGAAGTCGGGCTCCGGATTGCGGTCCCAGGCCAATTCGATGGAATTGAGGCCGGCCGATGCGGTAAGGCCGGTGGGAACGTGGGGCGGGAAAGTATCCTTGGGCGTGATGGAGACGGGTCCGGCGACGTCGCTCACGGTTTTGTCGCGGAAACTTTCGACGTAGTATTCGTAGGTCTTGCCGTATTCGGCGGTGGTATCGACGTAGTTCGGCGCGCTTGCGGTCGCGAGCACGGACGGCATGGTCTCCTGCTCGGCCTTTCGATAAATGTGGAACTGCATCGCGCCGGGCGCGGACCAGGTCAGGGCGACGCCTTGCGGGGAAGCCTCGGCTTTGAAATCCGACGGCGTGACGAGCGGTTGCTCCACGCTTACGGGCGCCAAGTTGGACCATTCCGAATTTCGGCCTCGGGTATTCGCCACTCGAACGCTGACGATTACATCCTTTCCGATGAACTGCGTGGCGGGAACATGCACGGTGACCGAGCCCGGCTTGTCGACCGGCGGCGCGGCCGCACGCGTTGCATTGTTGGCCCATGCGGTGAGATTGAAAGGCGTGGTCGCGCTCGGGCCGATCCGCAGATCCACCCCGCCAATTTCCTTGAGCACCAGGCCTTCGGTGGTCATCGCAGGAATGGTGAAATGGACGTCGAGATGATCGCCGCGCTCGACAGCAGTCAAGTCGATTACACGGCTAGGAACGCGGAGCGCGGGATAGAGCGGCTCGCCAACCTCGCCGCAACCGCCCAAACACACGCACATTATTCCACCGATCAGCGTGGCGAACGTGCGCATCGTCTATAGAATGTACTTGCTCAAATCCTGGTCCTTGACGATATCGGCTAGTTGCTTGCGCACGTAGGCGGCGTCGATCCGGACGTTTTTCTTCTTGAGGTCGGGCCCGGCGAAGGAGATCTCTTCGAGCATCTTCTCCATGATGGTGTGCAGGCGGCGCGCGCCGATGTTCTCAGACATTTCGTTCACTCGCGCGGCGAAGCGGGCGATCTCTTCCACCGCGTCGTCGGTGAACACCAGCTTGATGCCTTCGGTGTCGAGCAAGGCGGTGTACTGCTTCACCAGCGCGTTCTTGGGTTCGCGCAGGATGCGGATGAAGTCGGCCTCCGAGAGCGTCTTGAGCTCGACGCGGATGGGGAAGCGGCCCTGCAATTCCGGGATCAGGTCGGAAGGTTTGGAGACGTGAAACGCGCCGGCGGCGACGAACAAGATGTGATCGGTGCGCACGAAGCCGTGGCGGGTATTGACGGTGGTGCCCTCGACGATCGGCAAAATGTCGCGCTGCACGCCTTCGCGGCTGACGTCGGGGCCGTGGCCGGACTCGCGGCCGGCGATCTTGTCGATCTCGTCCAAGAAGATGATGCCGCTGCGCTCGACCCGTTCCAGAGCGACGCGGGTGACCTGATCCATGTCGATCAGCTTCTGCTCTTCTTCCTGCACCAGGTACTCGGCGGCTTCGGCCACGCGCATCTTGCGCTTGCGGGTACGCTGGCCAAACAGACCCGGAAGGACGTCCTTGAGGTTGACGTCCATTTCTTCGAGGCCCGCGTTGGTGCTGATTTCGAACGTAGGGCCGCGGTCGCGGACATCGATCTCCACCAGGCGGTCGTCTAATTTGCCGGCGCGCAGCTTCTCGCGCAATTTTTCGCGGGTGCGCTCGGCGCTTTCCGACGCTTCGGGCTGAGGGGGCATGAGCAGATCGAGCAGCCGCTCCTCGGCGTTCTTTTCGGCGCGCTCGGCCACTTCCTCGAGGCGCTCTTCACGAACCATGTCGATGGAGATATCCACCAGGTCGCGAATCATGGCCTCGACGTCGCGGCCGACGTAGCCGACTTCGGTAAATTTGCTGGCTTCCACCTTAAGGAAGGGCGAGTTGGCGAGCTTGGCCAAGCGGCGCGCGATTTCGGTTTTGCCCACGCCGGTGGGGCCGATCATGAGGATGTTCTTGGGCATGACCTCGTCGGCCATGTCGGGTTCGAGCTTCTGACGCCGGATGCGGTTGCGCAGCGCGATGGCCACGGCCTTTTTGGCGTCGGCCTGCCCGATTACGTACTTGTCGAGCTCCTGCACGATCTCGCGCGGGGTGAGCTCGTCGAGCAACGGCGTTTCGTCGAGCGCCTGGCCGGGCAGATAGATCACCATTCGCCGTTCCTCACGTTAACCCAGCTCCTCATAGGTGATTGATTCATTCGTATAGATGCAAATTTCGCCGGCGATCTTCATAGCCTTTTCTGCGATTTCTTTCGCTCCCAGTTTAGTATTTTCGAACAGCGCCGTGGCCGCTGCCTTGGCAAACGGGCCGCCGGAGCCGATGGCGGCGATTTCGCTGTCAGGTTCGATGACGTCGCCATTGCCGCTGACGATGAAGGTATTGGCGCCGTCGGCCACCAGCAGCAGGGCTTCAAGGTGCCGCAACACGCGATCGGTGCGCCACTCCTTGGCCAGCTCGACCACGGCGCGTGGCAGGTTGCCGTTGAACTGTTCCAGCTTCGATTCAAAGCGCGAGAAGAGCGCGAAGGCATCGGCGGTGGAGCCGGCGAACCCGGCCAGAATCTTGTCGTTGTAGAGGCGGCGCAGCTTGCGGGCGGAGGCCTTCAACACTTCCTGGCCAAGCGTAACCTGACCGTCTCCCGCCATGACGACCTTTCCGTTTCTGCGAACAGAAAGAATCGTGGTCGAGCGTATTCGTGCTTTCATGTGTGACTGATTTCGATTTCTAGCGACGCCACGTGTAGCTCACTCGTGCCTGTGGACCGCGTTTTCGGCGGCGTCCACGATCTGGTCCCGGGATCTGCCGTCCAGATCTTCTTCCAAACGGCGCAAGGCGAGCCCCACGACGTCGCGATGATGGAGCTTGGAGCCGAGGCGTTCTTCCTGGGTCAGCCGCAGCCAAATCTTATGGAGCCGGTCCACGTCCTCGGGCCAAAGGCGGGGAGGATGGGGGCCGAGGTTGACGTACATGGAGGGGCGATCGGCATCCATCACCTCCAACGAAAACGGATGCCGCGGTTCCGGCAAGCGCTCCCAAGCCAGGCCGATGCGGCTGGCCAGTTCTTCCGACGTCATGCGCGCCGAGACTCCAGCCACCAGCTTGGAGGCCTGCAGCCTGCCCGCGGTTTGCACCATGGCGTCGAACGGATCGGTGGCGGGCACGACCAGCAATTCCACGCGTTTGCCCTGCTTTTCGGCCAGCGTCACCACATGCGAGAACAGCTCCTGCTCGTAGTCGGCGAAGAGCTGGTCGTCCCTGAGATCATATTCGGCCGCGCCCGAGGTCACAGGCCGAACGGTCATGACCACGATGTCGTTCCGCCGCAGGTTGGTTTTTTCCAATACCTTTTGCAAGTGCCACAAGCGGCGATAGTCGCGCACCCCGACCAGCACGCAGCCCGGACGGGCTTGCAGCGTGTCGCCGGTGATCTGGGGCTGATGTTGGAGATTGAATTTTTCCAGATCGGACCGCTGCTCTAGTTTTTTACTGGCATTCACGCGTTCGGAAATCATGAACAGAATAAATAGAACTATCGTGAAAGAAACGCCATATATAGTGGCGATCTTCTTTGAAAACAGGTTGGCGATCGCCACGAAGAACAGCAGCAGAGTGGTGAGTCCGAGGCCGATCGGAATCTCGATGCGGCCGAGCCTGATGTTGAACGGAACCTTGTACTCTTGATCGTGGCGCTGATAGCGCAGGACCAGGACGCCCAGGGCCTTCAAGGCGAAGCTCCACACCACGCCGAAAGCATACGCTTCGCCGAGCAGGTAGACGTCGCCGCGGCTGGCGATGATCGTGGCGATCTGAAGCAGCGCCATCAGATTGAGGATGCGGTAGGTGGTTCCGAACCGCTGGTGAGGCCTGCGGAACCAGTCCAGCAAGACGCCGTCCTCGGCCACGCGGTTCATCACGCCGTTGACGCCGATCAAGGAGGTGTTCACCGCGCCGGCCAGGATGAGCACGCCCACGATAACGACGAAGACATGGAAGCCCAGCTTCAGCAAGTCCGGTCCGGCCAGATTCATAACCAGGCCGCCGATCATGTTGTCGTAGTACTTGCTGCGCACGGCATCGGGGATAATCATCACGGCCAGCACCGAGATGACGCCGGTACAGATCACGGCATATGTGCAGGTGATGTTGGCGGTGATGCGCAGGTTTTTCATCTTCGGATAAGCCACTTCCCGGTAAACCTGCGCGAGGGTTTCGAATCCGCTCATGGCGAGCAAGGAGTGGCCGAAGGCGACGATCAGCACGACGAAGGAAAGCTGCGCCCAAAAGGTGCCGCTCAGCCAGCCCAGGGATTCCGAGCTCAGATGCAGGTTGGCGGGCGTGGGAGCGGGCGGCAGTTGACCACCGCCGCGGACGATCAACGTGAGCGGGCACCAAATCAAGAGAATGACCACCATCACGGTGGTGATCTGCATGATCCGCAGCGCCTTACCGCTGGATTCCGGGACTCCCTTGATATTCATCCACCAAAAGTAGCCTGTTACGGCGACGCTGAAGAACACGGAAAACGCGTCGGGGTTGGTGCGCCAGCTTTCGTGCATGGTCTCGCTGATGTCGTTGAGGAGGCGGCCCAGGTACTGTCCGGCGCTCACCGCGCTGATGGGGCCGGTAAGAATGTAATCGACCACCAGAGAAGAGACCGACAGCTTGGCGACGGTGGGGCCGATGCTGTCGCGGACCACCACGTAGACGCCGCCGCGCACGAACATGCTGCAGCTCTCCATGTAGACGGATCGAACGGCGAAGCTGAACAGCATGACCGCCAGCACCATCCACGGGGCCGACTTTCCGATGGCCTGCTCGGTGATGCCGCCGATGTAAAACATGGTGGACGCCAGGTCGTTGAGTACGATGGCGGCGGCGCGCCAGAACGAGATGAAAGATAGCGCGACGGTGGTCGCGACGACGACCTTGGTGGTAGTGGAGATACGCGAGGGCTTAGAGCTGGATGAATTCATTACGACATGTGCGGAACATCATGTTTCGGGGTAGTTTTCCTGGCGCTTCCTCTAGGATACAAGAAGACCGAGGAACGCCGCAGGCGGCGCGGAAGGGGGAAATCCGATAGTATGAAAATGCCGGTGAGATGCGAGAGTGGTTGAATCGGGCGGTCTCCTCCGGCGCTCCGGAACCCAGGCGTGCGCAGTCATCTCAATCCGGAAACGTTGGCCGAGCTTGAGAAGATCGAAGCAGAACTCTTCGGCGAGACCCACGAAGACGACCCGGACTACGAATTGAATCCCAAGATGGGGCGATATTCGGTGAGACTCACGTCTCTGAAGCGCTGAAAGGAAACCGCAAAATCAGCGTTCTTCAGGCAGTGAAACTCGGCCAGCATTTCAACGTCAACCCGGCTTCAAAGAGCGTGCTTGCCACCGTGACGTACAAACTACCGAGGCTTGCGGCATTCCGATGTACCTATTTCCTGCTCAAGCTCGAGAAGTCGAAGCGTTTGTTCTGACGCTCCGGAAAAAAGCTGTTTACGGCATCGTCCAACTGATCGAACACCTCTAACACGGTGTGCAGCTGAGTCACCAAAAGTAACTCCAGATTGCGCTTATTGGGATTCACCAACTTGACGGCGCCCTTCCTTTTTTGAAGTGTTGCATATCCGCCGACCAATGCACCAAGGCCGGTAGAGTCGATATAAAACACGTCCTTCAAGTCCAGCACGATCTTCAAATGACCCGCCGCCGCCAGTTCGCTGACCTTTCGGCGGATGCCATCGGCATCGCCAAATGTGATTTGTCCCGTCAGCGTCAGAATCAGGACGTCTTCTCGAGTGCTTTCTTCAATATGTAAGCTCATAAATGTGATTTCTCAGTCTAACGAACTCAGCCACGGGACGGGAGAAATGCGCTTCGCCAGTACCAGCAGGAAATTGGCCGTCGTGTCCAGCCGCGTGTCGCGGGCCTTGTATATCCGATCCGCTTCAGAATCGGTCAACGCAGATTTCAGACCTTACCTGGACCCGCCGCGGGGGCGTTGAAAGAGGCGCCTCCGGATCTGACGCAGCTCGCCAAACATAACAATGGCCATTTGCCGGACTTCCACATCCTGCGCATCATCGACGGCTACGAAATCAGGGCAGCCGTCTGCGGTGATAGAGTAAACTGGACGGCTAGCCAAAAGGAGAACCGAGGTATGGATAGTAGGATCGTGACTGTTGTACCGGGCTTGGTGCTCGCTGCGTCGTTATGTGCGCCTCTCGGTGCGTTCGCGCAGGAAGGCGGCCCCGGCGGAGCTGCGCAGTCCGAGCGAATCGAAAATCCGCAGTCTCTGGCTCATACCGACGCCGCGAAGAAGCTCGCCGGTGACGATCCGCAGTTGGGGATGGTGTGGAAGTTCTTCTGCACGGTCCGCGATAACAACCAGCTCGGAGCGGACATCGAGGCGACGAAAGTATTCGATAACCTCTATGCGATCCCCAGCAGTTCCTGGCAGCAAACGACGACGTGGGCCATCCCGACGAGCGAAGGCATCATCCTGCTCGATTCCGGGGAAAAGGGAAAGACCGAAAATGTGATTGCGGGCCTACGAAAAGTCGGGCTCGATCCCGCCAAGGTGAAGTTCATCCTGCTCGGGCACGGCCACGCCGATCATTACGGCGGCGCAGCGTATTTTCAGGAGCATTACGCCACGCGGGTGGGCACCACCGCCGCGGACTGGGACTACATGTTTCCTCCGGACAAGCCCCTGAAGCCGAACGACGACCGGCCGCATCACGATTTGGTTTTGAAGGAAGGCCAGCCGGTCACATTGGGAGGCGAAACGATCAATATCATTGAGATTCCGGGCCACACTCCCGGCTCGGTGGGATTCATTTTCAAGGTGACGGAAAACGGCCAAACGCATACCGTCGCCATGTTCGGCGGTACGATCATGGGCACGGGGCGCATCCCGACTGAAGGCTTGAACCAATATCTACGCTCCGTCGATCACTTCTTGGAAACGGCGAAGAAGATGAACGTAGACGTGGAAATCCAAAATCACGCGTGGTTCGACGACACGCCTGGCCGCCTGGCGCGACTCAAGGCGCGCAAACCCGGCGAGCCGAATCCGTTCCTGATGTCGATCGACAAGTACACCAAATTTTGGGGTGTGGTTTCCGAATGCATCCGCGCGGAAATCGCCCGCCGGCCGGACGGCAAGTAAAACGGGCCCGCCGGGCCTTTCCATTACTTGACCAAGTGCGCGCGGTCCTTCTCGTTTTGATTGCAGAACATTTCGAGAATGGCCTGGTCGGCCATAAGCTCGAACGGGACCTTGATCGTAAACGGCCGCGTGTAGATTTTGGGGGCGTCAAACGTGGTTTCCGTTTCCAGGTGCCCGAAGTCGCGCCGGTGGAAGCGCTCTGTCAGGCGCAGGGCATCAATTTTGATAGGCTCCGATAGCAGTCCGGCTGGAGGGATGCCAAAAGGCTCCTCGCAAACTTTTGAAGGGTCACTTTCGGCCACGTGCTTCCGGTAAAGCTTTTCCCCTTCGGGCCTCATGGCCTTCTCCTCGGGCTTAAAGTCGGCCAGGACGCTGAAGGCGTACTTGTGTTGTGGGCCGATCTCCATGCCCGGCAGTGACCCGGCAATCTCGCCGTCGAAGAGCGTTCCGAAGATGCGCCTTACTTCGGCGACGGTCGTCGTTTCGTGCATCCACACAGCGGAGAGATCGGAATGCCCGTCGAGAGCCTTCGGCGTTGGGGCCGCGAGGGCGGGTGCGAAACGAAAAAACAATTATATTTGATCATGAACGGATTACTCCGGCGCATCCGTCAGTTACTTTTTCAAATTGGGGGCGAGCTTTGACCCAGAAGTAGGGGAAGAGCGTCCGAATGGGTACCTTTGTCGAAAGCGGGTCGAATATCGAGCAGTGGTTGCGCCGGTATTTGGTATGGGAGAAGATTTATAGCATCCGAATGGAGGAGGCCAAAATGAAATCTGGATGCTGTGCCTTCCTTTTTTGCGCGACCTTGTCTGCACAGTGGCTGAATCAACTCACGCCCGGAATCCCCCGCACCAAGGACGGAAAACCGGATTTATCTGCGCCCGCACCGCGCACAGCCGATGGCAAGCCCGATCTTTCCGGAGTCTGGGAAGCTGAGGCCGCCACTCGCGCGGAACTCTTACGCGGTCTCCCCGATGGTGTGAATCTATTGGGAGAAGACTCCACGTCCAGATACTTCATCAACATCCTCGCGGATTTCAAGCCACAAGAGGTTCCTATTTTGCCGTCGGCGCTCGCGGTCTTCCGGGAACGCGCCGCAACGGGAGGGAAGGATTTTTCCCTGACGCGCTGCCTCCCGTCGGGCCTCCCAGTGGCGGAATTCGCTCCGGAACCTCACAAGATTATCCAAATGCCTGGATTGATTGTGGTGCTCTACGAAGCAGATATGAGTTTCCGTCAAATTTACATGGATGGAAGAAAGCTTCCCGTCGATCCACAACCGACCTGGCTGGGGTACTCGGTCGGGAGATGGGAAGACGATTCCTTGGTGGTTGATGTTAACGGTTTCAATAACAAGAGCTGGCTGGACGCCGCAGGCCATCCCCACAGCGGCGAGATGCATCTGACGGAGCGCTTTCGCCGGATTGACTTCGGCCACATGGAAATTGAAGTGACGATCGACGATCCCGAAAATTACACCAAGCCTTTCACCGTCAAATCCAATCAAGTCCTGCGTGCCGACACGGATCTGCTTGAGTTTGTCTGCTTAGAAAACGAAAAGGACGCGAATCATTATTCGGGTCACTGAGCTGTGGCGCCGGTAGGATGGATCCCTCGGGCACACAGAACTACCACGCGCTGTTGATGACAGCGGAAAAGCGCCTCAGCCGCGGCGTGAACATGAAGGCGAACTGAACCTGGTGGGCGCGAGCGTTCCATGAGCGCGAACCTACGAGGAGGTCGCAGCGATCCTCGGAGACAATCCCGCCACAATCCGTCGCTACTATGCCAAGTGGACCGAAGAATATCAGAGTCGTCAGGACACTCTGATTCGGAAAATCCATGACACAAATCTGGCACAGGCAGATGAGGTGACCCCCTTCATTGAGACAAACGGCTATTGGCACACCTGCCGTTCAATGATTTTTGCTACTCAAACAGCTCCTTCTCCGCCAGAATGGTTCTCGGCTGGCGAAGCGGAGGCGGGC
>Ga0182024_10018621_pt1 | contig 12909 bp, 14 predicted proteins | sample P32metaG_FD_120480 | JGI IMG/M metagenome (GOLD analysis project Ga0182024, IMG submission 120480) | Permafrost microbial communities from Stordalen Mire, Sweden - P3-2 metaG (Illumina Assembly) | ecosystem: Environmental > Terrestrial > Soil > Wetlands > Permafrost | place: Sweden: Stordalen...
CCGAGCTCCAGGCTGCAACCATCCAGCTCGCGCAAGGGTTCGGCTGGCGCGTCGTCAGGTTCCAAGGTGACGGCGCCCTCCTTCCGGACTTAGTCCTAGCCAGGGGTTCACGGGTTATCGCTGTCCTGTTCAGCACGCCGACCGCCGAGCAGCGCGTCCGGATGGACGCACTCACGGACGCCGACGTGTTGGCGGTCGCGTGGACACCCGAGCACTGGCGTGATGGCACCATCCAGCATCACCTCAGACGACAGACGCCGCAATGGGCGCCGCGATGACGGTGCGCGCAGTCTGCGCCCCCGGGGGGTGGGTTCCGATCCTCGCTCGAGGCCGCTCCGGCGGCTTTGCCCGGTTCGCTGGGGGTTTTATTTGCTTTTGCGCCGGGACCCATCCCGAGCGGAATAACGGAGGACAAGCCGATGCGCGTCTGCGGTCACTGCGGCGAGCGCAAGCCGCCTTCTGAGTTCGGAGTCGCGCCTTACTGTCGCCAGTGCGTCCGCGAATACCATCGAGCTCGGCGAGCGGCGCAGCGTGCCGACCTGCAGGGAATTCGGGAGCCGGAAGCGTTACCAGGTGTTACTCCACCCGTTACGGGGCGCCCGCAGGCGTTACGTCCATGACGACGCCGATCCGGTGTGCGGGGTGCCAACGCTGCTTCGAGCCGAGACGCAGCGACGCGCTCACGTGCTCGGTGCGTTGCCGCGTGGCGGCATGGCGCCGACGTCACGACGCGACGGTGTCGGTGTCCGCTGCGGTGGACACTTCCGCCGTGAGGGAGGCGCCGAGTCATGAGGAGCTCGACGGCTGGCGCCGAGTGCCAGGCGGCTACGTCATCCCGCCGGCCGATCCACGCAACACGTACTTTGTGGACCCCGACGAACTCAGGAGGATCTGACCATGCCCGACGAAATCGACGAGACGAAGAACAACGGGGAGCAGAACAACCCCCGCCCCCGCTGGGTCATTGAGCTGGAGCGCAGCCTACTCACCACAAAGGACTTGATCGTGCCCATCGTGACCATGCATTGCCAGTTGGTAGACCGAAATGACGAGGTCCACGCCGACTTCGCCGTTCCTCTCGAGTACCTGTCAGCGCTGGGGTTTGCCGCCCAGCTGGTCGAAGATGCCGAGATTGCCAATCTCCACGCCAGGGCAGACGCCGGCGACGAGCAGGCCAAGGCGGAGCTCGAAGAGAAGGCCCAGCAGTGGGATGACAACAAGCTGAAGCGGACCTACGGGTTCGACCAGGACGAGTCCGAAAAAACCCCGTGATACGATGAGTCCACGCTCCGCGTCCGCTGCTGAAATGCACCGGACAGCCGCCTGCGGCGGTGAGGATCGAAGGCGATACGCGCCGAGGCTGGATTGTCCACCCCCGGAAGTCATCTGAACGCCGCGTTGGCGGCTATTTCAACGACTTCTCGTGGAGGTGGCGTAATGCCACAACGGAGCTTCGGCGCTATCAAAGCCGAGCAAGACACACTGCGCGCGCGTGTCGGCCAGCTGGTCGATCAGAAGCGCGAACTCGAAATCAAGTTGGACGTCGACGGCGGGGACGCCGGCCTCGAGGAGCGCAAGGCCAACGTCGAGCGCGGACTCGCCAAGGCGAGCAAGCAGCTCGAGACTCTCGGCGACGAGTACCGCGCCGAGCTGCGGCGTCGCGTCGACGAGGGCACGGTGAGCACCGAGTCCGAACAGGATCAGATCGACCGGGCGCGCGTGGAGACTGAGCCGCGGGTGCAAGCGGAGCAGATCGCTCCGCACCGTCGCCAAGCGCTCGACGGCGCCATGCGGACCCTCGAACGCTGCCAGCGCGACGACGTGATGAACAGCCGCGCAGCCGTCGCTATGGAGGCGGTGGTGCGCAGCCGGGACCCGATGGGATTGACCGCGAGATACCTCACCGCGGTTGCCGACCCCGCCTACAACTCAGCGTTCGGCAAGCTGCTCCAGTACGCGGACACCGCGGCCATGCGGATGACGGCGGATGAGCCGGCAGCGGTGCAGCGTGTGACCGCGATCGAGAGCGAGCGCGCCATGGTCGACGCCACCGGCGCCTCCGGCGGTTTCGGACTGCCGATCGCCATCGACCCGACGATCCTGCTCACCGGCGCGGGTGCGCTGAACCCGATTCGCGAGCTCGCGGACGTGCGCCAGATCAGCACCTACACGCTGAGACTGGTGTCCGCGAACACGCCGGCCGCGAACTACGGGGCCGAGCTGACCGAGGTGGCGGACGGGTCGCCGACGCTGGTGCAGCCGACCGTCACCACGGCAAAAGGGATGGAGTTCATCCCCTTCTCGATCGAGATCGGCGAGGACTGGCAGGGCCTGCAGCAGGAGCTGCTCAAGCTGCTCACCGATGGGCAGGCCGTGCTCGACGCGACCATGTTCCTGACTGGGACGGGGTCGAACCAGCCGCAAGGTCTCTTCAGCGGTGCAGGTGGGTTGCAGACGACGCAGCGCACTCAGACCGCGACCAGCTCGACCACCGTGATCGGCGACCTGTATGCGGTCCGACAGGCGATCAGTTCCACGCGGTTCTGGAAAAACGCGACGTTCGCCGCCAGCCCGACCGCCTGGGACGTCTTCTACCGCTACGTCGCGCAGGCGAGCACGACCGACCCGCTGCCGTTCACGCAGGGGCGCGGCGGTCCGTTCCTGGGGACGCCGAAGGTCGAATGGTCGACGATGAGCGCGGCCACGACAGTTACGGGCAGCAAGGTCGCTATCGTCGGCGACTGGTCAGGCTTTGTGATCGCCGATCGCGTCGGCGCATCGGTGGAGTTGATCCCGCATCTCTTCGGGAGCGCCAACCGTTTTCCGATCGGAGCTCGGGGCCTCTACTACTACTGGAGGACCGGCACGGCCGTCTCCAAGCCCTCCGCATTCGCGTACCTCGAAGTCAAGTAGTGATGGCCGGCGACGCCCCGTATGGCGACGTCGACTATGCGGACGAGGGACTGCAAGCCGACCACCAGAAGCGGTATCCGATCGACAGCGCGGCGCACGCGAAGGCGGCGTGGACGTTCATCAACATGGAGGACAACGCCGCCCAGTATTCGGCGAAGGATCTCGCCCTCGTCAAGGGCAGAATCCTCGCCGCCTGCCACAAGTTCGGAGTCGATACGGGTGAGAACGCCGCCGATCTCGATGGTTTCGACCACCGCGGGGGACCGCCGCGCGATGGCCTGGTCCGCGCGCTTCCGGGCCTCGAGGTCCGGGACGCGCCCGCCGGAGATCCCAGTCCGGGGACGCTGATCGGCTACCTGGCGGTCTTCGACCAGTGGTCTGAAATCAACTCGCAGCACGAGGGTCATTTCATGGAGCGGATGGCTCCGGGTGCTTTCGCCGGAACCATCGCCGACAACCGGGACCACATGCGCGTGACCTTCAACCACGGCAAGGACCCGTCGCTCGGCGACAAGGTGCTGGGCATCCCCTCGGTACTCGCCGAGGACGGTCGCGGCGTCCGCTATGAGGTGCCGCTCTTTGACACCGCGTACAACCGCGAGCTCGCACCCGGACTCAAGGCCGGCGCCTACGGCTCGAGCTTCCGTTTCCACGTCACCGCCGACGACTTCGCGCGCAAGGTGAGCAAGTCCGCATACAACCCCACCGGCTACCAGAGCGCACCGTGCGCGCACTGCAGATGCAGGAGTTCGGCCCGGTCACCTTCCCGCAGTATCCAGGTGCCACCGCGGGGATGCGCTCGCTCACCGATCGGTTCCACCCCTACCTGCCGGGTGTGCAGGCCGTCACAGCGCCGCGCGTGGAGGAGTTCCTAGCTCTGATCGGAGGCTGAAACCTCATCGTCCGGTCATGGGGGCGGTTGCGCTGCTCGGGATCTCCTCCCTCGAATCGGCGCACCGCCTTCCCGCCGACGGCACGAGGAGGGCCCACCCTTCAGCGCAACATTCAGCGCGTGGAGGTTCGCTCATTTGCCTGAAGCCGCTGACCAAGTCTCGGACAACGGTCCCGCCGAAGCGATGCTCTGGGAAGAGGCGCGTCGTCAACTGGTGCGTCAGGAATTGGTCCTCGATACCCTGCGCACCCAAGCAGTCGCCATGCTCTCGGTTGCTTCCATCGTGGCCGGATTGTTTGGATCCCGCGTGCCAGCGAATCCTGTTCCAGGCGCTGAAGCCGCCGTCGTAGCGGCGCTCGTGTTGTTCGGACTCACCGCCGTGCTGGCGATAGTCATCATCCGCCCCTGGGATTGGGTTTTTTCACACGGGCTTGACGACGATATCCGCGCGGTCGAGAACGGTGAGTTACTCAAGGTAGGCGACCTTAGCTATTCGTGGGCGAAGGATTTTGAGGTTTGGCGTACTGGCAATCAGACGAAAATCAACCGACTGACCTGGTGCTTTTCGTGGGCCTGCGCCCTCACCGGAGTGCAGGTCATCGCCTGGGGCCTAGCGATACTTCAGCCGCGCTTGTTTCCCTGATCGCCTTCGCTTTTCTTCAGGTGCTCAGGCTTCGTTTGGATGTACTTAGGCTTTGGGACCGTCGACGTCTCTTGACCGGTCTTGCCGCCCTTGGAAGTACCCGTGCCTCCGGTCCCACTGTCCCCTTTATCGACCGCATTAGGCATGGTCGCGAAGATAGCACTACGCTCCGCTCGTTGACGGCCGGGCAGGTAAGGGCCGTGGAAGCTACCATGCAGCGGTGAGCGATGAGACTGAGATCCTCGTCGGCTATGCGTCCCCCGATTTTTTGGGAGCGCGGCCTCCTTCCGACTGGACATTGACGTTCTCGGTTCACGACGAGAACAACAAGCGCCTACACCTCGAGCGGCGCGAAAAGCGAGACGCGAACGGAGATCGGTTCTTCCTCGTGACGCTTCCCGGTGACGTGCTCGCACGAGGTTGCCTTCGTCCGTCAGGCTCTTTTGAATGGGTCCCTCGCATCCCCGGCGGTGATCCGGAGTAGGCGACCGGGCTCCTAGACGGGAGGCGGTGCGAGAGGCCCCGGGGGGGTTGCCCCTGGCGCGGTCCGTCTCGCGTTCTTAACGAGCCGCCCAATGCCGGCCAGGACGACGACGGCACCGAGGCCGACGTAGGCAGTGATCGCCCACGGCAAGGGAAACCACGCCGCAGGGCCGAACAGAACGACCACGGCCGCCAGGAAGGTGAGGCAGCCGCCGCCGCATCCGGAGCGCTGCGTGACGACCGTGGTGACACTGCCGTCGGGGTAAGTAATGGTCGTTCGCCTCATCGCCCGGACCGTTTGCGCGTGATCGCCGCGACGGTCTCCCGTTGCATGCCCAGGGTCACGTGCGAGTACAGATCCAGGGTGATCGCGACGCTGGCATGTCCCAGCCTTTCGCTAGCGACCTTCGGGTGCATGTCCCCCTTGAGCCAGTTGGTCGCCGCCGAGTGCCGCAAGTCGTGAAAGCGGATCCGCGGGAGGCCGGCGCGGTCGAGGATCGCCTTCAGCCGATCGCGGAGCACTTGCGGGCTCAGGAAGCCGCCGAACTCGGTGCAGAACACCAAATCCGCGTCCTGCCACATGGAGCCGACAAGGAGCCGCTCCTGGAGCTGCCGAGTGCGATGGTCACGCAACGCCTCGACCGTCTCGGGGAACAGGGCCACGCTGCGCCGGGATTGTCGCGACTTGGGGCTCGTGATGCTGCGATCCGGCCCCCCTACCTGGGGCAGTGATCCGGTCACGGCGGTGGTGCCGGCGTCGAGGTCGACGTCCTGCCAGTGCAGGGCCAGGATCTCCCCTTGCCGTATCCCCTCGCGGATCGCAACCACGAAGAGAGCCTCGAGGCGATCACCTCGGATAGCGGTCAGGAAGCGGTCGAAGTCGCCATCTGCGAGGACGTGCATCTCGTGGCGGTCGACCTTCGGACGGTCGCCTGGGTCGATGAGTTCGGCGACGTTCCGGGACACCTTGCACTGCCGTACCGCCTTGGCCAGCGCCCGATGGACGAGTGCATGGAGATGGTGCGCGGTGGTCGATGACAACCCCAGCCCGCCCTCGATCTTTGGGGAGGTCATGTGGCGATACAGGCGCTCCAAGTCGCCCGCCTCCAGCTTCGCGAGCGGCTTCTCGGCCAGAGGGGACCGCAGCAGGTACGCTTCGATGTAGTTTCGGTAGTAGTGAGCGCTGCTCGCCTTCAACCCCTGGAGGTTATCGAGCCACTCGCGCATCCACCCGCCCACCGTGACCTTTGCGTCAGGGAGCGAGACGCCCGAGCCGATCAGCCGCAGCGCCTCGGCGAGCCTCTCCTCCACCGCCTTCTGATTCGGCCCCGAGAGCCACCGGACGGTGCCATCCGGCTGCTTGAGGCGACCCACCCAGCGACCATCGCCACGCTGGATCACAGCCCCTGTACCGGCGACACGCCGGGTGCGCCGCTTCTGTGACACCTTCGCAGGGTGTCGGCGCTTAGGAGCGGGTTGGGTATCGTTGTCCATGTCTGCTCTCCAGTAGCGGGCCATGCCCCCGGACGGTCGCACGTCGCGGGGGTTTCTTATTGCCTTGATTCTACCGGAAAGGTGTCAGAAGGTGTCAGGCCCGACACCTTGGAGCCGTAAATCGAATACGAATCGAAGAGCGCGCCCCAAGTTGTCGAATTCTACACGGGCGCCTCGGCCCCGAACTCCTTGCGAAGGTGCTCGACTGCCGCGCGCTGCAATCGTGAGACGTGCATTTGCGAAATACCGAGTCGCTTTGCGACCTCGGTTTGCGGCAATTGTTCGACAAATCGCAGCGCCAGGATCTTGCGTTCGCGCGGCGTGAGGTGGGCCATCACCTGCTCGAGGACGTCCTGCATCTCGACGCGTTCGAGGTTGTCGTCGGACAGCCCGAGACGGTCTCCGAGGGTGAGCGGCTCGGCGCCGCCACCGACCGGGCCGTCCAGGGAGACAGTGTGCTGCGCCGGTGCGACCTCCATCGCGGCAAGGACCTGGTCGGGCTCGAGCCCCACCTTCGCCGCGATCTCGGCGACCGACGGCGACCTGCCCAGCTCGTTCTGGAGCTGCTGGGTCGCAGCGTTCACCTTCGCGAGGTTCTCCTGGAGGCGCCGCGGGACCCGTACGGCCCAGGACCGATCCCGGAAGTGGCGGCGGATCTCGCCGGCGATGGTCGGCGTGGCGAAGGTGCTGAACTCGTTCTCCAGCGATGGGTCGAAACGCTCAATCGCCTGAATCAGGCCGAGGAATCCGACCTGCTCGATGTCCTCGAGGGGCTCGCCGCGATTGGCGAACCTACGGGCGATGTAATGGACGAGATCGCTGTTGAGCTCGACAAGGCGTTCGCGGATTCGCGGGTCGCGCGTCTTGTTGAACTCGCGCAGCAGACGCCGCATCTCGGCGCGCTCAGCCGTCTCCGCCGGCTTCGCAATCGTTCGCTCGCGGGTCGCCACACCGTCGCCGCGACCCGGCGAGGGGGTCACGACGCCTTGTATTTGGTCAGCCGGACGCGCAGGCTCCCAGTTCGCTCGTCGACCCGATACGTGCTGTCATCGACAAAGAGCCCCATCAGGCGGAGCGCCAGGTCGGTGGCGGCGACAAGTTCTCCCTCCCGCCCGAGCCCGGCCTGCTCGGCCCGAGCTCTGAGCTCGGCCTCTCGGTTCACCGTGCTCCGCACCGTGACCTCGAGCCCGGTGTCGCTCATCTTGAAGACGATGCGCACCTGGCCGGCGATCGACCCCGAGCCCTCGAGGCAGCGGATCGCGTTCTCGCAGGCCTGTGCGACGGCGATCGTCAGGTCGTCGATCGCATCCATGTCGAACCCGGCAAGCGATCCGAACGCGCCGGCCGCTCTCTTGGCAACGAGGACGTGCTCGCGGTCAGCCGGCAGCCGGAGCTCGGAGACGGTTCCCATCGCGCTACTCACATACCCCGCGAGCCGAGCGCCGAAACCGCCGGGGCCGGGGCTCAGGCGCCGGACGGTTCGGAGGAAGGCACCGTTGGGGCTGCGGCACCGGCAGCACGGCCCTCATCGACCGCGCCCGCGATCTCGGCCTCCCACTCGCGTGCCTCAGCCTCTTCCCGGCGGCGTGACCGGACGCGCCAGAAGAACACAGCACCGGTCACGGCCGCGCCTGCAGCCACAAGTCCTTTCTTACCGAACGGAACGCGCATTCCACGAGCCTCCCGAATTGCCGACTCGGTGATTATGGGCCTCGGCGGCGCGCCGGCGCGAGCACTGCGCCGGTGACCTCGAAGAGCACGACGCCGATCGCGTCGGCGACCGGATGCAGCGCGCCGAGCTGCGGCCCCCCGGCTCGGGTGGCGATGGCCACGAGCTCACCGGCGACCACGCCGACGGCGGCGAGAACGAACGCGAGCAGGACCGAGCCGCGCCGGGGCAACACCAGCGCCGACACCGTCGTACCAATGAGAACGAAGAGGATCGCGAGGCCGAGCCCCGGGCTCACGGCGTCCGGGTGGTCGGAAGGATCGCGATGCCGAGGTCGTGAAGCTGACCGGGGTCGACCGGAGCAGGCGCATCGGTCATCGGCTCCTGCGCCTGCTGGTTCTTGGGATAGGCGATCACGTCGCGGATGTTGTCGGTGCCAAGCCCTTCCATGACCATGCGATCGATGCCGCCGGCCCACCCGCCGTGCGGCGGGACACCGTATTCGAAGGCCTCGAGCAGGAAGCCGAACTTGCGCTGCGCCTCCTCAGCGTCGATGCCGAGTGCGGCGAGCACGCGCTGCTGGATGGCCGGGTCGGTGATGCGGATGCTGCCGCTGCCGATCTCACGGCCGTTGACCACGAGGTCGTAGGCGCGCGAGCGGACCGCGAGCGGGTCCGACTCGAGGAGATCCACATCGTCGGCATGGATCATCGTGAACGGGTGGTGGGCGGCACTGATCTCACCGGTCTCGTCGCTGCGCTCGAACATCGGGAACTCGGTGACCCACAGCATGTCGATGCGCGCGTCGTCGTACAGACGGCGCACCCGGCCAAGATGATTGCGAACCGCGCCGAGCGCCGCGTTCACCACGCTCGGACGGTCGGCCACCATAAGCACGCAGTCGCCGGTCTCGGCGCCGGTGCCCGCGCCGATCGCGTCGAGCTCCTCAGGGCTGAAGAACTTCGCGATGCCCCCCTGCCAGCCCTCAGCGCGCTTCCAGAGGTATGCGAGGCCGCGCGCCCTGGCGCCGCGTGCAACCTCGGTCAGCTGGCCTTCGATGTCGCTCCGGCTCAGATCGTCGCCGCCCTTCACGCAGATGCCCTTCACGACGCCGCCGGCGGCGACCGCCTCGGCGAAGACCCGGAAACCCGACGTGCCGACGATGCCGGTGAGGTCGCGGAGCAGCAGCTCGAAGCGGGTGTCGGGCTTGTCGACCCCATAGCTGTCCACGGCCTGCCGCCACGTCATGCGCGGGAACGGCACGGTGAGGCGTCCACCGCGAAAGTCGCACGCCTCCCATGCGCTCGGGATGGCGTGCTCGAGCGCAGCGAAGATGTCGTCCTCATCAACGAAGGACATCTCGATGTCGAGCTGCGTGAATTCGGGCTGGCGGTCGGCGCGCAGATCCTCGTCGCGCATGCATCGAGCCAGCTGGAAATACCTGTCGAAGCCGGCCACCATGGAAAGCTGCTTGTACAGCTGGGGGGATTGAGGGAGCGCATAGAAGCTGCCCGGGAACAGGCGGCTGGGCACGAGGTAATCGCGAGCCCCCTCCGGTGTGGCCCGGATCATCATCGGAGTCTCGATCTCCAGAAACCCGATCTCCGCCATCGCCGTGCGCAGCTCCGTACAGAATTTCGCGCGAGCCCGCAGGTTGCGCTGCAGGTGCACGCGGCGCAGGTCGAGGTACCGATGGCGTAGGCGCAGCTGCTCGTCGACCTCGGTGTCCTCGTTGACCGGGAATGGTGGCGTCTTCGCGATCGCGAGCACCGTGCAGGCGCTGGCGCGCAATTCGACCTCCCCGGTCTCGCGCCTGGGATTGACATTCGCTGGGGCGCGCAGGCGCAGCTCACCCTCGAAGCGCAGGACCCATTCCAGCCGTGCCTCGCGAGCCGCCCGGTGCGCGTCCGGGGCCTCATTGGCATCGATCACCACCTGGAGAATGCCGGTGTGGTCGCGAAGGTCGATGAAGACGAGACCACCCTGGTCGCGTCGCCGATCCACCCATCCGAACGCCGTCGCGTGCCCTCCCGCGTCGGCGGCACGCGGCGTGCCGCAGTAGGTGCGGTCAGTGCTCACGACTCTCCTCCTCCGAGGATGCGGCTGACAGTCGCCGCGAGCTCGGTGATCGGCACCGTCTGCTGGCTGTGTCCGTCGAGATCGCGAACCACGGCACTGTCACCGGTCACTTCGTTCTCGCCAATGATGACTGCAACTCGCGCGCCGATGCGGCCGGCACCGCGCAGCTTGCGGTCGAGTCTCCGTTCCGCGACGTCGAGGACGGTCCGTGTCCCCGCATCGCGGATGAGCCGGGCGATGCCCGCGGCCGCCTCGGCCTCCGCAGGTTCCACCGAGCAGACGAGCACATCGGCCGCCGTCGGGGCCTGTGGAATCGTGCCCAGGGCTCGGGCAACCATGAGGATCCGCTCGACCCCGAGCGCATAGCCGGTCGCCGGGGTTGCCGGGAAGCCGAGCAATTCGCCGAGCCCGTCGTAGCGGCCTCCCCCACCGAGCGAGCTCTGGGCCCCCTGGAGGACGTCGTGCCAGAACTCGAAGACGGTGTCGCTGTAATAGTCGAGCCCGCGCACCAGCCGGTCGTTGCGGATCGCGTCGATGCCCGCCGCCTCGAGATCGCGGAGGACGGCGGTGAAGTGGTCGCGGCTGGGCCGGTCCAGGGAGTCCCACAGCAGCGGGGCGCCCTCGACGAACCCGGCGTCGCGCTTGCAGTCGAGCAGCCGGAGCGGGTTGGTGTGCAGGCGGCGACGGCAGTCGTCGCACAGGGATACCTCCAACGGGGTGTAGTACGCCACCAGGGCGGCGCGGTACCGGGCCCGGTCCGTCGCGCTGCCGAGCGAGTTCACCTGAAGGTGGATTCCGGTGATGCCGAGCGCCTTGTAGAAACGCCAGGCGACCTCGATGATCTCGGCGTCGAGCGCGGGCGACCCTTCCCCGATGCATTCGATACCGACCTGGGTGAACTGGTGCTGCCGCCCCGCCTGCGGCCGTTCGGCGCGGAAGAAGGGCCCGGCATAGTGCACGCGAACAGGCCGGATCTCCTGGTCGAGGTGCGCGCCGAGCACGGCGCGGAGCGACCCCGCCGTTCCCTCCGGGCGAAGCGTCAGCGAGCGCCCGCCACGGTCGTCGAACGTGAACATCTGCTTCTCGACGATGTCCGTGTCCGTGCCGACGCCGCGGCTGAACAGCTCGGTCGATTCGATGATCGGCGTCTCGACCCCGCGGTATCCGAAGGATTCGGCGACGGCGCTGTGGGCGTCGAGCAGCCATCGGCGGGCGGCAAACTCGTCGGGAAGGATGTCGCGCGTGCCTCTCGGCGCTGCGATCTGGGGCATTGGCGTTCGAGTGTACGGGCTAACGGCGTCGACGAAACCTCGCGCCCCGCGTCAGCCGAGGCGCCCTTGGAATCGCGCGGCATTGCCCGGATTGTCGAACGCGAGGGTCGGGACGAAGTCGTCGGCGAGGCCGTGGAGGCGGCGAAGTATCGCCTCGCAGCGGGTCGCGAGGGCCCTCGGCCCACGCTCACGACTGCCGTCCGGCCGCACGCGCGTTGAGCAGCACCTGGGGGCCGTACTCGAGGCCGACGACGACGGCGCAGCCTGCGGCGGTGATCACGAGCGCATCGCGCCGCCGCCCCTCCACGCCGATGCGAAGCGAGGCGTTGGTTTCCGACTCGAGCAGCTCAGCGGTCGCCAGCTCGAGCATCCGGATTCGGGTTGGCCTGTCCACGAGGCGAGCATCGCGAGCGCGCGCGACAGCTGGTTGTCGCGCCGGTTCAGACGGTATCGCGAGCCACCGTGTGGACGTCGCGAACCGACTCGAGGCGCTCGAGCAGACGGCTCAACTGCGAGAGATTCTGGATCTCGACGATGGTGCTGATCACCGCGGTCTTGTCGTCGTAGACCTGCACGTCTGCGCCGCTCAGGTTGATCTTCGATTCCGCGATGACCGCCGCGATGTCGCGAAGCAGACCGGTACGGTCCCACGCCTCGATCTTGATGCTCACCGGGAACACCTGGCGCGCACCGGTCTCCCACTCGACGTCGACGATGCGCTCGACGTCGCCGGCATTGCGGACGTTCACGCAGTCGGCGCGATGCACGGTCACACCCTTGCCGCGGGTCACGTACCCGCGGATCGCATCACCCGCCACCGGTTTGCAGCAGTGCGCCAGGGTGGTGAGCATGTCGAGATGGCCGTGCACCCGCACGGTACCGGTGGGCGCGGGAGTGCTGGTGAGCGGAATCCCCAGAATGCGATCGTCGTCGGTCTGCTGCTCGTCGGCGCCGAACTTCAGCACCGCGCTGCGCGCGCTGATATCTCCGTAGCCGATTGCCGCGACGAAATCGTCGACGGTGGCGACCTTGAATTCCTGAGCCAGCTCGAGGAGTTGATCCTCCTTGACGCCGCTCAGCGACATCTGGCGGAGACGCCGGAACTCCTTGTCCAGCATCTCGCGGCCCTTCTGAATATTCTCGTCGCGGCGTTCGCGCTTGAACCACTGGCGGATCTTCTCGCGCGCGCTCGAGGTCTTCACGAAGTTCAGCCAGTCGCGCGACGGGCCATGCGCTGCCTTGGTGGTCAGCACCTCGACGATCTCGCCGTTCTCGAGGCGATGATCGAGCGGCACCATCCGCCCATTCACCTTGGCCCCGATGCAGCTGTGCCCCACGTCGGTGTGGATGCGATAGGCGAAATCCACCGGCGTGGATCCCTGCGGCAGCGAGCGCACATCACCGCGCGGTGTGAACACGAACACCTCGTCCTGGAAGATGTCGACCTTGACGGTGTTGACGAAGG
>Ga0182024_10018622_pt1 | contig 12908 bp, 14 predicted proteins | sample P32metaG_FD_120480 | JGI IMG/M metagenome (GOLD analysis project Ga0182024, IMG submission 120480) | Permafrost microbial communities from Stordalen Mire, Sweden - P3-2 metaG (Illumina Assembly) | ecosystem: Environmental > Terrestrial > Soil > Wetlands > Permafrost | place: Sweden: Stordalen...
CTCTGCTTGCTGCTTGGGAAGCTTCTTGTGTGTGTGCTCCCAATTTGTGTGTGAGCTGTGAGTGAGTGACTAAGACGGCCGCTGACGTTAAAAGTAACCTTTCTGCGGACCGCCACCAACGACGCATACATAAATTTTGGAGCAGGCCTGATTTCTTGGGGCTACTTCGTGACTCGAACAAACCACACAATCCGCCTTCTCCAATTCACGTTTCTCCTTACTATCTTCACACGTACATACTCTGCTCTCCTTGCTCACTGAATTGACTGCTGACAGACATTGCAGAGGTGTGTTTCCTTGATGTTGTTGCGTGGACGGACGTGCGGATTCAACCGCCGCCGCCGCCGCTGCCGCCGTTGATGATGACGTCCCTGGTTTGAGAGGACGATGGAACTGATGCTGTGTGTGTAGTAGATATGCCCAACCAACTCGATCAATTGAAGGCCACTGGCACCGTCGTCGTGTCTGACTCGGGAGACTTCGAATGTATGTCCCTCTCTCTCAATCAATCCTCGCTGGAATAAACCAATGTTAATCCCTTGAAATAGCCATCGCTCAGTACAAGCCGCAGGATGCCACAACGTACTCTCCCTCCTCCTCTCGCATGCATCCTTCTTCCAAGTTCTAACCACTTAGCAACCCGTCCTTGTTATTGGCCGCCGCCAAGAAACCAGCCTACGCAAAAATCATCAACGAAGCCGTCTCCTACGGAAAATCCCAAGGCGGCTCCCTAGACCACCAAGTCGACACCGCGCTCGACCGCCTCCTCGTCGAATTCGGCAAGGAAATCCTCAAAATCGTCCCCGGCAGAGTCTCCACCGAAGTCGACGCGCGCTTCTCCTTTGACAAACAAGCCACCATCGACAAGGCCCTGCACATCATTGAATTGTACAAAGAGCTCGGGATCGGGAAGGAGCGCATTTTGATCAAGATCGCGAGTACGTGGGAGGGGATTCAGGCTGCCAAGGAGCTCGAGAAGGAGCATGGGATTCATTGTAATTTGACGCTTTTGTTTAGTTTTGTGCAGGCGGTGGCGTGTGCGGAGGCAGGCGTCACGCTTATCTCTCCTTTCGTGGGACGGATCTTGGATTGGTATATATCCCCTTTTTTAATTGCAGCAGCTGATTCCTAGGTATTGTTATGCTTTCTCCACGAGCTTATGGTAGGTACAAAGCAAGCACAAAGAAGGACTACAAGCCCGAGGAAGACCCCGGAGTCGTTTCCGTCAAGAAAATCTACAATTACTACAAACAGCACGGATACAAGACCATCGTCATGGGTATTGCTCGCTCTCCTGATCTGTGTGTTCGCGGTTGATAGTAGGTGCTTCTTTCCGTAACACGGGCGAGATTCTTGAGCTTGCGGGATGTGATTACTTGACTATCTCTCCTGCTCTTCTCGATGAGTTGCAGAAGACGGAGGGACAGGTACCGAAAAAACTTGATGCCAATTCCGCCCGTGATGCTTCTGTCAAGAAAGTCAGCTACATCAACAACGAGCCTGAATTCAGGTACATCCCTCCTCCTGAGCCCCCTTTTTCCGTCTCTAAATTCCGCCGTTCACCTATTCTTTTCCATGTGTTATTCTCCTCCATCCTCTCACACTTCTTATCTCGCATTACGAAAATGTAATATCTTTCTACCCATCCAATCTCTTTCCCCTTCCCTTTTTCAATGCTGTTTTTTTTTTGAACATCACTAACAATCCCCCCTAGGTTCTACTTCAACGAAGACCAAATGGCCGTTGAAAAGCTCTCCGACGGAATCAGGAAATTCGCCGCCGACGCCGAGACCCTCAAAGACCTCCTCAAATCGAAGATCGAGGGCAAATAAACCACTCACTCGGCGTCAGATCTACTACGGTACGTCTAGCGGTGTGTTTGGTGCGTTTGGTGCGCCTGCGGGGCGTCGGGGCGGTGCGTCAGCGTGTGGATTTCTTTGCGGGGATAGTGGGTGGTATATCATATTATACTTATTTGTGAGTCGTCTCTCGTTGATATAGAATAGGTACTATATCAATTGATCTCTTTGAACTGGACAGGCCGTCTCCTGCAATCCGCTTCCATTGGAAGCTTCGCATTTGCTGTCGTCCACCAATCCCATTGCTATCTTGTTCATCAGACTTTTTTTTGACCTCCACAAAGTTCAAACCCGAACCCCTCAATGTCTAAGAATCTCAGGAGCTAGGCTTAAGATCCCGCTGCCTGATAGTTTATACCTCAGTTGAGAGGAGCGAGCCTGTGGGTTATGGCAACTTAGCCTTGCGGGGATATGACAAAGACCCGACCGGTCTAGGAGACTCATGCCGCCAGCGCAGCGGGGCGGAGGCCTATATAGAATAGGTATCTCAATTGATATCCCTGAACTGGAACGATATAAGTGTTGGTGGTAGTGTATAGGACCTGATTTAGTATCGGGGGAAAATTGTGTATTTGAATGGTTCTAGAAACCGTCTCCAAATTACTGTAAAGCAAAACACGAAGTACACATTGTAAGAGACTACATAATTTTCAAAGCTCCACCTCCAAGTCCCCCTCTTGTCCCAGCTCGTCTTTCAGTGCTTCGTCAGTCACTATTATCTGGTCCCACATATCACTGGAATCTTCTTCATGAAACTTTCCCCTTCCCTCCCTGAGCTCGCGACTTTGTGGGCGAGGTGCCCGAATATCGGCCTTGCACTTTCTGAGAAAGCCCCACACCTTTTTCCTCTCGTCCCTTGTTTTCAATGACTCATTGATAGGTTTGCCTTCCATCAGGTTGGATAAGAGTTGGGCCTCCGTCGAATTGAGCTGAGCGTACAACATTGCCACTATACAAAAGAATTCACCGGTAGTTAAGACGTTTCTGAGGAATGCGTAAGTAATCGTGACAAACGCCCGATCTACTCGGACCTGATGATTCGTGTTTTCCTTTGTTTCATTCACAAACTTTCTTCCAAGCTGTCGGAGCCTTTCTGAGGAAACCATTCCATCTGGGTCTCTGAATGATCGAATGAACTGATCCCTGCTAACGTCTTTGTAGTTTTTCGAGCCAAGGTAACCTTCTATCACCGTTTTTATCCGAATACTCATGACTGTTGACTGTATGTCGTCATTCAAACAACTTATCAACTCTGCTTGAGTTTTCACCGCCTCGCGCATCTTGTCAACATCGCGCTGTAGAAGGATATTTTCTCTCAAGAGTGATTCGACCTTCGTCTCGGTTGTCATGAATTCTGAGAAGGCCATCCTTTGTCGTGGTTGTCTCTGAAACAGTTAGAGCGGAGTTATCTGATCGACGTACGTTTTGTGTCTCATTAGTACTTTTGTCACTCCCATTTATCGTGGTGTGCAGCTCCATGTTATTGAAAGCCACCACCACAGGTACTCCGTGCTTGGAGATGTGTGACATAACGATGACATTTTCCGCCGGTAAGTTGTGTTGTTCAAGTAGACGTAAGGGGTCTCGGGTTGGCTGGTGTGGTGAGAGGGGGATTCGGTGGATCTGACTTGCGATGTTTTCTGCGTAAAGGAGATAATGCGGTTGGATGTTCTCCATCTCGGAAAGGGATGAGTGTAAATTTTCCATGTCACTGTCGCTTGGAGGCTCATTTGTACGATGTGATGTGGTCAAAGGGGAGGACTGTTGGCAAGAACCGCCATCTTTGTGAACCTGTGCGGGCATGTTATCTAACATCAGCATACATGCAGCTGCTGAGACGCAGGTAAATAAGCATCTGCAGAGGGGAGATGAAGAAGAGGAAGGAATAATTGAGGAAATACCGTTGGACATGTCCGGATTCGCTAAAAATGTCAACGAACCTTCAGCGGCTGATAAAGCATCGTAATGCTCCTCCCAGTCAACTGGACAATCCCTTTCCATAGTCACAACACTTGTGAAAGAAGACTTTATGTTGAGCAAAAGATTCTAAACCAGATGGAGACGGATGTGGTCTGTTGTCAGATGATGATCAGTGCCGGCGGGAAAGTTATAATTAGATGCACCAAATTACAAACCCCTACTAAAAAGATGAGGTGATCAAAAGTCTTAAATTACTGGCCCGTGTCAGTTCCATGAACTGATAGCTAGCTGATTCAACCTTATTTCAAATGTATAACCTACTTCTATATTGCCGATTTTAATCCCTCACGAGTTCCTTTATAATTAGCAGCAGAAACCGCCGGGGTAGTAGTTCTATGATGCACAGTTCATGACACTTTCGCGTCCTCCCTATATCTCCCTGACCAGCAATTCCTATCCTTAAACTCCCGGACCCAGTCTCACCCATCAAAATCACACGTCCATAATAGACAATTTCTTCCTCAATGCCTGCACAAAGCTCCTGCACAAGCTCCATGGAATCTATCTTAATTACACATTCCCACTGCACAAAGGCACATCCTTCCCGTCTTCCTTCCTTCAACTCTTGAAACTGGTCGCGGGGCCTGAATCACTGTCCCACTGCCTCGGAGCAGAGTCCAGCATACAACGCCCGTATGACTTCATTCGAAAATATGACAACAAGACCGACGCTATCATCGGATATCTAGGTCTCCGCAGCGAATTCGAGGACAGAAACGTTGACATCGGGATCCAAGAACTGGTGGCTAGGAATTGGATGTATAGGACTCAACCGTGTTCTTGAAGGTCCCTGCCACCGCCGTTGATTTACACAAGAGGGTCCTAATAACTGCATCTGTCTCGTTGGCAATTTCGGAACATCGGCGACAGATGCGAGGCGCTGAGGGATGTCCTTTTTTTCGTCGCTCGTTTCATTTTAAGATGTTTTAGGGGCCGTTTCGACTGCACGGTTTCTCGCAACTGCGTGTCTGAGGCGCTGGGTCTTCTAGATATGGAATGGCGCCCGACGATACGAAAAGGGTCCCTTCCATCTAGCGTCGAAGTTTGTCCTCAGGCATCATAGTTACGAGAAGCGGTGCCAATCAAAAACCGCACCAGAACATCTTAAAATGAAACGGCGGGTCTGGTTTCGATACTAGATCAACTAGTACGTGGCCTTGTTAGCTACCAAACCAGCTTAATTCCCAGATTAGATGAGCGGCTTAAGGCCGATCGTCACCCAGCTTTGCGGTCAACTCCCCGATTTTCCAAATTTTGTGCGCCCCAGTATTGTCTCGCGATCCTTTTGCCATGGACTCGTTCCTCGCGCGGCTGAACACACCATCAGCCAAATTTGTCCTCGTAGCCCTAGTCTCCTCTTCTCTTACCGCACTATCAATCTACTCTTTCCAATCCCTGCGGCGGGAACATGCGCTCTCGTCGCTGAAAGCGGAAGCCACTTCCATCAAACCAACTCAGATCCACCGTCTCAATTCGATTGGCGCCGAAGACATTTCCGGACCTTCGAAAGAGATCCAGATTGCGAGACAAGCGAAGATAGGAGAATATGACGAGGAATTGGTTATGGAGCAACTTGCGCGGAATAGGGCGTTCTTTGGAGACGAGGGGATGGAGAGGATTAGGACGAGTTTCGTGATTGTTGTCGGCGCGGGAGGTGTGGGCAGTTGGGCTGCTACGATGCTTGCTAGGTCGGGAATAGGTATCTCCCTTCTACATACTGCATGTTGTTCCGTGTATTCCGGAACTTGTTTTGTGTTGAGAAATGTGCTCACATGGTGATTAGGACGAATACGAGTCATTGACTTCGACCAGGTCACTCTATCAAGTCTCAATCGCCATGCTTCAGCAACATTATCCTCCGTCGGCACTCCGAAGGCTACTAGCCTATGCACTTTCCTCTCCACCATCAGCCCCTTTATAAACTTCGAACCTATTATCGATCTCTGGACCCTCGAAACTGCTCCCACTCTCCTTGCCGACAACCCCGACTACATCATCGACTGTATCGACAACATCAGCACGAAAATCGATCTTTTAGCCTATTGTCACAAGCATAATCTCCCTGTCATAAGTTCAATGGGCAGTGGTTGCAAGAGCGATCCGACGAGAGTGCAGGTGGGGGATATCAGTGAGACGGCGGAGGATCCGTTGTCCAGAAGTACGAGGCGGGGATTGAGACAACGGGGAATTGAAAGGGGAGTGCAGGTCGTGTTTTCGACTGAGAAACCTAGTAAAGAGGGGGCAAAGTTGTTGCCTTTGCCACAGGAGGAATTTCTGAAGGGCAGTGTAGATGAGTTGTCTGCTCTTCCTAACTTTCGAGTTAGAATATTACCCGTCGTTGGTATGACCCCTAAAACACAAGCATCTGTCCTGCTGTTCTCTCCCCCCAGTTGCTCGCATCCGTTTCAGGCTCCCTTTATACTGCCTTTTGTGCTCCCAAAGACTGAGGTTAGGAACTATGCCAGCGATATTTGGCCTCACCTGCGCGAACATGGTCCTAATGAAACTCGCCAACTACCCCATCTCAGACCAATCCTTCTTCGCAGCTTCCAAGCTCCGCCCCCGACTCTACTCCGAAATCCACACCTCCCTCAAATCCAAATACGACTCCCACGGCTCCTCGACCGCGCAACCCAACTGTCCCTTCAACGTCGACGACATAGGCTACCTCATCGAAGAGGTCTTCCGCGGACGAAGTATCCTTGAACCATTCCATTCATCTCGTTTGACCGTTGTCAAGTGGCGCCAGGAGGGTAATGCTGAGTGGGGGAATGTGGTTGTGATGACTAAGGCGGAGGCTAAGGAGCATGAGAAACGGGTTTTGAATAAGGGGGAGAAGGTCGAGAGTGTGTATAGTATGGAGGTCGTGAGAAGGGTGGAAGAGTTATGGAGGGAGGAAGGGATGTTGAGAGGGATTAGATTGGGGGCGATGTATGCTACGAATGCGTAAATTGTTTTCTCTACTTAGGTTTGAAGGCATGGCGTGCAATGGCATATTTCTACGTTTTCTTTGACATTTCTTCAGCTTGCTGAACTTGCTTGTTCTTGATCTGGCATACAGAAGATAATGAAAGTCGAAATGGATCGAGTTCAGGATGTATTCCTTGCAAAGTCTTTGGGACTGCCGATTGGTGATATTCCATCTGAAGGAATTCGGCTTTGCATCTGAGGATTCCCCGCCGATCCATTCAAACAATCTCCACATCCAAAGTCCAACCAGGCCACACTGCATCCATCTCTTCCACGCATCGACGCATCTACAGATCCAACGCCATCTTACCTTGTACAATGTCTCAATCTGTCGGATTAAACACTCAGCTCTACAAGAGTAGCCTCGTTCTTTGTGTTGAGTGAATTGACGGTAGTTCTGCCTACGCCCGCAACGGCGCTGTGGTCTCCACTTTACGCGGCCTACTATTTATTTCTGCAGGGTCGCGTAGCTTATCACCGTATTGCCGGAAAGACCTTGATGGGGAACTTGTTGCCTGAAAACAGAAGCGATAATAAAGTGTCGGATGTGGACAATCCAGATCCACTGTATTTGTCCGTCCGGTCTCAACAAAATTTCGCCGAAAACGTACGCGCCCTTCGTCGTCGATTCCTTTTCAGTCCGCTTGGAGACTAATTTTAGGTCCCATATGCTTTGTTACTGATTGCTTTGGGAGAGCTGAATGGACTTCCTACGGAGAAGGCTCACTATCTCCTCGGAAGTCTGTTCGCGTTGAGGGTTTTGCACGTCGAGTTAGGACTTTATGGCAGAGGCACCCTGGGATATGGGAGACCTATTGGGTACAAGGCACTTCGGACGTAATGCTGACTTCCTAGTTTCTATGGCACTATGGCTATTATTGGGGGTGTTGCAGGATGGCTTGGTAAGATGGCTTGGGATAGCCTTAGCTTGAGTCTTTAACTGCTGGTTTCATCGTGTCGAAAGACATGGACATATCTATAACCTTCTATTCGCAAGTCAGACCAAGAGAAATCGAATTTGGAAAATCTGTTGAGATCGGCGCTTGTGGATATATATTGGCGACAATCTTGTTGAAGAACTTTGAAACCTTCTCCGTTCAGTCCTGCATCTACTTCATCTTGCCATGGATGCCATCACCAGAAAAGTTTTCGGTGAGTATGTGCCGTTTGACATCTACCTACTGGTCTTGGATCATCTGAACACTCTGGACATCAGTTTCGGTTCGTCACTCGCTCTGCTTAACCTCTCGTTGACTTCTCGCATCAACGCCCGGATTATCCGAGACTGGGCCTCAATAGCCGACTCAAACAATTCCCGAAAGATTCAAGAGCTCGAAAGAGATGTTATTCCGCCACGTAGAAGAACAAACCTGGCCGTTCTGTGTAGACGTCTTGGCGGACTTTGCACCATCTGCGATAACCGAGCAAAGCTCCTTTTTCTTCAACATCCAAAAGATGAGCTTTTTGAAGGAATACTGCTCTGTCGACCATGTGACAGAGCTTACTTCCCAAAAATATCTCTAGCCCGGATTCTTCATAGATATCAGGTCAGGGAAGAGGTTCCCGGGAATCCCTCGATCCAACAACTCCTTCGCATGTGTCGTCCTCGCGCAACAGACTACTACAACTGGGCAGACTTTTATCCTCTGACCCAGCATTCATTGGATGTGTCTGCACACTTCGTTAGGCAACTTTTTGGCTCACTATGTCACACGAATGAGGAGTTCGGGGGTTACTTTCCACCGAATCAAGAGAGTCTTTCAGACCTTTATTGGCCTAAAGTATTCATATTGGAGGATCTTGGTGCCTTGGAGGGTCTTGACCAGAATGGAATAGCGTCACTTCCTCCGTATAAACACGAACTCCTGATGCTGAATCATTTTCGATACCGTTTCGATCCAAAGTGGAGAGACATGTCAGATGAGCAAAAGTTCCGGTATCATCTGCGGATTATAAAAGCATGGGCCAGTGATACCAGTTGGATTGAAAGGCCTTGGAGACTGGATAATTTTCCGCTAACTGGTCGAGCAGGAGCTCCCTTGATCATGATTAGCTCACCCGAAAGTCTCAAAGACGAGCTGGACTACAGGGAGTATCAATCCACCTGCGCGAAAATCAAGGGGGTCATGGGTGTTTTCCCTAATATTCTGCTCTATCCTTACATCTGGAAAGGTTGTGCAGAATCAGCTCGAGATGCCCAATATGCAACCAATCTTGCTAGCTACATATATCAGCAATTTTTTCGAGTAAGGAGATGGACTTTAAACGAGCTGGATTTTGATATGGAGATAACGAAACAGGATGGGCGTCTTGAGGTTGATTTGGTCCAGCGGCAGTGCAGGTTGAGGTTCATTGAATGCTTTCGCGATCGTGGGTGTCGTGCGCCAGATATGCATGATGGGATAGTATACAGAACAGATATCATCCGGTTTCGGGGGTGCGATGTGTCTGTGCTTTCGCGGGTCATGGTTTACGGATACAGTAGTCTGTCCGAGTGCACCACTGATTACGGACGTTTGGTGATATCTCCTTGGAGGAGCTGTACTTGTCGGTGGTGTAGCTCGCCTGTATAAAAAGACTTTGGGGATTTGTAAATACGTGTGAATGTAACTCACTTGGCATCTGTTAGTCCCATAAATTTAGAATTCCAAACGTCCTTTCCGGTATCCATACAATGGCCAACAAAGTGCAAATATATATGCTATATATGTTCATGTTCTTCCCAAGAACCGTCCAATTTCTTCCCCCACTCGACCAATCTTCAAGAAACTATCGTGTCCAAACAAACTCTCCTTTTCACTCAGCTCGATGTATTCAACCTTCTCATTCCCGGCCCTCTTCAAACAGTCCACAATTTCCCTCTGTTGTTTTGCCGGAAACAAAATATCACTCACTGCCCCGACGACAAGCGTTGGAATTCCTGCCAACGTCTTAAACCCCTCCGTCAAATCTGTAATTTGTTCCTCCGGACTCGGCACGGGTTCGCCTGGTTGAGGCCCCAATTCGTACGGCACACTAGGTAGACAGGAATCTCCACGTTCGCCGCCGGATTCAGCCGGTTTAGCTCGTGCAGAAGCAGACATGTCGAATAAATCCATGGCCTTCGAGATGTACAACATGCTGTTAGCATCGTAACCTCGCCACCATTTTTCGCCGGACCAGTCTAGGTAGCGCTCGATTTGGTAGTCTGCGCAGAAAGCAGGCGGGGAATCCGGAGAGAGACGAGTTCGAGCGAAACGTTGTTCCCATTCGGGACCAGAACGGTAGGTGATTGTTGCGATCTCTCTGGCCAGCTTCATTCCTGCATGAGGAGGAACGCCGTTGTAGTATTCCCCCCGATTCCAATGTGGGTCCGCCATTAACACTACGATTACTAAAACGTTCAGTAGAGGTGTACCTTGGCGCTGAACGAATCGCATGGCGATGCTTCCAGGGAACGATCGTGCTGCTGCACTTACACTGACAATCCTGCCGACTCGGTCTTTTCTGCCTAACACACCTGCCGCCAAAGACTGCATTCCACCCATTGAATTACCCACACTGGCATACAGTTTCTCGATCCCGAGGAAATCGAGCAACTTGAACTGCGCCCTGACCATATCGAATATTGTGATAATAGGGAACGAGGTCGCATACGGTCTCTCGGTTATAGGGGAAATGCTACTTGGTCCGCTAGAGCCGAAACATCCCCCGATGGGATTGGTGCAGATAATGAAATACTTGTTCGTATCCAGAGGTTTCCCAGGTCCAATGACATGTTCCCACCATCCAGCCTTTGTATTTTTAGGATGCGACTTTGCATGAGAGGATGCACTTAAACCGGTATGCAGCAAAATAGCATTCGACTTTTCCCGATTGAGCGATCCCCAAGTTTCATATGCAAGGTACACCTCGGGCAACCTCCCTCCATGATCCATCACTATCTCCTCGGGAGAATAAAAAGTCTCATGTCCAGAATGCAGTCCCAGCGGATTCGCAGGATCAACTTGTTTTTGCGGTGGATTTTTCCGAAGATTCGCGGTCCGTGAATCTAACGTATCGAGACACGGGAACGACAATGCGGGCGAAGGTGGCGCCGATGACCCTGATGAAGCAGGTTCAGGTACAGCAGTAGATTGGTAGCGCAAGGCAAGTATTCGAAAGCGTCGCGAGGAAGATATGAGCTGACGGACGCTGGCTCTGCTGCGCGGAAGGAGAGACATGTTTCGGAGGAAGGGAAGTCGACGAGCGGCGATGTGACATCCTTCCCGAATTTCAGATGATACTTTTGTTGCGCATCAAATCACGCGAAATGGCGACATCGCTGTCACGTGATGCAGCTCGCTGATCAGATCACTATCTGACCACAGCAAGTGCGATTTCAGAGTAGCGAAGTTATTATATACCGCAAATTGATCATCCTAAAAGTATCTCAAGCTGAATGAGTCCTTTGTATACCAAGCGATACTGGCAGAGATCTTTTGCGGCACTATTACTAACTGTACGGAAGAATAAGCCTGCTCAGATCAGTCAGACCACTTATAACGCAACGCAAATATTTCCCGTGGGGATCTATATATCCTCCCCGGATCGACTTGTTTTTTTTCTTTTCTATAAGATGAGTGACTTGTTGGTCGATTTAATTCAATCCGAAAACCGAAAAGAGATTCGGTCACTGAAACTGCCAGATATACCGATGTCAAGGTTTCTGACGGAAATTCAAATGGGCACGTTCTCTTCACGATATCTCCCTCTGGTATTAGTGAAAAGGACGATGTTTCTCCTTCCTCTCATCGATGATCAATCAGACTAAATATTTTTGGCGCTCTCATTTGCACTCTTTGGCTGCTTTCCCAAACATTGGTAGATAATCCTTCCGGGCTCTATACCCTGCCATAAACACATGAGCAAGCCGAGAAGCTCAGTGTGGATTCATCCTAGGCCAAAAGCTTCACGTCATCTTTTTTCGGACTTTTGAAAGATGTCCGTGAAAGCGTCATTGATACACAAAAAGCTCAATGTCAAATCCCAAGCAATCAAATCTCGGAATATTCTACATTAATAATTCTATGCATATCCTACCAACCAACCTTATTCCGTCCCATCATCCTCCGCAACAACGCACGGGGAATCGTCCCAAGTCATACCAACCGAAACAACAAGGTCAGGACCAGAGAGCAAAAAAAAACAAGCAGAACAATACACTGAACACAAACAAGAAAACCAACCATTTCCGATCCCAATTAAACCGGAGATGTGTAAAAAAAAAACACAAACAAATCCTATTCCTTCCTTTTCCGTTGATGAATGCCATTCGAGAATGCGATGCCATTGGTAGTATTGTTTGAGGGTATATGTCCATTAGCGACAGATAGCGAAGCAACGTCCTTTTCCTTCTCCTTGTCGGTGTCTGCGAGAGGTGTGTCGTCGTCGTCGTCGTCTTGTAGAGGGTCGTCTTCGTCGTCTTCGTCGTCGGAGCGGACGTCTTCGGCGGGGGCGCCACGGATAACACGGACGGCGAGACGGATGATCATGGCGAACCAGAGACAGAGGAGTCCTTGTAACGTAACGAGCAGACAGATGAATAATAAGTGTACTTCTCTGGTGAAATAGTATCCTTCTTGGGGATTCCAATTGTATCCGTCGCCCCAGGGTCCGCCGCCCCTTGGCGGGTAGGAATGGTAGTTTGGATTGTCTTTGTTGTCTCGGTGGAAGATTTCGGGGGCGTCAAAGTAGGCGGACAGGATGATCAGGTTGAAGAGGTAGTGGCGGGTGTATGGCCAAGAAATGAGGAAGAAGAAGAACGTTGCATCGCACGGACGTTGGAACTCGAGGTACTTTAGCAGTTTGGCAGACTTCAATTAGTAAAGACCAGGGAAGAAGGGTACAGATAATAGGATGTCTGAAAAATCCATGACGCAGAGGATGAGGTTGCCGACGGCAGTGACATTGTATGTATAGCTCATGAAAATGAGTGTGCAAGTGACCAGATGATGGGTAAACATCTGCCAAAAGTCCTTTCTCCTCTCCTCGATATTCAAGACAAACACCTGTTGAATCCAGAATGCCATCTCAACAAGATAATACGCCTTGAAGAGTCCATCATTCTCGATCTGTGGA
>Ga0182024_10018623_pt1 | contig 12908 bp, 11 predicted proteins | sample P32metaG_FD_120480 | JGI IMG/M metagenome (GOLD analysis project Ga0182024, IMG submission 120480) | Permafrost microbial communities from Stordalen Mire, Sweden - P3-2 metaG (Illumina Assembly) | ecosystem: Environmental > Terrestrial > Soil > Wetlands > Permafrost | place: Sweden: Stordalen...
GCCCGACTTGTAGCGAATCCCGTTCCATCCACGCACGTTGCCGCCGCCGCGGATCGTGAGGACCCCGCCGCCGCCTTCAACCGTGCCGAATTCCGCGCCGTTTTCCATATCACTATCGTGGCATGGCGCTTGCACCGCGAAGATGCGGATCAAACTCGTGGACGTGTTGTTACACTATCCACTGCCGCATGAACAATCCCACGCCTCCTTCTTCGACGCCGGCGACCATCGGAGTGAAAGCCCGCTACGCGGTCGCAGCCGGATTTCTCGGCTGGACCTTCGATGCATTCGATTTTTTCGTGCTGGTGTTGGTTTTGCCCGCGGTCGCGAAAGATTTCGGGCGATTGGACCGCGCGATCGCCCTCACCTTGACAGCCACCCTGGCGACGCGTCCAATCGGTGCATTCCTGTTCGGGCTTCTGGCCGATCGCTTCGGGCGCCGGCCGGTGCTGATGGCCAATATCGCTTTTTATTCGTTGATGGAAGTGCTTTCCGGCCTAGCGCCCGGCTATGCGAGCTTCCTGGCGCTGCGGCTGCTCTACGGAGTCGGCATGGGTGGGAATTGGGGCGTCGGAGCGTCGTTGGTGCTCGAATCCGTGCCGCCGAGACGGCGCGGCATGGCTTCAGGATTTCTGCAACAGGGCTACGCCGTCGGCTATCTTCTTGCGGCCGCCGCGCTCTACACCGTGTTTCCCCGGTGGGGATGGCGCGCCATGTTTTTCATCGGCGTGATTCCCGCCCTGATCACGCTGCTGATCTGCTCGAAGGTCCAGGAGTCGGAGGCCTGGCGCCAGGCACGAACGGATTGGTCCACTTACCGGAACGCAATCTTCGGGAACGCGCGGCTGTTTCTCTATCTGGTGCTGCTTATGTCGATGATGAACTTCATGTCGCACGGCACGCAGGATATGTACCCGACCTACCTCCAGCGGCAGCGCCACTACAGCGCGGATTCGACTGCCATCGTCACCGCGATTTCCATGGTGGGGGCCATCCTCGGAGGACTGATCGTCGGGCATTTCTCGGATCGCTTCGGGCGCCGCCGTTCGGCGACTCTCGCGGCGCTGCTGGCCGTGTGCGTGATTCCACTATGGGTGTTTGCGCCGAACATGGCGCTGGTAATGCTGGGAGCGTTCCTGATGCAATTCATGGTGCAGGGGGCGTGGGGAGTAATTCCCGCTCATATCAATGAGCTGTCGCCCGCGCCGGTACGCGGATTTTTCCCGGGTTTCGCTTATCAGACCGGCGTTCTCATCGCGTCGAGCATCACCTACATCGAGGCGCGCCTCGGGGAACACTTCACGTATGCCACCGCCATGGGCGGTCTCGCGGCCGCGGTCTTTCTCATCGGCGCCGTCGTGATCTGGACCGGTCCGGAGGCCAAGGGCGTATCGTTCGTCAACAACGCGGCGTCCTGATTCGCGTCCGCTTGAATCCGCTACCCCCGCGTCATCCCGAGCGCGGCGACCCCGCGTCATCCCGAGCAGCGCCCCCCCCCGTCATCCCGAGCTCAGGGGGATCTGCTTTTTCGGTTGCGCGGTCGATTTTCAAACATCCCCACTACCTCGGCGCGACTGCTCCGCGAAGCTGTGTTAGACTGGCATCCTCGACGGAACTCCCCCTTCCCTGTCAGAAGAGGTTCACGAGGAAGGCATGGCGACCATAGCGACCCGGGAGACACTCCCCGCCGTGTTCGGTCAGTACGTACTCGACGCCGCGCACGATGAAATGTTCGATTCTTCCGGCGTCGTGCGTCCGCACTATGAGCAGCTCTACGCGATGCTGCTCGACCTTCCCGCGGAAGAGTTGAAACGCCGCCAGCAGCTTTCAGACAAGTCGTTTCTGCACCAGGGCATCACCTTTACGGTGTACGGACGCGAAGAAAGCACGGAGCGCATTTTCCCCAACGACCTGCTGCCGCGCATTCTGACCGGTGAGGAATGGACGCGGATCGAGCGCGGATTGACCCAGCGCATCACCGCGGTCAACCTTTTCCTGAAGGATCTCTATCACGAGGGCCGCATCCTCAATGACGGCGTGGTGCCGCGCGAGCTGGTCTACAGCTGCAAGCATTTCCGCCGGCAGATGCGCGGCCTTCACGTGCGCCGCGACGCGTATGTCACCGTTGCCGGAACGGATTTGATTCGTATGCCGTCCGGCGAGTTCGTGGTTCTCGAAGACAACCTGCGCGTGCCGAGCGGCGTCTCCTACATGCTGGTGAGCCGGCAAGTGATGAAACGCATCTTTCCGGAATTGTTCCGGAAGTCCTGCGTCCAGCCGATCGAACATTACAGCCAGGCGCTGCTCGCCACCCTGCGATCGCTCGCGCCCCAGGGATGCCCGGAACCGACCATCGCCCTGCTCACGCCGGGAGTTTACAACTCGGCGTATTTCGAGCACGCCTTTCTCGCGCGGGAGATGGGAATCGAGCTGGTGGAAGGCCGCGATCTTCTGGCGCACGATAATTTCGTCTACATGCGAACCACCGCGGGGCTGCGGCGGGTCGACGTGATCTATCGCCGGATCGACGACGATTTTGTGGACCCCTTGGCCTTTCGATCCGATTCGTCGCTCGGCGTGGCGGGATTATTCAACGCGTATCGCGCCGGGAACGTCAGCCTGGCGAACGCGCTCGGAACCGGCGTCGCCGACGACAAGGCCGTATACGCGTACGTGCCGAAAATCATCCGTTATTACCTGGGCGAGGATCCGATTTTGAGCAACGTCGAGACCTACCAGATGTCGGATCCAACCGAGCGCCGCCACGTGCTCGCGCAGATTGAACGATTCGTCGTCAAAGCGGTCGGCGAATCCGGCGGATACGGGATGTTAATCGGCCCGCAAAGCACGGCGGAGGAGCGCGATGAGTTTCGACGCCGCGTCGAGGCCGATCCGCGTAACTACATCGCCCAGCCGACCATTCTGCTGTCCCGCGCGCCCTGCCTCGCCGGCGGCTCGATTCAACCGCGGCATGTGGACCTCCGTCCGTATATCCTGTGCGGCGAGAAAATCACCGTGGTTCCGGGCGGGTTGACGCGCGTCGCGCTGCGGCAGGGATCGCTGGTGGTAAATTCGTCGCAGGGCGGCGGCAGCAAGGATACCTGGGTTTTGCACTAAGGGTGACGCACTGATGCTTTCGCGCGTAGCCGACAGCCTGTTCTGGATGAGCCGCTATCTCGAGCGCGCCGAGCATACCGCGCGCGTGATGAACGTCCAGTTGAACCTGATGCTCGAGCGCGGCGTCGAGACCGACGACCGGCATTGGGCGCGGGTCCTGCGGTCGCTCGGCGTCGAAAAGCCGGAGGAAGAGGCGGCCTTCGCCTTCGCGCAGTCCCTGCTGCATTCGACGCGAGCTCCCTCCTCGATCGTGTCCTGCGTCAACTCGGCGCGAGAGAACGCCCGGCAGGTGCGCGAGCAGATCACCTCGGAAATGTGGGAGCAGCTCAATCGCCTGTTCCTCGAAGTGAAGCGCGCCGACGACGCAGGCGATGTCCGCGATTTCCTTCAGGCGATCAAGGAAGGAGCGCACTTGTTTCAGGGCATTACGGATTCGACCATGACCCACGGCGAGGGCTGGCAGTTCATTCAAGCCGGGCGCGGCCTGGAGCGCGCGGTCGCCGTGGCCATGCTGGTGGGTGTGCACTTCACCGAGTTTCATACCGCACATCCGGATTCGGAACCCATCGAGTGGATCGGCCTTCTGCAATCCTGCACCGCGTTTGAAGCCTATTGCAAGGCCTACACGGCGGACCTGCGTCCGGATCGCGTCGCCGAGTTTCTGGTGCTGAATCCGGTGTTTCCGCACTCCATCCGATTCTCGGTCGATGCTCTGGCCGCATCGCTCAAGCAGCTTGGCGCGGATGTGTCCAGCCGTCGCCTGGCGCGCGTCGAACGGATCGCCGGCCGCATGCAGGCCACGCTCGCGTTCGGGCAGATCGACGAAATCATGACCGCCGGACTGCATGCCTATCTCGACACGGTACGCCGGCAGTGTACCCAGCTCCACAGCGCGTTGTATCAAACCTACATTGCCTATCCCGTGGCGGCGGCCCTTGGAGCATGATGTATTATTCGATCCGCCATCTGACCCAGTTTCGCTACGATTCTCCGGTCAGCGAGAGCCTGATGGAAGTGCGCATGCACCCGCGTTCCGAGGGTCCGCAGCGCTGCCTGAGCTTTCAGGTTTCCGTCGACCCCCGCGCGCAGGTGAGCTCCTATCGCGACTATCTCGGCAACAGCATCCATCATTTCGATGTGCCCCAGAAGCACACCCAGCTCAGGGTCGTCGCCGAGGCGCTGGTCGAAGTGCAGGCGATGCCGGAGTTGCCGAAACGGCTGGGCGCGGATTCCTGGGATCAGCTGGATGCGCTGGTCGCAGCCGGCGACTATTGGGAGACGCTCATGCCCAGCCAGTTTGCGCACTCCGGCCCGGCGCTTGAACAACTGATCGAGGATCTGCACGTGGAGCGGCGCGACGATCCGCTGTCGTTCCTGCGAGAGCTGAGCGAGGCGATCTACATCTGGTTCGAATATGTTCCCAAGTCGACGCGCGTGGATTCGCCCATCGACCATGCCATCGAGACGCGCCAGGGCGTGTGCCAGGATTTCGCGCACATCATGACCGCGCTGGTGCGCCACGTGAAGATTCCGTGCCGGTACGTAAGCGGTTATCTCTACCCGCGCGGGCTGCCGTCGGACCGCTCGTCTGAAGGCGCGAGCCATGCCTGGGTGGAGGCGTTGCTGCCGGGCCTCGGCTGGACCGGATTCGATCCGACTACCAATTTGTTTACGGGCGACCGGCATATTCGCACGGCCATCGGGCGCGATTACGCCGACGTGCCGCCCACCCGGGGAATCTTCAAGGGCAAAGCGGCGAGCGATCTCACCGTGTCGGTTCGAGTGGCGCTTTCCGACGCCCCTCCGCCTCCGGAAGCCGATTTGAATCTGCCTCCGCAGTGGGAGGACCCGCCCGAAAGCGATCCGCCCGACGTTCAACAGCAGCAACAGCAGCAATGAGAGGATGCTCTCTGACCGCGACCGTCAGGGAGCGGACTTTCAATCCGTATGGACCGCGCGAAGCGCGCGCCTGCATTCTGACTTCTGAATTCTGGCTTCTGAATTCTTCTTCGCCCCTCGTCATCCCGAGCCCAGCGAGGATCTGCTTCTCGATAATCCATATCAGTTCTCCGTAGGCGTGCGATCCACGTGGTCGATCACGATGACGCTCATCGGATACTTCTGTGCCGCCAGCTTCAGCCCGAGAAATCTATCGACAGCCTCGAAAACCGTGATGTCGCCGGTGGGGTCCGCGGCTGACGCAACGGCGCCCGGCTGATTGGGATCTCCGCCCCGGCCCGCCGCCGCGAATCGATTCGCCGGCGCCCAGGTCAACGCGAAATCATACGAGCCTGTGAGCCCGGTCAAATCGACCACAGGGTGATTCAGGTATCCACCCGCGACCTGGTGCAATTTTTCGGCGAATTGCGCCATGGTCGTGCTCTGGCACGTATACGTGCCCAGGCCGTCCGCGACCGTCAGCTTGCATTCCGACCGCTCCGATTCGGATGCGTTCTTGAGCTTCAACCCGCGCTTTCCCGGCGTCAACGCGAAGACGTCCACTGGCTGATCTTCATTGTGGACTTTCAGATTGAATCGCTCCGCCAGGAACTTCTGCAACATCACCCGAAGCGTGTCGATCGGAACCTGGGCCTGCGCTTTTGCGACCAGATCGAAACGATCCGAGTCCAACCATTTGGGCGCATTCGCGATCGTCTCGGCATTGTAGGCCAGAGCCATTAGTTTTTTGAGCGTCGAGCCGGGCAGTTCCAGCCGGCCGCTTTGAAGGAATCTGGATTCGCCCTCAGTCGCGCCGGGCTTACTCACGTGGATGTCCGCGACTTCGAACTCGGTCGGAACGGCGGCCAGGCTGCGCGCGACACCCGGAGGATTCTCCGTCGGCTTTTGGTTCACGTGCTCCACCACGATTACCGGCAGCGGTGAAGTTTGCTGCTCCAGCTTCAACCCGAGCTGTTTGTGGACCGCATCGAAAATCGAGACCACGCTCGCCTGATCTCCATCCGCGTGCGTCGCTTTTCTGACCTGGTTCGGCGGCGTGAAGTTCAAGGTGTAATCGTAAGTTCCGTGGAGACCCGTCAAATCCACCACCGGCCGATCGAGAATTCCCAATTGTTGAATTTGCTGCGCCAGCACCTTCATGCTCATGTGTCGACACGTGAAGCTGGCGAGCGCTGTTGCACCGCCAGTCATGTTGCAATTGGGAGCGCTGTCAACGGCCGATTCCTTGAGTTTCACCCCGCGCTTGACCACCGTCAGCGCATACACCGGCATCGGCCTTTCTTCTCTGCGAATCGCCAGCTTAAAGCGTTCCGCGAGCAGCGCCTGGAGCATCGGTCGAAGCGCCTCCTCCGCTATCCCGGGCGGAGCTTTGGCGATAATATCGAACCGGTCCGTATCCAGCCAGCTCGGCCCGCCGATAACCCGGTCGTTCGCGACCTCAAAGGCGATCGTGATGAGTTCGAGCATGCTCGCGCCGCGAAAGTCGACCCGGCTCGCGGTCAGCATCGCGCTGGTGATGCGCGTCGTGCCGGCATTGCTCGTGTGAACGTCCGCCAGCGTAAATGCCGGCGGGTTTTCTGTCGATTGGCCGAACACCGGTCGGATGAACCCGGCGCTCAGAAAACTCACCAGGATCGCGCTCGCGAATACTAGTCGTTTCATGACTCGCCCCGTTTCTTCAACATTATATTGGTTCGCCGGCATGCGCACGCCGTTGTTGAGATAAAGGTACTAACGCGGTTCCGGTACTAGTAAGCCCAACTTCCTGTTCCACCATTCACAGCCGGTCTCTAAGCTGATGCTGCGAACGAATCAAGTGCGCAGATCAAACGGAAGGAAGGAAAATCATGAAGAAAGCAATTGTCCTGTCGATGTCACTCAGCGTGGGGTTGGCGCTCCTGGCTTCGGCTCAAGCGTCTCCAATCACGGTCAGCTACACGAGTGGCAACCTGGGTCAAGGAACCGTGGGGAACAACATCACACAGACGGTAAGCGGGGAAACCGTGACCGCGACCGCATGGAGCACAACCGGAAACGGCGGTACGACCTTTCAGTCGGCCGCGCTGGGTCAATACTCCGGTCTTGGACTCGGCGTTTGCAACGTGGATGAGATCGCCGTCGGCTGCAACCCGCCGCAACACGAAGTCGACGACAACGGCCAGTTCGATTTTGTCCTGTTCCATTTCAGCTCGCCTGTGACTGCGATATCCATCGTTATCGATCCGGTCTGCGATTGTAATACGGATGCGAGCTACATCGCCGGCAACAACCTCAGTCCGTCGGGCGATACGGTGACGCAGGTCGGAACGTTCACCACCAACAATGAAGCCACGCCGGATACGACGCGGACCGTCACCATCACCGGTCTTGCCGACGTCAACAGCCTTCTGTTCGGAGCGAGCCTCTTGGGAAATGACAACTACTTCAAGATCGAATCGATCTCGGTGACCGAAGGGTCTGCCGTTCCCGAACCTGCCACATTCGGTTTGGCCGGCGTCGCGCTCATCGGCCTGGCTCTGGCGCGGCGCAAGAGCCGGAAGCTCGCAGCGCGGTAACGCGGATTTGCGCGGGGAGCTCTCACCCGAGTAACATTGCTATTGGTGGCCTTCAGTGGCAGGCCTCGCGCAAAACATCATGACTATCAAAAATCTGATCAGACTGATTCCGGTGCTTGCGATCACGCTAACCGCCTACGCCAGCAAACCGGCGCTTGAACTCGCCGGTGTGGCTTGCGAAACCCCGCCCCCCAGCCACTGCCCGGATGCAAATTGCCCGGGCCCGCTGGTTATCGAAGAAGGGAAGGCGATCGAGCCGAAGACGGGCCGCGAATTTTTCCTCGACTATCCCTGCAATTTGAAAAAGGGCGAGAAGGTGACCTTCATCCTGTCGCTTCACGGATTCGGCTCCTACGGGAACTGGATGCGCCACTATTTCCCGCTGATGGATTTTAAGGAAAAATACCGCCTGGTGATCGCGACCCCGAACGCCTCCGCTCCACCCCCCAAGGCATGGGCTGCCGTCGACGATGCGTATCTCCAGAACATCGTCGATCTGATTTACGCGCAGATCGGCAAGCAGAACATCAAGGCGTTCTGGCTGGTCGGGCATTCGCAAGGCGGAATGACTTCGAACCGGATCATCCGCACGGATTTCTTCAAACAGCGCGTGGACGGTTGGCTGAGCCTCTCCGGCGGGCGGCTGGGAGCGAATCCGGGTCGCGGCAATTTCAGTAATTTGACCGCGCGCGGTCCTGCGCCGGGCGCCGCCGCAGGCGCGGGGCGAGGAGCCGGTCGCGCCGGCGGAGCCAATCCACTCGCAGCCCCGGCAGGTTTGCCGGACAACCGGTTTTCCTTCATCTACGAGACCGGCCAGAATGAGATGGACGCCAAGGGATTGCCGGAAATGTCGGAATGGGCCAAAACGCTCGGATGCGGCGCGCGGGTCCGCAAGCCCGATGTCGTCGATACCAAGGCCGGTTACGTTTTCGACTCGACGCGCCAGGATCCTGGTTCGGACGCATGGGGACGATTGCCGCGTCCGGGCACGGCGGAGGTTTTCGAATATCCGCATTGCACCAGCGGCCGCATCGTGGCGGACGTGATTCGCGAAAGCAAGGGTCACACAGAAGGGCTCGAGCCCCACGTCACCGAGCAGCTCATCAAGTTGATGCTCTCCGCTAAAACACCGGAAAAGAAGTCGACGTAGATCGCGCACCCGCTTCGCCGCGGCATCCCGGTCAGGGGGGACCTACAATCCTTATGGTCCGCGCGAAGCGCGCGCCTGCGTTCTGACTTCTGAATTCTGGCTTCTGAATTCTTCTTCGCCCCGCGTCATCCCGAGCGCAGCCCCGCGTCATCCCGAGCGCAGCCCCGCGTCATCCCGAGCGCAGCCCCGCGTCATCCCGAGCGCAGCGAGGGATCCGCTCTTGAGTAGGCCGGGCCAATTTTTCGAACTGACGCACCACCCTCGGGCGAAAGCATCTGGATGGCGATGATGGCTGCCGGAGCCAGATAAGCGAACGTCACCCAAACCCACATCAGCGCCCCCGCGGCCTCTTGATCTGCCAACGGCGGGATATCGAAGAGCCGGTGCGCGGAGAGATACTCCGGATAGACCACCCGGTCACAAAACGTGAGAAATGCCGAAAGCGCATCGCACGGCAGCGTAGCCAGGAAAAGGTACAGCGGAATCGACCACCGCGGCCACCTCGCGAGGCTCGGCCAGGGTTGGACTACGGGCCACCAGAATAGAAGGCCGGCGGCGAAAAAGCACGCGTGCTCGCCTGCGTGCGCTGCTTCCGATCGCATCCCCATTTCGAACACGGCGGGGATGTGATATCCGATCACCACGGCCGTTGAGGCCAGCCAGCAGAACACCGGGTGAGTGATCGTCCGTCCCAACCGGAGAACTCCGGGCGATTGCACCACCAAGCCCCGCGGCAGACTGTAGAGAATTAGTGGCAGACTGTAGAGAATTAATGGCGCCGCTACGGTCATCAGCAGGAGATGCTGCGCCATGTGGGCGATCAGCAATTGATGATCGAGATCCGCGAGCGGCGATCCCGCCGCGGCCCATAAACAAAATAGTCCGGCCATCAACGCCGCGGGCCGGCGCCAGCCTCTACCGTGGACTTCAGACGGCATGACACCTCACGGGTGTGCGTTTGACTCAGCGCGGGACGAATCGCGCGCGGGTTGCTGTCCGGCCGGGTGCAGCGTCTCCAAAAACGCCACCAGCGCGGTGGTCTCCGCGGGGCTCAGATTTTTTCCATACGCCGGCATGTTTCCGCCGCCCTGAATCACCTGCCGGATCAGTTGATCCTGCGTGAGCTCGACGGCGACTCGATCCAGTTCCGGCCCGCGCAGCCCTCCCGCACCCCCCAGCGCGTGGCAGTTGTGGCATTGCTTCACTTGAAAAACCAGCGCTCCTTGCCGCTCGAGAGCAGTTCGCCCTTTGAGATACTGCGCTGGAATGGGTTCGCCGCTCCACGCGTCCATCACCGGACTCCACGGCGCTTCGCCCGCCAGCCGCGTGAACGTACTCATTGCCACCGCCACCAGCAGAATCGTCAGCACCGCGATCGGGCGCCGTCTCCAGCTCTTCTCGCCTTCTCCGGAAATAAACGGCAGCGCGATCAGCACGCCCAGCGCGATCACCGGTCCGATCAGCAGTGCCGGAGTCTCCATCGAGGGCGGAAGCAGTGACAGCACGGCATACAGCCACAGGAAAAAATAATCCGGCTTCGGCACCGTCTGAATAATCGTGGGATCCGGCTGCCCACTCGGCCCAAACGGGCCGAAATACAAGGCGCACACAGCGATCGCTAGCAGGATGAACGCTGAGAAAAACAGGTCCTTCGATACCGCGTCCGGCACGAACGGAATGCCGTCCTTGTGGGTCAGCTCGTGATATTCCTGAATATAAGTCGAGCGTCGCACCAGGCGTCCCGGCATCGGCCATTCGTTGATTCCGAGTTTCAGCACCATCAGCAGATGCAGGCCGACGAATGCCATCAGCAATCCCGGAATCACGAATACGTGCAGCGCGAAGAAGCGCGAAAGCGTCGCGCCCGCAATGATCGGACCTCCCAACAGCAGGTTGACAATCCACGGCCCCAGGACCGGGATCCGGCTCGAAATCGACGCGCCGATGCCCAAGCCCCAATAGGCGTCCTGATCGAACCTGAGCACCTGGCCCGTGAACGCCATTCCGAGCGTTAGCAGGAGCAGAACCACGCCCGCGACCCAGGTCAGTTCCCTTGGGAACTTGTAAGCTCCGAACAGGAACACCTGGATCATGTGGATCAGCACGATCGCGACCATGAAATTGGAGCCCCAGCCATGCAGGGCCCGGATGAACCAGCCCAGCGAGACCTGGTGATTGAGAACTTGCAGGCTGTTCCATGCCTCTCCCGCCGAAGGCACATACAGCAGGGCGAGGAGAATGCCGGTGACCAGTTGGAGAATGAACGTCGTGAGAGCGGCGCTGCCGAATACGTAAGCCCAGCTTGCGGTGCGCCGCGGAACCGGGTGCGCCATCGTCTCCTCGATGGTCCCGGCGAGCTGCACGCGCAACTCCAGCCACTCCCCCACCTTCTTGATCAGGCGCATGGCGATTTCCTGGAGATATTGACAAGCTTCGCCGTAGGCGCCCCGGTGGTGGGCATTTTACCCGCCTCGATCATCAGGTTCCCCTGCTCGACTTTATAGGGATATTCGAACAGGCCGCGCTCCGGGGGACCGGAGGCGCGCGAACCGTCTGAATAATAGACGCCGCCATGGCACGGGCACATGAACAGGCCGGATTGCGGGAACCATCGAACCGGGCAGCCCAGATGCGCGCAATTGATCGCAAAAACCTGGAACTTTTTGCCATCCACGTTGCGAACCCAGCAGGGAATATTCGCGGTCTCTCCATCCGTCGGCTCGACCACCGGATTTCGATACGTCGCAAGGCGCGTCTGGCCCTCCGGAAACTGAGCGACCGCGCCGAGCGAGAGCCAGGATTCGAAGCCCACTTTCCTCCCGCGAATCACCGGCGAGAGAATAAAGCCCACGATCGGCACCGTGAGAATCGCGCCAACAGCCGCGTTAAACACGATCCCCAGCTTCGTTAACATTCGACGCCGCGAAACATCCGGTGGAGTCATCGAATTCCTCCCGCTTGCCTTTCGGCGCTTGAAGTCAAGTTGTCCCGCTGCGCGGCGAGCCACGCCACTACATCGGAGACTTGCTCCGCCGACAGCGGCTTGCCGGCCACGTCTCCGCGCCAATCCGGAGCGCCCAGTTCGGGGCGTCCGGCGATCACCGTGGTGCGAAGGTTCTGGTCGCTCACCAGCGCGAGATAGGAGGCGTCCACAATCGAACTGGCGGATTTTCCGCCGCGTCCGCCGTCCCCGTGACACGACGAGCAGAACGTCCCGTAGACCGCCGCTCCACGCTGCGGATTACCGGGACTCGTTGCCGCATACGGCGGAGGATTGACGCCCGCGAGAGCATCCGGCTTGGCCCAGCGCGTTCGCATTCCCTGGACGATCGCGTGGATCTGGTCGTCGGTCAACATTCCGCCGGAGTGTTGCGCAAACGCCGGCATCGCGGTGCCGGGAACACCGCCGCCGGTTACACGGCCAATCGTCGCGTCGTCGGCGATCGCGAGGTAAACCGGGTCGCCAAGTCCGATCGCGGCGCCGCCCTTTCCATCCGTCCCGTGGCATCCGGCGCAATTTCGCGCATAGAGAAAATCGAAATCCAGAATCTTCGCGGGCGGAATCACTGCCGAATTCTCCGGCGGCTGCCCCGGCGCACTGGCGCGAGTTCCGCAGGCTGCCGCCAGCATCCACACCAGAATGCAGATGCCGATAAAAAATGCTCGAGGCTTCATCGCGTCTCGTCCTCTTCGCGCCCTTCCTCGTGGATTCCGGACGCCTCCAGGCCCATCCGGAAGGCGAACGGCATCTGCTGCCTGGTTCGTATGCGTTCCTGCTTCGAAACGACGATGCCCGCGACAATCCCAAACCCCACTTGCGAGATCACAAACCAGACCCAGTGGATACGCTGGTTGAGAACCGGGTTGACGATTCCTAAAATGCTATGAATCAGCCCCGTCCACAGGATCGGCGCGATGAACCCTCCCAGCAGAATCGGCTGGCGCGGCATCATCGGCAGCATCGCGCCGTACAGCAGGCCCACCAGCAGCGACGTGATCAGGTGAATCGGCACGGCAATCAGCAATGCGGTCGGATTGAACGCGGCGAGTTGAGCGGTCGTCGCGTTGACCGCCTCCGGGAAAAAACCTGCGACCAGGAGATTGACCGGATACCAGATCCCGTTCCC
>Ga0182024_10018624_pt1 | contig 12907 bp, 12 predicted proteins | sample P32metaG_FD_120480 | JGI IMG/M metagenome (GOLD analysis project Ga0182024, IMG submission 120480) | Permafrost microbial communities from Stordalen Mire, Sweden - P3-2 metaG (Illumina Assembly) | ecosystem: Environmental > Terrestrial > Soil > Wetlands > Permafrost | place: Sweden: Stordalen...
CCGCAAAGCGCCAGTCGTAGAAAAGAAATTGTCCAAAGCCAGTGCGCTCGATGCGCTTCAGGAATTGCTTGGGAATAATCTGGTCGGTGTCCACATTCACTTTATCGAGCGGGACAACAGCACCAGTATGTCTACGAAACGGTTGCATCCTATAACTCCTTCCGCGAATGGAGCGCCGGGCGTCCCCGCCCGGCCACCCAACTGCCAGCGAACTACTGGACGGGCGAGACGCCCATCTCTCCATACTTCTACCGAAATCGCCAATTCCTAATGTCGGTGAAGTGCCCAGCTATCGCCGCGGCCGCCGCCATCATCGGGCTAACGAGGTGTGTGCGTCCCCCGCGTCCCTGTCGCCCTTCAAAGTTGCGATTGCTGGTTGAGGCGCAGCGCTCGCCCGGTTGCAGGATGTCGGGATTCATGCCGAGGCACATGGAACACCCCGACTCGCGCCACTCAAAGCCCGCGTCCAAAAAAATGCGGTCCAAGCCTTCTTTTTCCGCCGCGCGCTTAATCGCCTGCGATCCGGGCACGACCATGGCACGAACTTTCGGATTCACATGCTGCCCTTTTGCCACTCGCGCCGCAGCCCGTAAATCTTCAATGCGCGAGTTAGTGCACGACCCGATGAACACGCGATCCACAGTTATTTTTTCCATCGGAGTCCCGGCTTCGAGCCCCATATACGTCAGCGCCTGTTCAGCGGCCCGCCGGTCCGAATCCTGCGCGAAACTCTTCAACTCCGGAACGCGGGCGGTCACGGCAACCACCATTCCTGGATTCGTTCCCCACGTCACGAACGGCGCCAACGATGCAGCGTCAATCTCAATCAGTCGATCAAATCTTGCCCCATCGTCGCTGGCAAGCGTCCGCCAGTAGGCAACCGCATCATCCCAATCTTTCCCTTTCGGGGCAAAGCGACGGCCATTGACATAGGCAAACGTTGTTTCATCGGGAGCGATCAATCCCGCTCGCGCGCCCGCTTCGATGCTCATATTGCAGAGGGTCATGCGGCCCTCCATCGACAGCGCCCGCACTGCATCGCCAGCGTACTCGATCACATGTCCAGTGGCGCCGTCGGTGCCAATGCGTCCGATGATTCCTAGCGCCAGGTCCTTCGCGGTCACGCCCTCCGCCAGTTTTCCGCTGACGCGGATCTGCATCGTCTTCGGCTTTTTCTGCGGCAGGCATTGCGTCGCCAGCACGTGCTCGACCTCTGACGTTCCAATGCCGAACGCCAGCGATCCAAAAGCGCCGTGAGTTGACGTATGACTGTCCCCGCAAACAATCGTCATCCCCGGCAAGGAGATTCCAAGCTCCGGGCCGATGACGTGAACAATGCCCTGCTCGGCCGAATCCATGTCGAACAGCGGAACCCCGAACTCGCGGCAATTTTTTTGCAGCGCTTCAATCTGCTTCGCTGCGATCGGGTCGGCGATCGGCAGACCTCGCGGCGTCGTCGGAATGTTGTGGTCTACAGTTGCGACCGTACGCAAGGGCTGGCGCACACGCCGTCCGTTCGCACGCAACCCATCGAAGGCCTGGGGCGATGTAACTTCGTGCACCAGGTGCAAGTCGATATAGAGCAGTGCAGACTGCCCTTCCGGCTGGGCGACTACGTGCGCGTCCCAAATTTTTTCAAAAAGAGTGCGAGGGGGCATAGGCAATTATCAACACCTTATTTTAAACGGAAAAGGTTCTGTTATTAGTTTACCAACCCGTGTGCATGGAATCTTCGCCCAGCCGATTTTTATGGATTTTAATTGCGAAGTTGACCTTCAAAGACATTCTCAAAGTTGCTCGCGGCGCCCTCGTTTGGCTCGGACGGGCGATCCGCCCGTCCCCACACGCCCTTCCAAGTAACGCGTAATAACGCAGCACAATTCTTACTTTCCAGTTATGATTTACATATCACTTAATAAGTCTAATTGAAGGAAGGCTGTATGATTAACGGCAAACGTATCGCCGTCGTATTACCTGCTTACAACGCGGAAAAGACGCTGGAGGCTACCGTCCGGGAGTTGCCGGACGTGGTCGATATCAAGATATTGGTTGACGATCATAGTTCCGATCGCACCGTCGAAGTGGCGCATAGCCTGGGTATCCCGTTCTTTGTTCATCACCGCAATTACGGCTATGGACGCAATCAGCAGACCTGCTATCGCGAAGCTCTAGCCGCTGGCGCCGATGTTGTCATCATGGTTCATCCCGACTATCAGTACACGCCGCTTCTGGTCACGGCCATGGCGAGCATGGTTGCTTACGGCGTCTATGACGTGGTTCTAGGCTCGCGCATTATCGGCGGCACAGCATTGCATGGAGGCATGCCGCTGTACAAATACATCTCGAACCGCGCTCTCACCGCCATAGAAAACATTTTCCTGAACGTCAAGCTCTCGGAATATCACACCGGTTATCGCGCCTTCAGCCGCGAAGTCCTGACCCGCCTGCCGCTGCGGGAAAACAGCGACGATTTCGTCTTCGATAATCAGATGCTCGCCCAATGCGTGTATTTTGGTTTCCGCATCGGCGAGGTGTCCTGTCCCACCAAATACTTTGAGGAAGCCTCGTCCATCAACTTCCGCCGCAGCGTGGAGTACGGACTGGGAGTGCTAAAGACGGCCGTTCAGTTTGCGCTCGAGCGCGCCGGAATCGCGCACAATCCCATCTTTAGCGAAAAGGGTAAGACTCTCGAAGTGGGATCTGACGTCTACTACGAGGGCGGATTGCCCGCAGCCCGGCAAAGAGCGGCTTCCAGGAGTTAGCGCTTCCGCGAGAGGAAGCCTAGAATTTTGCTGGCAAACTGATCTGAGAATCCGAATAGGCTAGCACAGGCTGCGGACGCTGGCAGGGGTCCAGGGGCGCGTCCTTCAGTCTATCCGGCAGACGCGCACCGTAGCGTTTTCGTAGGGGCATTGCAGCCCATTGGAGGCCGGTGCGCGAGAGCCGGATTGTTGGACAATGACCCACGTAACGCCGTATTTTTGTCGCAGACGATCGAAGTCTTGCTTGCCAAAACGCTCGAAGTTTTTCTGATCCTGGACCTGCTTTTCCCAATCTACCGATAGCGGCGGGAACATCGACGCCGCTCCCTTGTCTTTAACCAGGTCGGCTAGCATACTGCGCTCAGCGCGCGCCCGAAACCCATTTTCATCTTCGCCCGGCAATTCCATGTGCCGCGGATCGATAGCAAATAAGGCGTCCACCGGCGTGTTACCGCGAATCCATTCAAATGCTTGTGCCCACTGGTTACGCGGCTGGGCCCAAGGCCATTCGATGTGTGCACTCACGGGAAACAATTGCCGTTGAGCAAAATACATTCCCAAACTCAGTGGCACAAATAAAGCTACCCAGCGCCACACACTGCGCTGTAACACGTATTGCCCCAGCAGCCCCCCAACAACGACCACCAGAACCATGTAGCACAAAGCCAGGCAACGCAGCGGCTGAAGGCGCGCCAAGGCTTCTAATCGAACCGACAGGCCCAACCCGATCGCTGCCACTGCGGCCACAACCACGAATGGAACCATTGCACGCGATACCAGCTCCAGGTTCTTCATGCCGCGGCGGCGCGCCCAACTGCCGAGGCACCAGAAGATTAGGACTGGTCCAATCGCTCCGAGCCACTCGTACCACTCCCATCGCAAGACGTAATGGGAGCGCTGCAGCCACGCGATCTTATGGTAAGCCGGTGGCGGAGGTGCAAACGTAATGCCGAAAGGAAGAGCCGCGGCGAATCCCAAAAAATGCGGACGCACTTGATCGAGCAGGACGAGCCATACGCAAAATACAATGCCAAAACCAGCCATAAAGGGATGCATCGCTGCGGCAAACGCCAGCCACAATGCCGCTCGCCCGTATTTGCGATCTAAGACTTCGGCCACCGCAAACAGAACGGAAAATGCCGCCAGATTTCGCGGGTTTAAGAACTGATCGAGTATGTAGAGCCAGGTTCCAGCAATGGGTAAGGTCAACAACGCGGCCGTCAGCGCCACCGCTCCCCATTGGGCGCAGGCTAGCTTTCGATCTTCTCTGCCCGGCGATTGGATGTCGAACAATACCGTTGCCAGACGCAAGCTTCCCGCCAGCAACAAAAAGATGGACAGCAATTGCCACAGAAAGGCTGCCCAAACTATCGGTAAATGCGTGGCGCGAACTGAAAACGCGATCAGATTGGGATAAAAGGAATGGCCTGCATGCTCGCCAAAAAATTCCGTATTCACCGGGAACAAGCTGGGATTAAGGATTTTTAAAACACCCGGCAAATAAATCTCAGCGTCCTCCGCGTAGGGATGGTAGCCATGAATAAGAAGTGCAACGCCAGTGAAGATGAATAATATAAAAAAAGTTTTAGTCTTACTTTGTGCGTTGGGTCCGAGTGTTCGGGCCTTGGGGTCGAGTGCTTGAGTTTTGGGATCGAGTTTCGTCCTCAGAAATATTTCTCCGCGCCTTCAAAGAGAATACCCGCCGCTGGAAGCCAAGGTCAACGAATCCCGCTTGCGGCATATAGCAGCTCGATCCCACGGCAAGTTCAGATTTACGTGGGGACGGACGCATTCGTCCGTTCACCGGAGCGCAGCTCCGTACCCCTCGCGATCTTGCCCTCGCCGGGACGGACGAATGCGTCCGTCCCCACGTTAGCCTTGCCTGTCATAGAATTAAATGAGAATGCAGCATTCTGATTCCCCCATGTCCTCAAGCGAAAAGCACAACCGGAGCCGCGCTGTGGTTCTTCTCAGTGGTGGAATGGATTCCTGCGTCTGCGCGGCATTGGCAGCTCGTGACCATCAGGCCGCTGCCGTGCATATCAGCTACGGGCAGCGCACGGAAGAGCGGGAGCGGCGCGCGTTTGAGGCCATTTGCGACCGGCTTGGAATCGAGGAACGCTTACTGGTGCGCAACGAAGCGCTGCGTGCGATCGGCGGGTCGGCCCTCACTGATTCGAGCATCGCTGTCCCCGAATCGCATGGCATCCAATCTCCCGGCGTGTCCCAGATTCCCGTCACTTACGTTCCATTTCGCAACGCTCATTTCCTGTCTGTCGCCGTCAGTTGGGCCGAGGTTCTAGGGGCCAAACAGGTTTACATTGGAGCGGTTGAGCCCGATAGTTCGGGCTATCCAGACTGCCGTCCGGAGTATTACCGCGCCTTCAACGAGGTTGTAAAAGCGGGCACGAAAGAGGGAGACATTACGATCGTGACTCCGCTCATTGCGATGCACAAGGCCCAGATTGTGCGACTTGGCCTTGAACTGAATGCCCCGTTCGATTTAACGTGGTCATGCTATCAGCGCGAAGATCGCGCTTGCGGCGTCTGTGATAGCTGCGTGCTCCGCCTCCGCGCATTTCGCGAAGCCGGAGCGGAGGATCCAATTCCGTATGAGGCAAAAGCCGCTCAGTTGCGCTAATTGGCCTTAGCGGGACAGTAGTGTTGGATTCGTATCAGGGTATCGCTTTAGCGATACCGTAAAGTCTTTTAAAATTAGCCACCCCTTGAGGGGCCTAGGATTCAGTAAATCCAGTTGCAATTGCCGGGAGGCAAAATATCATGCGGAAATCTTTAATCCCTGCCCTACTGTTCGTCCTCGCCTTGGGACTCTCTCTTCCCTTGGCGGTTGCGCAAACCACCGGAACCATAAAAGGAGTCTGTAGAGACTCCGATGGCAAGCCCATCGTCGGCGCTGAGGTCGAGTGGACCGGGACTGAATCGGGCCACGTCTACAAGCTCAAGACCAATAACAAGGGCGAATATTTTTCCCTCGGGATTGTCCCTGGAAAATACAACGTCAAGCTCAGCAAGGACGGTAAGGAACTGTTTCATCTCAACGGCATTCCAGTAGGCTTGGAAGAGCTATCGCAGGATATCGACCTGAAGAAAGAACAAGCGGCGCAAGCCCAGGGACAGGGAATGACACCGGAACAGGCCAAAGCGAAGGCCGACGCTGCCGCCAAGGCCGCTACCGAGAACAAAACTGTCGGCTCGCTCAACGATAAACTCAACGCCGCCAAAGCCGCGTCCGATGCCGGCGATTACGAAACGGCAATTGCAACGCTGAACGAAGCCAATCAGATCGACGCCACGCGCGATCTCATCTGGTTCAAACTCGCCGATGCCTATCGCCTGTCCGCCACCAAGCAAACCGATCCGGCGGAAAAAAAGAAGCGCTACGAAATGGCCTCCACCAATTATCAGAAGGCGATTGACCTGCGCGGCGCTTCTGAGACGGCGCAGAAAGACCCTGAGAACAACTTGAAGATGGCGGCTTATTACAACAACCTGGCAGAGGTCGATGCGAAATCGCAAAAGACCGATGACTCCATCGCCAACTACAACAAAGCGTCTCAACTGGATCCAACGCACGCTGCCACCTACCTTTTCAACGAAGGAGCGGTGCTCACCAATGCAGGCAAAGTCGACGAAGCGATTGTGGCTTTCGATAAAGTAATTGCCACCGATCCCACCAAAGCTGACGCCTACTATTGGAAGGGCGTCAACCTCATCGGCAAGGCTACCTTGAAGGGCGACAAGATGGTTGCGCCCGATGGCACCGCTGAAGCCTTTCAGAAGTATCTCGAACTTCAACCAGAGGGCAAACTGGCGCAGCCCGCAAAAGACATGTTGGCCAGCATCGGCGCCAGTGTGGAAACCGGCTACGGAAAGAAAAAGCCAGTGAAGAAGTAACCAGACCCTGTACCCAGCGCCAGACACGTAGGGGCGGACGCATTCGTCCGCCCCCACCCGCGAGCGGCGCTGGAGTATCGGCGCGTCCTTCAGTTACCGAAGTCTATGACCAAAGTGTCCTTCGCTCTTCCCCTCTTCCGCGCTACATTCAATAGATAGCTTTCTCCTGCGTTTCTCCCCTTGTGGCGTAATTCTCTAATTAACTGGGAGCGTTTTGAATGGCTGCACCGGGGAATTCCCCAATTTCAATAGCTTTCGAAGGCGTCACTGGAACGGGAGCGATTCCAACGTCCGTTCTACTCGCCGGTATGTTGCGCGCATCCGACAAGGTCAGCGATCTTGTTTTTTCCCCAGGGCGTTCTCCTCAAGTTGAGATTCACGGCCAACTTACTGCGGTTGAAATTCCCGGCAGCGGCACTCTTTCGGCAGACGACACGCGCCGCATTGCCGCCGATTTAATTGGCACCAACAAGCAGGCGATCAATACCCTTCGCGAGCAGGGCTCGTGCGACGTTTCCTACGGTTTGCCCGGCATGGCGCGTTTCCGGGTCAACGTTTTTATCCAACGCGGCAGTTGCGCGATTGTGATGCGCGTCATTCCCACCGTCATTCCAACTTTCAGCTCGCTGCGCCTCCCCGCGCAATTAGAGGAGGCGGCCAAAGTTCGCAATGGCATCATTCTCGTGAATGGCGGAACTGGATCAGGCAAATCGTCTACCCTGGCCGCCCTCATTGACCGCATTAATACCGAATATTGCTATCACGTGCTCACGGTCGAAGACCCCATCGAATTCCTGCATAGGCACAAGAAATCAACTGTGCACCAGCGCGAACTCCACAGCGATGCGCCAAATTTCACCTTGGCCCTGCGTGCTGCGCTGCGGCAGGCGCCACGGGTCATCATGGTTGGTGAAATCCGCGATCGCGAAACGCTCGAGATACTTTTGGAAGCCGCGGAAAACGGGCACCTCGTGCTTTCGAGCATGAATACGGTGGATAGTTCAAAGGCCGTGGAACGCATTGTCAGCACATTCCCGACTTCCGCCCAGCAGTCGGTGCGCGAGCGTCTCGCGAAAACTTTTCGCTACATCATCACGCAACGGCTCGTACCGCGGCACGACGGAGGCGAGCGCATCGCAATCGTCGAGATCTTGAAGTCCAATTCGCGCACTCGTGACTGTGTCGAGCAAGGCGAACGTCCCGGCCGCACCCTATTGGACGCAATCAAGGCCAGCGAAAATGAAGGCATGCAACATTTCGACGGCGAGATCGCAAAGTTAGTGCGCTCCGGCTTAATCGATTTGGAAACCGGCCTCTGCTTCGCCAGCAATGCGACAGTGCTAGGCCAGGAACTAGCCAGATAAACTTCACTCTTTAATGGAGCGCCGGGCGTCCTCGCCCGGCCAAACCGAAATCCGATTCGCCCCATAAATACTGCGGCGTATCATCTCTCAATGTCCTCCTCTCAAACCCCTGCCTCTCCGCCCGGCGTGCTGTCATTTGAAAACGCGCGGCACCTCGTGGAAGAACATGCTACGAAACTATCTCCCGCTACGGTAGACACAGTGGATTTGCTGCCAGCCTTAGGAAGAATTCTGGCCGAGGAAATCGTGGCGGATCGCGACTTCCCCCCTTTTGACCGGGCAACGCGCGATGGCTACGCGGTGCGGTCAGAGGATGTGTCTCAAATTCCCGCACGTCTTGTAGTAGTCGGTGAGTTGAAAGCTGGCGCCTGGCCTGACCCCGCAACCTACACGCTCCGCACCGGGCAGGCAATCGCAATCATGACTGGGGCTCCACTGCCGCCAAATGCAGATGCAGTGGTCATGGTGGAGCACACGTCACTGCTTCGCGAAGAAGCCGCCAATAGCGCGAAACACGTCGAGGTCCGGCGCAGCGTGGCCGCCGGCGACAATTTTGTCCCGCGTGGTTCAGAAGCACGCGCGGGTCAGCCGCTGCTGCAGCCCGGACAGCGACTGGAGCATTCTTCGGTCGCGATCGCGGCATCGGCAGGCAAGAGCCGCGTGAAAGTATTTCGCAAGCCTCGCGTTGCGGTGCTATCGACTGGAGACGAAGTAGTAGAGATCAGTGCGACACCCGGTCCGTCAGAAATACGAAATTCGAATTCATACTCGCTCGCTGCCCAAGTTCACAATGCGGGTGGAGAAGCGGTCCAGCTGGCAATCGCTCCCGACGAACCACGGCAGCTTCGCGCGCTGATCGAAGAAGGCCTGCGCTGCGATCTATTGCTGCTGACCGGCGGCGTCTCCATGGGCAAGTACGATCTGGTGGAGCAGGTTCTAGCGGAATTAAATGCAGAATTTTATTTTACGGGAGCAGAGATTCAGCCCGGAAGGCCCGTAGTATTCGGCTCGTGTGGAACGGACACTCCTGTCCGCGTTGGCAGCGAATCAGCTGCGGACACGCGGACAAGAGTGTCGGCGCCACACATGCAACCTAAGAAATATTTCTTTGGATTACCAGGAAATCCTGTTTCCACGATGGTGACTTTTGAACTTTTTGCTCGGCCCATGATCGAAGCGTTGGCCGGAATGAAACCTCAGCCCTTAACTTTCCCCCGCGCGCGGCTGAAATCCGAAATCCGAACAAAGACGGGATTAAAAAGATTCCTTCCCGCAGTCCTTTCGGGCGAATTTGAGAATGCCCAAGTCGAACTGGCGCGATGGCAGGGCTCGGGCGACATCGCTGCACTGGCTCGAAGCAACTGCTATGTGGTGATTCCGCCCGATCGCGAACGAATCGAAGCGGGAGAATGGGTGCCCCTACTCCTGCGCTGAAGTAGATAGGCCAAAGAATTTCCTTCGTGTAACTTTGTGCCCTTGGTGGTCAACCATCTTGCGACCCCTGCGATTAAGATCTGGATCGCTGTGAAAGACTCCGCTATCAATGCAAAGCGGGTGATCCTCGTAGGCTTTGTTAGCTCCGTGCGCTTGGTGTCTTGCTGATTCGGATGTGATGGCCACCCCAAATACGATACCCTGTTGACAATGCCGAAAAAGACCTCCCAGCTTTCCCACTACGATGCGCAGGGACAAGCGCGCATGGTCGATGTATCGGCGAAGGCGCGCACGCCGCGGGAAGCTGAGGCAAGCGCTTTTGTGTTGATGTCGCGGGAGGTGTTACAAGCGCTGCCCAAGAATCCGAAGGGCGACCCGCTGGAAGTGGCTCGTACCGCGGGAATCATGGCCGCCAAGCGCACATCGGAGCTGATCCCGATGTGCCATCCGGTGCCGCTGTCGCACATTGCTGTGACTCTGCGCGTGTGCGAGAATGGCGTTTCTATTGCCACAAAAGTAAAGACCACGGCGGAAACCGGCGTGGAGATGGAAGCGCTCGTCGCCGCCACCGTTGCGGCCTTGACCGTTTACGACATGTGCAAAGCGCTCGATAAAGGCATCGAAATTAGAGAAGTAGTGTTAGAACGGAAGTCGGGCGGGAAGAGCGGGGACTTCTCTCGAAACAGCAAAGTCAACGTCAATGGCAGCGGGCGAGGGCGCCCGCTCCACGCGAAATAATTTTTATGGCAAGCAACGTCAAAATTTTGCTGGTGGATGACAACCCCATGGTGCTGGGGATGTTGCAGCAGGCGCTCGCCCCCATGGGCGAGGTCACGGTTGCGACCGACGCGGCGGACGCCTTGCTGAAAGCCGTCGACGACCTCCCTGACGTTCTGATCAGTGACTATCGCATGCCCGGCATGGATGGCCGTCAACTGTTGGAAAAATTAAAAAGCAGGCCGGCAACGTCTGGCATCGCAGTCATCATGATGGCCAGCAAGGGCGACATCAGTGAACGGCTGTCAATGCAGGATCCGATCGAAGATTTTATAGAAAAGCCATTCTTTCTGAAAGATGCGACTCACAAAATCAAGCGCGTAGTGGACCGCATTGCGCTCGAAAAATTGACTAAGGCGTCATCCACCGACGGAATATTGCGCGGCAATCTCTCGCAGATGAACGTGATTGATCTCGTGCAGTCGCTGGAGATGGGACGCAAGAGTTGCCTCCTGACCATGACCAAGGGAGACGACAAATGCCAGATTTATTTCAATCAGGGCCAAGCCAAACACGCCACCTATGGCTCGATTACGGGCGATGAAGCGGTTTTCAAAGTGCTGCGCTGGACGGAAGGAAACTTCCAGATTGATTTCAATGGCAAATCATCGCAGGAAACCACCACGCTCAACACGCAAGGCCTGCTGATGGAGGGGTTACGTCTGCTCGATGAGGCGCAGCGCGATGCGGCGTCTGAAGGTGAAGAAGATGTCCTCCTCGACACCTGAGGCCGCGAGACCGAAGTCCTTATCTTCAAAATACACGCGGGCGGCGGTTTTAACAGTCAGTGATTCCTGTTCTCGCGGTGAAAAAAAAGATCTCTCCGGACCCGCCGTAGAGCAGGCTCTTGAAGCGCGCAAGTTTCAAGTGGTTGCGCGCGACACAGTCGCAGACGAGAGCCCGGCAATTCAGGAAAAATTAAAGACGTTGTGTCAATCGGCAGCGCTGGTTGTTACAACGGGGGGCACCGGAATCGCGCCCCGCGACGTGACTCCGGAAGCCACCATCGCAGTATGCGATCGCCTGGTCGAAGGAATCGCCGAACATATGCGATTTGAAGGAATGCGCAAGACGCGCTTCGCGGCGCTAAGCCGCGCCGTCTGCGGCGTTCGAGGAACGACTTTGATTTTAAATCTTCCCGGCAGCCCCACTGGCGCGGTCGAATCGCTCGAAGCCGTAATCGATTTGCTGCCGCACGCGCTGCAACTGATTGTGGGCGAGACCAGACATTGTTAGTGGAGAGACGGGCGTCCTCGCCCGTCCATTCCGTGTTCATCACTTCGCGTAAACTTACTTAATTGAGCAAGCTCAAACATTTTTTCCACGCCTACAGTGAGTGGATCAAGCACGCGCTCGTGCCCTTGGGACCATGGGGAATGCTCGCGTTGGCGGCGGTGGACGGCTCTTTCCTGGGCATGCCGCTCGACCCGATTTTCGTGTACTACGTCTATACCGACCGCTCGCGATTCCTGCTGTACGTACTGCTGGGCGCGGTCGGTTCGGCGATTGGCAGCATCGTGCTCTATATCGTTGGCTACACCGGCGGCGAAGTATTGTTGCGTAAACGGCTTTCTCCGCAGCGTTTTGAAAAAATTCATGCATCGTTTGACCGCCATGAATTCTGGGCGCTGATGTTCCCCGCCATGCTGCCGCCGCCCACGCCCTTCAAGATTGTAGTGCTGGCCGCCGCAGCGTTTGAAATGAACTTCGGCCATTTTCTGTTGGCGATTTTTGCCGGGCGGTTCCTCCGCTTTCTAATCGAAGCGTTACTTACCCTTTATTTCGGTCCCGGAATCGTAACGCTAACCGGAAACCTATTTGCGCACCACTTCCTGTGGATTCTCGCGGGCTTCGGAGCGCTGGTGGTAGGGTGGTTGATTTGGAGACGGATGAAGCGGGGCCGAGCTTCGCTCGGATTGGACGGGCGAGGACGCCCGTCCCCACACTCAAACTAAACTGCTGGGGCGAGTCGCACTTACGCCGCCGCAGCTCCGTGGGGCTTGTGAGCCGAGCGCGCGATGACCGTGACGATTGCCGGTATACCGAACATCACCGCGGTAAATAATAGATCTCCGGCGACTCCGCGGCGGAAGAACGGGATCGCTGCGACATAGCAAGTCATCAGTCCCGCGATGGTTTTTGGATACATCGTCCAGCACGCCCACACCGCGAAATTGCTAAGCACGAAGAAGGAAACCGAAGAGGCAAGCGCCGCTCCACCGACTCGCAGCCAGCTACTATTCTGGCGCAGGCTCGTACCCAGCCAAAGTATCGCGGCATACCATGCCCACGTAACGAAGTGGTCCCACGAGAACTGATACGAATAAACGAACTTGGTAAGGATGACGTCAGAAGCGGCGAGAAGAGCAAACGGAACCCAGAGTTGCCGGCGTGAACCTCGAGCGCCAAAGTAAAGCAGCGCCGCCGCTACCGGAGTGAATCCCCATGGATGCGCCATAAACGGCATGCGCGCCAGAATCGCAAAAATGACAAATAGATAAGCCAGCATGATTCACCTCGTCAGGAAGCCAAGTTAGATTGTTGCGCGAGCGGACGTTGCTGGTCAAGGCGCGGACAAAAAGAGCGGATGAAAAATCGATTTCCGGCGCATCGCTGCTCTGCCAAGAATACCTGGTTTGCCAACGCTGGTTTGCC
>Ga0182024_10018625_pt1 | contig 12907 bp, 9 predicted proteins | sample P32metaG_FD_120480 | JGI IMG/M metagenome (GOLD analysis project Ga0182024, IMG submission 120480) | Permafrost microbial communities from Stordalen Mire, Sweden - P3-2 metaG (Illumina Assembly) | ecosystem: Environmental > Terrestrial > Soil > Wetlands > Permafrost | place: Sweden: Stordalen...
CAGTCGGGCCAACGTACAGATTGCCGTCCAGCCCGATATTGCCTAGAACCGGCGTCCCGAGGGTTACCGAGGTGGGGGTGGCATTGGTAATGCTGTTGTTCGACAACGTCGACAGCAGCGAAGTCGGCTGAACCGACGTGCTGATTGTATAGGTTCCAGTTGTGCCGCCGGCGCCGCTGGCAAGAGAAATCCCGTTGAAGCTTTGATTGCCCAGACCAGTGACGGCCAGAATCACGGTCTGTCCGGCAGTGACCTGCTCGTATACGTTTCCACCCGTACCCAGGCTGACCAGTCGAGTAACGGAACCGATACCGGAACCCGTGTGCCACAAGCTTACTTGCGGGCTGAGTCCAGACGAACCCGTGACCGCCGCCTGGAAGATGCCGGACGTGCTGGCGGTGAACGCGTAGAAATCGACGTCTTTGTTCCCGCCGTTCGCGCCGAGGAACGTGGTTCCGGGATCGGATCCGATCGTGCCGCTGAGGGCACTGCCGATTGTTTCGACAGTCGCCTGGGCGACAGTGCCGTTTGTGTCGCCATTATTGAAAGCGGTGTAGATCGTAAATCGCTGGGCAACAGATGTGCTGCCATTTACACGCGTGAAGGGATCGTTTGGCTGGAAGTTTTGATTGGCGTTAGTGGTTATCCCAATATAATAGAGTTGCCCGGCGACGACCGGAACGCTGATGTTCGCGCCTTCCGTACCGAGCTGATTGTAACTGGAATCGAACGCTTCGAGGAATACGTTATTGAGGTCAGAGGTGCCCTCGATCAGCAGATTTCCGGTATCGGGGGCGACGACGGCGTAAAAATGGACGTCACCGTTGGGGACTTGAACGACCGTGCCGTCGCCGAGGGTCTCTTCCCCCAGCACGCCATTGGTGGTGGTGAAGGGGAGATTCGCCAGATTGGTTGACAATGGCACTGAAAGCGTATCGGGCGAGGTCAGGCCGAGGGTCTGGGCGGCGGGCGGTTCACCGCCTGGATCGGGGCTGGAGACGGTAAACGTGATCTGGTAGTCGCCTTGCGACCCACCGCCGCCGGTGACAACGCCAGTAGTCGGATTGTAAACGTTTCCCGCGCTGCTGACACCGAGGTAGTACGTTCCTGCCTGAAGCGGAACGCCGACATCAGACATGATCGTCGGATAGGGGGTTCCGTTGCCGCCCGGCGCCGTATAGACCACATTTCCAGACGCGTCGTAGAGCGTCATCGCTTCATTGAACTGGACGCCACCAGCCGGCGCCTGCGACGTGATCAAAAGTGTTCCCGGGGTCTGGACCACCACTTTGTAGACGTCAACGTCGTTGACCCCGATGTTTACTGAGCCGTCACTGCCGATATTGCCGGTGATGATATCGGAGTTGTTGCCATTCAGAGACGGTTCAACCACGGCCGTTGCGAGGGTTTTGTTGGCATCCGTGGGCGTACTGCCCCCCTGTACGAGCGTCTTCACGGCTTCCATCGCGTGCAGCACGTTGATGCGGTCGTATGTAAGCCCGGTTCCGGGCAATGGAAGAGGCCCGGTAATCGTGCCGTCGGCGTTTTGCAGGATGCGGCCGTCCGTTGAGACGTTCACCGGGTCTTGAACGACATCGGCCGTGTTCCGCAGGATCTGCAGAACGGTGTCTGGCGCCAGATATTGGCCGCCGAACTGATGCGCCGCCTGCTGCATCAGGGCAACCACTCCCGCGACGAACGGCGAGGCCATGCTCGTGCCCGAAATGGTGTTGTGAAGCTGCGTTGGGCTGTTCCACGTGCTGTAGATATCCATGCCCGGCGCGGCAACCTGGTTGAACAGCGCGCTTCGCTGGCTGGTTGCTTCAAGGGTGTCCGGCGTGGCGCTGTTTTCAAACGCGTAATACGGGCCGTCATTACCATAGTAAGCCGTGAAGTTGTTCTCTCCAGCACCGTTGTCCGGCCAGGTATTAGCCACGCCGATCGTGGCTTCGGCGGCGAGCGATTGTTCGCCGGCCGTCGCGTAATCCGCGTAGTCATTGCCGGATGCGACCACCACCGTGATGCCGGCATTTTCCAGTGCTTGAATGTCCTGTCCGTAGATGTCGAGCGCCGGCTGTGAATTAAAGTTGTTGGCGAATCCCAGCGACATGTTCACAACTTTGATGTTGTATGTGGCGGCGTGGGCAAGCACCCACTGCAAGCCATTGTCGATAGCGTCACCAGCTTGGTCCGTCGCACCAAGATTCGAGTCCGCAACCACCTTAACATCTATGAGATTGGCATCGTAAGCGACGCCGATACTGGGATTGGACGATGCGGCAATGCCCGAGACATGACTGCCGTGACCGTCATTGTCGACGGCGTCAGTCAGGAAGTTCGGATCAATCGGGGTGTTGGGCGGGTCCAGGACGGCGTTGTAGAACGCCTTGACATTGGCCACGAGATCGGGGTTCTCCGCGTAGACACCCGTGTCGAGCACCGCGATGCCGATTCCCTTTCCGGTGATAGACGAGAATGTCGGATCGACGCGCATGGCGGTCAGGTCGGTGATATCGAACGCCGCCGACAGCAGCACGCGCGATTCCATGGTCTCGATGGCGAAGACTGCGCGCGCCAGCTTGGCCGAGACGCGGCGTCTCGATCCGAAGGCGCGGGTCGTCAGTCGGGATGAACGCCGCGAGTCAGAGCGACGGCGGAACATGCTCAGGTCCTTTCGTCAGGAATGCGACCAAACTGCCAATTACTGGAGACACGGGCTGGCGCGCCCCGGGTGTGTCGGAGTTGCGGACGACAATTGCACTATCGCCGCCGCCGAGCGCACAGAAGCAGGACAAGTTGCCGGCGACTATCGAAACCCCAGCCGTCGCGCGGCGCGGCTTGCGGGCACGCAGTATTTTCATAGGAGTCAACTCAACATCCGCCAGAACTCCGCCGCGCAAACGAAAGCCGAATCTAGCAAACCGCGGGGCGATGGGCAAACTTTTTAAGCGCAGCCCGCAGCCGACACTTGCCGACCCCGCGTTCATCGCAACCAATTGCGGCAAAGAAACTTTGCGATGCCGTTAGCTTTTTAGTCCTGCAAGCTTTGCATAAAGTGCTGCCGCCGTGCGGGCGCCGGCGTGCAACTCATCAAGATCGAACTTCTCGTTCGGCGAATGCACTCGGTCGTCCGGTAGTCCAAAACCAACGAGTAACGTGTCGATTCCGAGGGTTGATTTGATCAATCCAACGACGGGAATGCTGCCGCCGCCGCGAATGAGCGTCGGTTCCTTGCCGAATCCGACTTTCACCGCTTCCGAGGCGAGCCGCATCGCTTTGCCATCCCGCGGCGCCATCACGGCGGCGGATTGGCCGTGCCGCTTGAATTCGATCTTCACCGGTTTCGGGCACCGATCGCGCATGACCTTTTCGAAGTTTTCGACGATCTTCGCTGGATCCTGATTGGGCACGAGCCGCATCGACACCTTGGCTGACGCCGTTGACGGAATGATGGTTTTGGCGCCGTGGCCCTGGTAACCGCTGGTCAATCCGTTGATGTCGCAGGTGGGGCGGCCGCAAGCTCGCTCCATCGTTGTATAACCGGCTTCCCCCATGCCGCCGGTGAGATTCAGGTCTTTGAAATATTGCTTTTCATCGAGAGGCAACTTGGCCCATGCCGCCCGCTCTTCGGGCGTCAGCGGAACCACGTCGTCATAAAAGCCTGCGACATTCACGCGACCTTGGTCATCATGAAGCGTTGCCAGAAGTTCGCAGAGGATGTTTGCGGGATTCGGAATCGCGCCGCCGTAGAGGCCACTGTGCGTATCGTGGTCGGCTCCGGTAATGATGACCTCGCTGTAGACCAGCCCGCGGAGGCCGTAGGTGATCGCGGGGATGCCGCGATCAAATTGATTGGTATCACTGATCAGCGCGATGTCGGCCTTTAGCTTGGTCGTATTGGCTTTGACGAATCGTTCGAGATTATCGCTGCCGATTTCCTCTTCACCTTCGATGAGCATTACAAGATTAATCGGCAGGCCGCCGTGCTTTTGCCAGGCGGCGATCGCTTCAACATGCGCCCATACCTGGCCCTTATCATCGACGGCGCCGCGCGCATAAATTGCGCCATTGCGAATCGTTGGTTCAAACGGCTTGCTTACCCATTGCTCGAGTGGCTCCGGCGGCTGCACGTCGTAGTGGCCATAGAAAAGCACCGTCGGACGGCCCGCCTTATGTTGATTGGTGGCCAGGACGGCCGGATGTCCACCCGTTGGCATCACCTCTGCCGTCAACCCGATCGCCTTCAGCTTCCCCGCCAACCATTGGGCGCACCGAACCATGTCGGGCTTGTGCTCTGGCTTCGTACTGACGCTCGGGATTCGCAGAAACTCGCTCAATCCGTCAACGATCTTCTGACGGCTCGCATCAACGGTTTGCAAAACGGTGTCGATCATGGGTTCCTCGTAACTTCGATTCAAACACGCATGGCATCCGCCGCGGAGTAGTAACGTTTTACCGCACGGGTCCGCAGCGCGATCAGGATGCCAATGGGGAATGCAATGCCCCCGATCAGCAGGCTGGCGCCAGCCATATAGGCCGACACTTGCGCGCCGGTAGCGGTTTGTGCGATCGCGGTGGCGGCGCTGGTGAGAATCAGAAACACCACGCTCATGCCGGACGTGATTGCCAGCAGAATCTTTGGGTACGCGTAAATCCGCAGCAGACGCGGCGACGAAAGCGAGCCGCGCAGCACCACGATTCCGATGATGAAAAGGTAAATCGCCAGCAGCGCCGAAACGGCACATTCAACGACGACAACAATCGTCCAGCCCGCGGGCATCCTGAAGGGAAGAGGTTTCTGGAACTGCGTGGTCGCGATGAGCGACGTCACTCGGCCTGCCGAATCGAGTGTCAGCGTTCCGCTGTTAAACCCGATCTGAAGATTGTTATTGAGGGGCAGGCTGATGGCGCTGTAAACGAGCGTTGGCCCGCCGCTGACGACGAGTGTTTGATTGGGATTGCTAAGTTCACGCCGGATGGCAGCGATTTGGGCTGGTGTTGCCTGCACGTTCGGCATCTGCCGAATTGCCGCAATCGCCCGGCTGATCTCGCCCGGTTGAAGAACCGTTGTCGCCGCCGTGGGTGACGGCTCGGTCGTGGCTGCGATACCGGCGTTGACACTGTCACTTTGGTCTTTGGACGACGTGCGGATGGTCGTTGCTCGGTCTGTGGACGTGAACGTCGAGTGATCTGAATAAATCTCGACCGTTCCCACCGGCGTATTGAAACGCGCAACGGAGTCGGCGTTGCTTTCCGCTTTATGTAATTCCGAGGTGAGGTCTTTGACGGTTGCGGGCGTCAGGGCGGCGTTGTCGTCGATCTGGAATATCGCCGCGCCGTGCTTGCGAAGCAGCTCGGAAAGTTCCTGCTGATGCGGACCATCCAGCGCCAGTTGTTCCTGCAACACGCCGGTCGCAACGCCAGCATCGGCGACGGAAAGCGGACCTGTCTGGACAGCATGTGGCGGCGCGGCATTTCCGGGGGGAAAGTTCGTCGCGAAATTGCCAAAATTCGCGGGAAGATTGCTCAGAAAGTAGAAGAGAACGGTATAGCCGCCGCCCATGACGTTTCCCAGTCCGCTCAGGCAGGCGACAACGATCGCCAGCACCCCGATCGCGGTAACGAGCCCGGGCCGACGACGGAAATCCGGAGCGTATCGATAACCTTCAACGGTGGCGGTCGCAAACGGAACATCCGCTTCTGGAACTGGCGGCGGGTGCGTAGCGGGCAATGCATTGGAGGCGTCCGCGACCTGAGCAAATGGGACCTCCGCTGGCGCGTCTTCGGCTGGCACTGGCACAGGCGGCAACGGTTCGTCCATTGATGCGGAGTATTGTAGAGTTGGCCTTCCCTATGGGAAGTCTCGATCAATTCTTCGTGGTCCAAGCTTGTCCGGCCGCGATTGCAGTGCTATTTTTCTGACGGATTGGACACACCTGAGCCATTGCAGCCGGTCTTTGAGTCTTCATCACTTCCAGCGCTTCCGCTTCCGCCGCTGAAACCTGTTGCCGGTCTCGATGCGCGCGGGAGGTATTCGCTGGCGCCATCCATCCGCGATGAGAATCGCGCAGTCTGGCCGGTCTTCGCGGTGTTTGTCAGCGCTATGGCGGCGACGATCGGCGCGTCCTTCTTCGCCATCGCGGCATTTGTCGCGGCCGGCCATGGGCAGACCACGAACAACACCGAGCTTCAGGCCGGTGTTCAGCAAATGCTCGCCGATCCCCTCGGGATTCTGACGCTGATGGCGGCGGCGCAGGTGGCGTTTCTTATCGTTGCACTGGCGGCGGCAGCGGTCTCGCCGCTGGGCATCAAGCGCCGGCTCAGCCTCGGTCAATCGCGAATTCCGATCTGGGGCTATCTCTTTCTGCCGCTCGGAATGTTCGCGATCTCCATGCTCTTCAACGCGCTGCTGCGCGTGCTGCACGTGGAGTTGGGCGGGAGCCTGCAAATGCTCGACACGACATTCACGCAGATGAGCGGACGGCAGGTCATAATCGCGGTGGTGATCATCGGCGGCATGCCGGGCGTCGCCGAGGAGTTTCTGTTTCGCGGCTACATTCAAACGCGACTGACAGCGCGATGGGGAGCGGCTCTATCGATCTTCGTAACCGCGCTGCTTTTCGGCGCGGCGCATTTCGATCGCTTCCAGAGCCCCGCCACGTTCATCATGGGTCTCTATCTCGGATTGATCGCATACCGCGCGGGCAGCATTCGACCTTCCATGTGGTGCCATGCGATCAACAACGGTGGGTCGGTGCTGCTTACCTGGCTCGCTGGTCAGCATGCCGGTGGTGATGTGACGGAGCAGGGGAGTGTCGCAATGCAAGCCGGCATCGGCGGTGGAGTGCTGCTCATGTGCGTTCTGATTCTGCTACTGATAACGCGCCGGCCTCGAAAAACGCAACTTGCGCTTACTTGAGCCATTGAATCGATTGGCGCATTGAATCAAACACGCCGCGGGTCGCCTTCATTCGCGGCTCGTCGGTTCGAAGATCCAAAATAAAGACCGCGCTGGCGTGAATCATCAGCAGCACGACGTCATCGTGCGGCTTCCCGTCCTGAAGCCAATGCGAACGAATCAATTTGGACGTCGTGTTCGACATGCCCGGATCGGTGTTCTCATCGACTTTCACATCAGGATGATCTTTCTTCAAATCATCCAGATAATCATGTTCGATTCGGCTCATCTGGATCATGAACGGCAGATGCGGCGGGAGATCAGGAACATCCAACGTGATTCGCGGCTCATCATTATTTGATGTCCGCGTGATCAGCATCAGCTCGTAATCAGGATTCTTCTTCGGCCGCCAGTCGCCGGGATATTTGATTCGGATGCCTTTTGATTCGAACTTCGACCAGGCCGTGGATGTTTTGGATGCCGCGGCTTGGCCGTCGCTCGTCGGGCTCGTTGCAGGTGATTGCTTGGCGGGTTGATGCCAATGGCAGCCGATGAATAAGCCCACGGCCACAGCCGCCACGAGCACTTTTCCTAATCGCAACGTCATACGCCTACCGCCTCGCATTATTGACGAGGCTTCTACGCGAAATCCACCGCCGCGACATCATAAATGTCGCTGCCCGACATCCGATAAGCGCAGAATTACGTTGCAGATACGGAAAACTCTCCCGTTCATCTGTCCTTTGGCGGCTACTTCAACTCGACTGTCCAGTAGGCCGTATCCAGGAACTGCTTCCAGCTCGAATAGCGCTCATCTGCCAGCCGGATGTTGATCACCGGGCTGCGCTTCGGCTTGATCGGCTTAGTGATCAGGTGCATGTGCGCCTGGTCCGGCGTGCGACCGCCCTTTTTCACGTTGCACTTCACGCAGCAGCAGACAATGTTTTCCCACGTCGCCTTGCCGCCCTGGCTCTTGGGTACCACGTGATCGAGCGACAGCTCGGTCGTCGGCATCCGCTTGCCGCAATACTGGCAGCGGTTGCTGTCGCGCGCGTAAATATTTCGACGGTTGAACTTCACATCCTGCCGCGGGAGCTTTTCATAGCCCAGCAGCCGAATGATCCGCGGTACGGCGATTTGAAACCGCACCGTGTGAATCCAATCGAACCCGTCCGGCTCGAAGTCGCGCTTCAGTTGCGACAGTTCGGTCCAGCCGTTGAAGTCGAAGTTCTGCCAGCGCGATTGCCCATCGGCGTCGGTCTCGATGTGAACCACTTCCGCCATCTCGCGACACAGCATCGAGAAAGCGCGGCGCGCGTTGATGACGCGGATCGCCTGATAGAAGCGGTTCAAAACCAGGACGTTAGCCGACAGCGCCGGCGCCATCGAAATGCCCGCATGCTGCGGAACCACGGAGGATGAATCTGAGTGCAGGCTCATGTTTGTGGACTGAACCTCCACGGCCATCGAAGGCCGCCTGACACCTACTTTTAATCTCAACCCGAAGGGTGTCGCTAATACCCCTCCTCAACCCGTTTGTGCCTCGGATTGTACCCGCCGGTTTAAGCAAAGGCCAGCGGTGGTGGTTGGCGTTGTGTTAACCCGCTTGAAGAAACAGCGCGACGATCTATACCGGCTGCAAGTGGGATGCGCCAACGAGATATCGCAGTTCGGCAACGATCTGCGCGATCGGCGTGGCCCAGTCGCCGGCCGTGGGCTGCCGGAACAGGCGCATCGACGGATACCACGGCGAGTCGCTGCGGTCGAGGAAATATCGCCAATCCGGCACCGAGGGAAGCAACGTCCAGGTGGGCTTGCCCATTGCCCCAGCCAGATGGGCGACGCCGGTGTCGATGGTGATGACCAGATCAAGCGCATCGATCATTGCCGCCGTATCGGCAAAGTCATTGAGCGATGAAGTGAAGTCGATTAGCCGCATTGCATCCGCGGTGCCGGGACTTGGCGGGGCGGCGCCTTTTTGCAGGCTATAAAAGCTAACATGCGGCGTGTTCGCCAGCGGAAGCAAGGTTTCCAGTATGGTCGATCGCTTGCGATTGTGCGGCGGAAACTGGTTGCCCGCCCACACCAATCCCACCTTCAGTTTCGATGTGTCATTCGCGAGCTTTTGCTTCCACACCGCCGCGAGTTGTGGATCGACCTGGAGCGGTGGTGATTGCGGCGGGATCGTTTGCATCGTCGTGCCCAACAACTTCGGAAGACTCAGCAGCGGGCAGTGCACATCGAAGGTTGGCAGCGCATCGCCGTCGGCAAGCCATTTTTCGACGCCGAGCGATTGCCACTTCATCAGCCGATGCACCGTCGGCTGAACCAGTGCCAGCACGCGCCCGCCCGCCGCAGCCACGAGTGGCGCATAGCGAATGAAGTTAAAGGTGTCGCCGATTCCCTGCTCGGCGTGAAGCAGAATCGTGCGCCCTGCCAGCGGCGATCCATCCCACATCGGTTGCGGGAACGCCCGGTTTGGCATGCCACGCATTTTCAGTCGAGCTTCGTACGCCGGCAGCCCCGCTGCGAAATTACCCCGCGCCAGCAGGACAAATGCGAGATTCCACTCGGCGTCGGGGTATTCGGGCCGCAGCGACAGCGCGGCCTGGAATTGCGACTCGGCCTCGGCGTAGCGCCCCGTTTCCCGAAGCGCATTCCCCAAATTGTTCCTGGCCTCGGCAAGATTCGGTTGAAGCCGAATCGCGGACTCAAAATACGAAATCGCAGCACCAAACCGGCCCAGTGTTGAGAAGATTACGCCGAGGTTGGATTGATAACCGGCGTCGTTTGGCCGGAGTTTCGCCGCCCGCTGCATGAACTGAATTGCCTCATCAAACGCGCCGGTTTGAAAGCGAAGTTGCGACAGCTTCGCCAGCGTTGCTTCGTCGTTTGGCACATAAGTAAGCATCTGCCGCCAGATCGATTCGGCTTCGACGACTCGGCCGGCGCGCATATGCTGCTCGGCTAAATCGCGGGCTTGCTGAAGCGTCAGTTCGGGCATCGCGGTGAAAGAATAGTGGGTCGCGGCTGCGAATCACACCGCCGTTCGCAGCGGCTCGTGTTCGGCCAGCAATGGCGGGAGCGGACAGGCGAGCAGCGATGTGACCACCCGCAGCAGCTCGGACTCCTCAACCTGCACCAATCCGTCAGCCGCAACGCAGTACGCGCAGGCGTCGACAACCCGTCGCTTCACGCCCGGCGAGCAGCGCGCCAGGCGTTCGAGTGAGGTTCGCAGCGACCTCAAATCCACCGTTTGGAGCTGCCAGAGCGAGGCATCCGTTTGCAGCCGGGCCACCCCGGCGCGAAATGCCTGGGCCGATGCTTGCGGCGACTTTCCATCGGTAGAGGCCAGTGCAGACAGCACGACCTGCACATCCGGCATGACCGGCTTCAGCGACACATACTGCACCGTCTGCGGCCGCGGATTCGCTTGAAGCTGTGCGGTGATCATCTCATGCAGCATGAACTCAAAGATCGTCACGCGCCCGTCGGCCTCGATCAGTACCCGGCACGTCTGAAGAAAATTTTCCTTCTGTGGATCTGACAACTCGCGCAGCGCGGGAATCGCCAGATCGCATAGCACGCGCCGGCCCGCCACGCCGAAGTCGGTTACCGGGCCGATCAGATTCAGAGTCTCATCCACCGCGCCGTGATTGAGCGTCTGGGAAATCGTGTCGAGTTGCTTCTGGCGTACTGTCGAATCCTCTGACAGCAGCAGCGCGAAGATCAAACCTCGCGCCGAGAACGCATCGCGAGCGGCATGAAGGATCGTTTGCGGCACATCTGACAAGAAATCAGACGCCCATTGTACGTGGCCTGGCGTCATCGCACCGACAGTCTTCACGACCGCTTCAGGCCTGCGGTCTCGCAACGGTTGGTAACTCGACGCTGCTTGCGATCCGCTGAATTTCGCCAGCGTTGTCGGACCATCCATCCTCGGGAACTTCCCATCCCAGTCCGGTTCCACCGCGCGAATCCGATCCGGTACTTCCGGATGGGTCGAGTTCCAGTCGATCCCGTCACCGCGATTGCTGGCGAAAAACATGTGGGCCAGTTGCTCGGCGTAATACGCATTCAGTCGCGAACCCCTGCTGCCTGATCCGAGTTTCTTAAGCGCGCCCCCAATGCCATGTGGATTCCGCGTGAATTGAACGGCCGATGCGTCTGCCAGATACTCGCGCTGCCGGCAGACCGCGGCCTGGATCAAGCGAGCGAAGAAGAGCCCCACATATCCGATAATCGTCACTACCATGCCCCCGAGGAACAGGAATATGATGACGGCCCACGCCTTGTCGTCGTTGCCGGAGCTGTCGAAATCGCTATACCCGAGGCCGGCATCCGCGTCCCCGGCGTAATTCAGCTTCATTATGCCCATGCCCAGCAGGCCAATGAGCAGGATGCCGTGCAACATGCCGACCAACTTCAGGTTCATCGACATATCGCCGTTGAGGATGTGGCTGAACTCGTGGGCGATAATTCCTTGAAGTTCATCGCGATTTAAGCGATCCAGGCTGCCGCTGGTCACGCAAACCACCGCATCGTTGACAGTCCGCCCCGCGGCGAACGCGTTAATCCCCTTTTCTCCCGGCATCACGTAAACCCGCGGCGGAGTGATGCCGGCGGCAATTGCCATCTCCTCAACGACATTCCGCAACATGCGCTCGCGCTCATCGGTGGTATTGGCCTGCACCGGCCTGGCGCGAATCATTTCCGCCAGCGCAGTCCCGCCTCCTGAAAGCTCGTTCAACTTGTACATGCATCCGCCGAGGATGACGGCGAGTGTTATCAGCGTGACGCCGAAGTGAATCAGGAATCCGTCGGCTCCAAAGAAAATCGAAAACGGGATCGCAACCAGATTGAGCGCGACGACAATGAGTGTCACGGCCAGAACAAAGTAAACCAGCAGGAAGGAGGTGGACCGCCGAGCGCGGTCCTGGCGGGCGAAGAAATCCGCCTGTAATTGTGGCAAAGCCATCAGCCTCCCCAAACCACGGATTGCGGTGCATCCATCAGAACTTGACCTTCACCGCCTCGCGTTCCGGCGCATTGGCGTCGATGTTGAACAGCGGCGCTTCGGTGAATCCAAACGTATTGGCCAGCAACACATTCGGAAATACCTGGCGCGCCGTGTTGTATTGAAGAACCGAATCGTTGTACGCCTGCCGGGCAAACGCGACTCGATTCTCCGTGGAGGAGATTTCCTCGGAAAGCTGCGTCATCTGCTCGTTGGCCTTGAGATTTGGATAAGACTCGACGACCGCGAAGAGCCGACCCAGCGCACCGGTGAGCTGCGATTCGGCCCCTGCAACCGCGCGAATCGCGTTGGCATCAGCCGGCTGCGCCGCCGCGGCTGTATTAGCCGACGCCGCCACGTTCCGCGCCGCGATCACGGCTTCCAGCGTCTGGCGCTCGTGGCCCATGTACGCCTTGGCGACTTCAACCAGGTTTGGAATCAGGTCATAGCGCCGCTTAAGCTGCACATCGATCTGACCGTACGCGTTCTTGAATCGGTTGCGCAGTGTCACCAGTTTGTTATAGATTGCGATCGGCCAGCCGATGAGAACGATTGCCGCGACCAGCAGCACGACGATGCAGACCTTGACCATTGTCCAACCTCCCTGACTCATGACCCCGACGTCAATTAGTAACCCGGACGTGTGCCCATCCCCATTATAATGCCAAACGCGTATCCAACCCGCACACTTGAGAGCGATTTCCCCTTCACTTAAAACCACATCCCGATGCGGCTGTTCTACCGGCTTGGCCACCTAAGCGGCCGATTCATATTCTTCTGCACCATGCGGCTGCGAGTGATTCGCCCTGAGGCGGCGCGGCGGTCCGGGCCGCTGCTGCTGGCGATCACCCATTTGAGCCACATGGAGCCGTTCCTAATTAGTGTGCTCGTGCCGCGGCAAGTGGATTGGATCGCGCGAAGTGAGTTCTACCAATACCGGCCGATCGCCTGGATGCTCAACTGGCTCGACACGATTCCCGTTCGCCGATACG
>Ga0182024_10018626_pt1 | contig 12905 bp, 15 predicted proteins | sample P32metaG_FD_120480 | JGI IMG/M metagenome (GOLD analysis project Ga0182024, IMG submission 120480) | Permafrost microbial communities from Stordalen Mire, Sweden - P3-2 metaG (Illumina Assembly) | ecosystem: Environmental > Terrestrial > Soil > Wetlands > Permafrost | place: Sweden: Stordalen...
AACAGCAGCTGCACGTCGCGGGCGCGCGCCTCGCGGCCATTGATGCGATAGGCCGAGCCTTGGCTGCGCTCGATCCGGCGCACGACCTCGATCGCGTCGCGGTCGTTGAAGGCGAAGGCGGCTTCGCGAGTGGCGTTGTCGATGGCGAGCGAGACCTCGGCGACATTGCGCGCCGGACGGGTGGCCGAGCCGGCGAAGATCACGTCGTCCATCTCGCCGCCGCGCAGCCGACGCGCCGACGCTTCGCCCATCACCCAACGCAACGCCTCGACCAGATTGGACTTGCCGCAGCCGTTCGGGCCGACGATTCCGGTGAGCCCCGGCTCGATCACGAGCTCGGTCGGGTCGACGAAGGATTTGAACCCGACGAGGCGAAGCCGGTCTACCTGCATGGCGCGATCACGACCCCGCCAGCTTGTTCAGCACCGCTTCCATTCCGTCGACGGTCGGCGTGCCGTCGAATTTCTTGCCGTTGATGAAAAAGGTCGGGGTCGAATCGACGCCGAGCTGCTCGCGGGCGGTCTTGGCGCTGCCCAGCAACTTGTCCTGGATCGCCTTGTTGTCGTAGCACGAATCGAAGGTCGATTTGCTCATGCCGCCGAGGAGCGCAATCCGGCCCAGCGCCGTCTTGTAGTCCGACGCCGCGATCCACTGCTCCTGGGAAGCGAAGTAGGCATCGACGAACGGATAGAACCGGCCGGGCGCGGCACAGAGCACCACCGTTTCCACGTGAAGGTCGACCTGGTCGCGCGGAAATGGCCGGAACACCAGCTTCACCTTTCCCGGCGTGATCCATTTGTCCATCAGCTTCGGCATCTCCTCGACCGCGAAAGCCGCGCAGTGCGGACAGGTTAGCGAGCCGTATTCGATGATGGTGATGGGCGCGTCGGCCCTGCCGAGAACCCGGTCGTCGGCGGTGATCGCCAAGGGGTTCGCTGGGGCGGGCGCCGGGGTGGACTGCGCCGGGGCGGGCGCCGGAGGTGTCGGCTGCGGCGCCTGGGCAAGCGCCGGCGAGGCTGCGCCAAGGCAAAGCGTCGCCATCAGTGCAAACCATATCTCCCGCATCGACCGCGTCCTTCCTACCAGATGTTGATGTTAGAGAGTTCGATCCCAGCGTGCAATGCTCGCCGCCCGGTGTCTATCGATCCCCGGTTCCGAGCACGGCGCGACCGAGCCGGTCGAGCGCCTGGCGCAGCTCGGGGTCGCCGATATCCGATAGTTGGCGGTCGAGCGCCGCGGCTTCGGTGGCTGCGAGCGGGCGAGCGGCGTTGCGCGAAGAAGGGGTTTGGGCGAGCGGCAATGGGCCCTGGACCAGCGCCAGCCGGGTCACCGCCTCGCGCCCGAAGAACAGGTTGACGCGCTCGATGACGCTGGGCGCGCGATGCTGGATTTCGAGGGCCTTGGTGGAGAGGACCCGAAGTTTGAGCGTGCCGCCGCGCGCCAGCGCCTCGGGCCAGATCGAGCCGGCCAGCTCCGGACCGACAATCGCCGCCCAGTCCGATTTGAGCCGCGCCAGGACGCCGCCGCCATGGCGCGCGACGATCGGCGCGACGATGCGCGACACGCTGGCGCCGGCGGCACGGAACCCGGGCCGGCGCTCGCTTCCGCCGTCGCTGCCGGGTAGATTCGCTTCGCTCATGCCGTCATTCCGACCCAATCCGTTGACGCTGCTCGCCTGGTACGACCGCCATCGCCGCCAATTGCCGTGGCGCGCTCCGCCGGGGGTGCGGCCCGACCCGTACCGAGTCTGGCTCAGCGAGATCATGCTGCAGCAAACGACGGTGGTTACCGTCGCGCCCTATTTTGACCGATTCGTGGCGCGCTGGCCCGATGTTTCGTCGCTCGCCGCCGCATCGCTCGACGAGGTGCTGCACCAGTGGCAGGGGCTCGGCTATTACGCCCGCGCCCGCAATCTCCATGCCTGCGCCCGAGCCGTGACCGAGCGGCATGGCGGACGGTTTCCCGACGAGGTCGCCGGACTGCGCGCGCTGCCGGGAATCGGCGACTACACCGCGGCGGCGATCGCGGCGATCGCCTTCGACCGGGCCGAAGCCGCGGTCGACGGCAATGTCGAGCGGGTGGTGGCGCGCCTCTTTGCGGTCAGGGAGCCGATGCCCGCCGCAAAACCGCGGCTGCGGGCGCTCGCGCGCGACCTGGTGCCGGCGGAACGGGCCGGCGATTTTGCCCAGGCGTTAATGGATCTGGGCGCCACGATCTGCACTCCGCGCAAGCCGCGCTGCGTGCTGTGCCCGTGGCAGAAGGATTGCGCCGCGCGCGCCGGGGGCTTCGCCGAGGATTTGCCGGCACGAGCCGAGAAGTCCGAGCGACCGCTGCGGCGCGGCGTGGTGTTCTGGCTGACGAGAAGCGACGGCGCGGTGCTGCTGCGCCGGCGCGAGGAAAAAGGGCTACTCGGCGGGATGATCGAGCTGCCTTCGACCGCGTGGCGCGAGGCCGAATGGAGCGCAGTGGAAGCGCTAGGCTCGGCGCCGGCGAGAACGCAATGGACCGCGCTGCCCGGCACGGTGCAGCACGGTTTCACTCACTTCCGCCTCGACCTGACGATTCTCGCCGCGACGACCGCCAGTTTGCGAATCGATTTCCCGGGCGGCATCTGGGCGCGGCCTGAACAGTTCAAGGACTACGCCTTTCCGACCCTGACCAAAAAGGTCGTGAAGCACGCGCTGTCGGTGCTGGACGCCAAGGCAATCTAATCGCTCCCCGACGAAAGTCGGGGCCCACTTTTCGGCCGGGGAGCCGGCGGATAGGTCGGTCCCGGCTTTCGCCGGGAAGCCTTCTTATAAGTGTCTTGGGTCGACCCTCACGAGGGCCGCTGCGCTCACCACCCTCTCCCGCATGCGCGCATGCGGGAGAGGGAAGGGGCCCGCGCCGGAGGCGTGGGAAGGGTGAGGGGCCTATTTTCGGCTGCGCTTCTCGGCGATCCCCGAAATGCCTTCGCGGCGGTTGAGCTCGGCGGCGACGTCGGCCGGAGAGAGCCCCGCGGCTGCCCACAGCACCAGCAGATGGTAGAGCACGTCGGCGCTTTCGCGGGTGAGCGCGGCCTTGTCGCCCTTCACCGCCTCGATGATCGCTTCGAGCGACTCCTCGCCGAGCTTGCGGGCGATTTCCGCCGGGCCGCCGGCGAGCAGCTTCGCGGTGTACGAGGTGTCGGGGCTGGCGCCGCGACGCGCCTCGATGGTCGTCCACAGCCGCGTCAGCGCTTCGCCGAGCTCGCTAGGCATGGCTACATTCGCATCGGCACGCCGGCGGCGGCGAGGTGCGCCTTCGCTTCGCCGATGCGGAACGTGCCGAAATGGAAGATTGAGGCGGCTAGCACTGCGGTCGCGTGGCCGTCGCGGATGCCCTCGGCGAGGTGGTCGAGCGTGCCGACCCCGCCTGAGGCGATGACCGGCACCCGCACCGCGTCGGCGACCGCGCGGGTCAGCGCGATGTCGAAGCCCGATTTGGTGCCGTCGCGGTCCATCGAGGTCAGCAATAGTTCCCCCGCGCCGTAATCGGCGAGGCGGCAGGCCCATTCGACCGCGTCGAGCCCGGTCGGGTTGCGCCCGCCATGGGTGAAGACGCCCCACTTGCCGGGGCCGGTCTCTTTCGCGTCGATGGCGCAGACGATGCACTGGCTGCCGAACTTGTTGGCTGCCTCACGCACAAAATCGGGCCGCGCGACGGCGGCGGTGTTGATCGAGACCTTGTCGGTGCCGGCGAGCAGCAGCTTGCGGATGTCGTGGACCGTGCGCACCCCGCCGCCGACCGTCAGCGGCATGAAGCATCGATCGGCGGTGCGGCGCACGACGTCGTAGATCGTGTCGCGGTTCTCGTGGCTGGCGGTGATATCGAGAAAGCACAGCTCGTCGGCGCCCTCGCGGTCGTAGATGCGGGCTTGCTCGACCGGGTCGCCGGCATCAGTCAGATCGACGAAGTTGACGCCCTTGACGACGCGGCCGTCCTTTACGTCGAGACAGGGGATGACGCGCATCTTCAGCATGGCGTGCCCCCACCGGCGAGGCTGAGCGCCGCCCTCGGGTCGATACTGCCATCGTACAACGCGCGGCCGATGATCGCGCCGGCGATCCCGTCCGGCTCGCGGGCCTCGAGCGCGGCGATGTCGGCGAGCGAAGAGACGCCGCCCGAGGCGACGACCGGGATGCCGACTTCCCGCGCGAACCGGGCGAGGCCCTCGGCATCGATGCCGACCATCGCGCCGTCGCGCGAGATGTCGGTGGCGACGATCGCCGCGACCCCGGCATCGGCGAAGCGGTGCGCCAATTCGACGATACCGATTTCGCTGACCTCGGCCCAGCCCTCGACCGCGACCTTGCCGTTCTTGCCGTCGATGCCGACGACGATGCGCCCGGGATGGTCGGCGGCGGCGCGGCGCACCAGATCGGGGTTGCGCAGCGCCACGGTGCCGAGAATGACGCGATCGATGCCGAGATCGAGCCAGGCGTCGATCGCGGCGCGCTCGCGGATGCCGCCGCCCAGCTGGATCTTGAGGTCGACCGCGCGGCGGATCGCGCGCACCGCCTCGCCATTGACCGAGCTGCCGGCAAAGGCGCCGTCGAGATCGACGACATGCAGCCAGCGAAACCCGCACACGGCAAAATGCCGAGCCTGCGCCGCCGGGTCGCGGTTGAAGACGGTTGCCGTCTCCATCTCGCCGCGCACCAGGCGGACGCAGACGCCGTCCTTGAGGTCGATCGCCGGAAAGAGGATCACGGCCCCTCGTCGAGCCGCTTGTAGTAGTAGTGGCCGGGGACGATCTCGCCGTCGACCCGAGCGTAGACGGGGTGCGTGCCCCAGCGCCGGTAGTTGAGCCCCTCGTAGAGGCTGATCGCGGCGCGCTGGGTGGCTCGCAAATCGAGGTTGAGGACGACGAGGCCGAGTTCCTCGCGCGCCAGGCGCTCGATCTCGAGGACGATGCCGCGCGCCAGCCCGTGGCCGCGTGCCCAGGGCGCGACGAAGGCGCTGGTCAAGGTGCCGGCGAAACCCTGCGCCTCGTTGTTGCGCGGCGCCTTCGAGAGCTGCGCCGAGCCGGCGATGACCCCGTCCAGCCGGCCGACCACGAGCCGCCGGTCGGGGATCAGCAGCACGCCCTTCCAGTAGTTTTCCAGCACATGACGCGGCGGCGGCTTGAGCCAGCCGAACCCGCCGCCCTCGACGATCGCCGCCTCTGTCGCCTCGCACAGATCGTCGAGATCGGTGCCGGCGCACTGGGTCAGGCGTTCGATCGCGACCTTGCCGTTGGCCCGTTGCTCGCTCATGGCCGCCACTTGAGGAAGTTGGCGATGAGGCGCAGCCCCGCTTCCTGACTCTTCTCGGGATGGAACTGGGTGCCGACCATGTTGTCGCGCGCGACCGCGGCGGTCAGCGCCTGGGCATAGTCGGCGGTGGCGACCAGATCGGCACGGTCGCCGACCGCAAGATGGAAGCTGTGGACAAAATAGGTGTGCGTCCCGGCCGGGACACCGTCGAAGACCGGGTGCGGACGGGTCAGCGACAGCTCGTTCCAGCCCATATGCGGGATCTTGAAGCTTGGATCGGCGGGCTCGATCGCCACTACTTCGCCGCCGATCCAGCCGAGACCGTCGACGGTCTCGAACTCGCGGCCGCGCGTCGCCATCAGCTGCATGCCGACACAGATGCCGAAGAACGGCTGGCCGCGCCCGACCACCGCTTCGCTTACCGCTTCCTCGAGCCCGGGCACCGCCGCGAGCCCACGCCGGCATTCGGCGAAGGCGCCCTGGCCGGGCAACACGATGCGGTCGGCGCCGGCAACCTCGTCCGGGTCGCGGGTGACGGCAACCTTTTCGGCGCCGCTCAGCTCGCCAGCGGCGCGCTCGAAAGCCTTCGCCGCCGAGCGCAGATTGCCCGAGCCGTAATCGATGATCGCGGTCAGCATGTCAGGCGCTCAGCGTCCCCTTGGTCGATGGCACCGCACCGGCCCGGCGCGGATCGATCTCGACGGCCTGACGCAAGGCGCGCGCCAATCCCTTGAAGCAGGATTCGACGATGTGGTGGTTGTTCTCGCCGTAGACGTTCTCGACGTGGAGGGTGATCCCGGCCGATTGGGCAAAGGCCTGGAACCATTCCTTGAACAGCTCGGTGTCCATCTCGCCGAGCTTGGGCTTGGAGAAATTGACCTTCCAGATCAGATACGGCCGGTTCGACGCGTCGAGGCTGACCCGGGTCAACGTCTCGTCCATCGGGATCGTCGCGCTGCCCCAACGCTGGATGCCGGTGCGGTCGCCGAGCGCCTTCGATACCGCGCCGCCGATCACGTAGCCGGTATCCTCGGTCGTGTGGTGGAAATCGATGTGCAGGTCGCCCTTGGCCTCGATCGTGATGTCGATGAGGCTGTGTCGCGACAACTGATCGAGCATGTGGTCGAGGAAGCCGATACCGGTCGCGATCTTGCTGGCGCCGGTGCCGTCGAGATCGACGCGGCCCTTGATCCGAGTCTCCTTGGTATTGCGTTCGACCGTCGCGACGCGCACCGCACTTCTCCCGATACCGCTATGAGGGCAACAACGTCTTCCGGCCAGCGGCCCCAAACGCCGCGCCGGTTTGTGCGGGCGTTCTTTTAATACGAACCGCCCGCCGGTGCCACCATCGCCGGGATTGGTGAACCCGCGGTTACGGCCGCTGGTGGGCCAACTGGCCGCGCCTGAGGCTTCTAGCTCTCGACGAAACGGGCAATCAGGCGGTTGACCTCGGCGGCCTTCTCCATATGGGGCAGGTGGCCCGTCGAATCGAGGATGTGTACCGGCACCTTGCCGGCGAGCGCCTCGGCCTGGGCGACCGGGATGATCCGATCGTCGCGCCCCCAGACGATCTGCACCGGCATCGTCAGCGACGACAGCTTGCCGGAGAAGTCCGTGCGCTGGCGGCCGTCCGGGAACCAATCCGCGGCAATCGCCGTCAGTACGGCGCTGACGCCGTCGAGCCGCTTGTAGCGCAGCACATCCTCGACCATCGCGCGGCTGACCAGCTCGGGATCGTGGACAAGCAGCCGCAGCACGTCCTGCGCGTCGCGCCGCCTCTCCATGCGGACGAAGCCTTCGACGAACTCGGCGTTGATCTCGGGGCCGAGACTGGCGGGCGCGATCAGCGTGAGGCTCGCCACCCGTTCCTGCTGCCACAGGGCGAAATTGAGGGCGATGCCGCCGCCCATCGAATGCCCGACAAGGTGGACGCGGTCGATGCCCAGGGCCGAGAGCGCCTGGTGGATGTCGGCGTCGAAGAAGATGGCGTGGGTGTCGCCCAGCACTTTGGTCGAGCCGCCATGCCCCGGTAGGTCAATGGCGATCGTGCGATGCCTCTCGGCCAGCGCCGGCTGAGTGAACATCCAGGTGTTGAGATCGGCGCCAAACCCGTGGATGAAGAGGATCGGAGGGTCGCCGCTGCCGATGTCGAGATAACGCAGCCGCTTGCCGCCGGCCTCGATTTCCTTGGGCGCCGGCGCCGCGTTTTCAGCCTCGCCGCCCTCGCTCGCCTCGACGACGGCAAACCCGGCGACGAACGCGTCGATATCGGCATCGTCCACCTGGGCGGGGGCGAGCACCGCCATCAGCCCGCCGATCGGCAGGGTCGCTCCCGGCTGGGCGACGATGCGGCGCAAGGTGCCGGTTTCGCCCGCCTCCATGACATTGGTGATCTTCGGGGTTTCGATCTCCAAGAGTTCGTCGCTCGCCGCGACCGCGTCGCCTTCCGCCTTGAGCCATTCGAGGATCTTCCCCTCGGTCATGGTCAGGCCCCATTTGGGCATGGTGATCGCGGTGATGCCGGTCACCGGCTGCATTCCCGGCCGTGCGTCCTTCGAGAAGGTTGCTCGGCGACCTTCTCAGAATGAGGACATTTCGGTTGTGGCATCGCTGACCTACCTCATCCTGAGGAGCGGGCGCAGCCCGCGTCTCGAAGGACGCACGGTGTTCGATCCATCCTACCTCCCGTAGCCGTGCACCTCACGCACGACGGCGGCGATCTTTTCCGGGCTCGGGATGTAGAGCTTTTCGAGGCCGGGCGCGAACGGCACCGGCGTGTGCGGCGCGGTGACCCGGCGGATCGGCGCCTTCAGCGCGGCGAAGGCCTTGTCGGCGACCAGCGCGGCGATGTCGGTGGCGATGCTGCAGCGCGGCGTCGCTTCGTCGACGATGACAAGCCGTCCGGTGCGCTCGACGCTTTCGAGGATCGTATCCTCGTCGAGGGGCGAGGTGGTGCGCGGATCGATCAGCTCGATCTCGATCCCGTCCTTTTCCAGCTCGTCGGCCGCAGTTGCCGCGTAATGCACCATGCGGGCGAGCGCCACGACGGTCACGTCGTCGCCGTCGCGCACGATGTTTGCCTCGCCGAAGGGGATGGTGTAGGGCTCGTCCGGCACCTCGGTGCGCAAATCGTACATCAGCTTGTGCTCGCAGAAGATCACCGGGTCGTCGTCGCGGATCGCCTGGATCAACAGGCCCTTGGCGTCGTAGGCGTTCGACGGCACGACGCATTTGAGGCCAGGCACCGAGGTGAAGACATGGTAGGGGCTCTGCGAGTGCTGCGCGGCGGCGCTGCGGCCGGCGCCGATCATGGTGCGGATGACCAGTGGGGTCTTGGCCTTGCCGCCGAACATGTAGCGGAACTTGGCCGCCTGGTTGAAGATCTGGTCGAAACAGACGCCGAAGAAGTCGGAGAACATCAGCTCGGCGACGGGCCTGAGGCCGGTGACCGCGGCCCCGGCGGCGGCGCCCATGATCGCCGACTCGGTGATCGGCGTGTCGATGACCCGCGCCTCGCCGAATTCGCCGATCAACCCTTTGGTCACCCCGAGCACGCCGCCATAGGCGTCGCGCTGGCCCTCGCTGCCCGCGCCGCCGGAGACGTCCTCGCCGATGACGATGATGGTGGGGTCGCGGCGCATCTCCTGGGCGAGAGCTTCGTTGAGGGCCTGGCGGATCGATTTCTGCGGCATCGAGCGCCTCCTATATCTGTTGACTCGAATCAGGCGACAGCTCCTGCGAGGATCCGGCATAACGCCAACGGCAGCCGTCCCGGACCAGAACCGCAGCCCACAGCCCTTTGCTCGGGTCGGGGACGATGTTATGCGGCGAATTCCATGTTTCGATCCGCTCTGCGGTGAACTCGACCAGCACGACGTTCGGGTCGGTCGGGCCGCCGGGATGCCACTTGAAACTCTGCGGGCGCCAAACTGCAGTTTTTACATCGACATCGTCGATGATCGCCGCACGTCCCACCAAGGTCACATATGCGCCGCCGGCATCATGCTGATAGACCAAGGTCATTCGGCCGGTCCGCTCGATTTCGCCGATCTTCCGCGTTCGACGGTCGGTCATGAAGCGCACCGTCCACTGATCGGTCAGTTTCGAGGGATTGACCACCCTGGCGTTCGCGTCGCCCTGTCGGTCGACGGTTATCGCCAAACACGAAGGAACGGCATCAATCGTGTCGCGCGCGAGTTGCAGCAGTTCGTGCCCCTTCATCGGTTTCACCTTCTCCCGCCGCGCGCCCCTTTAACGGGTTCTTTGGTGCTATTTTAGTAAGATACATACACATCCGTCAGCAGCTCGCGCGCGTCGGGCGGCTCGGCGGCTCGGGCTTCGGCGACCGCCTCGTCGATTAGCGTCGCGACCTCGGCATCGACCGCGTCGAGCGCGTCGGTTTCGAGCAGCGCCGCCTCCGAGACGCGGGTGCGGAAATGCTTCAGGCAGTCGCGCTCCTCGCGCAGCCGCTTGACCTCGTCCTTGCCGCGATAAAGCTGCGCGTCGCCCGAATGATGGCCGTAGAAGCGGCAGGTATCGACCTCGATCGCCGACGGGCCGCCGCCCGAGCGGGCGCGCTCGATTGCCTCGTGCGCGGCCTCGTGCACCTCGAAGAAATTGTCGCCGTTGACCTTGACCGCCGGCAGGCCGAACCCGGCGGCGCGGCCGGCGATGTCGCGGCTGCCGACGGCGTAGCTGAACCCGGTGCCCTCGCCGTACTGGTTGTTCTCGAAAATGAAGACGGCGGGCAGCTTCAGCACCACCGCCATGTTCAGCGCCTCGAAGGTGGTGCCCTGGTTGGAGGCGCCGTCACCCGAGAAGCACACCGCGACGTGGCCGTTGCCGAGCGTTTTCGCGGTGAGCGCGGCGCCGACCACCAGCGGCGGACCGCCGCCGACGATGCCGTTGGCGCCGAGCATCCCCTGGTCGAGGTCGGCGATGTGCATCGATCCGCCCTTGCCGCCGCACAGCCCGCCCTTCTTGGCGAACAGCTCCTGCATCATCCCTTTGACGTCGCAGCCCTTGGCGATCGAGTGGCCGTGCCCGCGATGGGTACTGGCGATGTAATCCTTGGGCCCGAGATGCTGGCACACCCCGACCGCCGAGGCTTCCTCGCCGGCATAGAGATGGACAAAGCCGGGGATGCCGCCCTTGGAAAACTCCTCCTGCACCCGCTCCTCGAAGAGGCGGATCGTCGCCATCGAGCGATAGGCGCGGATCAGATCGTCGCGGTTCAATTGCATGGGCATAGCGTTCCCCTCAGGCGTCGAACCCGTACAGCTTCGCGGCGTTGCCGCGGGTGATCTTGAAGCGGTCCTCGGCGCTGGCATTTTTGAAGTCGCGCTCGACGACCTCCTGCGAGTGCGGCCAGGACGAGGCCTGGTGCGGGTAGTCCGACGACCACATCATGCGGTCGACGCCGATAAAGTCGCGGTTCGCCACCCCGACGAAATCGTCGATATAGGTCGCCCACATCTGGCGGCGGAAATATTCGCTCGGCTTCAGCTTCTGGGTGAAGCCGTGGGAGGCGCGCGAGCGTTCGGCGACCCGGTCCATGCGCTGCAGATAGTAGGGGATCCAGCCGACATTGTTCTCGGCCGAGACCACCTGTAGCTTCGGGAAGCGGTCGAGCACGCCGGAGAAGATCAGCACGCTGAAGGTCTTCTCGACCTCGTAGCCAAGCACGGTCGTGCGCATGTAGCGCTCGCCCCAGTTCCACTGGCTTTCGACCCCCATGCCGGTGATGGCATGGAGCGAGACTGGCACCTTTATCTCCTCGGCCGCGGCCCAGAACGGATCGTAGGCATCCGAGCTGTAGGGCTGCTCCTGCGGCGGCGAGCACCAGACCATCGCACCCTTGAGACCGAGCTTGGCGCAGCGTTCCAATTCGCGAGCGCCGGATTTCGGGTCATAGAGCGAGATCATCGCCAGCCCGGCCATCTTCCTGGGCGCGTAGGCGCAGAATTCCGCGAGCCAATTGTTGTAGACGCGGAAGCAATCGGCCTGCAGCCCGGCATCCTTGATCCAGAAGATGCGGAAGCCGAGCGTCGTGTAGAGGACGTCGGCCTCGACCCCGTCGAGTGCGTTGTCCTTCATCCGCTCGGCCGGGTTCCAGCCGCCGGGCCGGGCGTCGGCATAGGTCGCCTTGGTGAGGAACTCCTTCAGTTCGGCGGGGCTCTTGCCGGCGCCGAGGCCGATGCCGATCGGATGCGGCGGATGACCCTCGTAGAGGAAATAGGCGCCTTCCTTTCCCGGAAGGTCGGCGACCAGACGCGGCGCCCGGTCGCGATAGTTCCGATCAACCCGGCTTTCCCATAGATCGGGGGGCTCGCTGACATGCGAATCGGCGGAGATAAGCTTGTAGTCGGGCATAGGCGGGCCCTCCCTCGATGGGGATGTGCTTCCGTCAGGCGCCTCATGAGAAGGCCAGCCCGCGGGACTGCATCCTCGCTGCCATTTAGCAGCGTTTGTGCGCCCTGCGCCATTGCTTTGCGGCTCGGCACGCGTTCGGCGGGAGCACGCCGCCGCGGTATTCACTCCGGAGTGAACATGGTTAACCACACCAACGTGATCGAAATGCGGAGCCGTCTGCTAGTCTATTTCCCCGAGTAGCGGGGGAGGGGGCTATGCAAGAGCCGACCGTGTTTCTCAGCCGGTTGATCGGGCTCGTGGCCTTGATCGTCGCCGTGCCGATGATCCTCGACAAGCAGTCGATGCTGGAGACCTTCGGCGCCGTGCTGGACAATCACGGGCTGATGCTGCTGCTGGGCATCGCCAGCGTCGTCGCTGGCGTTGCCATCGTCCTGCTGCACAACGTCTGGAACAAGGGGATATGGCCGCTGGTCATCACGCTGTGCGGCTGGCTCCTGCTGCTGCGCGGCATCCTGATCCTGTTCCTGCCGACGGATGTGCTTTCAGGGCTGATCGATACGCTCCGCCTCAAGGATTATTTCTACATCTATGCGGTGATCCCACTGATCGTCGGCGCCTATCTCTGCCTGCGCGGTTTCACCGCGACTGCGGCGGCCTCGCCGGCTGCCGCGGCACCGCTGCAGCCGATCGCCAAGCCGCCCGGCCCGGCCCGCCGCCCCAGACGCAGGCGCTAGAGGTCGAGCTTAAAGAACTTGACCGCGTTGCCGGCCCAGATCTTGTCGCGCTCGGCGGTGGGGATGTTGGCGTAGATGTCGTCGATGATCGGGCGCGAGTTCGGCCACTCGTTCTCGATATGCGGGAAGTCGGTGGCGAACATGATGTGGTCGACGCCGACATGGTGGCGCTGCTCGACCGCGACGCGCTCGTACTGGACGCTGAAATAGATGTTCTCGCGCACATAGGTCGCGGGCAGTTCCTTCAAGGGCTTGAAGCCCAAATATTCCTCAGCCCAGCCGAGATGGCGCTGATACCAGAGGTCCATGTGCTCGAGCCAGAACGGGACCCAGCCGAGCCGGGTCTCGGCGAAGAACACCTTCAGCTTCGGGAAGCGTCCGAAGACGCCTGACAGCACCAGCTGGGCCATGCCGATCGACGGCGGCAGGCCGAAATTGGTCAGCCATTCGAGAAACGGCCGGCGCAGCCGCGCCATCACCACCGGGTCTTCCTTGGGGTATTTCATCGTCGGCTGGTTGGCGC
>Ga0182024_10018628_pt1 | contig 12901 bp, 10 predicted proteins | sample P32metaG_FD_120480 | JGI IMG/M metagenome (GOLD analysis project Ga0182024, IMG submission 120480) | Permafrost microbial communities from Stordalen Mire, Sweden - P3-2 metaG (Illumina Assembly) | ecosystem: Environmental > Terrestrial > Soil > Wetlands > Permafrost | place: Sweden: Stordalen...
GTAAGCCTGGCACGATCATTACGACGAACACTAGCGGTCTGCCTGTGGCCAAGATCGTTGAAGGTTTTCCTGACGACTTCCGCCGCAATTGGTTCGGCACGCACTTCTTCAATCCGCCGCGCTACATGCGGCTGCTCGAGGTCATTCCCACCGCAGATACCGATTCCGCCGCCGTAGCCGCGTTCGCCGCCTTCGCCGACCGCATCCTGGGCAAGCAGGTGGTGCACGCGCACGACACGCCCAACTTCATCGCCAACCGCATCGGCGTCGTCATCACGTCCACTGCGGCCACCCTGATGCTGGAGCAGAAACTGACCATCGAGGAGCTGGACGCGCTGACCGGGCAGGCGCTGGGCTGGCCGCGCACCGGCACCTTCCGTCTGGCCGACCTGGTGGGCATCGACATCCTGGCGCACGTGGCTGCGAATTTTCCGGAGGGCGCGCCGGCGGGGCGGTTCGCCGATGTCCTGAACGAACTGGTCCGGCGCGGCTGGCTCGGCGACAAGGCCGGGCAGGGCTTCTACAAGAAGACGCGCGGCGCGGACGGAAAAGAGCTCCGGCTCGTGCTCGACCTCGACACCTTCGAGTACCGTCCGCTGGCCAAAGCCGCCCTGCCTGCGCTTGAAATGGCGAAGAATGCCGCCTCGACGCCCGAGCGCTTGCGGCTGCTGCTCGCAGGCGATCCGAAGAAGGACAAGGCCGCTGCGTTTCTGTGGCCGTTTCTTTCCACGCTGTGGAACTTTTCCGCCGACCGCATCGGCGACGCGGCTGACGACGCGCCCTCCATCGACCAGGCCCTGCGCGCCGGGTTCAACTGGGAGCTGGGGCCGTTTGAGATGTGGGACGCGGCCGGTGTCGGGCCAACCGTAGCTCGCATGAAGGAGCTTCGCCTGCCCGTGAGTCCGCGCGTCGAGGCACTGCTGGCCGCCGGGTACGGGTCCTGGTATGCCGAGGGCGGCCGCGCCTGCTTTCAGCCGGCGACGGGCAAGCTCGAGTCAGTGGCCGCTGTTCCCGGTCATGCGCGGGTGGCGGATTTTCGGCGCGCCGATGCAGGCACGCGGGGCGTGGTGCGAGGGAATGCCGGCGCGTCGCTGGTCGATATCGACGACGACATCGGCTGCATCGAGCTGCACTCGCTCAAAAACGCCATCGGCGGCGACGTGGTGGCGCTGATCTCGGCTGTGCTGCGGCCCGATTCCGACGCCGTGCGCGCTTTTGCGGGCTTTGTCATCACCGGCGATCGCGACAATTTCTCGGTCGGGGCAAACCTGCTGCAACTGCTGCTGGCCGCGCAGGAGGGCGAGTGGGAAGAGCTGGGCCACGCTATCCACGCATTCCAGCAGATGACGGCGGCCATCAAGTTTTGCCCGCGTCCGGTGGTGGTTGCGCCGTTTGGCATGACCTTTGGCGGCGGAGCGGAGATCGCGCTGCACGGCGTGCGCCGTCAGCCGCACGCCGAGACCTACATCGGCTTGGTCGAGGCGGGCGTGGGGCTGATTCCCGGCGGCGGCGGCACCAAGGAGATGCTGCTGCGCGCAGTCGACTCGGCCGCGGCCCTCGCGCCTCCCGACCCGCGCGATCCGCCCTCGCGCTTTGCCCAGTCTGCCGAGATGGGCGCGGCGCTGCGCCGCACGTTCGAGACGATTGCATTGGCCAAGGTGTCGACGTCGGCCGCCGAGGCGCGCGCGCTTGGCCTGCTGCTGCCGGCCGACCGCATCACGCTCAACCGCGAGCGGCTGCTGCTCGACGCGCGCGAGCAGGCCGCGGCGCTGGCCCAGTCCGGCTACACCGCGCCGCAGCCGCGCATGATTCCCGCGCCCGGCCTCGCCGCGCTGGCCGCGCTCGAGACCGGCGTCTTCCTCATGGGCGAGGCCGGCTACGCCTCCGAGCACGATCAGAAGGTCGCGCGCTGGACCGCGTACATCCTTTCCGGCGGCCGGGTTACCGCGGGCACGCCGGTAAGCGAGCAATATCTGCTCGACCTTGAGCGCGAGGCATTTCTTTCGCTCTGCGGAGAGCGCAAAACGCAGGAGCGCATCGCATTCACGCTGAAGACAGGCAAGCCGCTGCGAAATTAAATGACCCTGAAAGGCTCGGCGAGTCCTTGCAGCGGTTCCATGGTTGCTATACCTCAGAGCTGGGTGCCCCATCCTTGCGACTTTCTTCTGTCGCAAGGGTGGGATACCACAAAAGCCGGGTATACCATGTCTGGATTCGCCTTAAAGCTTGTCTCAAAAACTCGCTCGCCGCGAGTGTCAGGGCACGACTTCAGTCGTGCCGCAAACGCCCCATAAATGGCGGGCTTTAGCCGCTGCGGGGTTGCGACTTCAATTCGCCCGGCCATTCTTGAAACACGCTCAGTAAAGATTCTCCGCCGGCTCCTCCGCAGCCACTTCCGCAGACTCTTCGGCAGGCGCACTCTGTTTCGGGTCGTCGGGGATAAAGATCTGGAACACCGTGCCGCTGGCTTGTCCCTTTGACGCCGAGCGGCTGCGCAGGTGCACCAGCCCGCGATGCTTCACGATGATCTCGTGACTCACCCACAGGCCCAGCCCGGTGCCGGTCACTTCCTTGGTGGTAAAGAACGCCTCGAACACGCGCTCGCGCACCGGCCGCTCCATGCCCATGCCGGTGTCGCCCACCGAGAAGCGCACGCCGGTCTGCGCGGGGTCTTTCCAGTTGCGCGAGCGGCGCGCGCGAATCACCAGCCGGCCGCCGTTGGGCGTGGCGTCAATCGAGTTGCCGACCAGGTTGGCGAACACCTGGCGCACTTCGCCGGCAAAGCAGAACAAGTCCATTTCGGCGTCGTAGTCGCGCTCCACGGCGATGTTCAGCCCGTTGAGGCGGCCGTGATAGAGGCTCAGCACGGAGTCAAGCAGCTCGGCCATGTTGGCGCGCGCGGGCAAAGTCGACTGGCGATAGAAGCGCAGCGTCTGCTGGGTGATCTCGGCGATGCGGCGCGCCTCGTGCTCGGCCATGGTCACGTAGTTCAGCGCCGGGTCCTCAAGCTGGCAGAAGTTGTGCAGCATGAAGAGCAGGTTGGTGATGGCCTCGAGCGGGTTGTTGATCTCGTGGGCGATCGAGGCGGCCAGCCGCCCGGTGGCGGCCAGCTTCTCAGTGCGGCGCAGTGCCTCTTCGCTGCGCTTGCGGTCGCTGGCGTCGAGCACAATCACGCCCACCCAGCGCACCTGCTGCGGGTTGGTGCGCACCGGGTAGGCGCTGGCCAGCCAGGTCCACGGGCGGCTGCCCTGCTCGCCCGCCAGCTCCAGGTTGCGCACCGGCTCCTCCTCGGCAAAGACGCGCAGCACGGTGTTTTCAAGCTCCTGCGCCACGGGCTGCGGCAGCAGCTCGGGCAGCGTCTTGCCCAGGTGGCGGCTGAGCGGCACGCCGGTCATGCCGGCGAAGACCTGGTTCACGCGCACAAAGCGGCAGCGGCGATCAAAAAATGCCAGCCCGATGGGCGCATTGGCCAGCATCGAATCCAGCAGCGAGAGTGTGTCGTTGAGTCCCGATCGCTGCTCCTCAATTGACGCGACCATGCGGTTGAACGCCTCGATCAGGTCGCCGATTTCGTTCTGCACCATCACCGGCAGCGGAAAAGCGCTGTTCGATTCCGGAGACCGCATCAGGTCCTGCGTGCCCTTGTGCAGCACGGCCAGCGGCCGGGAGATAGAGGTGGACATGAGCAGCACCAGCAGGGCCGACGCCGCGATCCAGATAATGCCGAAGGTGATGGTGCTATCGAGAAAGGCGTTCAGCTGCTCGTGGTCCCAGGCGCGGTCGGTCTCGACCCAGGCAAAGCCGCGCAGCACGCCTGCCGCATAAATGGGTTTCATGCCCTCCCAGCGCTGCTTGCCGAAGGTGAACACCCTGGGCTCGTCGAGTTTGGCGAGCGGAATCTGCGCCAGCTCGGCCGGATCGAGCGACAGCTGGTCGGGCTCGCCCTGGCTCGCAAACAGCACGTTGCCCGCGGGGTCGGTGACCTTGGCCAAACCCACGCTGGGCGCCTCGCCCATCATCCTGACCGAGAGGCCCACCCAGCCCGGCCGCTGTTGCAACAGGGCCTCGCGAGCCTGCAGAGCCACCGACGTGGCCTGGTGCGCCAGCCGGTGCTGCGCGCGCTGGTAAACTTGCCGGGTTTGCTCGCGGACAAGCACCGTGGCAAACAGGATGATCGACAGCGCTTCCAGCAGCACAATCCCCGCCACCAACTGCAAGCGTATGGATCGCGGCCACCAGCGCAAGGTCACGGGGGGAACCTCCTGGATTTCGTGGCCTCAGTGTACCGGATTGGCGGCGATTTCAGATTTTTTTAAGCGTTCGGCCGTGAGCGCGCGCGCAATCTGACGCCCGTGGAAACGGCCGTTCTCGATGAAAATCTCGTTGGTGCGATCCCCGGCCAGAATGACGCCGGCCAGGTAAATGCCCGGCACGCTGCTCTCCAGCGTCTCCTGGTTGCAAACTGGCTGCCGGTCCGGGCCCTCAAAGCGCACTCCCATGCTCTCGAGGAATTCGAAGTCGAGATGGTAGCCGGTCATCGCAAATACAAAATCGTTCCTCAGTGTCTCGCGGCTCGCGGGCGTCTCCACAATCACAGTATCGGGAGTAATCTCTACGACGTTGGAGTTGAAGTATGCTTTGATCTCGCTGTTCTTGATGCGGTTCTCGATGTCTGGCTTGATCCAGTACTTCACATGGGGCGGAATCCCCGGCCCGCGGTATACCAGCGTCACCCGCGCTCCGTGGCGCCACAGTTCGAGAGCGGCGATGGCCGCCGAGTTCTTGCCGCCGATTACCGTTACGTCCATGCCGAAATAGGGGTGCGGATCGACGTAATAGTGCGTCACCTTGGGCAAATCCTCGCCGGGAATGCCCATCGGATTGGGAAGGTCATAGTAGCCGGAAGAGACGGCGAGCTTGCGCGCATGGAGGGCGCCGAGGCGGCCAAAGCGGTCCACGGTGTGCACGGTAAAGGCCCCGTCGGCGCCGGCTACGCGCTCCACGCGCTGGTAGAGGCGCATGTCCAGCCGGTAGTACGCCGCCACCTGGCGGTAGTACTCGAGCGCCTCATTGCGGTTGGGCTTGGGGTTGGGGCTGGGGAAGGGAATGTCGCCGATCTCCAGCAGCTCCGGCGTGGTGAAGAAGGTCATGTGCGACGGGTAGTTGAACAGCGAATTGCACACACAGCCCTTGTCGACCGACACCACGCGAAAGCCGGCCTTTTGCGCCTCAATGGCGCAGGCCAGGCCCGTGGGCCCGGCGCCGATGACCAGCAGGTCGAAGATGTCAGGGAGCGGAGCAAATTCTGGAGTGGCGTCGTTCATGGTTCTAGATTAGGGCATGTTGCGGTGTCAGGCACGAGCGTTAGAGCCGGGACCGCAGCTTCCAACCATGGTAGAATGGTAGAAAGAAACGGTAGAAAGGTAGAAACAGGATGAGCCTCAGCATCAAGGATGAAGAAACCAATCAGCTTATGCGAGAACTAGCCGCCTTGCGAGGTGTCAGTCTCGTCACAGCGGTTACACAAGCCGTGGGGGGAGAAACTGGAACGTGAAAAGGCTCAGCGCGATGCGGAAAGAAAGGGACTCGCAGCCTGGCTGCTGGAGATCAGCCGTGAAACCGCGCCTCTGATGGACGATGGCCGGACGTGCAAGGAAATGTTCGACGAATTGTACGACGAAAAGACGGGGCTGCCTCATTGAGACCGGAGTGCCTCATGGAACGATGGAACTGATCCAAGGATCAAAGACGGGGAGATACGAAAATGAGCCTGAATATCAAAAATCCTGAAACTCACCGGCTGGCGCGGGAACTGGCCCGCCGTACTGGCCAGACCGTGACTGCGGCGGTGACCCATGCGCTGAGAGAGCAGTTGGATCGGCAACAGCCAAACCCCAAGGCCGGGCTTGCCGATTGGCTGGACGAACTGACGAAGCGTACGGCTCCGATGCTCAAAGACCTGCCTCCCTCCGACAAGATTGGCGATCTGCTGTTCGACGAAGAGACAGGTCTGGCCAAATGATCGTTTGCCATGCGCTCTGAACAAATCGGCTTCCTCAAACAGTCGTAGAAAGGCGAGGCCATGAGCCTGAATATCAAGAACAGAGAGACGTACCAGCTCGTCAAGGAATTGGCGGGCTTGAAGGGGCTGAGCCTAACCTCTGCCGTGACGCTTGCCGTTAGGAAAGAGATCGAGAGAGAGAAGGGCAGCCAGGAGGCGGCCTTTCGCCTGAACCATGCAAAGCGCTCCGATCGGCTGCAGGCCTTCGCCAGGGAGTACTCGAAGAGGGTGAAGAATCCAATTCATTCCTGGGAGGTCGACGCGCTTCTTTATGGAGAGGATGGCCTGCCGAAATGATCGTGGACTCATCGGCATTGATCGCAATCCTGACCAATGAACCCGACGGCCTGGCGCTTTCGCAGGCTCTGGATGCGCCAAAGATGGTTCGCCTTTCGGCGGCTTCGTATCTGGAAACGTCAATTGTATTGGACAAGTCCCGCGACCCGGTTCTTAGCGCCAAACTTGATGAATTGATGCTCGATGCGGAGATCGTGATTGAGCCGGTCACCGCCGCGCAGGCGCAGATCGCCCGCCAGGCCTATCGCGACTACGGCAAAGGCAGCGGCCACCCCGCGAAGCTCAACTTCGGCGACTGCTTCAGCTACGCGCTGGCCCGCGACAAGCGCGAGCCGATGCTCTACAAGGGCGACGACTTTGTGCACACCGACATCCGCGCGGCGGTGTGAGCGTTGCCGGCGCTGAGGTCGGACGCTCGCGCCCTTGTTACACTCCTACCTATGATGCCCGAGAACGACCCGCTCGAAATCGCCGCGGAGGCGCTATGCACGACCGCCTGCTGGTGCTACGCGCAGGGCTGGGTTCCGGCCACCAGCGGCAATTTCAGCGTGCGCTTGGGCAGCCGCATCCTGGTGACCGCCAGCGGACTGGACAAGGGCACGCTTACGCGCGAAGGGCTGCTCGAGGTTGATCTCGATGGGCGCAAAGTGGCCGGCAGCGGCAGGCCCTCGGCCGAGACCGGGCTGCATCTTGCGCTCTACCGCGCGCGTCCAACAGCCGGTGCAATCCTGCACGTGCACACCGTGTGGAACACGCTGATCTCCGCGCACCATGCGGCTCTGGGCCATGTGCCCATCGAGGGCTACGAGCTGCTCAAGGGCCTGGATGGCGTCGGCACGCACGAGCATCTTGAGCAGATGCCCATCCTTGAGAATTCGCAAGATTATGCGCAACTGACCGCTGGCATGACGGCGGCGCTCGACAAATTTCCCCGCGCGCATGGCGTGCTGCTCGCGCGCCACGGGCTTTATACTTGGGGAGATTCGGTGGCCGACGCGCGCCGCCACCTCGAAGCGCTCGAGTTTCTTTTCGAGGTGGAGATGCGGCGGCTCACAGGCGGCCACAGTTAGCACAGAACGTGGGTGCCCCAGGTCCCGCATTTGGGACCTGGGATACCACCAATCACGAATGTCTGGGTGCCCCAGGTCTCGATTCTGAGACCTGGGATACCTCAGCACTCGATCGGTCACACACGAGGAGTCTCAATGGCCGTCCTCCGTTTTCCCACTGAAGATCGCCGCATCGACGACGAGATCGAGATCGGCGCGACCCTGGCCGCGCTCGGCATCGACTACGAGCGCTGGAACCTCGACCGCGTGGCGCCCGACGCGTCCGCCGACGCGGTGCTCGCCGCCTACGCCGATGAGATCGACGCAATGAAGCAGCGCGGCGGCTACGTGACCGCCGATGTCATCGACGTCAACCCTGAGACGCCCAACCTCGACGCGATGCTGGCCCGCTTCGACAAGGAGCACACGCATGACGAAGATGAGGTCCGCTTCATCCTCGCCGGCCGCGGTATTTTTTTTCTGCATCTGGATGAGTGCATTGCGTCGGTCGAGGTCGGCCCCGGCGACATGCTCCGGGTGCCGCGCGGCACTACGCACTGGTTCACGCTGTGCGATGAGCGCCGCATCCGCGCGGTGCGCTGGTTCCAGAAGACCGAGGGCTGGACGCCGCACTACACCGGCACGGGAGTCGATCGGAACTATCGGCCGCTCTGCTTCGGCCCGGCCTTCCTCGGCACCCGCGTTTCCACCGGCATCGCGTTCAACCCAACCGCATGAGCCCGGAGACCGCGCCACCGGCCAGCCCACGCCTCTACCTGCTCGACGTCGAAGGCACGGTCGCACCCATCTCGCTGGTCACGGAACAGCTTTTTCCGTACGCCCGCGCACGCTTTGCCGGATTCCTTGAAGAGCACCCCGGCGAACCTCTGGTCCAGGCCGATCTAGCCCTGCTGGCCGAAGAAAATCGCGCCGAAATCGACTCCACCGCGCCGCGCATCTCCCCGCAAATCTGTCATCCTGAGCGAGGTCGCCGCGGCGACCGAGTCGAAGGACCTGCGTCTCAATCCGCGTCAGGGAGCAATGAATCGGGTGCCCCCGGTCCCGCTTCTGGGACCGGGGATACCACGAATCCATTCCATGCCAATGCTCTCGCATACCTCCACTGGCTCATGGACCGCGACCGCAAGTCGACCGCCCTCAAAAGCCTGCAAGGCAAAATATGGAAGGCCGGCTTCGAGTCTGGCGAGATGCAGGGAACGCTCTTTGCCGACGTCCCCGCCGCGCTTACCCGCTGGTCTATGTCCGCACGCGTCGCCATCTACTCATCCGGCTCTGTCGAGGCGCAGCAACTGCTCTTCCGATATTCCACGTTCGGCGACCTGACGCCGCTGATCGCCGCATACTTCGACACGCGCACCGGCCCAAAAGCTTCCAGCGCCAGCTACGCAGCCATCGCCGCCGCGCTGAACGTCGAGCCGCGCGAAGTACTCTTCTTCTCCGATGTGGTGCGCGAGCTTGACCCGGCCCGCGAAGCCGGCCTTGAAACGCGGCTCGTGGTGCGCCCCGGCAACGCGCCGATAGAAAACGCGCACGGCCACTCCGCTATCGATTCATTTCATGGATTGTGATTGCCCACGTCTCAGCAACTACGTCTCTGACCATGTGATGTTGTACGAATGCTGGGTGCCCCAGGTCCCGATTTTGGGACCTGGGTACCACAAAACCTAATCGCATCGTTCAAATTCAAATGGTCGAAGACCTACTTCTGCGCCGTCTGCGTATTCGCCGCCGCCGCATGCAGCGGAATCTCCAGCGTCCCCGCCTTGCCCGTAGCCCAGTCGTAGACGCCGGTTTCGAGATAGACATCCGTATTGGGCAGGTCGATCTCCATGTGCGCCGGCACGCCGGACTTCTGCATCGACGCGTAGAGAGCGGGCGTGAGCTTCATGCCCTGCGTCGCGCCCACCCAGTTCACCGCGTTGCCGTCGCGGTCATACGCCATCAGCCCGATCTGGATCTTGCCGGTGTGCGTGCCGTCGTCCGCCGCGTCGAGCTTCACATCGGTCCAGCGCACCATGAAGTCGATGGCGTAGCGCGTCGTCGGCCCGGTGAGCTTGGGATTCTTGCCTGCCCGCGTCGCGCCCGGCGGCGGCTGCGGCGACACTGGCAGCACGCGCACCCCATAGATAAGTTGCGTGGCGCTGGGCAGCCCGCGCATCAGCAGCGGGCGCAGCGGGTCTGTTTCGGGCTTCACATCGGCCGCCAGTGTGTCGTCTGCGTTGTAACCGCGCCGGTACGCCAGCTTGTACTTGCTCGCCGGAATCTTCACATCGATGCGCCGGTACTTGCCGTCCATCTTCTTGTTGGTGGGCGTGTAGACCAGCGTGTAATAGTGCGAGCCGTCGTTGATGGCGCGCGTCATGGCCGCGCTCAGGTCGTTTGTGTTGTAAAAGGCCTTGCCGCCGGTGTCGGAGGCGATCTGGTTCATCGCGGCAATCTGCCCGGCGCGCTCTTCGTTGCCGGCAGCGTTGTTGTCCATTCCGGCCATTGAGGCCATTCTCGAGGGGTTGGAAGCCGAGCTCGGGCTTCGGTTGTCCGCCGAAACAATGTCGTCGTTCATCATTCCGTTGGCGTAGACCGGATAGACAGCTACGCGGGCGGCGGTGAGCAGATCGGCGGCTTTCCGCACCTCGCGCAACATGATTCCGTTGTCCTCGTCATCCATCCTCTGATCGAACTTTGGAAAGACCACTACGGGGAAATCGCCCGCAAACCAGATCAGGTTCTTGCGTCCGGGAACTGCGGCGAGGTAGCGTGCAATGTCGGAGATGGCTTCCAGCGTCATCCGGGTGCGTTGGACCGACTTGTAGCTCTGGTAATTGGCAAAGGCCGCGGCGACGGCCTCGGCCGCGGTGGTCCCCATCGGCGCGCCGGGGTTCGCCCAACCCGCGCCAGAGGCGCCATTGGCAGCCCCGGTCGAACCTCCGCCAGTCGCGCCGCCCGGAGCGGCCGGGGCATCGCTATTCAAGAAACTTTCGAGTTCCTGTTCGCCGCCGACCTCGCTCTTGGTGACCAGCGTGGGGCTGATTCCGGGGGCGGTCTGCTTGAGCACAACCTCCCGAAGCAGCGCCGCGTCGGTGGTGAAGCCCTGCACAAAGTTCAGCTTCTGGTTCAACGCGACGATGGCCAGACGAGTGCCCGGATTCACGTTTTTCAGATATCCGAGAATCTCGTTCCGCGCATAGGTCGAAAATTGCTGTGGCGTGTTCAGGCTGTCGAGCAGCAGCACGTTCACCGCGTCAGACTCCGGCGCCGGCGGCACGTTGGTATACACGTTGGGCGGCATCTTCGGCAGCGGCGGAATCGCGCCCGGCGGCAGCGTCCGCGCCGTGTGCTCCTCAAAATAATCCACAGTCACCGGCTTGCCGTCTTCAAGCACTGTGAAGTCCTGCTTGTGCAGCGCGGTCACCGGCTCATCGTTGCCCTTGGTCACCACCACGTCCACCACCACGGCGCGGGCATTGGCGCGCAGCACAGTGGCCTGGTCCTGATTGGCAGCGTTGGTCGCAGCAACATTCTGCGCGGAGACGGGCATTGCGGCAGCGGCAAACAGCAAAGGCGCGATAACAAGCACGGACCGGTTGAGCATGAGCTCTCCTTGAGATGCCTTGCGGAAACGGCTTCCCGGCCATTGAAAACGTGGAAGCAGCCGTTTATTGGACAGGCCGATTCTACGCTGGTTAGGCTCGGCCTCGGATTTATTCCGCGCGTCTCTCACATCGGTCGCCAGCCTCTGGCGGCGCTAAGCAAAATCGGCTAGCCTCAAGAGGTGATCTTGACCAACCCAGCCCAAGCCGCGTTGAACGAGCTGAGCCATGCGCCGCTGGTGCGCTTCTCCGTCCTCGCCCTGAGCTCGATCTTCTTTCTGGTCGACCCCTTCGCCGCCATCCCGTCGTTTCTCGCCATTACTGAGAGCGCCGACCCCGCGCGCCGCAAGCGCATGGCGCGCAAGGCGTCGATTACCTGCTTCATCGTGCTCACCAGTTTCGCGCTGGGCGGCCAGCTCATCTTCAGGATGTTCGGCATCACGTTGCCGGCGTTTGAGGTCGCGGGCGGGCTGATCCTGCTGCTCATCGGCCTGGACATGCTGGAGGCAAAGCGCTCGCCCACCCAGGAGGCGCGCGGCGATGCCGAAGAAGCCTGTGTCAAGGAGGATGCCGGAATTGTGCCCCTGGGGATTCCCATGCTGGCCGGGCCAGGCGCGATTTCTTCGGTCATGGTGCTGGTGGGCCAGGTGCCCTCGCTCGTGAACTGGGAAATGGGCGCGATCCTGGCCGCCATCGCGTTCACCAGCCTGGTGAGCTATATCGTGCTGGCCGCGGCGGGGAAGGTGCGGCGGGTGCTCGGCGAAACCGGCATCCGCATTCTGGTGCGCATCATGGGCCTGCTGCTGGTGGCGCTGGCCATGCAGTTCTTCGTGAATGGGCTGACCGATCTGGGCGTGATTGCAAGGCAATAAATCCGCCCGCCAACCTGCGAACTCGCCAACCCGCGCAAGCGGCGCCAACTCGCCGGCAGTCTTACCAACGCCTCGATATTTCACGCGAATCGACATTCCTGCCGGCTTCGACGGCGCGTTTTCCCACAGAACAACGCGCTTTCCACAGGCCGTCAGCTTGCCTTTCGGCCTTGGGGTTGCTATTCTCGAAAAGTTGCAAACGGGTGAACGTCGCCTGCAAGCGATGAACTTGCATTCGGGGGTGGCGTGTGCTACTCTTTGAAAGTTCGTGATTGGGCAGTAAGCAGTAGCAAAGAGCCTCCCGGTGGCCGTATGGCCTGCCCGTTTCGGGAAGTGGGAAGCCAAGGTAATGGAGTTCGTTGGGACGGGTGAGGCAAGAGCCCCCGCAGCCCCTGTAGGGAATCCCTAGAGAGAACAAGCCATTGCATGACCCGGGAGTTTATCTCCCGCGAGCCTTAGCGGCTCGGGCAAGTATTGCCGGTTGTTGTTTGATATTTTTGCGCAGCGCGGTCCTTTTGAATTGGGGCTTGTTTACGGTCAAGCGATCGGGAATCGATTTCGCTTGACTTGGGTGACAAACTCCGATAGTTTTAGGAGGTTCGCGCAAAAACGGCCCCGGCTGCAGATCAGTGCAGGGGAAGGCCATGCGCACCAAGTTCGAGGACACCCCGGCGAAAGCCTGGGCCTCGATCCCAAGGGCTCCGCTCAGGCGGATCACCCTCAAGGATCTTTGACAAATTGGTTGAACATGCCAGTCGTGAGAATCGGTCGAGTTTGGCTTGATCGTTCTCACAAGGTAAGAGCATCTGCGCGCACCGTCTCCGCCGAAGCAATTCGAGGAGATTGGCGCAGATGCCGTCGAAGCCCGCCGACCTCCGTCGGCCGGGTGGAGACATCAGGTTTCAAACGAGAGTTTGATCCTGGCTCAGAATCAACGCTGGCGGCGTGCCTAACACATGCAAGTCGAACGAGAAAGGGTAGCAATACCTGAGTAAAGTGGCGCACGGGTGAGTA
>Ga0182024_10018629_pt1 | contig 12901 bp, 10 predicted proteins | sample P32metaG_FD_120480 | JGI IMG/M metagenome (GOLD analysis project Ga0182024, IMG submission 120480) | Permafrost microbial communities from Stordalen Mire, Sweden - P3-2 metaG (Illumina Assembly) | ecosystem: Environmental > Terrestrial > Soil > Wetlands > Permafrost | place: Sweden: Stordalen...
AGCCATCAGTCCGGGGCCATCGGGGTCCCCGGCGCCGACCGGTTGTTGGGGTGGGACGGCCGGGGCTGGCAGAACACCGAGGCCATCGCCGCTGCCATCGCGACCGGCGAACCGGCGTGGGAGCCGGGGACGCGGCACGGCTACCACGGCGTGACCTTCGGCTGGCTGGTGGGCGAGCTGGTCCGGCGGATCAGCGGCCAGAGCCTGGGGACGTTCTTCGCGGCTGAGGTGGCCGGACCACTCGGCGTCGACTGCTCCCTCGGCACGCCCGCACCCGAGCTCGCATCGGTGGCAACCGTGATGGAGTTCCCGGTCAAGCCGGGGACGCAGAGCGCCCTGCGCGCCATCGATCCCGCGTCCAAGTCCGGTCGGGCGGTCCTGGCCGGCGCCCACGGCAGCCTGTTCGCCGACGAGCACGGCGAGCCCCGCTTCGCCCACTTCATGAACCAGCCGGACGTCCTCGCCGCCGAGATCGGGGCGCTGGGCGCCACGGCGACAGCCCGGGCGCTGGCGCGCATCTACATGGCGCTGGCCGACGGCGGGGAGCTCGTCTCGCGAGCGTCGGTCGAGCGCTTCCGCACAGAGCAGGTGTGCGGCCGCGACGCCGTCATGGGCGTCCCCACCCGATGGGCCGTCGGCTACTCGCTCGAGCCGCCGGCAATCGTCCCCGGCGCGCCGCCGATGCACGGCCCCAACGATGGCGCATTCGGCCACATGGGCGCCGGCGGCCAGATCGGGTTCGCCGATCCGGCGGCACGCGTCGCTGTGGGCTTCGTACGCAACCACCTGGAGAACCAGGCGCTCCCGCTCATGGGCGCCTGCCTCGTTGACGTGCTGTACTCGTGCCTGGGGGAAGGGGGCGTCGGTGTACGCAGCTGAGCATGCCAAAGAGCACCCGGATCAGCCGGCCGTCATCATGGCGCCCTCAGGGCACGCGCTGACCTTCGCCGAGTACGAAGCCGCCGCCAACCAGGTCGCCCACGTCCTGCGCGAGACCGGCCTGCGCAAGGGCGACCACATGGCGATCTTCATGGAGAACCACCCAGCGATGCTGTTGGCCGAGGCGGGTGCCGAGCGCACGGGCCTCTACTTCACGCCGGTCAACTCGTACCTGTCGGCGGAAGAGGTCGCCTACGTCATTAACGACTCCCGCTCCCGGGTCGTCGTGACGTCGACGGCCAAGGCGGAGGTCGCCGCACAACTGGCGGCGCTCTGTCCTGACGTCGACCGCTGGATCATGGTCGACACCACCAACGGCGACCACGTCGTCGACGGCTTCGAGTCGTGGGACGACACGGTCGGCGCCCAACCCACGGAGCATGTGGCGGCAGAACAGATGGGCGCCCCCATGATGTATTCGTCCGGCACGACGGGGCGACCCAAAGGCATCCTCCGCCCCATGTTCGACATCCCACCGTCCGATACGAGCATCGGCGTGCTCGGGATCGCCGGGCTGTGGCGGCTGCGTGAGGGCATGGTGTACCTGTCGCCGGCGCCGCTGTACCACACGGCCCCGCAGGTGAGTGTGGCCATTGCGCTGCGGATGAAGTCGACGGCCGTCGTGATGGAGCATTTCGACCCGGCGCTGTATCTCGAGCTGGTGGGCCGGTACGGGGTGACGCACTCGCAAGTCGTGCCGACCATGTTCAGCCGGATGCTCAAACTGCCCGACGACGTGCGCGCGGCGGCCGACGTATCGTCGCTGGAGGTCATCATCCACGCCGCCGCGCCCTGTCCGGTGCCCGTAAAGGAACACATGATCGAGTGGTTCGGGCCAATCCTGCTCGAGTACTACGCCGCCACCGAGGGGAACGGGTGCACGTTCATCACCTCTCCTGATTGGTTGGCGCACAAGGGCAGCGTCGGGCGTTCGGTGCTGAGCGACATCCACATCCTCGACGATTCCGGGCGGCCGTGTCCGGTTGGCACGTCGGGCACGGTGTGGTTCGCCGGCGCCACCGACTTCGAGTACTTCAACGACCCCGAGAAGACGGCTGACTCCCGGCGTGACGACGGAAAGACGTCGACGGTGGGCGACGTGGGTTATCTGGACTCGGACGGGTATTTGTTCCTGACCGACCGCAAGGCGCACATGATCATTTCCGGCGGGGTGAACATCTACCCGCAGGAGACGGAGAACCTTCTGGTGACGTATCCGTCGGTGTTGGACGCGGCCGTGATCGGCGTCCCCAACGAGGACCTCGGGGAAGAGGTCAAGGCCGTGGTGCAGCTCGTCGACGGGGTCGAGGGCGACGCGGCTCTGGAGGCTGCGCTGATCGGGTTCTGTCGCGAGCACCTGGCGCACTTCAAGTGCCCGCGCAGCGTGGACTTCGTTGACGAGCTGCCCCGACTGCCGACCGGGAAGTTGTACAAGGGGGTGTTGCGCGAGCAGTACTGGGCGGCGCACGACACCCGCATCGTGTGAGCGACGGCACCCTCGGGCTGCCCGACGACCTGGTGTCGTGGATCGAAGAGGTCGGCGGGGGGCGTCTGGCGCTGGCCGACCGCATGCCGGGTGGCGCCCGCAAGGAGGCCTGGTTCATCGACCTGGAGGGTCCGGACGGATCGCTGACGTCGTGTTTCCTGCGCTACGACCGCTCCGACCCGGCGTTGACGAAGGATCCATGGACGCTGCACCGCGAGGCGACGGTCTATCTGGCCCTGCAGGACGGGCCGGTGCCGGTGCCGCGGGTGCTCGGCGTGCATCCCGTCCACCAGGCGATGTTGTCCGAGCGGGTGGAGGGCGGGAACTGGTTCTCCCGCATCACCGATCCGGCCGAGCAGGAGGCAACGGCGCGGGACTTCATGACGAAGCTGGCGGCGCTGCACTCCCTCGACGCCTCGGCACTCGCACTTCCCTCCTTCCCTACCGTGTCAACGGTCGCCGAGGCCGTCCTGGCAGAGCTCGACGAGTGGGAGGGCGTGCTGGCGGCGCGAGGCGGGACTCCCGATCCGGCCCTCGTCTTCGCGTTGCGCTGGCTGCGGGACCACGTGCCTTCCTGCGACGGTCCGCCGGTGTTGGTACAGGGGGATACAGGGCCGGGGAACTTCATGTACCTCGGCGGGAGGGTGACCGCTGTCGTCGACTGGGAGCTGGCTCACCTGGGCGACCCCATGGACGACATCGCGTGGCTGTCCCTGCGGGCGACCCAGGAGCCTTTCACCGACTTCCCGACGCGGCTGCGTGAGTACGAGGCGCTTTCCGGGAACGCTGTAGACGTGGAAAGGGTGCACTATTACCAAGTGATGGCCGAGACCAAGCTCCAGGTGATGGGCCACCGGGGACCACGAGACGGTGACGAAGACGGCGGCGAGGGACGAGGCGGTGGCGGCAACGACGTCGGCAACGGCTTCATCTACCAGGTGCTGCATCGGCGCTTGTGGTTGGAGGCGCTGGCCGCGGCGAACGGCCTGGAACTGGCGCCCGCCGAGGGGCCTCAGGCCCGAGACCTTCGCGACAGCGACTGGATGTACGACGCTGTCCTGACCCAGTTGCGCGACGTCATCGTTCCCCGTACGACGGACCCCCTGGCGCAGGCACGCGGGAAGGGGATCGCACGCATCATCAAGTATCTGGCTCGGGTGGGCACATACGGCCCCTACTACGAGGAGTGCGAACTGCAGGACCTGGAGAAGTCACTCGGGCGGCGGCCCGACTCAGTGGTGAGCGGCCGGGCGGACGCCGCGGCGGCGGTCATAGCGGGCACCGTGTCCGACGAGGACTACATCCTCACCCTGTGGCGACGGATCGCCCGCGAAACCGAGCTGGCCCGTCCATCCATGGGTGTGCTCGCTGACCGGCACTGGCCCCCACTCCGGTGAGCCGATGACCACGCTCTTTGGAGTCGACCTGGACCGGCGACGCGCGGAGCGCACGTATCGCGAGCTCGGACCGGCGGACGACGACTTCCACGATGAGGAGCTCACCGACCGCTGGTGGGAGACCGAGACGTGCTGGTTCTCCTGGAACCTGCCCGAGCGGAGTCTCGGCGGATGGACGTACTGCCAGGCCAGACCGAACGCCAACATCTGCAACGGCGGGGCGTGGGTGTGGGACGATCGGGCCGCCTACCCATGGGAGTTGGTCTACCGGGCGGAGTACTCGGCATTGCAGCTCCCACCCCGGTCCGAGCGGGATATGCGCGATTTCGGGTGGCCCAACGGTGTCCATGTCCGAGTCGTCGAACCGCTGACCACCTACGCCGTCACCTACAGCGACCCCGGGGCGCTCGAGGTGGACCTTGTCTTCGAGGCGATCATGGCGCCCAATCTGCACCCCGACGGAGTCGTCCCCTTCTTGAAGGGAGCGCACTTCGACCAGGCCGGCCACGTTTCCGGCCTGATGGTCCTCCACGGCGAGGAAATCCCGATCGACTGCTACTCCGTACGGGACCGGTCTTGGGGGCCCCGGCCGATGGGACGCCCGAAGCCTCGCAGCGACAACCCCGAGGGCCGGTCGTCCGCGAAGCACTCGACCGGGAATCGGTCAGATGCGGGGTCATTCGGCGGCGTCTGCTACTCGTTTTGCGCCGCCGGCCCCGGCGAGGCCTGGCTCATCTACGCCATCCCCGGTCCCGAGGTAGAGCCCATCGCCTGCGGCTTCCTGCTCAGGAACGGCGAGTACGGGCACATACTGGCGGGCGAGCGTCGAGTCACCTTCGACGCACACACAGGCTGGCCGCTGTCGATCGAATTGGATGCGGTCGACGAGTTCGACCGCCGTCTCTCCGTCCGAGGCGATGCAGTCAGCCGGCACTGGCGCGGTCACGGCGGCGACACTCTCGTCCACTGGCGCTGGGACGACGGGGTCGAGGGCTGGGGCGAGGACCAGAGTTACTTCAGCCGCGACCAGTGGGAGCGCAATCGCCGGCGGTAGCGTCCATTTCGTGCATCCCTACACGGCGGCGCCTCCCGCTGCCCGCTGGCTCCTTGTCGTTAGCGCCATCGTGTGGCTCTTGGTCGAGTTGCGGGAGTCGACGAACCGACGACCGGAAGCCACCAAGTCCGACGGAGGCAGCCGTCAGTACATCCGCATCGCCTCCATCGTGGGGATCCTGGGCGCCGTCGTCCTCACCCGCAACGTCTCGTCGGGCCGGATCAGTCCGGACGTCGCCTGGGTCGGGCTCGTCGTTTTCTGGTGCGGGATCGCGCTGCGGTTCTGGAGCTTTCGCGCCCTCGGCCGGTACTTCACCTTCACGGTCCAGACGAGCGCCGATCAGCCCGTGATCACCGGCGGCCCCTACCGCTTCGTGCGGCATCCGAGCTACGCAGCCGTTCTCCTCATGGTCATGGGCGTAGGACTGTTCCTCGGGTCCTGGTGGTCCTTCGCCTGGCTGACTGCCAGCGTGCTCTGCGGACTCCTCTTCAGGATCCGCGTGGAGGAGCGTGCCTTACTCCTGCAGCTCGGCGACCGCTACGACACCTACGCGGCCGACCACAAGCGGCTGGTGCCCTTTATCTGGTAGCCCAGAGCGGCGACGGGCGCGAGGTCATGACGCGTCCGGTCGGCGCGACCAAGGTGAGCTCCTCGTTGGCGTTCCCATTCATGGACCAGCCCGAACTGTGCAGCCGGTAGTGATGGTGCTGACACATCAGCACCAGATTTTCCAAGTCGGTCCGGCCGCCGGACCCCCACGGTTTGATGTGATGCACGTTGGTGAATGTCACGTTTGAACAGCCGGGGAACCGGCAATGTCGATCCCTTCGCATGACCTCTCGGCGCTGCGAGCCGGTCGGAAATCGCCGGGCCCGGCCCTCGTACATCGTGTGGCCGAACTCGTCGTCGAGCGCAACCATCACGGTGGCGTCGCAGGCCAGCCGGCGTACCGTCTCGGCGCTGATCAGCCCGTCACGCTCCAACTCGCCCGCCAGTTCCGACGACTCGTCTGCCAACGTCTCGAGCGCAGCGTGCACCACGACGACATAGGGACTCGCACCTTGCGGAGCCTTGCCGTCGGATCCAAAGATCTCCAAGTAGACGTCGCACAGCCGTTGATCCCATCGGGTCTCGCCGTCAGAAGGCAGCGCCCGGGCTCGCGTCTCGAGGCAGGACTTCACCTGGGCGTAGGACTCCGGCGGCAGCTGGGCCGTCACGGTGTGGCAGCCATCGTTGAATCTGACCGACCGCGCCTCGTGGTCCGTCTCCGCCCGAGAGCTCGGCGCACCCCGCTCCGCACGGGCCACCTCCTGCAACTGCCGGACCGTACACTCGAGCGCCAGATCTGCCAGCTCCCGGTCGTTCGCCGGCGTGGCTACGTCGACAACCGCACGCACCTTGTCGAAGGTCAGGTCTCCCGATGCGAGACCAGCGGCCAGCTCCGGGAGGTCCTCGAGTTGCTCCCCCACATGAGCGTGAGACCGGGCGGAGGCAAGGGAGTCGCCGCAACGTTCCACCATCCAGGCTTCCAGGGATGTCGCGCCCTCGGTCCGCCAACCCTCGCGCTTTCCGATTTCTGCGGTGTAGCGGAGGTAACGCGCCTTCTCACGGGTGATCCGGGCGGACGAATCGGCGGCAAGTCCCATGATCGCCTCAGTGGACAGCGTGGCCAGATCGACAACGGAGTCGAGATCGAACTCGTCGGCGTCGGCGGCAGAAGCAGAGGCGGGAGCGATCGTGCCCATCAGCGAGGGAACGGTCCCCTGACTACGGAAATGTGCGGAAGGTCACCATAGTGAAGGTCCGGTGGGCGATGCGCCAGCCGTCCGGCATAAGGACGAGCTCGTCGTCGTAGAAGCCGATGGGGTTGAACCCCGTCTGGCCGTCGGCGGCCATCAAGATGCCGTCGACTGAGCAGCGTGCGACGGCACGGTCGCCGTCGCCGTGGACGTCGATGGCGATGTTCGAGATGCGATGCATCGTGTGACCCATGCCAGCGTGCGCCGTCACCATGAAGTCGGTGATGGCGTCGGCGCTCTCCCATGTACCGATGCCCTCGTATTCGGCCAAGCAGTCGGAGGCGAAGCACGACCGGAACAGATCCCAGTCACGGCGATCGATCCCGGTGGCGTAGCGGACGAGCACCTCGGCGATGTCCTGCTTCGCCATGCCCTCGGCCGTCATCAGGCCCCGTCACCACCACCGGCGTCGTGGTCCATGGTGGCGCTCGCCGCCTTCATCAACACCTCGACTGCGTCGCTGCGCGGCATGCCACCCAACATCTGGAGGCCGGCGTACACCTGGTCACCGACAATCCAGCTCGGGCCGTGCGGCAGACGGGCCAGCGCATCTCGGACGACCTCGTCGACGGTGGCCGCCCCGAGCAACGGCGCGGCCGGCTCGTCAACGAAGCCCCGTTCGGCCCGGAGGCGGCGCAAGGCGGGCGTGTCGGTCTCACCCAACACCAGGCTCAAGACGTCGACGCCCTGGGGGTGGAGCTCGGTCCAGAGCGCCTCGGTGAACACCACGTCGAAGGCCTTGGATCCTCCGTAAATGACCATGTTGGGCGCCCCCACGAAGGCGGCACCCGAACTGAGCACAATGATGCCGCCCCGCCCCCGGGCGGCCATGGGCCCGGCGAAGTGGTGGCACATCTGGACCGGCACCGTGCAGTTCCGGTGCACCATGGCCGTGGCGACCTCCACCGGATTGGCCAGAAAGGGCTGGTAGTTCGGGTCGGCGCCGGCGCAATAGACGAGCAGGCCCACATCGAGGTCGCGGGTCGCGTCCGCCACCGTCTCCATGGCGCCGGGCGTGGCGAGGTCGAGGGCGACGGCTCGGGCCTCGACGCCGGACTCATCTCGGATGGTCGCGGCGACCTCGTCCAGGACCATCTGCCGGCGGGCCAACAACACGACGTTGACGCCCTCTCTGGCGACGGCGGCGGCCAACGACGCCCCGACGCCCTCGGAGGCACCGGCGATCACGGCCCAAGGCCCGTAGGACTCGACGAAGGTCATGGCCGTCGACGATACGGGCTGGTCCGCCCGACCGCTGGGCTCGAATCGTCAGCGCAGGGTGACGGGCAAAGCCCGGAACCCACGTAAGGCCTGCACGGGCTTGAACTGCAGCCGGTCACGAGGGACGGCCAGCCGCACCTCGGGAAACCGCCGGACCAGCGCGCCGATGGCGATCTGGCCCTCCAGCCGGGCCAGCTGGTTGCCCAGGCAGAAGTGCTTCCCGAAGGCGAAGGTCAGGTGCCGATTGGGGTCCCGCCCGAGGTCCAAAACGTCCGGCCGCTCAAAAACAGCCTCGTCCCGGTTGGCCGAGATGATCATCCCCATCACCTTGGACCCCTTGGGCATCGTCGTGCCCTCGATCGTGACCTCGTCCAACAAGGTCCTGGCCGTCCCACAGGGCACGGGCGTCGTGAAGCGCAGCAGCTCCTCCACCGCAGCACCCGTCAAGGCAGGGTCGGAGCGCCACCGCGCCGCCTCGTCGGGATGCTCCATCAAAGCCACCGCCGAACTCCCGATGAGGTTGGCCGTCGTGTCGTGCCCCGCCAACATCAATAAGAAGATCATGGCGATGACCTCGTCGTCGTTCAACGAGTCGCCGTCCTCGTTGGCCGCCAACAAGCCCGAGATCAAGCCGTCGTCAGGCGACGCACGCCGCTGCGCGGCCAGTCGCTCCAACACGGCAAACAGACGGCGGGCCGTCGGGATGGCCCGCACCGCGTCCGCACCCGACCCACTCCCCAACCGCACGACGAAGCGCTCCATCAACACATGGAACTCGTCCCGGTCCTCGTCCCCCACGCCGAGCATGTTCGAGATGACCGACAGGGGCAGCGGCGTGGCGAAGTCCGCCACCAGGTCGACCGTCGAGCCGCCCCGCCGCTCGAGATCGTCAATCAGCCCCTCCACTATCCGCTCGATCTCCCCCGTCATCTGCTGCACCATGCGGGGCGTGAAGGCCTTGTTGACGAGCCGACGCAGCCGGGCGTGGTCGGGGTCGTCCTTGTAGACCATGGAGCTGGTCAACAGGCGGAACATGTTGGGCAGGTGCCGCATCAGGAAGCTGGACCCACCGCTGGTCGGGTCGCTCGAGAAGCGCACGTCGTTGTGCAGCAGGAGCACGTGCTCGTGCCGGGTCAGCATGAAGCCGGCGCCACCCATGAGCTGCTTCGAGAACGCCGGCGAGACGGCCCCACGCCGGCGTGCCTCGGCGTAGCGTGGGAACGGATCGGCGAACATGACCGGGTCGGCCAGATCCGTCACCGTGTCGGTCGCCGATCGCCTCACCTGGGGCTCGATGCTCCTGACACCTAAAGAGTATAACCTATTCTGATGGCTGCCGCCCTTTCCACCGCCCTCGTCGTGCCGGCGGCCCGCACCATGTCGCTGCCGACCGACCCCGAGTCCAAGCTGGCGGCGAACGTGGCCCGTCGCATCCTCATGGACGTCGTGGATCGGGGCTGGCCGGTGGGTGAGGTGCTCGGCTCGCAGGCCGAGCTGATCGAGCGCTACGGGGTGAGCCGGGCCGTCTTCCGGGAGGCGGTGCGCCTGGTCGAGAACCAACAGGTGGCGACCATGCGACGGGGTCCCGGGGGCGGGCTCATCGTGACGGAACCGACGGTCGACGCCATCATCGACGCCGCGGTGCTGTACCTCCACCGGGCCAACACTCGCCTGACTGAGGTCTTCGAGGCGCGCATCGTCCTCGAGGTCATCGCGGCCGAGCTCGCCACCGAACGGCTCAGTGCCGGAGACGCCACCGAACTGCGCGCGCTGGAGGAGGCGGAGGTCCGCGACCACCGCGCCCTGCATGCGCGTCTGGCCGCCTTCACACGCAATCCCGCGCTGGAGCTCTTCGTCGACATCCTCAGCCGGGTCGCCTTCCTCTACTTCCGGGGTGGCGCGGGGACGCTGGGCGAAGGCACGCTGTCGGCGTCACGGGAGGCGCACGCCCGCATCATCGACGCGGTCCTGGATCACGACGCCGACACCGCCGCCCGTCGCATGCGGCGGCACCTCGAAGCCGAGTCCGCCTTCCTGCAGAACCGCAAGCTGTCCCGCCAGGTCCTGCCCCGTAGCGTCGCCCTCGGCGGCGGTGTGAGCAACAAGCGGGCCGAGGACGTGGCTCGGGCCATCCTGCAGGACGTGGTGGCGGACGACCTGCCGCCCGGAACGTTGCTCGGGTCGCAGGCGGCGTTGATCGAGCGTTACGGCGCGAGCAGGGCCGTCTTCCGCGAAGCGCTCCGCCTGCTCGAGCACCACCAGATCGCCACCATGCGGCGTGGCCCCGGCGGCGGGCTCTTCGTCAGTGCGCCGAGCGTGCGCGCGGTGAGTGACGTCGTCGCTGTCTACCTGGCCCGCCGCGACATCTCCCTGGTCGACCTCATTGAGCTGCGCATCCGGGTGGAACTGGCCCAGGTGGAGTTGGCGATCGATCGGGCCGGCGCCGGCGTCGGCGACCTGTCCGAGCTGCAGCATGCCCTCCAGCACGAGGACAAGCTGACCGTCGCCGAGTTCGCCGACGGGGGCCACGACCTGCACGCCGTCATCGCTGGGCTGGCCGGCAACCGTGCGCTCGAGCTGGTGTCCCTCGTCCTCATCCGTCTCATGCGCCTGCACCAGGTCGAACAAGTGTCGGACGAGGAGCGGGCCGTCGCAGCAGTCGAGGTCTCCAAATCCCACGGCGCCATCGCCGACGCCATCACAGACGGGGACGTGGAGCTGGCCCGCCGGCGCATGCGCCGCCACCTCGAGGCCATTGGCAGCTACCTGCGCTGACCGACTACGTCGTCGAGAACACCTTGCGCGAGTAGTACCAGACGGCCAACACGCTCAGGACCACTGCGAACGCCGCCAGAGCGCCGATGTCGGGCAACGTCTCGCCGAATGAAGCGTGGTCCGATATCAACTTCACGAACGCGTCCATGGCCCACGCCTGCGGCACGATGTGCCCCACGTTCTTCACGGTCGTACTCACCGCGCTCAGCTGGTAGACGCATCCCCCGAGCATGCCGGCGATGATCGCGACGATCACGGCAGTGGCGATGGCCTGCTCCTGCGAGCGCGACCACGTCCCGATGATCACGGCCAGCGCCGCCACGCTGATCCCCAAGAGCAGGATCACCAGGAACACGCTCAGGGGATTGCCCCAGTGCACCCGGAACAGCACGTAGCCGACGAAGATCAACCCGATCGCCATGGTGATGGCGGTGACCATCATGCTGGCCATCTGACCGAACACGATGGCGCGCTTGTGCACCGGAGCGGCCGACAACCGCTGCAGTACCCCCAGCCGTCGCGTCTCGACCATGCCCGCCGATAAGACGAGCACCGCGATACCCATGAACAACACCAGGTTGGCCGGCGCCACGTACCAGAACGGGCTCAAAGGCGCCTCGACCGGGGTCGCCCGCAACGTCGCGTCGGTGAACTTGGTGTTCGATCCCTCGGCCGCCATGAGGTCCATGAGCGCCACCGCGTCCGTGCGGGCCTGCACGGCGTCGGTGGTGGACGACTCCACCAGGAAGTCCGCCCGCACCGAGTTCCCGCGTGCCGGCAGCTGCACGATCCCCGCCACCACCCGGCCCCGCAAAATGTCGTCGGTCAGATCCGTCCTGCTGTTCTCGACCCGCACCTTGATCCCATCGGTGGTCTGCGCCAGGTGCAGCAATCGCGCCGAGGGGTGGTACAGACCGATCGGCTCCTTGGGGCTGCCCTCGAGCAGTCCCGTGATCAGGATGATGACCACCGGCACCAGCGTGCCGATGATGAGCAGGCGGCGGTCGCCCATGGCCCGGCGCAGGTTGACCCAGATGACCGCGATCACGTCACGGCTCCACCATCTTGCGCACGCGGGTCATGGCCAGCCCGCCCGCCACCACGGCGATGATCAGCAAAATCACGAAAGGACCGATGATGCTGCTCGCCGGCTCACCGAGCTGGTCGAGGCGGCCGAACCCGACCAACGCCCAGCCGTTCGGTGTGCCCAGCGCCAGGACCTGGAACGCGTCGGGCAGCGAGCCGGAGGGCAGCAAATTCCCACCCACCAGCGCCAGGAAGAGACCGACCAGCAGGGTGATCCCGAAGGCCTGCTGCTCGGTCTTGGCCAGCGAGGTGAGGAAGACCCCGATGCCGCACATGGCCGCCGTGGCGCCGATGGCCATCAACAGGACCCCGAGCAGGTTGCCCCAGTCGGCACCGAAGCCGTAGGTCGTCACCGCCCAGATCACGAAAATGGTGGCCATGCCGGTGATGAAGATCGCCAAGAGCTTGCCCAGGACGATTTGGATTGGCCGCACCGGTGCCGCCGTGATCCGGGCCAGCGTGCCGGCCGACCTCTCCATCAGCAAGGAGCGCATGCCGAGACCGCTGCCGATGAAGAGGAACACCACGGCGATGTTGGGCGCGAAGAAGTTGAGGTTGATCTTGCCGCCGTGACCCACGCTCTGGCTGTCGATGGCCACCGATGCCGGGTCCGCCGCCTCCGTTGCCTCCGTATGCGGCACCCGGCTGGCGTACATCACGCTCGAGATCCCGGCCGCCACCGACTCGGCGTACTCCTGCCCCAGCGGCGACGTGCCCTTGGTCACCACGTCGAACCCCGGGGTGTGCGTCGCACCCGGGTCGACGATGGGCACGAGCAGGGTGCGCAGGCGCAACTGCGAAGGCAGGACCGCCACCCCACCGTCGAGCGTCCCGTTCGCGACGCCGTTCTTGACCGATTGCTGACCGGGCAGCGCGGTGACGGTGACGTTCTTGGGAAGCTGGCTGGCGTGCAGCGCGGCCGTGAGCATCTGCGGCGACGCACCCGAGACCCCGATGTGCACCGGGGTGGCGCTGGCCCCGCCGGCGAACGACAACCCGAGGACGGCCGCCATGAGGAGCGGCGCCGCCAGGCAACCGATGAGGACTGAGCGATCGCGCAGCCGGCGGTGGAGCTCGTTCCACGCGATGACGCGGATCAATCCCGAAGCTCTTTCCCGGTGAGGGTCAAGAAGACGTCCTCGAG
>Ga0182024_10018630_pt1 | contig 12900 bp, 16 predicted proteins | sample P32metaG_FD_120480 | JGI IMG/M metagenome (GOLD analysis project Ga0182024, IMG submission 120480) | Permafrost microbial communities from Stordalen Mire, Sweden - P3-2 metaG (Illumina Assembly) | ecosystem: Environmental > Terrestrial > Soil > Wetlands > Permafrost | place: Sweden: Stordalen...
ATATCAGAATGATCCACCGTCGTGATTGAACTCGCTCGTCTTCCTGGCCTTTTAACGATGACATGAATTCATTTAAAACTTGCTTGACTGGTCCAACCATATCACAATGCGGGGTATGAAACGTCGTTCCATTTGGATCATCGCATTTGCCTTGGTCGTGTTTGTCGGCCTTGTCTCGCTGTTTCTCGGACAAACGATGAAATGGGTCGGGCATAAGGACCTAGAAGTGCGTTTTTTAGTTACCAACGCCGCAACCGGCATTCCTATTGCCAACGCATCCGTGCATGTCACCGTTGAGCCGGGCGGCTTTTGTGAAAATGGCGATCAGGGCGATTTCGTGCTTATGACCGACCAAAACGGGCTGGCGACCCGGATGAGCAAGAATTGCATGTCCTTTGGATCAAAAAGCTCACTCGAAGATACGTTTGCGATCCATCCTCCCGCTTGGAGGTTTTATGCGACAGGTGAAGGCTATGCAAACAGCGAGCCAAGATTTGCTGAAGATGTGAAAGTCGCTCGAAAAGTGATAAGAGGCGACCAGTATGCAATCTTGCCGATCGGTATCCAACTCGTTAAGGACTTAAACAACTAATTTTTCGGGCTTCCGCGCGAATTCGCGAGCAAAAGTGAATTAGCGGGCAAAGCCCCCGCTGAATATGTTTACGGTGCTTTTCGCCATTGGGCGGTTGCCGAGCTGGATTGCCCATTGGATGGAAATGCACCAAAGCCCGACGAAGATTTGCCGACCGCGGCAGGTTTATACCGGCGAGCTGAAGCGGGAATATGTGCCGCTGAGCGAGCGGGGTTGATCGTTTATGCAGATTTCAGCTTTGCTGTGCGACTGAATTTTAGTTGCCATGCAAAGGCAATGGCAAAACTCAACAAAGCTAGGACCCAGGTTGAGGGTTCAGGAATTGTTGCGATGAAACCTTGTAGAGAATTAATTCCGTCTCCCTCGGCGAGACTGTAATCTCCGACGATTGTGTTTCCCTGGATGCCAACTACCTCTGTGAAAAGGCTGCCTGGAAAATCAACCGTGTAATAGTTGGTGCCATCGAAATAAAAACCATGGATTGTGTTGTTTGGGTCGGTATAACTTCCAACGATATAATTTCCGGAAATTCCGTTGGCGTCGGTCCCGTGAACGCCGGCCAATGGATCTTCGATTGGCGTGAACGTTGAGCCGTTATACAGCCATCCGTGGTCACCCCCTGACATAAAATACGACCCAACAATTTTGTTACCCTCGATTCCTCGAGGAACCGTAATGGAGCCTGCCGGATAATTAAGGGTTTGAAACTGAGCGCCATCATAAATGTAGCCGTGGACCGCATTGCTGTTGTCAATAAAATAACCAACCATGATATTTCCTGATATACCATGTAGCTCGTCACTATTGGCAACTGCGCTATTCCTTAAAGGGTCGTCGATGTCTTGATAGGTTGAGCCGTCGTAAACAAACCCGTGCTCAAGAGAAGCAGAATCGTAATAAGAACCAACGATTTGATTGCCTGAGATTGCACTGACCCAAGTGCCAAAAAGACCCTCGTGTGGATCTCTGATTGGCAAAAAACCGCTGCTGTCATAGGTAAAGCCTTCATTAATGACGAAGTTGCTTACGGCATATGTTCCCACGATCGTTCCGTTTTGGATACCAGTTAATCTAGTGAATACGGCGCCTGGGTAATCGAGGGTGTTGAACAATATGGGCGGTGGTGAAGCAGCGGAGTGTTTTGCCAGAATAAAACAAACCGCCAGGCAGAATGCCATCGATCTAACGCTTTTACGCGCCATAGTTTGGTCCCTCAGAGTACCAGTGAGTCTAGTGGTTCCTATGCCGAAGTAAAGAATCGTATAGGCAAAATTGTGACCGGCGGATCGACTCAGGCAGCTTGGGCCACGCGGTATACCCAACAGCGCGTCATTTTCACTGAACCCCGTTCTACCACGATGAGCGATGTGACTCGGGGGCCACACGGATTGGACCCAGTCAAGACAGAAGGACGAATGCCTTTGTTCTGCCCGAACTACGAAATGACCTTTCTGTACCGGATTAACGCGTAAAGCGGAAGCGTCGCCTAATCGCAATAAAGCTCACAGATCACTGGCGATCTGTGTTAGCGATTTAATGGGCCGTGGTACAATGCGGATTCACTTATTTGCTAAGCGGACGGCGACGGCGCGTAGGTAATTTCGGGCGAACACTAAAATACTTTGCCAAGGTATCGGACCTAATGAAAGAGGATCGCGACCCGGAACGGTTATGGCTGGATGACGGGCAATGTTACGTCATCATGGAAGATGGCCGATATATTGTTGTGCACGACAAAGAGAATCTAGCAATCTATCGAGGGCCCGAGATTCTGCTTCAAACTGCTATTCTCAAATACGGCGACAAAACTGATGAAGGAATGCTAGTCAAAGCAGCATCTGTCCCGTGGTTCGAAATCCTAAAGCAAATCGCGGTGGATCCAAATTTCATGTTCGAGTTTTCTCGATACCCCAGGAAGTTTGAAGAGTTTCTCGCCGGCGCGTACCGCGAGGCAGGGTGGGATGAGGTGACGCTCACACCGTCAAGTGGCGACAGAGGGCGAGACGTGATAGCGACGAGATCCGGTTTGTGTTCGATCAAAATTTTGGATCAGGCGAAGGCATACTCCTCTGGCCATTTAGTCGCCCATAATGATGTGCGGGCTATGCTCGGTGTTCTTAGTTCTGATCAGAATGCATCGAAAGGAATTATCACAACCACATCCGATTTTGCACCAGGAATATTGGCAGCGGACGAGTTTTCGAATTTTATGCCGTACCGCCTTGAGTTGAAAAACGGAAAGAAATTGTTGAAATGGCTCAAAGACATCCGGGCCGGAAATCAGAAGACACAAGTATCGGATCGATAATAGTGGACTGCGCAATATACCGAAAGATTAATTTGAAAGCCGACAATCTTTCGCTTTCAGGCAACGCCAGCCCAAGTGATTCGACCACGGCTATCCAACGTCGGGCAGCCGATTTACACCAGCGGTCGCAGATCGGATACTGCACTCCGATATTGATACCCAACAGCGCGACATTTTCACTGAACCCCGTTCTACCACGATGAGCGATTTGACGGGCTTTGGAAAAGACACTGCGAGCAGGGCCGGGTGCTCCTAGGGTTGAAGATTCCATTAACGTTGGAAACGTACAGGTGAGCAGTTCCTATCTACAAAACGATCACGCTCACCGGTTGAATGGGCCGATTGGGCCGATTCTTAGAACAGTAGATATATCTCGCGTGGCGATTTTATTCGCTGTGTTGATTGCATTCTGGTTCATGCAGAGTCGGTGGAGCGGGCAGCACACATCGTAAAAGTTCTCTGCTGAGGCCTATATCGGTATCAGGAACCGGCCCAATCGGCCCAATTCACGTTGCCGCAGGGGTTACGCAGGGTAGCAATTGTCGTGATCCTTGTGGTGCCTTATATTCTGTTCCTCACGGCGAATCGTGATCGGCAGCGAAGTATGAATAGATCCGGGTTTTACCATTACCCCGCTGTCTTTCTTGCAGGGGCTCAATCAATCGCGGAGTGTTCAGAAATGCCAAACGGTAAGATTAAGAAGGTATTGCCCGAGAAGGGTTTTGGGTTCATCGAAGGTGAAAGGGGTGATCTGTTCTTTCATCACTCCGAGGTGAAAGGGACAACCATTGAGCAACTCCGGGAAGGTCAGGCGGTCCAATATGAAATTGGCCAGGGTAAAAAGGGACCATGCGCTGTTTCTGTCCGATTGGTCGGATGAACCTAGCGATCGGTGGATCCGGAATATCGTTGGTCACCAACAAAAGTAACAGGAAGTTAAGAAATCACCGACCATGGAATTTGTGCCCACAGTCACATGTTCCCCGCCGAACATGTAGCTGGGCGTCGCATCTGGGACATTGCTTATTCCACGACTTTTGCTTGGGCCTTTCCGTTTTAGCTTTCTCTGGTCGCTTAATCGGCAGCGGCAATCTGTCAGCCTGCTTTAGCGCACACTGGGGATGAATGCCGTCACGGGAATAGGAAGCCGCACCACAAATGGGACAAAGATTTCTAGGAGGCTGACTAAAGATTGGATCAGGCTTCAGGACGTGCATTTTGCTCCGAACGTTGAAAGGCGTGGTGTTCAGCGGTCGTACAACCTCATACTGCCCTATTATTCTAACAAATCCACGGTGCCGCTGGGACATTTCCGCGACGCGGGCCAGGTGGAAATCCAGGTAACACGCCAGGGGACAGCCGGTAGTTCGACCAGGGTGGCCGCCGACACGCCTTAGTGCGGTGGCTCCGCGGTCTCGGGTGCCTTGAGCTAGCGCATCTTTTCTTCCAACATCTGCCCCAGGCCCGCCTCCAGGCCGGTCTTGGCAGCGATTGCAGTCAGCTTCTTCGCGTTCTCGGGCGACACGTCGCACACAAAGTTCGTCAGTATGACGTCATGTCCGTCGACCGCGATGACAAATAATCCCCGAATGGCCCCCTCGCTTCGCACCACAGCCACACGGACCGTTTTATCTCTTTCCTGCGCACGGATCATGTTCTCCCAATTTCCTGTGCGGACTTTCTCTTCGTAATGCGACAGCAGTTTTTCCGTCAGCCCCGATTGGTCTGGCGAGCCTTTATATGCTCGCACATGAACCTCGCGGACGACTTGGCCCAGAGTCTGGATAATTTGGCGAACGGCAGCCAGTTTATCAGCGGCCAGCCGCATGCCTTCCGATCCTTTGTTCGCTCCTGCAGAATCGGCCAGCGCTTCTGTAACTCCGGCAACGGCCGCATCACCGATGCCGAACATGTCGGTGATCAATCCCTGGCTCAGATCGACCTCGACAGTGGCCGACGGCAAATCGGCAAAATCGAATTCCACCCGGCCGACTGCTTCACGGTTGCCCGAAGCGGCCGATTGGGCCTCCGATACGGCAATACCTAATAACATCATTGCCACCGCAGCAGTGCAGGTGCCGCCACAGCGAACTAGGCAAGAATGAGCTGGGAACATGATTTCCTCCCGTGGTGTGAGTCGCGAAGCTGATCCCAATGACAGCATATTTATGCTAGAAAGAGCCTGACGAAAAACACCTACTAGCCAACAAAAACTAGGCATCTTGTCCGGTATTGTCTCAAAGCACTAAGTGCCGCATATCCAGTTATTCGCTTCGCCGCGGGCAATCTTGGCAATGTGGTTCCAGGTTATGCTGGACGGATTTGGTGTAGCTCCGCTTCACGATCCGCAAGCGGCTCTAATATCACTCTGGTTCGGCTACAATGCGGGGTATGAAACAAGACGTGTCCCTAACCGACATGGAGCACAATATGGACCGTGACATTTTGAGACGCGCGGTGATTCTTCTGATTGTAATCTTGATATTGTGTGCTGCCGCAAGCTTCAAATATTTGCCCAGCGCGTTCGCAGGCGTTTTGCTGGCGATTGCCTGCGCATTCGTGACATTGACAGCTATCCAAATTAGTCGCGGCAAAGAAGATCACGGTCATTGACTTTTTGTGCAACAGAGGCTTATTGTGCAAAGCCGCTACCAGTGTTTACGCCTGAACCGACCAATCACGCCAACCAGTTCGATTGTGCCCTGAATAGAGCGAATTCGGGTAGTGGCGCGCTACTTTGTGGGTAACGGCAGTTGAGTGTGGCTATTTATCTTTCGCGCCGCGTAAGCTTGCAAGTTCGGCATTTGCTTCGCCAAGCTTGCTGGACGTTTCGAGAAAACTATTTCGCAGTGTTTCTGAGTGTTCTTGATCAGTTTTGGCAATGTTGTCACAGGCGCGGTCCATATTCTTATGGTCTGCGTGCCAGCACAATGCCAAATTAGCCACCAATATCAGCCAAAGCCAGTCGCGGATCGTAAAGCGGAATTTCATGGTTCACCCGGCGGGTAAGGGTTATGGGTGTCCTAACAGTGTGGTGCCGTAGGATTTTTAAATCGAATTGCATAGAGGTAGAGAATAAATCTAACTCCCTTCCTTACGAGTTCGGTCTTTGAAACGACTCCATCAACTTCCAGCATGCCGCATTTCACCGTGAGCAGCATCTTAAGCGGCGGGTTCATTTTCGCTTTTGCAATTAGAATGGGATTTATAGAAACGAATCGTGCTACGGCGGCAGCAAAACCCTGCCCGTGCGGATCATCTTCGGTCCTTCCTGTGGCCGCTTCGACGATTAACTTGTCGGTCTCAATTGATTCAAACATCTTTGCTCCTCACCCGGCGGGCAGGGATTAGGGGTCTGGACTGATTCTACCTCAGCGAGGTATTTGATAAAATAGTCGCCGTGCTCATCGGTTACTCGGGAGTTTTCCATGACGGAGTGGCGTGCACGTGACTATTTCCGCCAATCGGGCCTTCAGCTAGCGATGGCAAAGGAGCAGCTCAGTCGGCTGGCTCTGGAAGGCTCTGAACGGATCCTCGACGTTGGCTGTGGGGACGGAAAGATTACAGCGGAGATCGCCGCGCGCGTACCGCGTGGCTCGGTGCTCGGAATTGATCCGTCGCGCGACATGGTTGCCTTCGCGTCGAACCACTTCAGCTTCCCGGCTCAGGCGAACCTCCACTTCGAAGTAGCCGACGTTCGCTACTTGTCGTACCGGGACGAATTCGATCTTGTCATCTCCTTAAACGCACTCCATTGGGTGCCCGAGCAAAGCATGGCCCTTGGCTCGATTCGTGCGGCCCTAAGGCCGGAGGGCCGGGCAGTGTTGCGATTGGTCCCGGAAGGCCGGCGCAAGTGCCTCGAAGACGTCATCGAGGAGGTCCGCCAGCGGCCACGGTGGGCCGACTATTTCCCTGACTTTCAAAAACCATATGTGCATTTCACGCCCGAGGAATACGGAGCCTTGGCTAAAGCATGTTCATTTCAGATCCTCGACCTCCGTGTTGACGACAAAGCCTGGGATTTCAAATCCCGCGAGGCATTCGTCGATTTCGGACTGGCCACTTTCATTCCATGGACCGGCTGCTTGCCAGAGAGCCAGTGGCAGGACTTCATCACCGAGGTTTTGGACCGCTACCAAGCCGTCGCCGCCAACAGGCTCCAGGAGGCGAACACCTTCAAGTTCTATCAGATGGAAATCATACTCACACGCGTACCCTAAAATGTGTCCGGGAGAACGGCACTGGAGTTGAGCGGCGTCACCGTTCCTTGGGAAGTATCTGCCTAATACTACAGCGCTAGACTGCTCTTGGTGATTTGTGCTGGTTGGGTGAAACTTCTGCGAGGCGGGAAGACCAACCATCGTTTGAACACGCAGGAGAATCAGGCATGGACGCCACGCAGATTCGTCAATTGCAGCCCAAGCTGCGGAAATACCTCAAGCAGTTTCGCGATTGTTTTTCCAGCCGTAAGTCGCGCGGACACTTGCACACCTTCGTCCAAGGGCAGTTGTCGAACCTGGACCGCAAGAGCGTCGAGCCGATCGCCCTGGCCGCCGACGTTCCGCCGCGGACCTTGCAGCAGTTTCTCAATTCTCTGGCCTGGGACCAAGAGCAACTCGTCGACACCCTGCAGGGGTTGGTGGCGCGCGACCACCTCAGTCCACGGGCCATCGGCCTGATCGACGAGACCTCCTGCCCGAAGAAGGGGGACCAGACGCCCGGCGTCCAACGCCAGTGGTGTGGTGCCGCTGGCAAGACGGACAACTGCGTGGTGACGGTGCACCTGGGCTATGCGGTAGACGAGTTTCACTGCCTGCTGGGCAACGAGTTGTACCTGCCCAAAAGTTGGGCGGATGATCGCGCGCGGTGCCGGCAAGCACACATTCCCGACGAGATCGATTATCGGCCGAAGTGGCGCATGGCTTTGGAACTGTTCGACCGCGCACGGGCCAACGGAGTGTTGTTCCGCTACCTGGTGTTCGACGAAGGATACGGCTCGAAGCCCGAATTCCTGCGGGAATTGCAGACCCGTGAGCAACGCTACGTGGCCGAGGTACCGCGAACCTTCAGCGGATGGCTGGACGCCCCGCCAGTGACCGAGCGCCTGTTTCGGCGCGGTGGTCGAGGCCGTGGCCGCGCGCGGCCGCGATTGGTGGCCGGCAGTGCTGCGGCCCAGGGCGTGGAGTATCACTTGAACTGGACGCCCGCACTGAAAGCGCGATCCTGGATCAAGTGGCGGATCAAGGATACGCAGCGCGGACCGTTGGTTTGGCAGGTGAAGCACGTGCGGTTAGTGCCGAAGGACGAACGGGGTCTGCCGGGCCAACCGCTGCATCTGATCGTGGCCTGCAACGTCTTGGATCCGACGGAGGTGAAGTACTTCGTCAGCAACGCGCCGGCCGACACGCCGTTGAGCGAACTCCTGCTGGTGGCCTTCTCGCGTTGGCACATCGAACGCTGCTTCGAGGATCAAAAGACTGAACTGGGCTTCGACCACTTTGAGGGACGTTCGTACCTGGGGCTGAAACGCCATCAGGCCGTCACCGCCGTGAGCCACCTGTTCTTGGCACAGGTCCAACAGGCGCTGCGGGGGGAAAAACCCGGAACTGACGGTGTGCCAGGTGCGCATCGCGGCAGCGGCTGTGGTGCGCTCCTGGTTACTGGGCAGGACAGCCGCCCAAGTCCAGTTCGAGGCCGCGGCCACGCAGATCGCCTATTACCAACAACGCAACGCCGCCGCCCGTCGCAGCCACACCAAGACAACCGTGCGAAAAATCCACGCGTTAGACATCAAACTAACCGACTTGCCGCGCTGCCGGTGGAGTCCGGACTAGCGCTGTAGTACTAATGAAGTAGATGAATAACCCGATGCACAGGGCAATGAAACCAGCGTTGATTAGTGAGCTTATCGGGCCATTCAGCACAGACCACGGAAGCAAGGCCAGACCGATTGCGGCCATGATTATAAACACGACTGAGAGCAGTAATGGAAGCATGTCATTCATGCGGTCCTTACCCGGATGGCCGGGGGTTAGATGTACGCCTGACCCAACGTAAGTGGCAAGCGGTTTCAATTGTGCCTTGATCCATGCGAATTCTGGTAGTGGGACCCTTTAATGTGTCCGTCTGCATCAAGAGGCAGTAGTATGTTTTGCCTCTAACTAAATAAATCCATCTAATTGAGACAGTGACGCGTCGAGTGGTCTTTTCAAAAAAAGAGGCTTGGTTCTAGGGTTGTCGGTGAATAACGGCCGACTGACCCGGAGACCAAGCCATGGACGGCAGTATCGCGATTACGCCGAAGGACCGCAAGAGATTGTTGGAGATGTATCGCAAATCGACGGATCCGGCCATTCGCTTGCGGGCGCACGTGGTGTTGCTGCTGGCGGAGGGTTATCCGTGGAGCCAGATCGCCGCGGTGTTGTTTACCACCCCACGCACGATCAGCCGTTGGAAGAAGCGGTTCCAGCGGGAAGGCGTCGACGCCGTGTTCGGCCGAAATCGCGGACGGCCGTTGGTGTTGGTGACTTGGTGGGTGGCCATGGTGGTTCGTTGGGTGATACAGAAGACGCCGCGTGATTTCGGCTTTTTGCGGAGCCGCTGGTCTTGCGGGACCTTGGTGCTCTTGTTGTGGGAGCAGCAGCACATTCACATCAGCGCTGAAACCGTGCGACGGCACCTGGCGCGCGAGCAACTGGTATGGCGCCGGCCGCGTCCGGTGCTGGGACCGAAAGACCCCGAATATGAGCAGAAATTGCGGGCGATTCGCCACCTGTTGGCCCATCTGGCCGAGGACGAAACGGCGGTCTTTCAGGATGAAGTGGACATTCACACCAACCCCAAGATCGGTTCCATGTGGATGCGACGGGGTCAGCAGGCCGAAGTGGTGACTCCTGGGACCAACGTCAAGCGCCACCTGGCGGGGTCGCTGCACTGGCGGACCGGCAAACTGTTGGTCAGCGCGCCGGGTACGCAACGCAATGCGGCGCTGTTCGTGGCCCATTTGGATGACCTGCGACAGCGACTGCGCTGCTATCGGAACATTCACGTGATCTGCGACAATGCCAAGTTCCATGACTGCTGCTTGGTGCAAGCATTTCTGGCGCGCTGGGGACATCGCATCGCGATTCACTTTCTCCCCAAGTACGCGCCGAAAACCAACCCGATCGAACGTGTCTGGTGGCATCTTCACGAAGAAATTACCCGCAACCATCGCTGCCGATCCATCGAAGAACTCTTGGATCTAACCTTTGACTGGTTCGGATACAAAGACACCTTTGCCATCGAGACTTCGCTTTACCCCCAGGCCCTCGCTGCCTGATCTACTATACCCTTTTTGTGGATTTATTTAGCGTTTTTCGTCAATGTAGGTTTCGATCTGGCTGACGATGAAGCTGGCGACAGGAAGTGGATCGCATTCACAATTGATAACTGTTTGGCAGAGCGGACATGAATAAACAATTACATCCCGAGTTTCTTTGCCAATCATCATTTTCAACGGCTGTCCAAACGGCAACGCGAATTCTTTCTGGCAAGTCGAACATTTCATAGGTAAGCTCCAGCGGTTTTATGGGGCGCGCTACTTTGTGGGTCAGCCTAATCCTGAGAATTATTTGGATTTTTTTCCGCGTTGCTTGCTTTCCGTCCAATCTCGGCAGTTATGTATCGCATGCCCCCATCATACCCCGATCAATCACGGGCGCAAAGAAAATGCCCCGGTGGGTAGTGGGTCAGTCCTGAGATTTTTTGAGTGTGTCAATCATCAACTCTGTTCCGTGTTCGCAAAAGTACAGGATTTGATGCCTGCCGATAAAGAGCGATTGTTTGTTTATTGTTCCAGTTCAATGAATTCATTGAACCGCATTCCGTAACTTTGCGGCTCTTCGTAGAGGTATTTTGTGCCCTTAAAAAGCACGTTGCGATGGACGGTAACTGGCTGCCCGTGGTCACTACAATAAACGTCATAACGCTTTTCTGTATCGATCTTGCGAGTAGACCGCGCCGGATTTTCGCCGCCAGGAAGATGAAATGGCTCAGGCATGATTTTCTCGCTTTCTGTCTGCAATATCGACGACGATTTCCCCCATCATACCCGATCAGCCTTGCCAAGCGGCAGAGCTACCACGGGCGTTAGAAAAGAGTGGCTCGGCTGCCACCGCCCATCGGCTACAATGGCAGGCAGTTAATTCATTCCTTCCCGGCGAATTCAACCGTGTCAACCAACTTGCGCTAAGCGAAGATCAAACCGCAGCGATCCAACGGGACATCAAACAACATCCACGAGACGTAGATCCAGGCCGAGGCCACGGATAATCATGGCGGCAAAATTCAAATGCATTTTGAAGCGTGTGGCAATCGGGTTTGCCCTTCTACTAGCTGGGCTGTTGGTTTTCAATGGCGTACTCGCGTGGCGAGCTCAGCAGCGTCTAAAGATGAAGATCTTAGAATTGCGCGCAGCGGGAGAGCCAACCACGCTGCAAGAATTGGCACCAAAACATATTCCGGCCGACGAGAACGCCGCAGCGCAATTGGCGCCAATCGCTGATGACCTGACGGCTTGGGAAACACAATTCCTGCATGAATTCCTAGTAACTAAGCTGGGCGAATCGTGGTTCAATTCTAATAGCCAAGGTCTTTTGCCCTCCGAGGCACAACTCGCGGTGATCGAACCCATCCTAGATGCATACCCAAAAATCCTTCTCGCGGTCGATCGAGCTGCCACTGCAGAACAGTACGGTTCGCTGCTGAACTACGATGTTTCATGGGGTCAATTCATGGCGGAAACAGTAGAAGATCTTCAATCAAAACGCTTACTTGCTAACTACGTCGACGCAAAGATGAGAGCTCTCGCGGCGCAAGGAAAGCGTGACGAGGCCGTGCGGTTCGGCATCAAACTGCTGCAAATCGCCAGGCATTACGATCAAGATCCACTGCTACTTAATTATTTCGTTTCTATTACGATTCGCGGTATCACAATTGGAAGTTTGAACGGCGTCTTACAAAGCGGACCCGTTGGACCAGAAGCAAGAAATGAACTTGATGCTGAACTGGCGAAACAGGATGCTGCTAAACCGCTGATCAGAGCACTTAAAACGGAACGCGCCGCCAGTCAGGAAGTTGTTCAGAGCATATTTCCGAGTATTTCTAAATTTTTGTTTTGGCCTCTCGAAAACTGCCAGGCCGAATTAATCGATTTTTATAACCAGACTATCTTGGCGGCCGGTCATCCGTGGATTGAATCGCACGATGCAGTTGAAAGAATTCAAGCCAAAGCAAATTCAGAAGCGACGTATGCCAAGGTATTAGTGCCTAAACTAAAAAATGTTTTTATGGTCGAGAACCGAAACATTGTTGAGCTTCGTTGCTTGCGGGTATTGAATTCGTTGAACGGATTTCTGCAGGCAAATAGCCGCGAGCCAGCAAACATTCAAGAGCTCGGATTGCCCGACACTGCGGTCATCGACCCTTTTTCCGGCAAGCCGCTCAAGCTAAGAAAAGTTGATAAGGGTTGGCTAGTCTATTCCGTGTACGAAAATGAAATTGACGACGGCGGAGAGTTAAAGGGCATGAAAGATTGGGGCCTCGCACCGCCAGGATATGAGGATGATGATTCGAACGGTAAAAACTCCGAACCACAGGCAGATTAATAAGCCGCATTGCCGTAGTAGCCCGCGGTCTGCAATCCCGTCCGGCAGTGAACGAGATCAGGCAGGGCATCAACTTCCGCATCCGACAAGGGATACAGCCGGTACGGTTCGACCAGGGTGTACGCCAAAGGCAGCTTAATCCGCCACAATGGGAGCGTAGATATCTGTGGTACGCGGCGTGGTGCTCAATCTGTCAAATACGGCCTGGATCTGCTTGGTGTGCTCCCGCGTGAGATATTGTCGAGAGTCGTGTTTTGAGATTTTCTAGGCGGCGTCCTGCATAACTCCGTTGACGAACTGTTTTCCTTCCAAGAGATGCACGATGTGTTGGTGTCCGTTGAGTCGTCGCCATC
>Ga0182024_10018631_pt1 | contig 12900 bp, 12 predicted proteins | sample P32metaG_FD_120480 | JGI IMG/M metagenome (GOLD analysis project Ga0182024, IMG submission 120480) | Permafrost microbial communities from Stordalen Mire, Sweden - P3-2 metaG (Illumina Assembly) | ecosystem: Environmental > Terrestrial > Soil > Wetlands > Permafrost | place: Sweden: Stordalen...
GCTATCGACTGGGTCCGCAGCAAGGAAGTGAAACTCGATCAGCTCGATAGCATCATTCTGATCGATGGCGATGCGAAATTTTCGGGCGAAGTAGCGGTGGCCCGGCTGCTGCTGGCGCCGGAAGAACAGGCGCTGGCCGAACTCAAATCCGAGCCGCTGGTTTCGGTGCCGCCGGACGCCGACGAAAAAGAGGTTTTCGAGCTTTTTGACAAGTACAACCTGCGTACCTTGGGCGTGGTGGATCCGAATGGCCGTCCCATTGGCGTGATCGCCGTGGATGACGTGGTGACGCGCCTCCGCGCCCATTTGTAAAAATCAGCTATTGCGTGATGCGAGATGAATTTAACTACTCTCAACGAGCGGGTTGAAAAGTGGCGCCGGAACGCCGTGAGCGTGCAGCGGCGCGGCCGCCACACCTGGCGCCGGCTGGCGCTGCTGCTGGCCGTGCTGGGCCCTGGCCTGATCACCTCAAACGTGGATAACGACGCCGGCGGCATTTCGACCTACTCGGTGGCCGGCGCTCAGTACGGATACCTCCTTTTGTGGTCGCTGATCCCCATGACCATTGCGCTGTACGTCACTGAGGAGATGTGCGCGCGAATGGCGGTGGTGACGGGGAAGGGGCTTTCCGACTTGATTCGCGAAGAGTTCGGCTTTCGCCCGACGTTCTTCGTGATGGTGACGGGGTTCTTGGTGGACCTGGGTAATGTGGTCGCCGAATTTGCCGGGGTGGCTTCGGCCATGGAGATTTTCCACGTCAGCCGGTACATTGCCGTGCCCATTGCCGGATTTGTGGTCTGGGTTCTGGTGCTTCGCGGCACCTATCGGCAGGTGGAAAAGGTGTTTCTGGCGCTGTGTACGTTTTACCTTTCCTATCTGTTCGCGGCCATTCTGGCCCACCCGGACTGGCTGGAAGCGGCGCGACGCACGGTGATTCCGACCGTGCAATTCAATGCCGGCTACCTGCTGATGTTGACGGCTTTGGTGGGCACGACCATCGCGCCCTGGCAGTTTTTCTACTTGCAGGCGAGCTTCGTCGAAAAGCGCGTTGGTCCACGGCAGTATGCGCAAGCGCGCGGTGACGTAATCGCCGGCAGCGTCACGTGCATGATCATTGTATTCTTCATCATCGTGGCGACGGCGGCGACGCTCTATGCTTCCGGCCATCGAAACATCACCGATGCCGCCGATGCCGCGCGCGCTCTGGTGCCGCTGGCCGGCAAATGGGCGGCCATGCTCTTTGCCTTTGGGCTGCTGAACGCGTCGCTCTTTGCCGCTTCGATCCTGCCGCTATCGACCGCGCACGTAATCTGCGAGGGGCTGGGATTTGAGGCTGGCATCGATCACAAATTCAGCGAGGCGCCGATCTTCTACTGGCTGTACACGATATTGATCGTGGTCGGAGGCGGCTTGATTTTGCTTCCTCATGCGCCGCTGTGGCGCATCCTGGTGTTATCGCAGGTGGCCAATGGAGTCTGGCTGCCGATCGTCTTGATCTTCATGATCCTGCTGATTAATCGGAAGGATCTGATGGGCGATCAGGTGAATGGCCGGACGTTCAACGCGGTGGCATGGATTACCAGCATTGCCATGATCGCGCTGACGCTTGTGCTGATCTACTTCAGCATCTTCAGCGCCGGTGGCGCGCCGGGGGCGGGGCTGTAGCTTGCCCGGTGCATGGCTGCGCCTTGCTTGCGCCCGCCGCCGGGCGTATATTCCCGCCAGACATGCAATGTGTCGCCGCAGTTCGATTGGTACTGACCAACTCATGAAAATTATTTACCGCGTTACTGAGGAGGATTTTCGGGAGGCTTACAACCTCTTCCTCGCTAACGAGAAATGGATTCGCAGAACGTCCCGTCGAGTGATGCCGTGGGAGGGCGGCCTAATGCTGCTCCTTGCGATCCTGGTTCTGAGCCGGGGTGCCGACCCATTGATTGCTGTGTTCTTTGGTCTGATAGGAGCGTACCTACTGTACTGCGGATTTGCCTTGCGGCGATTGTTTCGAAAACTCTACAGAAACGACCAGCGGTTCAAGGATGAAGTTACCGCAGATATTTCGGAAGACGGAGTTCATGTCGTGACGCCGTCCACGGATTCTAAATTGATATGGGCTGCCATCATACGTTTTTTGGAGTCTGAGAAGATCTTCATGTTCTTCTACGCAGCGTGGACATTCAGTGTCGTCCCTAAACGGGCATTTGCGGACGGCGAACTGGCGTCGTTTCGCGAGCTACTGCACCGCAAGGTCTTGAATCCAAAATAAAGGCAGTTCAGGCCTCAAGAGATATGGCGTCTCGACCGATTAGCCGCGGGTCGGGTGTAGGGTTGCGTGCAGCAGGTCGCGGTTCATGCGGCCGATGAACTCCAGGGGGATTTTCTTCGGGCAGACGGCTTCGCACTCGCCGTGGTTGGTGCAACTGCCGAACAGTTCCGCGGACATGGCCGCGACCATGTCGAGCGAGCGTTGATGGCGCTGCGGCTGTCCCTGGGGCAGGGAATTGAGATGGGTGAGTTTGGCCGAGGTGAAGAGCATGGCGGAGGCGTTGGGGCACGCGGCCACGCAGGCGCCGCATCCGATGCAGGCTGCGGCGTCGAAGGCGGTTTCCGCCGCTTCTTTTGGTACGAGGATAGCGTTTGAATCCGGAGCGCCACCCGTAGGGGCGCTGATGAAACCGCCGGCTTGAATGATGCGGTCGAATGGGGAGCGATCGACGAGCAGGTCGCGCAGAACGGGGAAGGCGCGCGCGCGCCAAGGCTCGAGCACCAGCGAATCGCCGTCCTTGAAGAAGCGCATGGAAAGCTGGCAGACGGTGGTGCCGCGCCGACCTCCATGGGCCACGCCATTGATCAGGAAGCCGCAGGAGCCGCAGATGCCCTCGCGGCAATCGTTCTCGAAAGCCACCGGGGGCTCGCCTTTGGTGTTCAAATCCTCGTTGAGGACGTCCAGCATTTCGAGGAAAGACATTTCCGGCGTGACGTTTTTGACTTGGTAATCGACGAACTGGCCGCGCGCATTCGCGTCGTGCTGGCGCCAGATCTTTAGCGTGAGATTCATGGTTACTTGTAGCTCCCCGTTGCTTATCGCTCTTTGCTACTTATAGCTTCGCTGGGCGAGGTGCACGTAGTCGAACGTGAGCGGCTCCTTGTGGAGCTCCCACTGACCTTCGCCCTTCCATTCCCATGCGGCCACGTAAGAGAATTCCGCGTCGCTGCGCAGGGCCTCGCCGTCCGGTGTCTGGCTTTCCACGCGGAAATGGCCGCCGCAGGATTCGTTGCGATCCAGGGCATCGCCGCAGGTGAGCTCGGCGAATTCCAGGAAATCGGCGACGCGGCCGGCCTTCTCGAGAGACTGGTTCAGCTCTTCGCCCGTGCCGACGATGGAGACGTTGTTCCAGAACTCCTCGCGCAGCGGCGGGATCTTGGAGAGCGCGGTTTGCAGACCGCCCGCCGACCGGGACATCCCGCACTCTTCCCACATTATTCTGCCAAGCTCGCGGTGGATCGAATCGACGGTGCGCTTGCCGCGAATGCCGATCATTTTTGCGACGCGCTTGCTGATTTCATCCTTGATGGCGGCGAACTCCGGCTGCGACGCGTCCACCTTTTCGAGCTTGTTGGAAGCGATGTAGTTCGGAATCGTGTAGGGCAGAATGAAATAGCCATCGGCCAGGCCTTGCATGAGGGCGCTGGCTCCCAGGCGGTTGGCGCCGTGGTCGGAGAAATTGGCTTCGCCTGCGGCGAAAAGACCCGGGATGGTGGTCATCAATTGGTAGTCGACCCAAAGGCCGCCCATGGTGTAGTGGGGCGCCGGGTAAATGCGCATGGGGGTCTTGTAGGCGTCTTCCCCAGTGATTTCTTCGTAGATGTCGAAGAGGTTGCCGTACTTCTCCTTCACCTGCGCGAGACCGAGGCGGCGAATGGCGTCGGCGAAGTCCAGGTAGACGCCTTGTCCGCCTGGACCGACGCCGCGCCCGTCGTCGCAAACTTCTTTGGCGGCACGCGAGGCCACGTCGCGCGGCACCAGGTTGCCGAAACTCGGGTAGCGGCGCTCGAGGTAGTAGTCGCGCTCGCTTTCCGGGATGTCGCTCGGTTTGCGATTGTCGCCCTTCTTTTTTGGCACCCAGACGCGGCCGTCGTTGCGCAGCGACTCGGACATCAGCGTGAGCTTGGACTGATACTCGCCGGCCTGCGGGATGCAGGTCGGATGGATTTGCGTGAAGCAAGGATTGGCAAATAGGGCGCCGCGCCGGTGCGCGCGCCAGATGGCCGTGCAGTTGCACGCCATGGCGTTGGTCGAAAGGTAGAAGACGTTCGAGTATCCGCCGGTCGCCAGCACCACGACGTCGGCAGCATGGCCTTCGATGGCGCCGGTCACGAGATCGCGCGTGACGATGCCGCGCGCTTTGCCGTTCACCGGGACGACGTCCAGCATCTCGCTGCGCGTGTGCATGACTACGGAACCGGCGGCGATCTGTTCCTCGAGCGCCTGGTAAGCGCCGAGCAGGAGCTGCTGTCCGGTCTGGCCGCGCGCGTAGAAGGTGCGTGAGACTTGCACGCCGCCGAAGGAGCGCGTATCGAGCAGGCCGCCATACTCGCGCGCGAAGGGGACGCCTTGGGCCACGCACTGATCGATGATGTTGACGCTGATCTGCGCCAGGCGATAGACGTTGGCCTCGCGCGAGCGGAAGTCGCCGCCTTTTACGGTGTCGTAGAAGAGGCGAAAGACGCTGTCGCCGTCGTTGCGGTAATTCTTGGCGGCATTGATGCCGCCCTGCGCGGCGATGGAGTGCGCGCGGCGCGGGCTGTCGTGGAAAGAGAAGCAGTGAACCTGGTAGCCCTGCTGCCCGAGGGAAGCGGCAGCGGCGGCGCCGGCGAGTCCGCTACCTACGATGATGACGGTGTACTTGCGCCGGTTGGCGGGATTGACCAGCTTCATATCGAAGCGGGCTTTTTCCCACTTCTGCTCGATCGGACCGGAAGGAATATTGGATTCGAGAGTCATCTTCAGCGCACCCAGCCCGCGAGAACGGCCACCGGTACCGAACTAAAGCCCAAGAACACCAGGACGGCGACGATCATCGAAAAGATTTTGAGCGAGCGCTGGTTGCGGGCGTTGCTCCAGCCCAACGTTTGACAGGCGCTCCAGATGCCGTGGTTCAAGTGCAGGCAGAGGGCGGCCATTGCCAGAATGTAAAAGAGGGCGATGGGCCAGACCGCGAACCCAGCCACAACGTTTTCGTAGACGGCCAGGTGCACGAATTGGCCGGGCTGGAACCCGACCACGCCGAGCGTGAAGTGCAGAAGATGGAAGATCACAAAGACGAGCAGCAGCACGCCGCTCCAGCGCATGGTCAGCGCGCTGATGCCCGTTTCAACATTTTTGCGGGTCGCGTAGTCGACCGGCCGCGCGCGGCGGTTGATCATGGTCAGTTGATAGGCGGCTACGATGTGCAGAAACACGGCGATCAAAAGTACGCTGCGGACAATCCACAGCAATTGGCCGTAGCCGAACTCGGGGTAGCCTACTTCGCGCAGAAATCTGGAGTAGGCGTTAATCTCCTCGGGACCGGAGAAAATCTTCAAATTGCCGGCCACGTGTCCGAGGATGAATAAAATGAGCACGGCCCCGCTGACAGCCATGACGATCTTTTTACCGATGATGCAATTCCAAATGGCCGTGATGGGATTGCTTGAGGCTGCGTGTGGCTGGGTCTCCGATAGCGCTTGTGCTGGCATACCGGGCTTAGCTGTTGTGGCGGACTCTGTCATCGAACGACTCCCGAGCTTCCTCCAGGAAAGGCCCACTGGGCCATCCGTTTTTCGCTGCTACAGACATGATAGCGCTTGATGCTCTGCTGGTGTACAGGAGCCTAACCATCATAACCGCTTCGAGCAAAACGAGCCACCAGATATGCAAAATTTCCGGCAGTGCACGGTACGAAACGGGCGCGGTTGCGCGGGCATAGGGGCTGTGTTAGCTTGGCGATGTACATAAAGAGCAAAGAGTGAAGACGCCAAGAAGACGTGCGCCGGGCGCGCGTGCCGGAGAATCTCCGGGAATCCCAACGTGAATCCACCGGACTTGCTCCAACCCGCCAACCGCGACGAGGCGCGCCTGCTCGACCTGCTGGACGTGCAGCGGCTCCCCAAGCACATCGCCATCATCATGGACGGCAATGGCCGTTGGGCGGAGCGACGGCATTATCCCCGCGTCGCCGGCCATCGCGCGGGCGTGGATTCCGCGCGAACCGTGATCGAGACCTGCAAACGGCTGGGCCTCCCCGCGCTGACGCTATACGCGTTTTCGCTCGAAAACTGGCGCCGGCCCAAAGCGGAAATCGATTTTCTGATGCGTCTGCTGCGCCAGTACCTGAAGACCGAGCTGCCGTCGATTCATCGTAACAATATTCGCTTGCAAGTGATCGGGCGGACCGATCAGCTTCCGGACGGCGTGCGGGCCGACGTCGAGAAGGGCATGGCGCTCACGGCGTCGAATACCGGCATGTGCCTCACGGTAGCGCTCAACTATGGCGGACGCGCGGAGTTGGTCGACGCCTTTAATGCCATCATCGAGAGCCTTCGCCGGAACGGCGGCAACGGCAATGGACTGCCGGCGTTTCGCGTGGACGAGCAGATGATCGCCGACCATCTCTACACGGCGGGTTTGCCCGATCCGGATCTTTTGATTCGCACCAGCGGCGAAATGCGCGTGAGCAATTTCCTTCTCTGGCAGATCGCCTATGCCGAAATCTACGTGACAGAAACTCTTTGGCCGGACTTTTCCCGCGCGGAGCTTTACACGGCGCTAGTCGATTACCAGAAACGCGAGCGGCGCTATGGCGGTCTGACGGACACCGCCCGGCGGGTGAAGTCTTTGGCCCTGGCCGAATGACGATTTTCCGGCGACGATTTTCGGCTGGGCTGCGAGTACAGCCCAGACCCGTTCCAGGGTCTTCGCAAGGCGTTCGATGACCTGGATGCGCATTGCCACCGCCGCGGTGATGATTCCCGCCGTAGTCGCGGCGGTCTGGTGGGGTTCGACGGGGCTGGTCACCGCTCTGGCAGGCCTGGTGACGCTTCTGGCGCTGCTGGAGTTCTTCGCTTTGGGTGAGCGCATCGGTCTGCATGGCTACCGGATTTGGACCAGCGTGTGCGCCCTAGCCGTGCTCTTCCAGCAATGGACGGCTACCAAAGCGCAATCCTGGACTCTCGCTGGCAACTTTCGTCTGACTCGGTCGACCACGGCTTCGGAGTTGCCGCTGGAATTGGTCCTGTTCATTTTTGTTCTGGGCGCGGCGGCGATCATTTTTCTCTCGCGCCGCCCGCTGACGGAGGCGCTGGGCGACATCGGGATCAGCGCCGCTGGTTTGCTCTTTGTGGTGCTGCCGTTCAGCGCTCTGGTACGGCTTGATGGAGTCAGCGTGATTGGCCCGCGCCTGGTGCTTTTTACGTTGACGCTGGTTTGGGCCGGGGACACGTTCGCGTATTTCATCGGCAGGTGGTTCGGGCGCATTCGCATGGCGCCGGAGCTGAGCCCGAAGAAAACCTGGGAGGGCGCCGCTGCGAACCTGCTGGGTTCGTTGCTGGTGGGTGTGCTGTTCGCTCGCTGGCTGCACTTCGAGGCTTGGCAGATGGTGGTGATGGCGGGCTTGGCCAACATCGGCGGTCAAGCCGGCGATCTGATCGAGTCGGCTTACAAGCGCAGCGCCGGAGTGAAGGATTCGGGAACACTGCTGCCGGGTCACGGCGGAATGCTGGACCGAATCGATGCCCTGATTCTGGTGGCCCCGGTGGTCTGGTATTATTTTGAATTGGTGCTGGCGTCCCGAGGTTGAGTCGCGGACGCTGCGTCGCAAAAACGTCAGTCCATCGCATGAAAGCCATTTCCATTCTTGGTTCGACCGGTTCGATTGGACGTCAAACCCTTGACGTTGTCAGCTCTTTGCCGGAACGGTTCCGCGTCGTCGGGCTTGCCGCTGGCAATAATCTCGACGAGCTGGTTGGTCAGATCGCGCAGCACCGCCCACTGGTTGTCTCTGTGGCTAACGCCGAACGCGCCGGCGAGTTGCGCGATCGCCTGCGCGACCCTTTGCGCGCGGTGGCGCACGAGCCGCTGCCCGAAATTCACTGGGGCAGTGACGGGATGCTGCGCGTAGCGACTCATCCGGACGTAGCCACGGTAGTCTCGGCCGCGGTCGGTGTGGTGGGCCTCGAAGCGACGTTCGCCGCCGTGCGCCTGGGCAAGCAGGTGGCGCTTTCCAACAAGGAAGTCCTGGTCGCCGCCGGGGAATTGGTCATGGCCGCCGCGGCTGCAGCGGGTGTCGAGCTGCTGCCGGTGGATAGCGAACACAATGCCATCCACCAGTGCTTGCGTGCCGGACGCCCCGGAGAAGTGCGGCAATTGATTTTGACGGCCTCGGGCGGGCCCTTTCGCAAGACCTCGCTCGCTCAGATGGCTGAAGCGACGCCGGAGCAGGCGCTGGCGCACCCCAACTGGCGCATGGGAAATCGCATTACGATCGATTCGGCGACCCTGATGAATAAGGGTTTCGAGGTGATCGAAGCGCGCTGGCTCTTCGGCATGGCGCCGGAGAAAATTTCCGTGGTGATTCACCCGCAATCCACAATTCACTCGATGGTGGAATATGTGGATGGTTCGATTTTAGCGCAACTCGGCCCGACAGACATGCGCATGCCCATCCAATATGCGCTAACCTATCCGGAGCGTGCCGCATCGAATCAGGTGCGGCTGGATTGGAGCGCCTTACGCCGGCTGGATTTCGAGAGCGTACCGGCGCGCAAGTTTCCTTGCCTGGATTTGGCCCGGGCGGCCTTACTGGAAGGTGGCGCGCAGACCTGCGCTCTGAATGCCGCGGACGAAGTGAGCGTCGCAGCTTTTCTGGAGCGGCGATTATCGTTCCCCGGCATCGCGCGGGTGATTGAACGCGTGCTGGAGCGCATGCCGCGGGTGAAGCTCTCCGTGATCGAGGACGTTGTTGCAGCCGACGGGGAAGCGCGGCGCCTGGCCCAAGAAGAGGTTCGGCGCGAGAGCGAGCGATTTGCGGTAGCAGGGCGGGCTAGGTCTTGACAGGACAAACTTTCATACCAGCGGCCGGCCGGACTTGATTGTCAGAAAGCCCGGTAGGCCCTCAGCGAGGAATCAAACGTGTTCATCGGCATCATATCGGCGGCCATTGGTTTAGGCCTGATGGTTTTGCTCCACGAGTGGGGCCACTTCGTCGTGGCCCGTCTGTTTGGCGTGCGCGTCGATGTCTTCTCGATTGGTTTCGGTCCCCGTATCTGGGGCGTCCGCCGCGGGCCGACCGATTACCGTATCAGCGCGTTGCCGCTGGGCGGCTACGTCCGCATGGCTGGCGATAATCCCTCCGAAGAACGCACCGGCGCTCCGGATGAATTTCTCTCGAAGCCGCGGTGGCAGCGCATGCTGATTGCCCTGGCTGGCCCGACGACCAATCTCCTGCTCGCGATCATACTTACGGCTGCGATCTTCGTGCGCGGAGGGCAGCAACCCGTGTACGCCGATAAGGCCGTGGTGATCGCTGGGGTGGTGAAGGATTCGCCGGCGCAGATGGCGGGCCTGCAGGCCGGTGACCGCATTGTCTCTTTCGCGGGGATCCAGAACCCAGACTGGGACCGTATCCAGCTCGAACTCGCTCTTTCAGCTCCGGGGCACGTGGAAGCGGTCACCATCGAGCGGAGCGGTCAGTTGATTTACACGAAGGTGACGGCCGAGCCGCAGCCGTTTGTGTCCACGGGATATCCGGCCGAACCGACCCTGGTGGGGGCTGTGACTCACGGGTTGCCGGCGGAAGCTGCCGGTTTGCTGGCGGGCGACACCATCGTCGCAGCCAATGGCCAAACCATCAGTAGCCCGCTGAGCTTGTCGGAGATCATTCAGGGGAACAAAGGCAATCCCCTGGTACTGGACATCGTGCGCAACGGCCAGAACCAAAAGATCACGCTGCGGCCGACTTTTGGCGATCCGGGAGATGGCAATCCGCGCTGGCAGATTGGCATCGCCTTCAAGTTTGCCTCCACCGTGCGGAGCTACTCGGCGCCTGAGGCGATTACGAAGGCCGGGGAGACTTCCCTGATCCTGGCCGGCAAGATGATTTACACGGTCGGAGATCTTTTCACGGGCAGAGTCTCGCTCAAGCAGGTGCAGGGTCCGCTGGGTATCGTGCAGGAGTCCAGCCGAGCCGCAAAGCAGGGTTTTGGCAATCTCGTCAGCTTGATGGCCCTGGTGAGCCTTAGTCTCGGCGTTCTGAACTTGTTGCCGATCCCCATCCTGGACGGAGGCCACATCCTGATGCTGGCGATCGAGGGAATCATGCGGCACGATCTCAGCTTGAAGATCAAGGAGCGGTTCGTGACCGCGGGCATGGTCTTCCTGTTGGTGGTGTTTTTGCTGGTAATGTACAATGACGTCCTGAGGTTGTTACCGACTCGCTGATGCTCCCCAAGATGGCTGCCGCACGCAAGCGTCCCCGTGTTTCCTCTGGTGAGCGCTTAAATGCGCACACCGAGCCGGGCCGGCTTCGCTCGGCGCTCGAGCGGAGCGGCGTGCGATTGACGCGGCAACGCCGCGTTTTGCTCGAGGTCATGGACCAGGCCGAGCGGCACCTGACTGCCGACGCCATTCTCGAGCGCGCGCAAAAAATCGACCCCCGCGTTCATCGCGTTACCGTCTACCGCACGCTCGAAATGCTCAAGAAGCGCGGCCTGCTCGATGAGCTTGACCTGCTGCACATACATGGCCACGGCCACTACTACGAGAGCCATGGCCCGCGCGACCACATTCACGTTGCCTGCTTGCGTTGCGGGAAAGTGCGTGAGGTGGAAAGCGATCTCTTCGAGCAGCTCAAGCGCCAGATCGCGCAGGACACCGGCATCAAGATCACCGTTTCGCGCGCCGAAATTGGCGGCTACTGCGAATCCTGCCGCTAAAACCGCCGGAATTCTGCGGCGCGCTTCCCGGGGTTCTTCTGGCTCTTAGCTTTCTGCTTGGCTCTTCCAGATCGTCCTAGGGGCGTTTTCCATCAGGCAAACTCTGGCGTGGTTTGAGATTGGTCGAGGCGGCGGAAGAACGCGCGCGCGCGTTCGAGATCCATGGCAATCTGGCTGCGCAATTCCTCCGGCCCATTGAACTTCCGTTCCTCGCGCAGGCGCTCCCAGAAGCGCACTTCGAGCCGTCCTTCCGTCAGCCGCTCGGCGAAGTCAAACAGATGGCTTTCGACGCTGAGATGCGTCCCATTAAACGTGGGGCGAAATCCGATGTTGGTCGCGGAGCGATAGACGTGTCCACCGGCCAGTGTCTCCGTCGCGTAGACGCCGGTCTTTGGCAAAAGCTCTTGCTCCGGCGCAAGGTTGAGAGTCGGGACGAGGATGGTGCTGCCGCGTCCTTCGCCGCTGCGAATCTCTCCCGTCAATGCGAAGGGCCGGCCCAGCAGCCTGATGGCGTCCGCCAGGCGTCCTTCGCTGACGGCGCGGCGCACCGCGGTGCTGGAGACGACTTCGCCACGGGACACCACCGGCGGAATAATTTCGACCGTGAAACCCAGCCTGGCTCCCATTTCCTGCAGCACAACGGCGTTGCCGGCCTGTTTGTGGCCGAAGCGAAAATTGTCGCCGATTAGAACAGCTTTGGCGCGCAACTCGCCCGCCAGAAATTCGCGCACAAACTCCTCGGGCGAACGGGCGGCGAGGGCTGCATCGAAACGCAGGACCAGCGCTGCTTCAATTCCGAGTGAAGCGAAGCCGGCAAGTCTCTGCGCTAGCGTGCACACCAGCGGCGGCGCCTGCGCTGGCCGCAACACCTTGAGCGGGTGCGGATCAAATGTAATCACGGTGGCCACGGCCTGCTGCTCCTGCGCCCGCTCCACCACGGCGCGCAGGATCTTTTGGTGGCCCAGGTGCATCCCGTCGAAGTTCCCGATCGATACCACAGCGCCTCTGCCTGACGGACCAAATTGCGCGGCCCATTCGGCGGCGGTGTGCACCACAGCGAGCGCGGTCACGCGCGCACCTCGAAGCTCAAGCCGTCGTAAGCGAGTTGCACGTTCGAGAATCCCTCGCGCAGCAATCGCTCGTTGGTCTCGCGGTGCGGCAGGTCGTGCGCAATGTGCGTGAACCAGGCGCGCCGCGGCTGGAGTTCCTTCACCAGTTCGAGCGCCTGCGCGACGGTTTGGTGCATGGGATGAGGCTCGTCGCGTAGCGCGTCGATCACCAGATCGTCTACTCCTTCCAGGAGGGCCTTCGATTCCGCGGGAATGCGGCTGAAATCGGTCAGATAGGCCATGCTCCCCACGCGAAAGCCCAACACCTTCATGTAGCCATGTTCGGCCGCTACGGGCCTCCAGAGCATGCCGAGCAGTTCGAAAGGACCTTCGATTACGTGCAGGATCACGCGAGGAATTGTACTCACCGCCGGCTCGTCCGTGAACGCATAAGCGAACGTGCGCTTCAGGACCGCCAGTGTTTCCGCCGAGGCGTAAACGGGCAGCGCCGATTTCTGGCGCAAATTGAAGGGACGGATATCGTCGAAGCCCAGGATGTGATCGGCGTGGGGATGCGTAAAAACGATGGCGTCCAGGCGATCGAGTTTTTCGCGCAGTGCCTGGAAGCGAAAATCCGGAGTCGTATCGATGATCACGTGCTGGCCACCGCGGCTGAGTAACACCGACGGGCGGGTGCGATTATCGTGCGGGTCGCTCGAATGGCAAACGCGACAGGGGCAGCCCACGGTAGGCACGCCCATCGACGTGCCCGAGCCCATGACGGTCAGCCGCAGGGAAGAAGGCAGCGTCGGTTCGGAGGAGGACACCGTATCTCAGGGCTCAGGGACGCGCCTTGGCTTTTTCCTGCATCGCTTTGGCC
>Ga0182024_10018632_pt1 | contig 12900 bp, 17 predicted proteins | sample P32metaG_FD_120480 | JGI IMG/M metagenome (GOLD analysis project Ga0182024, IMG submission 120480) | Permafrost microbial communities from Stordalen Mire, Sweden - P3-2 metaG (Illumina Assembly) | ecosystem: Environmental > Terrestrial > Soil > Wetlands > Permafrost | place: Sweden: Stordalen...
TCGGATTTTCAGATCGAGCGAGAGTCGAACAAGGTCTTCATCAAGCCCGTGAAATCGGGAGCAGCGACAGATTTGTTCGTTTGGACGGCTTCCCGGCGCTTTGCGTACGAGCTTGAAATCACCCAAGAAGTGAAGAACATGAATTTTGCCATCGACAGCGCCCCACCCGCTCCGGCCCCGCCTCCAAAGCCCGACGTGGACACCGCGACAGATCAGTCTGTTGACGTAATGCTGACCCGCGCTCTCCTGGGGACCGAGGAGATCAAGCACACTCGCGCACGTGCAGCGAAAAACCAGGTCAGTCTGCGCGTGGACCAAGTGTTTCGCACTCGCGGTATGGTCTTTCTCCGCTACACGATTGAGAACAACAGCAGTCTTTTCTACCGCGTAAATACGCCAGGTGCGTTCGAACTAAAGATAGGCGACTCGCCCATCCCGCTCGCGAGTCTGGCCCACACCCAGCTTGACCGAGCCATGCTCGAACAGCTAGGCGGTGCGCAGGAACTCGCCCTTCCTGTCGCTGGTGCCGAAGCCGAGGCCGACGATCTTCATCCCGGAGAAAGTACACAAGGAGTGGTTTCCATTCGGCAGGATCTGAAATCACCGGCACTCGTGCAGTTGGTGTTTCGCGATGGAGTAAAAGCGACCGTCGTTCTCTGAGATGAAAGCGAATACACAACTCGACGAGATGCGTGATCGGCTCATTGACTTCCATATGCAGGATCCGAAGGAACGATTTTGCGATGCATTGCTGAGACTCGTGGAGGACCCCCTGAAGCCGCGAGATGAGCGCGGCCGTCTCCGCGTGAATCCGATTCTGCTGCTTCTGGCAATCGTGTTTGCGCTGGTCTTCGGGACATTCCTGTTTTTCAGCATGGTTCAGTTATGACCGCAGAAAACGAATATCGGCTCGGGCGGCGCGCCTTCCACCAGAACCAGGAAGAGAGCGTCGCCGCTGCCATCGCCATCGTTGCAGTCTTACTGCTCGCCGGCGGCTCCTACGTTCTGGCAAGCCGTTTTCACGTGCGGTCGGTGCAACTGGTGGAAGGTTCGCTCTATGCGTTCTTCGCCTTAGTTGCTGGCATCTCGGTTGTCTGGTACCTGCTAACGCTGCGCAGGCGGAGGGAGATAACGTGGCCTCACCCTCCTTTATATATAAGCCAGGCAAAAGACCGCGAGGCCGTCGAGGCCGCATACGCACGGAACGCAATCGTCCTGGGCTACGACGTCCATGGTAAGCCTTGGTTGTGGCCGGACGCGACGCGGGTGATGCAGTCGGTGGTTTTCGGCGCAACCGGTTCCGGCAAGACCACGCTTCTGAAGAACATCATCACCCAGGACCTGTTCCGAGTACTCGGACCTCCCGAAGACCAGCACCGCACTCCCATGCTGATCTTTGATGGCAAGGGAGACCAGGATTTTCTCTCCGATCTTCTGCCGGCTATCGAAGCCGCGGGCCGTATGCACCAACTGAGAGTGCTCAGCCCCTCGCGGCCAGACATCTCCGTTCGCTATAACCCCTTCTTCAGTGACGCTGGACTATACGAAGAGCATTCCAATCTCGTGTTCGAATCGTTCGATCAGGAAGAAGATTTCTTCCGCGGCCATCAGGGCAACTATCTCACCGACATCTCGCGCGTTCTGACCTACACCGGCAAGCGGTACAACTGTTACGACGTGATGGTGATGGCGCTTGACCCGGTCGTCCTGCGGGAACAGGTTGCCATTGCTCGCGCCAGGATACAGACGCTTGACGGCCTCAGCAATCAGCGCCGCCTGAACTTCGACATGTCAGCGAAGATGTTGCTGCAGTCGCTGCAGGACCGCGAGCGAATCACCAAGGTCCAGGGTCTGCTCAACCAGCTAATGACTTTTCTCCAGGACGAACTTTCGATCATCACTGGCGCCTACGACGAAATGCTGTCGCTCGACGAAGTCATTGACCAGGAACTGATTCTGTTCGTTTCGCTAAATACCAACAAGAACTCAAAAGCGGTCACGGCTCTTGGCCGGATGCTCTTGCAGAACATGCAATTGATGATTGGCAAGCGGTACGAGAACGAGCAGGAGCGCCGACGCGAGAACCGGCCGATGGTCAGCGTCATCCTGGACGAGTTTGCTCCATTTGCCTATTCGAACTTTGCCCAGATCTTGCAGACGGCGCGCGGAACTAACACCGCGTTCCTGTTCGCACTGCAGGCCCTGCCGCAGCTACTCACTGTGGGTCGGGGCTTCAGAGACGACGTGTCCTCGGCTCCCAATACCAACATGTTATTGCGCACCAAGGATGAGGAGACGGCACAGTATTTCCTAAAGGCATCGGCGCGCGTCCCGCAGAAGCGGCGGACGTTGACCGTCCAGCGCACCGGAGTGTTTGAGGACAAATACGAACCCGTCGGATTTGGCAGTGAAACCGACATCAAGGACACCCGGGCGCAGGACGAGCACATCAAGAACCTGCCAGTAGGCCAGATGGAGGTCCTGATGACCGACAACCGGCTCGGGACACTCCATTCCCATTTGCATGTCCGGGTGCCACGCCAATATCGGTTCCCGGGACTTGAACCGCGAATTTATCCCAGGCTCCACGCAGCTTCGCATGTCGAAGGCGCGAACCTGCGCTTCAAAGACCCCGAAGTCGTTCGCCGCAATGGCCGTTTGGCCACGCGTACTGGGCGCTTGACATGGATGTGAACCGAACATCCCGGGTTGCGATTGCCGGCCTCTGCTTGGCTATGCTGCCGTTGCTTTGCTTCGCCCAAGAGCGCCGTCCCAGCTACGATCCTGCCGGCCGTGCGCAGTCTTCAAAGCCAAAGGATGGCTTTGTTGATTTCGCCTTGAAGAGTATCAATCCCGCCGACAAGGACTACGGACAGTGTCTTGACGAGGGCCGCAAAATGCTGCTCGAAGAGACCGTGAGGAACGGCTACTTCTGGTCGAACCTGGTCGCGTTAGGGCTGCTGGCGTGGCTGTTCGTCATCATTGTTTATCAGCACAGAGTGCAGACCAGCCGGGAGTGGAGCGTTGCGGGGACACTTGCACAGTATGAGCACGGCCTCTCGCGAGCGAATGCCCAGGTGGAGGAAGCCACAAAGAGGAATCGCGGCTTGATGGAGGCGTTAACCGCGCTGCGAAATTCCGCGCTCAGTTCCCAATCGACACCTGCAGAGGCGCAGCACCGTCCCGCTGTCGAGACCGGCAGCGGCCAAGCGTCCGGCATACCGGTGAGCCAAGTGGCGTCAATCAAGAGCAGCGATACCAAATCGGTTTCCGGCCGTTCCGCGAGGGCAGCGACCGCACCACCACCTGCTAATCAGATTGGACTGTTCAAGCCAGATGTAGACCTGATCATGAAGGTCAATTCACTGGAGCAACAGTTGGGCCGGTCCCAGGACGAAGCCAAACTCTTGCGCCGTCAGCTGAACGAGTCAGACCGGCGACTCCAGGAGGAACAGCAGAGGAACCGCAGTCTGAAAGGGCATAGCTCAGCACCAGAAATCAAGAAGGAGTTGCCAAAGAGATGTCGAAAGACGAGCAAGGGAACCGGTCGAAGCGAAGGTCCGGTGCGCTCGACAAGTTCGGACCGTGTGGCGAGTCCGGACCGTTTGACGACCGTAACGAGTACGAACAACGGATGAATTCCTTGCCTGCTGAGCAAAAGGAGTTGGCAGAAGAAAGCACGCGCTTTGCCGACCTGTGCCAGTACTTCTCCCAACAGAAGATGGATATTCCGCCGTCTGTCGTCGAGAGGGTGGGAGGTATTTCCAAACTTTTACCGCCAGAGCGCATTCGGGCCATGAAGGACATCAACCGCGAACTGATGGAGTACCTCAATGATGTTGGTCAAGATCCTGGAATTCGGCAGTAACTGGTGGGCACGATTCGGTCGCGATCCGCACGACCGTTACCGCTACACGAGGCATGCAGCGTACTTCAATTCCACGGGTGTGCGTCGCGGAAGCAAGATGAGACGCTACTGGCTCGTTCCTGGCTTGATCCGGTTCAACGGCGTGGGAGACTTCAACCCGCAGTTTCCCAGTCGCGCTCTCGGGGAGATCTTCGACTGTACCGATCTTGTCTTTGCGTGCGGCGGCAATCGGGTGCTGTTTGGAAGGAAAGTCGGACACTCGTGTCGGCCTGATTACTTTCTGTCGGTCGTATCGAGCGGCAGGTTCGGCCCGGTTAGCTTCGAAACTTCTGATTGGAAATCAGCGTCTCTGATCCCCATCGCGGTGAGCCATATCCGTGAAACGCAGGAAGCAATGTTGCTCATGAGGGCTGGAGACTGGATCAGAAGCACACTCGGCATCTGGCAACTCACGGTTGCGCCAAATCTGCGCCATGGCGCTGCACTCGAATTAGTTTTAAGACCCGGTTCTCGACTGAGGATTACCGTTCATGCGCTACGCCAAAGGTGGTTTGGTCATCAATCCGGAGCGTGATATCCCACTGCTACGTCAGGTCCGTAACTCGCGGTTCGTCAGCCACAGCCAGTTGTTTGGACTGATGAGGTTTGGCGGCTCAGATCGTTCTCGAGACAGCTTTAACTGGCGCGTCAGACGGCTGATTAAGTCTGGGCACATCGGCATCTGTAGTGGCGTCTTTTGCGCAGGGTCGGCGGTATATCGGATCACCAGAGAAGGCCTAATCCTGCTCGAACATCATGGCCAGTTCACCAACGTCCTGCACTCGAATACGCAGCACCTTCCTCACGCCTCCCAGGTGTTTCACGCCCTTGAATTGAACGCAATCCAACTCGCCCTGGCGCACAAGAATCAGCTGGCCAGTTGGCAATCGGAGATCGAGATTGCTTCCTTCAATACGATTTCGCGTTCTCCTTACGAGAAGGACTACGACGCCATCGTCGACGTGTGGGTCGGAGATAACAGAGCACGCTTCGCACTGGAATATGAGCGCACGCTGAAGAGTTCCAAGCAGTATGAACGGGTGCGGGCCGCACTTCAGGCCGAGCGCCAAATCGCGTGCATCTTGTACTTGACGGCTGGAATGGAAGTGTTAGTTCATCTTGTCCATGAGCTGGACTCAGTGCCCAAGAAGCTCGCATTTGCCAATGCCAAGGATTTCACCCAGACGCTTCTTGAAACCAGGGTGTTTGTTCGCGGGAACGGACCCGGCACCAGATTCCGGGAGCTTCTTCAATGAAAGTCCGATTGGCCGCCTCGGCATCGCCATCTCTTTGGCTCGTCATTGCCGTTTTCTCGCAGTCTTTAGCCCGTCTGGACGTCGTAGGTATGCCTTTTTTGGGGGTTCGATAACATGCCTCCGTTCAGTCACTTGCGTTCTGACTACCCCCTGAATTTGACTTTGCTAGAACATGCGCATGCGTGTCCATCGACGTGGTTCCATATTGCTGGACTCACCCCTCGGACGATTCTCACTTCGCCGCTTCGACATAACTGTCCGCTTCCAATCAGTTTCTACCAGAGGTACAGCACTAACTCTTGCTCGTTTGCATGCGTTCCCTTGGCCCGTAAATCGCCGTTCGGCTTGACGTTTGCACGCGCATCGCTGCACCGAGTTCCGGCTTCCTATCGACGAGCATTTGACGACTCCCATCGACCATCGATATGCAAATCCACTCAACCTGCGTTGCAGGCGTCGTCGTTGTTCCGTAAATCAGTGGCATGCGCCGTTGTTGGGTCCCCGTTCTGCCAGCGCGGAACGGAAGGAGTGCAGTCGGTTGTGTCGCCCCTGTGTCGCGCTGTCCGTGAACATCGGAGCAAGTCAAGTCAGATAAGGAGGAACACATGATGTCTCAAAGTAGAGGAGCAGTGAGTTTTGAACCGCTGTTTACAGCAGAGGAAATTGGATTGGGCAAGGAGGCCCATGTCGAACACGTGATGAAAGTCTTTGTCACCCTCGGAGAGGGGCTGGCGTCTCGCTGGATCGAAATGCCGAGGGGCGTTCTGTTGCTGCAAACCGTGCCAGACGATCCCGCGTCTGGTGCGATTTACCTGTACGACCGCGAGCTGCAAGTCTTCTACTTCGTCGTCTTCGACGAAGGGCGGGACGACAGCCTGACCACGGCCGAATTCGATGAGCTTGTGGCGGAGTACAACCTCGTCTCGTGGACGGCTCATCCGGCGCTTCTCCGGAAGGCTATTGGAAAAACTGCGATGGCGTAACGGGTACTTCGCAGTACGCGCAGGCATTCCGAGTCATCACTGCAATTGTGAGAGGAGACTTTATGAAAGGAGTGGGCCAGGTGAACGCGGAAATGGCAGAGCGGTACTTTGCACTGTTCGTCAATCGCCTGGCCTACACATTGCAGTCGCACAAACCAGGCACGAACGGGAAGCACTATTACTACCGCCCAAAGCAGGACCGGAGGCTTTCACCCCAGACCATTCGCGAGCATTTGAACGGTCAGCAAACCGTAGGTCTCTACGCCTTGAATCCGACGACGCAGCGCTCCAAGTGGGTGGCAATTGACGCCGACTACGACAATGCGCTGGAGGATCTTCTGAAGTTGCAATGGGAGTTAGGTCAGGATGGAGTTGAGGCAGCGCTCGAAAAGTCTCGTCGCGGCGCTCACCTCTGGATCTTCGCGGACAAACCATTGCTCGCAAGGCACTGCCGGATCTACATCTACAACCTGGCTCTTCGGCTGAAAGTGCCAGTAAAGGGCGGTTCTGGTTTGGCGGAAGGAATCGAAGTATTTCCGCGTCAGGATCAACTCGGCCCCGACGAATTCGGCAATGCGATCCGGGGGCCGCTCGGAATCCATCGCGCTACTGGAAGACGCTATTGGTTCTATGGTGCAGACTACCGGCTCGGAGCGCAACTCGACTACCTGGAGCGCCTGCGAAAGATCACAGAGACCGAAATGGGCGGGTTCATCGATGGCCTCGAAATGCCGGAAGAGTTTCGCTCGAAGGCAAGAGTTGAGTTGCCGCCATACGATCCCACTCGCCCGCAATTTCGCATCCTCGATCACGTCCGGCCGACGTCCACGCGTGCCGGGAACTACTGGGCACGTTGTCCATCATGCGCGGATCATGGACGTGACCGCAGCGGCGACAATTTAGCCATTTCAGTTTCGGATCCGCGCAAGTACAAGTGCTGGGCCGGGTGCACCAAAGAGATGATACGAGTGGCCTTGGGACATCCGATTCGAGTCAGGAGGTCCGTTGAATATGGAGTCTCAGCTCACGACGCACCATAGGCGAGTGGAAACCGAGGTTCTCGCACGACAGGGACTGCGGCTGCCGCCAATCACGTTGAAGTGTCTACGAACAGCGGGCATCTATTGCCAGCCTTCGGTATCAATCGAACATCAACACTTGGCAAAGAAGTACGTGCTTCGTGGAGTCGAATTAGGCGGGGCGGTAGCAGATGTCGGCGCGTACGCGAGCTTCGTCGGTGAACAGGGCGACGCATTGCCCTGGCTTCAGCGCGTGGACAGCATCGGTGTAAACGGTGTGCATGCGGTTGTCGTCGCACCCGTACTGATCCGGATACAAATGCTTCGGATCGAGCGGACCTACGACTTGTTAATTACTCGGCACGAACTGTCGAAGTCGAGGGAAGGCCAGAGACCACGGCTAGAAAGCTCGATCCTTTTTTATGGCCGCAGGGGCGGCCTGGAGATGGAGCTGTGGGGCAAGGACGCCGCGTTCTGCGGTACTGTCTGTCCGGTTTTCTACACGCGATCGGGGGAACGTGTTGCGTTGCCAAGCGACTTCCAGGATGCAGCCACGCGAATAACAGCTGCTGTGTGCTGCGTCGGCTGTCGTCATTGTCATTTGCTCGAACCCAATCTGATTACCACGGAGCGAACGGACAAGCCCAACGGTTTAGATGTAAACGAAGAGCGAAGCGCGAGCGTCGATGCAGTTGTGAGCGGAGCGGCGTGAGGAGCTTGGAAATGGGCGACGGCTTGAGAACGGGTCATCTGCCCGGCATTGACGAGGTTCTCGCCGACCCTGCCGCTTCCTATTGGCTTAAGACGGCGCTACGTTCCGCGCTGGGTCGCGATCCGGTAGACGCCGCGAACGATTCCGAGATTCTGGCGCGACTGTTGAAAGAACGGTGCGACCAAATCCTGTCAGAGAGTTGAAATACATCTATTTCGCTGATTCTGCCAGTCATTCCGTGATGCCCATCTGAGGGCTTCCCGGATTATTCTGCGCTCGGCAGTATTGTCAGCGCTCGTAGCGCAGTCCACAAAATCTAAGAATCCGTTGCCTTTATAATGTGCCGTCCACAAATCGGGCAGCTCACGTGGCCGCACCCGGGTCGCGGGAAAGAAGGACCAACATGCCTGATAACAGACCCCGAAGTCGCTTACGAAATAGACAGAAGATCCCCCGCATCGGATCGAAAGAGGCCGCGCGAGTCTTCGCACAATGCGAGCATCTGCTAAACAATTCACCTGTCTTCGACGAAAACATGCGGCAGGTTGGTTTCGCCCGATTCCTAGCTCCGCTGCACGAGCAAATTCTGGAACTCGCGGTGCAGCCGGACTCCTGGGGCCAGCGCACCCGAGCCCGCCTGATCGCTGAAATCTTTGCCAGCCTGAAGGGAATTCCAGCCGACCAGGCGAGTGTGGAGGAAATCGCCCACGTTTCAAACGTTGTGGTGCCGTGTTTCCTTCTGGAGTTGGGGCGCCGTAGGCGGCATATTGAGATCGAATTTCCTGGTGATCCTTGCGATTCCGCTGCACCATTTGGCCTCCGTGTGGGGCCATCCTCTCCCAACCATTCCATCAGCAGTGACGAACTGATTCGGCTGGTCGCCGAGGCCGGCGAGGAACTGGTTGGCGCTTGCTATTTCGGTGACCAGCAGAGCCGTGAAGCCATCGAGAGGTGGCTTGCTCTTCCGCGCCCTACGATCGCTTCCACCACTCAGCCCCGTCGGTCGTCTCCTTCCGAAAAGAAACATTAGAGACATTCGGCCTGGCATCCTGCCACCGTCTCCATCGGAACCACGAGTACGAGTAGTGAGTCTCTCGCTTGCAGTTCTTGAAACCAGCAAAAGAGGAAGGAGGAAAACGTGTTTATCGAATTGATGCCAATGCTCAAAGAGCGAACGGTGTTCATCACGGTCGCGCTGATTGAGGGAAAACTGAAAGTGAACGTGATCCCCACAAAGGCCAAGGACTCAGAAGATCAGGCGCTAACCACGCCGCTAACCTACACGGGATCGCCTGAGGAATTGGATGCGGAACTGGGCAAACATCTGGCCAGCTACGTCGATTCACATCAGCAACTCGGGAGCACCCTGGCCGAAGCGAAGGCGGAAATGGATGCGGCGGCGAAGGCCGCTCGTCAAAGAGCGAAGGCAACTCAGCAGACCCCGAAGTCTGACCAGACCACGTCCAAGCAGGACACTCCAGCCGCCACGCCGACCACAACAGAAACAACGCCCAGTCTATTTGCTCCGCAACAGCAAACTGGGGAACCGCCGGCACACGCGGGCAGCTAACAAGAAGGGAGAAATGCCACGACATGATTCAAGCAAAAGTGATGTCCCGCAGTTTTTCGTACAACGGCGTGAAGCTTCCGGACCCTGATCCGAGGTTGACAGCTGAGGAAGTGAAAACCATCTACAGCAACCAGTACCCTGAGCTGGCTACAGCCGCGATTACGGGACCTGAGGCCTTGGGCGAAAACTTGCAGTACAGCTTCGTTCGCGCGATTGGGACGAAGGGGTAGCCGCGCATGCGCACCGGCCAAGTACCCCGGCGGAAAAAGAAAACAAGGAATGCGACCAGAAGTGCTCGCCCTCGAGACGAGGGGAGACGTGCGGTTCTGCGAGATTTACGGGAACTCACCCAGGAGCGCCGCTCTCGGGATCAGAACGTATTCGGGAGGTTCTTGCAATGTCAGGAACTGCAGGCGTGCTCAGCCTTGTTGGGCAAAGCGATCGAACAATGTTCGCGATGGCACCGTGGGCGAGCACTTCCACCTCCCGGAGGGTCCCTACCGCCGAGCAATTGATGGCGCTAGAGTGTGGCGTGGTCCTACCGCGGCTGAACGAGGTGCCGGTTGAGCACCGGTTCCTGGCGGGTGACCGGGAAACGATCAGGCTGGCAGAGATCCTAGTGACATCGGGCATTGGAGCGGTCGAAGACTGGAGTCAAAGCCAAAGGGATCCGACCAAGTACGCGTCGCTGACTCTCCAGCGGTGGATTCGCAATCATGGCGGGGCTACCATCGACCGCCGCTTTGATCTCGACGTCACCCTCAGCTACCGGTTGGTGGACTACTCGGACGAGCGAGGACCGCGGGAAACGCTCTACCTGATCGTCGACCCGGATGCCGCTGCGTTCGCGGTGCTGAACCCGACTCTAGATTTCCTGGAAAAGATACACCCGCGCCTCCCCGCAACATTCTTCACACATTTCGTGGGGTCACTCAATCGATGGGTACGCGTGTACGACTACCACGACGCTGAAGAACGGGTCGAAATGCTTCGCGAGTGGTACGAGGGTGAAGCGAATGCGGAGCAATACGAGGTACCCGACGTGGAGGGATGCGTCCCGCAGTGCCTGAAGGAACGCCCTCTGAGCCTGCGAAGTCTCAGGGCGATAGGCGACACGATACGGCGAGACGATACCAGGGACCTGGTCAATGTTTTGCTGGAGCTGTGCCGGATCTCAAAGCAGGTGAGGCGGCCAGAATTCACCGAGGAGATGGGTGAGCAACTCTTGGACAGCAACCCGCCTCTGCCGTGTTTGCTTGCGGCCTTCTCGGCGGGCGATGCCGTCGCCGGCTGTTTTGACGATGAAGCCGAGACAGCATTGGAGACTACCCCCCAACCAAACCTCATCATTCCGCTCAAGCTCACGGAACCGACGAGCGTTCGCCAAGGCTTTCGGACGCTCGGTGTGGTGTGTGAGACTTTGGCCGCCGCGAGGCGACTGATCGACTTGATGCCGGGGAACGACGACGGAGTGATTGGACGTGAAAAATAGCCATGACTTCCCATGTACGGATTGGAGACAACCGGATCTTCACGCTTAAACAGGCTGTGCTGTTGTATCAGGATGGGAGCACAACTTTTGCAACTCTGCATGAGGTGAAGAGTCCGCACGAGCGTGCGCCGTATTTGGGCGCTGGCCAGTCGGTCACCACCGGGTTTCTGGAGAGGCTGGCGAGAGGGCTGGGAGCGAGCCTGGCGCCGGAGGTGTTGCCAGCCAACATACTGTCAAGGACGCCGGAGCTGATCGTCTGGTGGAGTCCGGAGAAACATCGACTGATGTTCTTCGGTGACGGCAACAAAGACACAACGGAGTTGAACGGCCGAATATATCCGCATCCTGCATTGGTGTTCATGCTTAACGGCCGGGAATTGTTGGTGAGGGCGTTGGGAGAAAACCGGCGGCCGACGGCAGATACACGTCTCAAGAATGCTCCCTACTGGAACACCGACGCGCAAGGACGCGTTTGTCTCGGAAGCATGCGTGTTCCGGAAGAAGTAGGCGCGGGCTCTCTTTCGGGTTGGGATGATGCATATTTTGCCAGCGAATTCACTCACCCGAGCGGTGCAGTTCATCTGACCACACACCGCGGCGGGTTTCTTGGACTCTGGTCAAAGTTGGCAGGGCGAGATCGCCGGTTTCCAGTCAAGCTTCTTGCCGATGCGAACCAAACGCTGCAGGAGTTTGTGCAGAAACGGGGAGAACCATGAAGCCATGGAAGCGCACCATATTCACCCAGAATTGCTGAAGCGCAAGGTACGTGTACTGGTGGTGGGGTGTGGCGGGAACGGGAGTGCGATAGCGGCCGGGTTGCCGTACCTGCATCAGGCCCTCCTCGCATACGGCCACCCTGAAGGGCTCCACGTCACTTTGCTGGACGCAGACGTGATCTCTCCAACGAACTGTGTACGGCAGCCCTTCAGCCGGTCTGAAGTAGGCCTCTACAAATCTGTCGTCCTCGTGAATCGTCTGAATCTGTTTTGGGGCCTGGACTGGGCCGGGATTCCCGAGCACCTTGACACGAAACGCAGGCTGGATGGTGTTGACATCGTGATCGGCTGTGTCGACACACGGAAAGCTCGCGCGGAAATCGCCAAGTGCGCGGAGGATTGGAGTGAAGTCGATTATTGGCTGGACTTGGGTAACAACGCCGACAGCGGACAATTCGTGCTGGGAGAGCCACTGAATCGAAGGAACCGGAGGCACAGGCTACGGCTACGAACAGTGTCGGAGCTCTTCCCTGAAGTTATTCAAACCGAACTGGACGGAGATGGTCTCCCCAGTTGCAGCGCAGCAGAGGCTCTGGATCGGCAGGAACCGTTCGTCAATCCGACATTAGCCAATCACGCACTCGCACTGCTCGCACGATTATTTCGCCACGGAACGATCTTTTCTCACGGAGGATTCGTCAGTCTGTCCTCGTTACCTAGCGTTCAGGCATTACGTGTTGATCCCAAGCATTGGAAACGGTTTCGCAACAGAGGCCGTCTTTCCAGAGAACCTTTGAAGCCAAAACCCGCGCTGGTAAAGCCTTTTGCCTCAGCGAGATAAGGATTGGAAGGCTCTCACCCCCGCCTGGCCTTGCCACCTGGAATAAGTAAGGGCTAGAATGTAGGTAATGACATTCTATGAGGTAAGGACATAACGATGCTGCATTCCACGGTGACGAGTAAGGGACAAACGACCATTCCCGAGAAAATTCGAAAGGCTTTGCGAATTAAACCGGGCGACAAGTTGGAATATGAAGTGGCGGGAGACCGGGCTACCATTCGTGTGCATCCCGGCATTCGGTCGCTCAAGGGCGCGCTCGCCAGCAACAAGGGGAAGGGGATGTCTTTCGCTGAAATTCGCGAAGCCGCCGCCGAAGCGGCGCGTCATGAGGGTACCCGGTGAGCAAGCAAAGACTTGTCGACACGAATCTGATTGTCCGCTATCTGGTACAGGACCACGACAAA
>Ga0182024_10018633_pt1 | contig 12900 bp, 8 predicted proteins | sample P32metaG_FD_120480 | JGI IMG/M metagenome (GOLD analysis project Ga0182024, IMG submission 120480) | Permafrost microbial communities from Stordalen Mire, Sweden - P3-2 metaG (Illumina Assembly) | ecosystem: Environmental > Terrestrial > Soil > Wetlands > Permafrost | place: Sweden: Stordalen...
ATTTTTTAAAGGCTTGAAGCATGATTCTTACATTTGATCCGAGTCGCGATTCCGCAGAGATGCCGGAGGAAGAAAAACATCCCGCCGGCATCCGTGTGATCCTTGCTGATTCGCAGGCGATCTACCGCGTCGGGATGCGCAAGATCTTTGCCGTGGAAGACGACATCCGCGTGGTCGCACAGGCCGAGACGCTGGAGAACCTGTATGCAGCGCTGGTGCACTATCCCACCGATATCGTCGTGCTGGAAGGCCAGCTGATCGCGGGCACTATCGATGCGATCCCGGAGTTTGTGCGCCGCGCACCGGAGGCGAAGCTGATTGTGCAGGTGGTCGAGTCCGATGAGACGAATACGGTCGAGCTGTATCGCCGTGGCGTGCGCGGGGTTGTGCCGCGCTCCATAGCGCCGGACCTGCTGATCAAATGCGTTCGGAAGATTGCTGCGGGAGAGACGTGGATCGACAATCAGTCGATCAACTGGGTCATCGAGGCATACCGCTCACAGGCGACGACGCTGACCAACCCACGGGTGCAGCCGAAACTGTCCTCGAAGGAGATCGCCATTATCGGCTGCATTACGCGCGGCATGCGCAACAAGGAGATCGCCTACCAGATCGGGACCAGCGAGCAGGTCATCAAGAACTACCTGCGCAAGGTCTACGACAAGCTGGGCGTTTCGGACCGGCTGGAGCTCGCCCTATACTGCCTGCATCATCAGATTCTGAAAAAGTACGTGCAGGAGCCGGAACCTGGGCTTGTCAGTCAGATGGAGTCACCGCAGCCGCTGCGGGCAAAGATATAAGTCCTATGTTACTCAAAAACAGGCAACCGCAGATTCCTGCCCCTTCGGCTCCCCTTCCCCTTCGGCTCCCCTTCCCCTTCGACTACGCTCAGGGTCAAGAATGACAGAAAGAAAAACCTTGGCGGCGGGGATGAACCCGCCGCCAAGGTTATGCAAAACAGGTTCTAGGGCATTGGGGCTGCCGGTGGTGCGCCCGCTCCTGCTCCTGCGGGCGGTGCCGGGGTGAAGGCGGGTGGATGCATATGGCCGAGGTGGCAGTTCCCGCAGCTGATGACATCGGGGCGCCGGCTCACCTGCGTGAGGTACTTGGCGTTGATGTCGTTCGTCATGGTGATCATGACGCGCGCTTTGTCCTTGCGGGGGTTGGTGTCGGAGGCCTTGGGTTCGGGATTCGCCGCATGGCAGAATTCGCATTGCACCCCTAGCTGGACTGTAAAGTCACGCATCGTCTTATTCAGGTCCGCGCGCGAGATATCCGGGGGCAGGACCTTGAGGTTCGACGGTGGAGCAGGGGCAGGGCGAATTACCGGGACGGTGTCTGGGGGTGCATTCTGGGTGAGGGCGTATGGGACCGAACAGGCAAAGCAGCAAAGTAATGGCAGTGCAAACCGGAGTTTCACTTGAATCCCTCCATGGATGATTTGAAGTCGTGTACAAAGCTACCGCGAGTAGCCCGGTTCTTACAAGGTTAATTCCGCGTTGCAGATCGAAAATCCGAAATCCCCGCCCCCGGGCTCGCGGGTCCGGGGTTCCAACGATTGCTACTGTTTCTCTCGTCTGGACGCGGTACGCTGTTCGTGACAAAAACATCGCAATACCGTCGCATTCGGAGACTTATGGGCATCGTGAATGAAATCCGGCAACTGACCGCCTCGCAGCGCAATGCGTTTTTAGCCTGCTTCCTCGGCTGGTCGCTGGACGCCTTCGACTTCTTCATCCTCACCTTCTGCCTGCGGGCCATCGCCGCCGACTTCCACACCGGCCTGACGCAGGTGGCCGAGGCGGTCTTCTGGACGCTGGTGATGCGGCCGGTCGGGGCGCTGCTGTTCGGCATCCTCGCGGAGCGCTATGGCCGCCGCTCCACGCTGATGGTGAATATCGTCTGCTTCTCGGTCTTCGAGCTGGCTTCGGCCTTTGCTCCCACGCTTCCGGTCCTGCTGGTCTGCCGCGCGCTGTTCGGGATTGCGATGGGAGGGGAGTGGGGCGTTGGCGCGGCGCTTGCGCTCGAAAGCCTCCCGGCGCGGGGACGCGGGTTCTTCTCCGGCTTGCTGCAGGAGGGCTACAGCGTCGGCAACCTGCTGGCGGCCGCGGTCTTTGGCCTGCTGTTCCCGCATCTGCACGGCACCGGCCTGCTGACCAACTGGCGGGTGATGTTCATGGTGGGGACGCTGCCGGCGCTGCTGGTCTTCTATATCCGGTCGAAGGTGGCGGAGTCGCCGGCCTGGTTGAATGCTCACAACGCGGGAGCGGCGCCACAGCCGACACGGCCTGGATTTGCGGATACTGTCATTGCGCTGCGGCGTTATTGGGGGACGTTCCTGTTTCTGGTTGTGCTGATGCTGGCGTTCATGTCGTTCAGCCATGGCACGCAGGACCTCTATCCGACCTTCCTCGAGCGCGATCATCATCTGCCGGCGAGCGTGGTTGGCACGATTGTGGTGATCAGCAACGTCGGAGCGATCCTTGGCGGCATCTGCTGCGGCGGGCTTTCGGAGATCTTCGGCCGCCGCAGGACCATCATCACCGCGGCGCTGCTGTCGATTCCGGTGATTCCGCTGTGGGCGTGGACGCATACGGCATGGATGATCGCCGCCGGGGCGTTTGTGATGCAGTTCCTGGTGCAGGGAGCCTGGGGGATTGTGCCGGCGCATCTGAACGAGCTCTCGCCGGCGCCGGTGCGCGCGCTGCTGCCCGGACTGGTGTACCAGCTCGGCAGTCTGCTGTCGTCTCGCAACATTGTCCTTCAGACCATTCTGGTAACCCGGTATGCGGGCGGCGCTCTCGCTCCGGTTCTGGCGGGGACCGTTGTGGTGGTGGCGCTGGTGATGGCTGTCGTCACTGCGCTGGGCGACGAGGCGAAGGGTGCCGATCTGTCGGGTGTGGGGGCGGGCTCGGTGGGGTTTGACGAACGCGAGGCAGCGCGCGTCTCAACCAATAGGTGCTCGCTGAATGGGGGCGGAAGAGAGTATCTCCTCTGAGGCCATCTGTCTTATTCATGCTTGTGCAATGCTGCATGGAGGAGAATGTTATAGATAGGCACAGGAACCGGCCCCCCCGGCCTGTGCGGCAGGAGGGGCTTATGCCACGCATCAATTTTCATCAACAACTTGCCGCGCTGAAGGACAACCTGGTGGCCATGGCCACGCTCTCGCAGCAGGCTCTGGACTTTTCCGTTGAGGTCTATCTCACCGGAGACATGGGGCTCTGTGCACATGTACATGAGATCGAACAGATGGTCAACGCCGCCGAGCGGTCGGTTGATCAGATGGCATACGACCTGCTCGCGACCGAACAGCCGATGGCAGTGGACCTGCGCTTCATCCTTTCGGTGATCAAGATTACTGGTGACCTGGAACGGGTTGGCGACCAGGCGGCCAACATCGCCGAACGCGCAGAGGCCATGAGCAAATATCCCAGCATCAATATGCCGGTCGACATACGCAGCATGGGAGAGCGCGTCGGCATCATGATCCGCTCTGCCATCCAGGCGCTGATCGAAGCCGATGCGAAGCTGGCCGAGCATGTGCTCGCGATGGACGATGAGATTGACGAGAGGAACCGCGCGGTGCAGATCGAGCTGCTGGACCTGATGCAGCGGGAACCTGAGATCAGCGACCAGGCGCTCAACGCGATCCTGGTGGCCCGTAATCTGGAGCGTGCCGCCGACCACGCGACCAATATCGCCGAAGACGTCATCTTCTGGGTGCGGGGCTCGGACGTTCGCCACCAGATGAGTCTGGTCGAGGCGGAGTAGCTCGCCGCGCTTGACGCCAGGGCGATTGGCCGATAGCCTTAGTGGATGGTTCGCTGCCAATTTCGCGCGTGTTGTTGCCGTTGTGGCGCCTCTGCATCTGCTTGCGTTGACTGAATCTCCCACAAGCCAAGGATGCACCTGCCGCCCACGGTTACCGTGGGCGTTTTGATTAGCAACGATCTTCTATCCAAATAAGGAAAATCATCCGCATGTCCTCATCGCCCATCGTTCCGAAGCCGTCCACTCCAGCAGCTCCAAAGGAGACGAAGGCCCAAAAGACCGAGCGCCTGAAGCTGGAAAAGAATCCATGGGACGCATGGGACGAGGTGCGCCGGTTCGCCAAGGAGGGCCGCGACAGCGTTCTGCCGGAGTGGACGGGGTTGTACTTCAAGTGGTGGGGCGTGTATACGCAGGGCGACGGCGCCGGCGTCACCGGCGGCACGGGCGGCGAGGGCAAGGCAAGCGAGTACTTCATGATGCGCATCGGCCTGCCGAACGGGCTGCTGAAGTCTTCACAGCTGCGCGTCATCGCCGACATCACGGCGAAGCATGCCCGCGGTATCGCCGACATTACCACCCGGCAGAACCTTCAGCTGCACTGGCTGACGATCCAGAGTTTGATCGAGGTCGTCGATGCGTTGACTGCTATAGGACTTTCGCCCAAAGGCGCTTGCGGCGATGTGGTCCGCAACGTGACCGGCTGCCCGCTTGCCGGGCTTGACCCCGAGGAGTTTCTGGATGCCTCGCCGGTTGCGGTGGAGGCGGCGCACCGGCTGGCGGGGAATTCGGACTTCTACAACCTGCCGCGCAAGTTCAAGGTCTGCGTGACCGGCTGCCCGATGTGGTGCTGCTATCCGGAGATCAATGACGTTGCGCTGACGGGAATCGCGCGCGTGGTCGACGGCAAGCGGGAGATTGGCTACAGCCTGCGCGTCGGCGGTGGTCTCTCCAACGAGCCGCACCTCGCGCTGCGCCTGAACGCCTTTGTCCGGCCGGAGCAGGCCACCGATGTCATCCAGGCAGTGGCGGAGATATTCCGCGCGCAGCAGGGCCTGCGGGAGAGCCGCACGCGTGCCCGTCTGAAGTACCTCTTCATGAAGGAGGGATGGACGGCGGAGAGTTTCCTGGCTGCGCTTGAAGAAAAGCTTGGACACCGCTTCGACCCGGCGCCGGAGGAGACCATGCCGGACGATGTCTATCGCGACCACGTCGGCGTGCATCGGCAGAAGCAGGAAGGGCTGAACTATGTTGGCGCATCCGTCCTACGCGGCCGTTTGACAGCAGACCAGCTGCTTGCCCTGGCGGAGCTGGCGGAGCGCTTCGGCTCGGGCGAACTGCGCACGACCATCATGCAGAACATCGTGATCGTCAACGTGCCCACCGCTAAGACGCAGGAGTTGGTGAAGGAGCTGCACGCCATCGGCCTCGAGGTGGAGGCGTCGGTCTTCTGGCGCGGCGCCATCGCCTGCACTGGCACCGAGTTCTGCAAGCTTGCGATCGCCGAGACCAAGGGCTTTGCCAAGTGGCTGGTGGGAGAGATGGAAGAGCGGCTTCCCGCATTCGATCAGCAGATCAAGCTGCATGTAACCGGATGCACCAACAGCTGCGGCCAGCACTGGATCGCGGACATCGGCCTCGAGGGCAAGAAGATCAAGCACGAAGGCGTGATGACCGATGCGTTCTACTTCTGCGTCGGCGGCGCGGTGGGCAAGCATCAGAGGACGGCGCGCGCGTTGGGCTATCGTGCTCCCGCCGCGCTGGTGCCGGATGCCGTGGAGCGCCTGCTGCGCGGCTACCTCGCCGTGCGCCAGCCGGGAGAGAACCTGCGCGCCTACTTCGCGCGCACCAGTGATGACGATCTGCGCGCGCAACTGGCGGGTGCGGTGGTTGCGCCAGTCGAACGCGATCTTCCGCCCGGACCAGTGCCGGGCAACGTGGCAGGGTAACGATATGAGACTGTTTCCCATCTTCCTGAAGCTCGCCGGGCGCCCATGCGTCGTCGTTGGCGCAGGCACGATCGCGGAGTCGAAGATCGAGAGCCTGCTGGCGGCGGAGGCGCGCGTGACCGTGATCGCTCCCGAGGCCTTGCCTCGGGTGGTGGAGTGGGCGGAATCGGGCGAGATTGTGTGGCATCGGCGTGCTTATCAGGCCGGGGATATTGCGGGGAATTTTCTTGCGGTGGCGGGGACGAGTGCTCCTGCGGTCAATCGTGCGGTGTTTGCCGAGGCGACCGCAGCGGGCATCCTGTGCAATGCGGTGGACGATCCGCCGTTCTGCGACTTCTACTTCCCGTCGGTGGTGCGGCGGGGGGATCTGCAGATCGCCATCTCGACGGCGGGGGAGAGCCCGGCGCTGGCGCAGCGGCTGCGGAAGGAGATTAATGAGCAACTGCCGCTTGACCTTGGCGAGTGGGTGATGGAGCTGGGTCGGTTGCGTCGCGAAGTTTTGGCGGCGGAGGGGCCCGGCGAGGGCCGCAAGGCGCTGCTGCATGAGCTGGCGCAGCGTGAGGTGTGCGGGTACGACCAGTGCCCATCGCGGTTGCGCACGCGGGAACACGCGGCGGAGGTGGGACGATGACTTCAACCAACAGGACGGTTGCGGAGAAGGGCAAGGTTTATCTGGTGGGTGCGGGGCCGGGCGATCCCGAGCTGCTGACGGTGAAGGCGCTGCGTCTACTGCAGTCGGCCGACATTGTGCTGCACGACGATCTTGTGCCGGAGGCGCTGCTGAAGCTGATCCACGCACATGCGCTGGTGACCAGCGTGGGCAAGCGCTGCGGGCGGCCAAGGATTACGCAGGCGGGGATCCACGCGTTGATGATCGACTCGGCGCGGCACGGGCTGAGCGTGGTGCGGTTGAAGAGTGGCGACCCTTTAATTTTCGGGCGGGCGGCGGAGGAGCTGGCGGCGCTCGGCGAGGCTGGGATTCCGGTGGAGGTTGTGCCGGGGATTACCGCGGCGTTTGCAGCGGGCGCGGCGCTTGGGTTGCCGCTGACGGACCGGAAGGCGGCGTCGAAGTTAATTTTTGTGACCGGGCACCATGCCGCGGACAAGGCTCCGGGGGTGCCTGCGTGGTCGGGCCCGCTGCCGGAGGATGCGACGCTGGTCGTTTATATGCCGGGGCGGGATTTCACTCTGCTGGTCGGCGACCTGGTGCGGGCGGGCGTTGCGGCGGATATGCCTTGCGTTGCCATCTCGCGGGCGGCGACTCCGCGGCAGAGCCATGTTGGCTGCAGGCTGGCGGAGCTGGCGAGGCTCCAGTGTGGGCCGGCGCCGGTGCTGCTGCTGATCGGGCGGGCGATGGAGCCGGCTTTGGCTTCGGACGCTGCCGATGTGGTGGCTTCGGTGGTTGAGATGGGGTACCCCCTCCCCCCATCGCTAAAATAGCCAGAGCTTTGCGCTACGGTCGACATGACGGAGTTTGGTGGAGGATTGGAAGAGAGCGGCCGCTCTCTTCCGCGAACGATACCCTACCCTATCCCACCCTAGCGAACAAGCTCGCCGGGGGCCCCGGTTCGCATAAAGGCTGCGAAAGGATGGGGCACCCGGTTTGGGGCTACTTCAACTTACGGCTTACTCGCCGCCGCCGCGACGGCGTTGGGGCTCACCGAGGCGCGGGGCGTTGGGATCTGAGTTTATCTGCATGGCCTTGAGGAGCGAGTGGGGGTTGCTGGGGCCGTCCTGGGAGAGCTCCCAGATCATGGAGCCGCCGTATTGCGCGCCGAGCTGGGTGAGCCGGCCTACGGTGTTCTCACCCTGGTAGGTGACGGTGGCGCCGTTCCTGTATGTACCGCCGCCGACCGAGTCGACTGCCCAGGCGTTGGGGTAGGCGGCGAGCAGGGCGGTGTAGCCGTGGAAGCCGATGCCGAGGGTGAGTTTCTCCTTGGGGACGTGCTTGGAGTTGACCCACCAGGCCATGTCGGTGACGCTGCGGTTGTAGTCGGAATAGATCATGACGTTGACGATGTCTAACAAAGGGAGGACCTCATCCTGCACGCCGGCCTGGATGTACTGGGCGACGGCGGCGGTGACGAGCTTGCCTTCGGGCTTGAGCTTGGCGACGAGGGCCTTGACGAACTGGGTGTAGGGAACGCCCATCTGTGTGGGCTCTTCAATATCGACATCGACGCCGTCGAGGTTGTTCTTCTTGAGGTAGATGTCGAGGGCATCGACGATCTGCACGGAGAGGCCGGCGTTGTAGAACTGCATGTAACGCTTGTCGCCGCCGGCGCCGCCGAGTGAGGCGAGGACCTTGGTTCCGTGAGCGTGTGCGGCGTCAACGATGGCCTTAAGCGCTTCGGGGGTGAAGGTCGCGTTGGCGCCGAAGGTCATGTCGCTCTTGGCGGTGCATCCGCTGGCTTCACATGCGGGTGGGTTGATGAACGCGAGATCGAGGTGCGTCATCTTGTTGAAGTCCATCGTCTTGGCGTAAGCGGCCCAATCCTTCTGCGCGTACACGCCGAGGTAGCCGATGAGATACGGGTTCGGGTTGGGGGGCCCGTTGGGGATTTCACAGGCGCAAGGGGCGGGACGGGCCTGCGCGTGCGCGGCGGCTGACGGAATTGCGAGCGCGATGACGAGGAGGAGGAAGAGATATTTGAGACGCATGTAATTTTCTCCGAGCAAGATTTATTTGTAGATGAGGTATTTGCTGCGTATGGCGTTGAAGGCTGCTAAGGGCGCGGACCAGCGGGCGGCGATGGCGCGGGGGTCTACGTTGGCTTCGAGGGCGGTGAGGGTTTCCTGGTTGGCGAAGAGGCGCATGCCGCGGGTCTGGTCGAAGTTGGCGGGGTAGAGATGGTGGAGGGCGGTGACGATCTCGATGCCCAGCTCGGGGGCGTCGAGGAGTTTGCGGTCGGTGAGATTGACGCGGACCGCTTCAATGGTCTGGCCGTGGTAGGGGTAGCGGTTGCCGTCTTCGGCGACGTCGGCGATGGGGACGGCGGCGGCGGTGAAGGTGACTCCGGGGATGTGGCGGGCGTTGAGGTAGGCGGCTACGGCTTTGCCGTCGAACCATGCGGCGGTGGCGGGTTTGGCTGGGGCGGTGGCAGTGGCCGCGGTGGCAGGGGTGATGCCGGCTCCGAAGATCTCAAAGGGAGTGCTGCTGCCGCGGCCCACGGAGGCGGTGGAGGATTCGAGGAGAGCGAGGCCGGGGTAGAGGGTGGTGGCGGTGAGCGACTGGAGGTTGGGGCTGGGGTTGATCCAGGGGAGGTGGGTGTCGTCGTAGTATTCGGCGCGGGTCCAGTTCTCCATGGCGATGACGGTGAGGTGGGCGTGGAGGTCTGGGGCCTCGTTGGTCTGGACCCCACCCTGCGCGCCAGTAGCGGCGCGCGAGGATGGGGCACCCGGTGTTGATGGGGCATCCGGAGTGGTGGCTGCAGGGAGGATTGCTTCGCCGTTGTCGTATTGGGCCAGTTCGCCGAGGGTCATGCCGTGGCGGATGGGAGTTTGCGTGTATCCGGTGTAGGACTCGCGGCCCTTGTCGATGATGGGGCCTTGCACGGCGATGCCGCCGATGGGGTTGGGGCGGTCGAGGATGATGATTTCGAGGTCGTGGTGGAAGTCGCGCTGCTCGATGCCGGAGGTCTCCAGCATGTAGGCCATCGCGGTTTCGTAGGTGTAGAAGTGGACGCCGACGTCCTGGAGGTCGATGAGGACGGCGTCGAGGTCCTTGAGCTGGTCGTGCTGGGGGTGGCGGGCGGCGGAGCCTGCTCCGTAGAGCGAGGTGACGGTGAGGTGGGTGGTGGGATCGACTTCGGGGCCGATGGAGGTGCTGTCCTTGATGCCGAAGATGCCGTGCTCGGGGGAGAAGAGTTTGGTGAGTGTCAGGCCGGGGACGGATTTGGGGGCCTCGGTGGCGAGCAGGTCGATGGTGCGCTTGCCGGTGCGGTCGGAGCCGGACTGGTTGGTGAGGAGGCCGATATTGAGGTGGTTGCCGTGGCGCTTGGCAGCTTCGGCTAATGCGGCGTATTTTGTTTTTTCCAGGACGTCGATGCCGGTTAGGGTGGGGGCAGTAATTATTGTATTTAAGGTTTGCGGTATCGTATCGACGCCAGTACCTGCTATTACTTCTGGATCGCAGATCGTGGCGGGAGGGCATTCAAATTTGGTTGGTGCACTCTGTCCACTCGCAGATGGTGATTTTGAATTAGCTTGCTTCGAGATTTGTGCGGAGGCGATGAGGAGATGCGGTCGAGCTTCGCTCGATGACCCACCCATGTCGCGATGAGACTGCGCCATGAATGGGGCACCCGGATTGGGTGGTGCGGCGAGTCTTGCGGTTGTGGTGCTGCCGTAGAGTTGGAGGGCTTTGGCGGTGGCGGTGGCTATGTCGCCGCGCAGGGGGGAGATGTTGGGGCCGCCTTTGGGGTGGACGGAGTTGGCCATGATGATGACGATGGTGTCGGAGCCGGGGTCCATCCACAGGCTGGTGCCGGTGAAGCCGGTGTGGCCGAAGCTGCCGACGGGGAAGATGGCGCCGCGCGGGCGGGAGTAGGCGGTGTCGATGTCCCAACCGTAGCCGCGCTGAGGTGTGCCCTTGAGCGGAGGTGCGTTTGGGGCGGTGGTGGGATTGAAGAGGGTGGCGGGTTCGACGGTTTTGGACTGCTCGGCCATGGTCATAAGTTGGAGCGTGGATTGCTGCAGCGGGAAGTCGCTGGGGCGGCCTGCGAGGCGGTCGAGCAGGGCCTGCGCGAAGAGAGAGACGTCGCGCGCGGTGGAGAAGACGCCGGCATGTCCGGCGACTCCGCCCATGCGGCGGGCGGTGGGATCGTGGACGGTGCCACGGAGCATGTGGCCGAAGTTGGGATTGACGGCAGCGGTGAGCTGGTCGTCGTACTGCGTGGGTGCGATGAGCGGGATTGAGTTGATGGTCCAGCTATCGATAGGGCACAACTGGTCGACTGCTGTGGGGGCAGTAGGATCGATTGCGATGGCGGCGCCGTAGGTTTTGTGCGGTCCGCAGACGCGATCGAAGGAATGGAAGGTGGTGTTGTGCATCTGCAGCGGGGTGAAGATGTTTTGTTGCGCGTAGACATCTAGCGTGAGGCCGGAGAGTTTTTCGACGAGCAGGCCGAGGGTCTCGAAGTTGATGTCGGAGTAGACGAATTTTGTGCCGGGGGCGGAGGTGGGTTTGGATGCCATGATGCGGCGGACGGCTTCGGCTTTGTCGGGCGCGGCGAGACCCCAGGGGTCTTTGAGGTCGAGGTCGGGTGCGAGGCCGGAGGTGTGGGTGAGGAGCTCGCGGAGGGTTATGTCCTGTTTGCCGTTGGCGGCGAATTCGGGGAGGTAGTTGGCGACGAACTCGTCGAAGCCGTGAATTTTGTTGGCCTCGAAGAGCTGCATGATGGCGGTGGCGGTGGCGAGGTCCTTGGTGAGCGAGGCCATGTCGAAGAGGGTGTCCTCGGTCATGGGCTCGACAGTGGGTTCGAGAGAGCGGTGGCCGTAGGCCTGCTCTAGTACCGTTTTGCCGGAGTGGTTGATGACGACGACCGCGCCGGGAAGCTTCTTGGCGGCGATGGCGTCTTCCATCAGGGTGGTGATGGCGGTGAAGCTGGGGGCGTCGGCGGGATTGGCGGGCAACGGCTTGAGGGTGATGTTGAGGTGCTGCTGTGCGTGGCCTTGTGGAGACAGCAGGAAGAGTCCGGCGAGAACGACTGCGGTGACGGTGGCGCGGCCTGGCTTGTTGCGGAAGACGAGGCTGGCGAGCGAGCCGACCGCGAAGGTGACGAGCGCTCCGATCAGGACGTACCAGGTGTAGGCGACGTGCGGGATCGCGATGGGGCCGATGTTTCGCAGCGGTGTGATGGTGGGAAGCCAGAGGGTCATGTTGAGTGCGAAGCCTGTGATCATGCCAAGGATAGCTCCTGTCTGGCTGGCGTATCCAGTTAAAGTGCCGAGGAGGAAGACGCCGAGCAGCGAGCCGTAGGCGACCGAGGCGATAGAGAGGCCGGTTTCGACGACGTGGCCCTTGCCGCCGGCGTAGACGACCCAGACGGCGATGGCGAAGAGGACGAAGGCCCAGACTACGGTGGAGGCTTTCGAGATGATGTTGCGCTGGCGGCCGGTGGCGTTGGGGCGGAAGCCGAGATAGAAGTCGATGACGGTGGTGGAGGATAGCGAGTTGAGCGCGGCGGAGAGGTTGGACATGGCGGCGGCGAGGATGGCGGCGACGAGCAGGCCCGCGATGCCGGTGGGCATCTCGCGGACGATGAAGGTGGGGAAGATGTAGTCATTGGTGCGGAAAAGGGTTCCGGGGTGTGCGCCGTAGAAGACGAAGAGGCCGGCGCCAACGAGCAGGAAGAGGGTGAACTGGATGAAGATGACGGCTCCGCTGGAGAGCAGGGCGAGGCGCGACTCTGAAAGATTGCGGGCGGCGAGCAGGCGCTGGACCATCAATTGATCGGTCCCGTGTGAGGCCATGGTCAAAAAGGTTCCGCCGAGGACGCCGGCCCAGAAGGTGTAGGTGGTGGTGAGGTTCAGCGTGAAGTCAAAGAGATGGAACTTGCCGGCGGCGGCGGCGACGGTGTGGATGTGGCTCCAGCCGCCGGGGACGTGCGCGCCGAGAGTGAAGACGGCGACGAAGGTCCCGGCAATGTAGATGAGCATCTGGACGACGTCGGTCCAGATGACGGCGGTCAGGCCGCCTTCGAAGGTGTAGATCAGCGTAAGCGCGGAGATGATGGCGATGGAGAGGACATCGCGAGTACCGATGGCGATGGCGACGACGATGGAGATGGCGAAGACGCGAACGCCTTCGGCGGCGGCTCGGGTGATGAGGAAGAGGAGCGCGGTGGTCTTGTGCAGGGCGGCGCCGAAGCGGCGGTCGATGAGCTGGTAGGCGGTGAAGAGCTCGCCCTGGAAGTACTTGGGAAGGAAGATGAAGGCGACCATGATGCGGCCGATCATGTAGCCCATGACCAGCTGGAGGAAGCCGAAGTTGCCGGCGAAGGCGAGGCCGGGGATGGAGATGATGGTGAGGGTGCTGGTTTCGGCGGAGACGATGGAGAGGGCGATGGCCCACCAGGGGACGGCGCGGTCGGCGAGGAAGTATTGGCTTAGCGTGCGGGCGGACTTGTCGCCGGACTTTTTGCGGAAGCGCAGACCGAAAAGCGTGATCGCTACCAGA
>Ga0182024_10018635_pt1 | contig 12900 bp, 10 predicted proteins | sample P32metaG_FD_120480 | JGI IMG/M metagenome (GOLD analysis project Ga0182024, IMG submission 120480) | Permafrost microbial communities from Stordalen Mire, Sweden - P3-2 metaG (Illumina Assembly) | ecosystem: Environmental > Terrestrial > Soil > Wetlands > Permafrost | place: Sweden: Stordalen...
CCGGCGCGTCTGCCAATAGCCCGGCAACAAACGGTAGCCATCGCGCACATAGGAGAGCCATTCTTTTTCTTTGCGACGAGCCGCATCGAACTGGGCGGGCCAGTGCACACCGCCATTGAGCGGTCCCAGGATAAATGGCGTTCCTGCGTCGGCGCAGCGGGCGGCGATGGGGCTGGGCATGGTTGGGCTCAGGGGCGTAAGGCGATGCACCAGCGAAAATTCCCCCTCGTGAATTCGCCGCGCGAATTTTTGCCAGACGAGGTGCTCGAAATACGGATACGCCGCCGCCGACAGCGCCGTGGCGGTCGTCCATCCCTTGCCCGCGCCGCCGCGGAGCAGCCCGGCCAGTTTGTACGCCGGGCGGGCCACCGCTTCAGAATCAATCGCCGTGAAATCCTTGTTCTCCACCAGTCCGGCCCGGAGCAGTGCCGGGCGATTGCGCACCTGCGTGACCAGGTGCGCATCGGTCAGCGCCGCGATGGCGCGGCTGTGCGACCAGCCCTCCAGGGGGATGCTGACCCATTGGGGGTTTGCGGCCTCGGCGATCAGCAGCGGTCGGAGCAAAGTCGCCATGAATTAGAGCTCAGGAGCGGACGGCAAGTCCATTGCCGATTCTCGGGGCGCCGGTCGGTTGAGCAACCGCCCATATAGTGTTGCCGCCCCCAGGCGGCTGTCGAAGCAGCGGACGATCTTGGCGCGTCCCGCCTCGCCCAGTTGCCGCCGCCGTGGCTCATCCGACATCAGGGCGGCGATGGCATCGGCCAACGCCGCGGGATCGTTGGGCGCTACTAGGATACCGTCCACCCCGTTGGTGATGATTTCGCTCACGCCTCCGGCGTTGGTGCCGATCGTCGGCACCGCCATCGCCATTGCCTCCATGTAAACCACGCCTAAGGGCTCGGCGTGGCTGGCCAGTACAAAAACATCGGCCGTTTTCAGCTCCGCGATGATCCGATCTTCCGACAACGATCCGAGAAAGTGGACGCGATCGGCCAGGCCAAGTTCGCCCGCCAGGCGTTGGAGGTTGTCCGCCTCGGGTCCGGCGCCGGCCAGACGCGATGAAACGTCATGCCCGCGATCGGTCAATATCCGCACGGCGCGGAGCAGCACATCGTGACCTTTGGAGAAATGCAGCCGACCGACCGTGATCAGTCGGATGGTTCCATCCGGCGAAGCAGGGGGGGCGGCCGCATCGGGCCGCCAGCGGCGCGTGTCGACCCCAATACTGCCCAGTAGCGCTTGTGAGGGGGCCAGCCTGGGGTAATCGCGATGGATCTGCTCGAGCAGCCATTGGGTGATGGCGACGGTGAATTCGGCATCGGCGAATTTCTGTCCCATCGCGCCGCCCCACCATTCAATGTTGGCATTGAGCGTCATCGAGAAGGGCAGCCCCAGGATTCGTTTGACCATCATGCACAGGATAGCGCTATTGGAACAGGTGTGGCTATGCAGCCGGGTGATCTGCCGCTTGGCGCAGGCTCGGGCCAGGATGCAGGCGGGGGCCAGCAGGGGGAAAACCGTCCGGGCCGCCGGCCGTTGGTCCACGGGCAGGGTTAAACCCAGCCACGACGCCTTGAGAAACCCAAATGGATGCCGTGCGATCGCCCATAACAGCGATGCGATGACAGTTACGGCCGGGCGAGGCCAGAGATAAGTCGTTTCACTCTCGGCCGCCTCCGCAAAGGCGTGTCGCGCCCGCGTCTGGGCCGAGGGCCGGCGGGTGGAGAAGATCATGATGGGTACATTCCATTCCCGCAGGTGGGAAATCTCCCGCCACATCCAGATATGGGTTTGTCCGGGAAATTCGGGAATCAGGTAGCCGACCTTCACGCAGGCTCAAGGTCTTAATCCGCCGCCCAAACCCCGTCAATCGCGCCTGGCGCGGACCTGAGTCAGATTTTGCAAATTTCCACGGAACGAGTTTCATGGACCCGTGAATCGGGCCCTTTACCAAGGAGAAATTTATGAAGATCACGGGATTCATCAAGAGCGGCTGGGCGGAGTTCCGAGATTTTGCCTTCAAGGGCAACATGATCGACCTGGCCATCGCGGTTGTCATCGGCGCGGCGTTTTCAAAGGTGATTAACGCCTTTGTGGATGAGATCATTTATCCGCTGATCGGCTACGTCTTCTGGATGCCGTTCAATATGGGTTGGCTGGAGCATATCGACTTCTGGAAGAAATTCGGCCTGGACTGGGCTCACCATGCACACCTGCTGGTGGGCGCACTGATTAACTTCACGATCATCGCGTTCGCGGTGTTCATCACGATGGTGAAGTTGGCCGGCGCCGTGGTGAAAAAAGTTTCGGATGTTCCCGCCCCGACTGAGCCGACGACCAAGGAGTGCCCGATGTGCCTGTCGAATATTCCGATCAAGGCGCGTAAGTGCGCCTTTTGCACCAGCGATCTGCCGCCCTTGGCTTAAAAAAAACGGAGCCGTTGAACGGCTCCGCGGATTTGCATGAATCCTGAACGGTCGCCTTACTCCTGGGCGCTCTGGTAATAGCCGCAGAAGTATAAAAAGCGATTCTGATTCATCACCGGGATGTGATACTCCTTGGCCTGGTTCAACACATCCGTGTAAGCCTGGAGCTCGGCTTCCTGCTTCTGTTTCAGACTGACATTGAACGGGTCCTGCAAATCGTCGGCGGTGAAGGAATCGACCTTGGGCTCGGCGCCCATCACCACGAAATCGGTATCGACGTTGATCTTGGGCTGAAGCTTGCCGCCCCATTTGACGATCAGCGCCTCAATCTTGGCGCGATCGGCATCCTTGGGCTGATCGGTCTGGCCCAGATCAAATTTGCCGTAAACCACGAAGTTGAACCTGGTATTCCGATCGTAAACGAGGTTGGCGATCAAGTCCCCTGGATTGATATGACGACCAAGTTCGGTCTTAATGACACGGCACTGGCTGCTGTATTGGCCGACGCTTTCCACCTCGATCGAGCCCTGGCCGACCGGCATGTTCTCCGAGCTCATGCCGTCGCCAAGCCTGGGAATACCGTCGTGACGGTTGTAAACCTCAAAGGTCATTCCCGGCAGAACGTGCTCGCCGGCGCCCAGGTTGATGTACACCACGTCCTCGGTGGCTACCGAAGTAATCGTTCCCTCGGAGCGACGGACGATCGGCTCTGTCACCGATAAGCGTCGCCCCGCCAGTTTGTTTTCCAGCGTTTCGTATTGTTTTTTCAGTGTGTCGATTCTCTTGTCCTTGTCGGAGACGGTAGCCTCCAGCTCTTTGAGGGTGTCGTTGTACTGTCGCTGCACCTTGTCGAAGTTAGTGCCGTATTCGGCCAGCTTGGCGTTGTATTCGGTGTGCATCTTTTCCGCTTGATCCATCGCCTGCTTTTGCGCCTCATTTTGCTTGCCGAGATCGGCCTGGGCGTTCTTTGCAACCTCGGAGGTCTCGGCGATTTTCTTGGCGGCATCGGCGGCGCCTTCGGTCTGGGCCTTGCGAAGATCGTCGGCCTGTTGTGCCTGGCCGGCGGCGTATGTCCCCAGCGCTTCAACCGCGCCCGCCAGGTCGCTGGGCAGCGTAATTCCCGTTTTGGCGGCGGCCTGTGCCAGGGCCTCATGGGCTCGCTCGACCGAAGCGGTCGGCTGGGTGGTCGCCGAGCTATCATGTCCGGCGATTGCTTCGGATAGCTGCTGCGTCTCCTCGATGGCGGCGGCCATGGCAGTCTTTTCGCGAAGGTTGGGATTGCTGGCGGCCTCTGTTTCCAACGCGACGATCCGCGGGCTGGTCGCATCCAGGTAGATCTTGTGGCTGCGAGTCAGATCGGTCTTGCGGAGATCTTGTTCCTTGCTCAGGGCGACGCCGAAATAGATGGCGAAGATCGTGGCGGTCACGAACCCAATCGTGAAGATAACAACCGCGGCAATCAGACCGCCGCGGGAGCCTTGCGGGCCTACCGGTGGCATGCGTAACCTCCAATCATAACAGCGGCTTTCCCGGCCAGCGTACACTAGTCTTGCCGGAGACTCAGACGGCCGCAGAACATACAACAAAGCATTCGGGGGCGGGTGGGGACATTGGGCCGTCCGCACGACCGGTCACTAATTTAATATCCCGACGGTGTAAAGGTCAAGAAATTTGCGCCTCGCCCAACCATTGAGTGCCCCCGGGAGTGCCGTGGGGGGGCGTCCGATAGCCTCCATAGAATCGCTAAATCCGTCCCGACGCGGGCTGGTTCCCTAATCTACTGTGGATTTACGAAGCAATCCTCCCCCTGGATCGTTTTATCAATCACGCCCAATTCGACCAATTGGGCGGCCAACGCATCCCACCGCTGGGCGGTCATGCTGCCCAGCCCGCTGGACCTGGTCTGATCCGTCTCTATCAACGGCTTTTGCGCCGCGGCGGCCTCGGCAAATGTGGACAGGTCCATATCGGGATTCTGCGCGTGCATAGCCTGGTTGGCGGGGGCCGGGTCGTCGAGATAGCTGCGCCAACCCTGGCGGCAAGCGTCGGCCATCGCCTTGACGCGGTTGGGATTGGTGCGCCAAAGATCGCCTTTGCAGATCACGACGGTTGTGTACGGATTGAAGCCCTCATCGGCGATCAGAAAAGTCTGCGGATCGCTCGCCTGATGCTTGGCCAGGATTGGCTCGGAGGTGACGAAGCACTGCTGGGAGAGATCGGGCTTAGCCAGGAATTCGGCGATGCCGCCGCTGTATCCGGAAATTTTGACTTGTCCCGGCCCGAATTTTTTTTGCAGGAAATGGAGCCAGGAATTGTCCTCGGCCAGAAGCGTGCCCTGGTGCGCAAAGACGTCCGCCAGCCCGGTGAACCCGCGCGCCTTGTGGACCATGATTCCCTGGGGGAATGTCTGGTAGACCGCGAAAAACGCGATGACATCGGCGCCGCCGCGCCGCGCGATCAGGACCTGGTCGGCGGCGGTGGTGGCGAACTGGGTCTTTCCGGTTGCCACCAGCTGCCAGGTGTCCGCTCCTTCACCGGCGGTCTTGATTGAAACGTCCAGCCCATGCTGGGCAAAAGCCCCGGCCTTTTGGGCCGCAAAAAAGCCGCCGAATTCCGGCTCGGGCTTCCAATCCAGCGTCAGCTCAATTTTATCGCCTCCCCGGTCGCAGCCGCACACCAAACCCGCCAGCAGCGTGCCGATCAACAGACCAGTGGCGATTTTCATCAATCCTGCTCCGATGCATGCCAGTGCCGCAAGAGCAGTCTACCGGCCAGATTGACAGCGGCAAGCATCGCCAAACCCAGCAATGAGGCGATCAGAACCGCGGCGAAGAGTTCATCGGTGCGCCCCATTTTTTTGGCGGAGACGATACGGACACCCAACCCTTCGCCGGCCCCGAAGACGCCGACCAGGAATTCGCCCACGACCGTGCCGATGACGGCCAATCCCGCCGCCACGCGCAGGCCGGTCACGATGTTCGGTGTCGCCGCTGGAAGTTTCAGCTTCCATAACCGCGCCCAGGCCGATGCGCCGTACAGCCGGAATAAATCCTCCAGGGCCGCGTCGGTGGACATCAATCCCGCCAGCGTGTTGGCAATAACCGGGAACAGCGACACGATGAAAGCCGAAACCGCCACGGACGTCAGCCCCGCGTCAAACCAGATCACCAGCAGGGGGGCGATGGCCACGATCGGAACCGTCTGGAAGAAGACTGTGTACGGATAAAACGCTCGGCGGACCAGCGACGAGCCGCAAAGGGCGATCGCCGCGATAACGCCAACCACCGCGCTGGCCAAGAACCCGATCAGCGCCGCCTTGGCCGTCGTCCACAGGGAGACCAACAGGTCCGCGGGATGCGCGGCCATGAAACGCAGAACACTCGAGGGGCGCGGAAACAGAAACATCCTCACGTGAAAAAGTCGCACCCACACCTCGGTCGCGGCCGTCGCGGCGATCAGCACCATCAGCGGCGGGAGGATTTGCCGGAAAATGCCTGGACGATCCGTCATGCCCCGCCCCGTTCCAGCGCGTTGTAAATCAGCCGGGTGACGGCGGCAAACCGTGCGTCGGCCCGCAACGCCGCGGTGCGCTCGCCTGGCAAATCGATGCGGAAATCCTCGACGATCCGCGCCGGGCGGCGGGTCAGTATGACCGCCCGATCCGCCAGAAACGTCGCCTCGGCCGTCGAGTGGGTGACGAACAGCACCGTCATCCCGTGCGCCGCCCACAGCGCGCGCAATTGCTCATCGAGCTTCTGCCGCGTGATCTCGTCCAGCGCGGCGAACGGCTCATCCAGCAATAATAGTTTTGGCTCGGTGACCAGTGCCCGCGCCAGCGAAACGCGCATCTTCATCCCGCCGGAAAGCTGGGCGGGATATCGCTGCATCGCATCGGCCAATCCGATCTGCTGCAGCGCCCCCCTGGCCGCTTCCAGGCGCCGCGGCCTGGAGACACCCATCAGCTCCAACGGCAGCGCGGCGTTGTCGAGTACGGTGCGCCACGGGAGCAAATGGGCGTCCTGAAAGACAAAAGCGATTCCCCTTCGGTCCAGTTCCACGGATCCGGCGGTCGGCTGATCCAGCCCGGCGATCATTCGCAAGAGCGTCGACTTGCCGCAGCCTGAGGGGCCGAGGATCGAGACAAATTCGCCGGCGGCAACTTGAAGGTCAATGCGATCCACGGCGACGACTTGGCCATCGAATACCCGTCGCACGCCGGATAGGCACAGCGGAATTCCGCGGGATTGGATCGTTGGCGTTCGCGTGACCAGTAAAGATACCGCCAAATCAGCCCGCTTGCAGGAGTGGCATCGTCGCTCCTACGATTGGTCGAGCACCGTGCCCGAACCCAAAACCTTCTACATCATCGACGGCCACGCGCAGATTTACCGCGCCTATTTCGCCCCGTTTCGGGACCTGACCGGCCCGGATGGGAAGCCGACCAAGGCGACTTTCGTCTTCACGCAATGGCTGTTGAACCTGATCAAGAACCGCAAGCCGGATTACCTGGCGATGGCGATCGACAGCGGGGATGAATCGGTCTTTCGCAAACAGATTTCGCCGACATATAAGTCCAATCGCCAGCCGCCGCCGGAGGATTTCGGGCCCCAGGAGCAGCGGATATTACAGATCGTGCGGGCGCTGGGGATTCCGATTTTTGCCAAGCCGGGATACGAGGCCGACGACCTGATCGCCACCATGGTCCAACGCCTCAAAAATGAGTTTCACGTGGTCATCGTTTCCAAGGACAAAGACCTGCGCCAGCTCATCGGCGAGCGCACGCGCCTATATGATGTGCAGTCCGACACGTTTATGGATGTGCAACGCATGGCCGACGAGCTGGGCTACACACCCGGGCAGGCGATCGACGTGCAAACGCTGATGGGGGATTCGATCGATAATATTGTGGGCATTCCCGGCGTCGGTGAAAAAACCGCCGCCAAATTGATCAAAACGTATGGAAGCGTCGAGGCGATCCTGAAAAACCTGGATTCGCTGACCCCCAAGCTCCGCGAGAATTTCCTGGCGCATTCGCAGCAGTTGCCGATTTCCCGGCAGTTGGTCACGCTCAAGGCGGACGTCGAGATGGAATTCGAGGCGGCCGGCTGCGCATTTTGCGGGCTTGACCGGGCGGCGCTACGACCACATTTCGAGGCGCTCGGATTCACCAGCCTGCTTCAACGCCTGGGCGAGACCGACCAGCCGATCGCGCGTCCAGCGCGAATCGCGGCGGATGCGGATCTTTTCAGCGAAGCTGCCCCCGTTACCGGTGTTGCCGCCGAAACTGCACAGGGGTGCAATTATCGACTCGTCAACACGCCGGAGTTATTCGACGCGTTTCTCAAAGAACTGCGCGAGCAGAAGCGCTTCGCCTTCGATACCGAAACCGATGCCCTGGGCGCGGTGTCATCGGGCCTGATCGGCATCAGCTTCAGTTGGAAGCCGGGCTCTGGATGGTATCTGGCCGTATGCGGCCCATCGGGCGCGCAGTGCCTTGAACGGAACAAAATTCTGCCGCTTTTAAAGCCGATCCTGGAAGACCCGGCTGTCGCCAAAATCGGTCACAACCTCAAATATGATCTGCAGGTCATGCGGCAGGCGGGGATCACCGTGCGCGGCGTCGAGATGGACACGATGATCGGGGCGTTTTTGCTGGATCCAAGTCGAATCCAATACGGCATCGACCGCCTGGCCCTGGAATTTCTCAACTTCCGCAAGGTTCCCACCACTGATCTGATCGGTAAGGGCAAAGGGCAGATTTCGATGCAGAAGGTGGACCTGGAGAAGATCGCTGCTTATGCCGCCGAGGATGCCGATATCGCCCTGCGCCTGGGCGATATGCTGGAAGCGAAGCTGGCCCAAACACCAGTGCTGCGCAAACTGTGCGACGTGGTGGAAACGCCGCTGATCGAAGTGCTGGTGGAGATGGAAGCCAACGGCATCGCGATCGATCCGGCGATTCTGAAGGAGCAAAGCCGCGTTTTGGGGGAACGCATCGAGGAGCTGCGAGAGAAAATCTTCCAATGCGCCGGTTCGGAGTTCAACCCGGATTCGCCCAAGCAGCTTGCGGATGTCCTGTTCACCCGTCTGAAGCTTCCGGTCATCAAGCGCACCAAAACCGGGTCCAGCACCGACGTGGAGGTGCTGGAAAAGCTGTCCGACAAGCACGATTGCCCGCGGCTGGTCCTGGATTACCGCAGCCTGGTGAAGCTGAAAAACACCTACCTGGATAACCTCACCGCGTTCGTGAACCCCAAGACGGGGCGGATTCACGCCAGCTTCAACCAGATCGGCGCCGCCACCGGTCGATTGAGCTGCAGCGATCCGAATCTTCAGAATATCCCGATCCGCACCGATGAGGGCCGGCGCATCCGCCTGGCGTTCGTGCCGGGCGATCCGCAGCGCAACGTGTTGCTGACCGCCGATTACAGCCAGATCGAGCTGCGTATCCTGGCCCATTTCACGCAGGAGCCGGCGTTGCTGGCGGCCTTCGCGGCGGATGAGGACATCCACCGCGCCGTCGCCGCCGAGGTCTTCGGCGTGCCTCTGGAAAAAGTCACACGAGACCAGCGCGGGCAGGCCAAGACGATCAACTTCGGAATCATCTACGGCGTAAGCGCCTTCGGCCTGGCCCGGCGCATCGAGGGGCTGACCGTGCAATCAGCGGCCGATTTAATCGCCGCTTACAACAAGCGTTTCCCCTCCATCCAGAGATTTCTGGACCAATGCGTGATGGAGGCCCGGACGCAGGGATATGTTCAGACCATCCTGGGGAGGCGCAGACCGATTCCCGAGATCAACAGCGGCATCGTTTCCCTGCGAAATGCGGGCGAGCGAATGGCCATCAACAGTGTCGTGCAGGGCTCGGCGGCGGATTTGATCAAAATGGCAATGAACAAAATTCATCGCCGCCTCCAACAGGAAAACCGTCCCAGCCGGATGTTGCTGCAAGTCCATGATGAATTGGTTTTTGAGACGCCGATTGACGCCGTTGAATCAGAGCAGCAAATGATCCGCCAAGAGATGATCGGCGCGATCGAGCTTTCACTACCGTTGAAAGTCGAGATCGGCTGGGGGAAGAACTGGCAGGAAGTGAAGTAGGACTCTCTCGTTTAGCGGCCCCGCTTGCGGGGCGCGTTTGTGTGGGCCGCGGGGAAGCGCCGGGCAAGCCCGGCCGCTAAACGGGGAATTTCAGCCGCCGGCGCCGCCGTGTCGGGGTTTGCAACGCTGAAATTTCGGCTATATTTGTGCGTCTTAGTTTGCAGACGGTGGGCTGATGGATGCATTGGAGCTGGAAAAGTCGGGCATACCCTTTGATCCGCAGGAGGATAGACGTCCGCGGATCGAGGAGCCGCCTCCGGTGCGGCTGGTGGCTGTCGAGGATTGCGTTCTTCCCGCCGTTGCCGGACTGGAATGCGACCTTGACAACTTTTACGTTTCGCTGCTGGGCTTTGTCCGCGAGAGGGAAGAGGGAGGCGATGAGATCGTCTACCGGGCGGACAATTTCCGGCTGCGATTTTTCGTCCTCGAACGCAGGGCGGCGCGGGAAGGCTATCGGTCGCTTGGCGTGATCGTGCCTTCCCTGGCGGCGCTGGTGCAACGACTGGACGACGCCGGGATCGACTTTGTCCGTCAGCGGGGATTGGAGCTGGGCAGCGACAGCATTTTGGTCTGTGACCCGACGGGCAATCCTGTGGAAATCAGCGAATTCCGCGTCGTGATCTGACACATTGGTTAAAAGAGCTCGGTGCGCCTATCATGCCGCATCGCGCAGGGCGTGTTTGCGGGAAAACCCATCATCTGCATCGCCGGAGGCATTGGCAGCGGAAAAACCGCGGTTGCCAAAATGTTCGGCGAATTGGGCTGCCTGGTGATCGACGCCGATGAGCTGGTCACCGAGGCCTACGCTGATCCGGCGGTGATTGGGCAATTGAGGCAGTGGTGGGGAGACGCGTTTTTTAACAGTGATGGGACGGTCAATCGTCCCGCTATCGCAGAACGCGTTTTTACCGACCCCGGTCGCCGCCGCCAGCTCGAAAGCCTGCTGCACCCCAGGGTGCTTCGGCGGCGGGATGAGTTGATGGCCAATGCCGCCGATCAGCCGCAAATCGTGGCCTTTGTTTGGGATACACCACTCCTATTTGAAGCCGGCCTGCAGGGCCGGTGCGACGCGGTGGTGTTCGTGGATGCCCCGTTTGACCTGCGGCTGGCCCGGGTAGGTCAATCCAGGGGTTGGGACCGAACCCAACTGCAAACACGGGAAAATTTGCAATGGCCCCTAGACAAGAAGCGGAAAATATCCGATCATATTATAGACAACACCGCCGACGCGGGATTTGCCCGCGGTCAAGTCAGAGAAGTGCTTTTCCGAATTCTCGCTAGACGTTTGCCGGCAGATACCTGACACATGTCAGGTTTGGGATCGGGGCGGATTCGTTTGGGTGCGCGTATTCGTTGTAAGCCCGCTTTGTTTGACCTTCGAGTCGGATGGATTGTTCCAGGGCAAGGAATTTGTAGTTTTGTGCGAACCTTCGGCCGGCGCCGAAGGTAAAATTGATTGTTCCCCCAAAATCATAACCAACGTCGGATGACAGTCCCACCTTCCCAATGATCCAACACGGGTCAGCCCGGGCGGCATCGATGCCGGATCGGGCGGCTCAAGGCCGCGACGGGGCCGAAGGAAACGAGACTCCCCGATTTTCACCTTCCTATCAGGAGGCCTTTCATGGCAAAGACAACCAGTCCACGGAGCCGACGGAGCAGCTCGCATCACGCGCCCGCGGCCGAGCCCGAAGCGCGCGAATCCCGTTCGGTTCCGGAAACCCCCGGTGTTGCGACCGCGCCTCCCCCCGTCGCCGACCCGCCCGCCCAAGCCACCCCTCGCACCGAGGAACCGCCGCCCCCCCGCAATGGCGACGGCGCCGTCTCCGAGGACGTAGCCAATTTTGACGCCGAAACAAACGCGAAATACGAGCAGGTCAAGGGCGGCAAGCTCTACATCAAGGATCTGCAGACCATGGACGTGCATCGCCTGCACGAAATCGCCAAGGACGAGGGGATTCCCGATTTCATTGGTCTTAAGAAGCAGGACCTGATCTTCCAGATTTTGCGCGCCCGCATTCGCCAGAACGGTCTGATGTACGGTGAGGGAGTGCTGGAAATCCTGCCTGATGGGTTCGGCTTCCTGCGCAGCCCGGAGTACAACTATCTGCCTTGCCCGGACGACATTTACATCAGCCCCAGCCAGATTCGGCGCTTTGGCCTGCGTAACGGGCACGTCGTGCAGGGGCAGATTCGTCCGCCCAAGGAATCGGAGCGCTATTTCGCCCTGTTGCGGGTCGAGGCCATCAATGGCGAAGACCCCGAACGAATCACCGACACCAGCAATTTTGAAGACCTCACCCCGCTGCATCCCAACGGCCGGTTGATGCTCGAATACGATGCCAAGGACCTGAACATGCGCATCGTCGATCTGGTCACGCCGATCGGCAAGGGCCAGCGCATGCTGATCGTCGCTCCGCCGCGCACCGGCAAGACGGTGCTGCTGCAGAAGATCGCCAACGCCATCAGCAAGAACCATCCCGAGGTGGTGCTGATTGTGCTGCTGATCGACGAGCGCCCCGAGGAAGTCACCGACATGGAGCGCAACACCAAGGCGGAAGTGGTCAGCAGCACCTTCGACGAGCCGGCATCGCGTCACGTCCAGGTGGCCGAGATGGTCATCGAAAAGGCCAAGCGCTATGTCGAGTTCGGCAAGGATGTGGTGATCCTGCTGGACAGCATCACCCGTCTGGCTCGAGCCTACAACACCGAAGTGCCGCACAGCGGCAAGATCCTGACCGGCGGCGTGGACGCCAATGCATTGCAAAAGCCCAAGCGCTTTTTCGGCGCCGCGCGGAACATCGAGGAAGGCGGCAGCCTGACGATCCTGGCCACCGCCCTGATCGACACCGGCAGCAAGATGGACGAAGTGATCTTCGAAGAGTTCAAGGGCACCGGCAACGCCGAGCTGCACCTGGACCGCCGCCTGGTGGACAAGCGTATTTATCCCGCAATCGACATCAACTCCAGCGGCACCCGCCGCGAGGAATTGCTATTGGATCCGAAGGAATTGGAACTGGTTTATCGTCTGCGTCGTGTGTTGAGCGACATGAACCCGGTGGAGAGCGTGGAGCTGCTCAAGGGGCGGCTGGAGAAGGTGCCGAGCAATGCACAGTTCTTGCTGAGTATGAATTTGGATTGAAATCGGGAAAAGCGTTTTTTCATCGAACGCAATCCCCTGATATTGAGAACTTTCCGCCGCGCCTGACAAAATGCGCGTCTGGATCGCCCCAAAACTTTCACCCGCCAGACCCAATACAGAGGCGCCTCATTATTTTGGACACGGAGACCCGGTGCACTGGCTTCGCGCAGCCTGGCTTCCCGGGATCCGTCGCTGCTTTTGTCGTGCCGTATTCCACCGGCAAGGCAGAAG